>Ga0126378_10005218_pt1 | contig 10060 bp, 11 predicted proteins | sample PanSoiMetPlot_23_FD_92587 | JGI IMG/M metagenome (GOLD analysis project Ga0126378, IMG submission 92587) | Tropical forest soil microbial communities from Panama - MetaG Plot_23 | ecosystem: Environmental > Terrestrial > Soil > Tropical forest > Bulk soil | place: Panama | collected 2016-02-17 | reverse complement strand
GGCGAAGGCCACAGTTGCGGCTTGGAAACAAAAGCCGAGCTACGCAGTAATTCCCATGCAGGACCGAATGATCAATCCGGACCTCGAGCGATTCATGACGAAGCGGGCGCAATCGCAAGTCATTGAACTTCCGGGCAGCCACGCGATCTTTCTTTCGCACGCGAAAGAGGTGGCAGCATTGATCGAAAAAGTGGCTACGGCAGCGAAGTAGGCCATTGTTTCTCAATGTCCGTTTTTGGCACAAAGCGGACATTCTCGTCGCACTGTTGATGCCCCTTATTGGCGCGTTCCGCCAGACGGCAGCGCGATCGGCGTATTGGGGCTGTCTTTAAACTCGACGGTCACGAAGACCATCTCGTGATCGCCGATATTTTCCAGATCGTGAACTGTGAAATCACCCTTGCCTACTCTGCCGTGCCGTATCTCGTTGGGCTGGTAGGTCCATTCGACCGTCGTTCCATCCTGTACATGCACGCGTCCGCGGCAGCCGGAAATCGCGATCCAAAAGTAATCCAGCACGTGACGATGGAAGCCAAGGCGGTCGCCAGGGGCAAGCCGGATGATCTACACTGGGTATGGTTACTGCAGCGGACAGGCACTCGCTTAGGTTTATTTCGAGGACGAACCCGGACATGCGTATTCAAGTTGAGCCTCATCCGGCTCTCAGAGCCGCGCCTCGAAGTCTTTATCGGGGCGAGCATCGGATAGACATCATCGAAATCATGGATCAGTGGTACGGACCCGGATATCGCTACGTCAAAGTGAGAGGACATGACAGTAGCGTGTACATACTTCGCTTCGACGAAATCAACGACCATTGGGAGCTAATCATGTTCTCGACGGCGCGCGTCCAACGGCTGCCAACGCGAATGCCATGACATTGCTCGCCGTCGCCCGCGTACCTTTCGAGCGTGCCGCTGTACTTGATGATGATCTTGATGATGATCTTGCCGACAAAACCGAACATCACGCGGACGTGCTCCGATGTCCGCTAATGATCCAAAGCGGGCATTCAATGTCCGCCCCCGCCTCCGCCCCCATGTCCTTCGAGGAATATATAATTCTGCCAGCTTCGCATTCGCAGCAGGATTTTGCGGAGGAGCGAAAGATGGTGCCAGTGCTCCGTGTAAATCGCAACCTGAGCTTTGGAGCCAAGTGGTATCTGATAATCGCTACGTCATCGGTAATATCGATGATCGCCACCGCACGGCCAGCCGCGGTCCGTGTTTCAGGTTCGATGAGCGATGGCGAAGTAGACAATTGCCCAGCCGCGATTGCAGGCACTACGGAGCGTACTTTGGCCTTGAATACGCGACCTGGGACAGCGTCGAAAGCGACCTCCGCATCGTCGCCTGCATTGACCCTTTGCAAGGCATTTTGATCAAACGCCGCTCCCAATTCCTGATCCCTCTTACCGGTATTGACGAACACCATGGCGGTTCGAAATTGCGCAGGTACGACGTACATACCGGGTCGCAGCGAAACCTGCGTCACAAAACCCGGACCAGCCGCGCGAATCGTGGTCTGATCAAGATCGAACTCGGCATCGGCAAGTTCCGCACGCCGCTGCGCCACAGTGGTATTCACGCCGCCGACATTGGCCGTATAGGCGAGCCGCGCGCGCTCCTGTTCGGCCTGCGCCGCCGCTAGGGTTTGTTTTGCGGCATCGAGGTTGCGGGTGTAAGTGTCGAGAGTCGCTTTAGCGATCACGTTCTTTTGGAACAGTTCGTTCTGGCGATCGTAGTTCTGCTGTGCCAGCTGGAGCTGCGCATCCGCCTTTCCAGCCGCCGCAGTCGCTTGATCCAGCGATGCCTTCAGTTGATCGACTTGCTGTTCAGCGTCCGCGAGCGCCGCTTTCTTCTCGTCCACAACGTATTGGAACGGTTTTGGGTCGATACGGAAAAGAACATCGCCTTCCTTGAGTGGCGTGTTCGACCGAACCGGCACTTCAATGACGCGCCCCTTCACGGTGGGCAATATCGGTGTCAGTGGGAAGTAGATGCGAGCGTTGCTCGTAAAGGGATGATTGTAGTTCATGGTCAGCAGCAAAAGCGCGATGCCAAAAATTCCACCCAGCGCGGCGGTGGAGAGCGACCATTGGTTCACCGGGATGCGGAAGAGTTTGAAGATAACGACGCAAATCGAGACGTAGATCAGAACGAGCAAGAGTTCCACGGCTAGCCTCCAACAGTCTCTCTTGCTTTGTCGGCGGATGCGCCACGGTAGTTTCTTTCAAGCTCGGATATGCGGCGGCGCAAATCCTCTATTTCGCTTGCGCCTACTGGCGGAGCACCATCTTTCCCGGAAAAGCCCCAACCGCGTTCCGGGCGATATGCATCGCCCAGATCCAAAGGAATGGCCACAGCACGTGCAGGGTGAATAGGCTTACCCATCCTGCGGCATGAATCGCGTCCACATGCGGGTGATGCCGCTTTTCAGCAATTCGAGCCGGAATGTCATGGATCGCGATGATCCCATAGAAGATCACGATCACCACGAAAATGAGCAGTCCGAGTGCGAAATAGTTCAGGAATGGATCACCGATCATTTTGCCCAAACTCCCATCACCGCTTGATCAGGGCCTACTGACGGCTCGGATGCCACCGGTAAAGCCGCTTTACGCTTTGCGAAAATCTCAAGCTCACAGTAAGGAATTTTCGCTCCAGCGATGGACACAACATTGAGATAGATCAAGGAAAAATGAGGCGCCCCACGTCCGCTATTGGCGCAAGGCGGACATGACGATCGCGCTGAACCATGTGTTCCGCCGTTTCAAGCGGACATCGTGAAACCGGTGTCAGATGTCTCCTTCTGACCCACAGCGCGGATCGCGCCGATTTTATTCTGCCCGCGGCCCGCCTTGACCGCGCAATGGCGGAACCAAGGTTTGACGGAACTTTCAGAGAGCGATTGATTTGGACATGGGTACGCTAGGGGGCGCTAAGTGAGCAAACCGCTATGACTACACCCTTCGCCACCCGGGCCGCGGTGTCACGGTTTTCCAGCTGGGGCGGGGTCGCCGTCTTCTTCGCGCTGGCGATCGTCGGCTTGTTCTACGTCAAGTGGTCGCCGTATTACGCAAAGGCATTCATCGCCGCGCAGGATCACACGCTCGGGGCGTCAATCGTGAGCGGCAATCTGCCGGCATCGCCGGGAGTCAGTTTGCAGGCGGGGTTTGCCTTCTCCATCGCGTATCTCAAGGCGATCTGGCAAGCGCTGCTTCTAGGGCTCGTTCTCGGAGCCGGAGTCGAGGCGGTGCTGCCGCGCCTTCGGCTCAGCCAGTTTTTTTCCGGCTCGAAGGGTTCGCTGCGCGCAACCGCTTTTGCGGTCCCCTCCATGATGTGCACATGTTGCTGCGCTCCGATTGCGGTCGGCCTGATCGAGAGCGGTGCCTCCGCCTCCTCTGCGCTCGTCTATTGGCTCGCCAATCCGGTCCTTAATCCTGCCGCCCTGGTGTTCATCGGCTTCGTCCTTGGCTGGCAGTGGGCGGCGCTTCGGCTGGTCGTGGGTGTGGCGCTCGTTTTTGTCGTCGGCGACTTAGCCGCTCGTTTGGTTTCGCCCGACTGGCGTCCGCCCGGCGCGCCAACACGACCCGATAACACCGGCCAGCCTCTCCTTCTTGTCTGGGGACGTGCCTTCGTGCGTCTTGCCGTCCGGCTGATCCCCGAATACGTGGTGTTGGTCTTCGCGCTCGGCATGGTCCGGGCATGGTTCTTCCCGGCGATGACGCCGGATATCGGTCACGCCATCTGGCTGACCACGGCGCTGGCCGCCGCCGGCACGCTCTTTGTGATCCCAACGGCTGGCGAAGTTCCGATTATCCAAGTCCTACAACAATTCGGCCTCGGCGGAGCGGGCGCCGCCGCATTGCTGATCACCCTGCCGGCGGTGAGCCTGCCGTCGCTCGCAATGTTGGGTCGGGCGTTGCCGATCCGCGCGCTCATCGTGCTTGGCCTCGGAACGTTCGCTTTTGGCTTGATTGCGGCAGCCGCGGCAGCATCTCTTGGATTATAAGGTTGTTTACGTCGCCTTTGGCACTTAGCGGACATCCCAATGTGCTCGGCCGATGTCCGCTTTCCGTGGAATAGCGGACTCAAGGCTCGACGCTGTCGAATTTTCCTTACTTGGCGCGTTCGCTAGGAGCCCCCCAGGGACTCCAGGCAAGCCCACCGTGCGTCGTTGATCTAAGTCAAAGTCGAGCAATTCATTGTTTGCTTTGAATAAGGGTTGGACTGAGGCCTACGAATCACCAGCCGCGTCCAATTGATTTTGCTCTCGCTTTGGTCTCGACAATCGTGGAGCGCAAAGAGCTAAGGATACGCGCAGATGACCCCCGCTGATGAAATGGGTTTTGATAATCAATTCGAGGAGCAGTTACGTGCCGTTGTCAAAGAGGCAAGCCTTCAGCCCAGACTTGTCGAGGATTTGCATGGTTCTGAGGATGTACAAACTCTTCTTTTGCGGCACCTCGACCAGGAGACTTCCGAGCGAAGGGCGATTTACCATCGTCTCCAGGCAATAGAAGGCGCAATAAAAAGGCGGCGCTCGCGAGGGAGTATCCGATATCTAGTCGCGATGGGTCTTGGTGTTGCAGCTACCCTGGCTTGGCAATCTTATGGCGAGGCAACCAAGCAGATAATCGCGATAAAGGCTCCGGAACTGGGCTGGTCGCCGGAGACCAAGCAGACGATCGCCAGTTGGATGCAGCAGATTGGCTGGACGAAGCGCTAATCCCGAAGGCACCGCCGTTGGGTCACCCGTGCTGGAGACACCCCAACCAGAGCCTTCCGCCGTGCGCAAGCTCACGCCCACATCGCCGCCGTCGTCACGGGCACCAATTCCACCGCACTGACCGCCCTACACCAAGGATTGGCCGGTTGCATTTACCGACTAATATTTGCTGTCTTGATAATAGGCGCCCATCGAGCGATTTCGTCTCTGACTAGCGTCGCGAGCGCTTGTTGTCCTCGTCTTGCTTTTTCAGGAACGTAACCACCCAAGTCGGAAAACCGACTGCGAACTTTTTGGTCATCCAAGGCTTTGTCCAGTGCGTCGCTGAGTTTGTCCAGAACCGGCCGCGGTGTGCCCTTTGGAGCAAATAACGCAAACCAGGGCATGGCCTTAAATTCCGGTAGTCCGGCTTCCTTGGTGGTTGGGACATTTGGCAGGGTGGGGCTGCGTTCGTCTGCTGCGATTGCATAGGCCTTGAGCGCACCAGCAAGAACATGGGGGGCAATGTCGGTGGTGGCACCGCACGTGTAGTCAATCTGGCCGGCAAGCAGCGCACTCGTGGCCGGCCCACCACCATTGAAGGGCACTAAAGTTGGCCTCACACCAAGGATGGAATTGAGCATGAGACCGAAGCTGTAGAGGATCGATCCGACCCCGGCATGTCCCATGTTCAGGTTCTCAGAATTTGCTTTCACGTATGCAATAAATTCTTCCAGGTTCTTTGGTGGAAAGTCCTTCCTCGCCACGATCACGAGCGGCGTCTCCATTGCCAAACCGATCGGTGCGAAGTCGACATCCGGCTTGTAGGCGAGGTGGGGATAGAGCCAGACCGAGACGGCGTGGGTTCCAATGTGGCCCATCTCAACGGTGTAACCGTCCGGACTAGCGCGCATGGCTCGGATGGTGCCCGTCGTACCTCCGGCGCCCGGGAAATTCTCGACGACAAACTGCTGTCGGAGCGTGCTCGACATGTACTCACCGACTACGCGCGCAGAAACGTCAGTCCCTCCACCCGGGGCAAACGGAACAATGATTGTGATTGCTCGCGTCGGATAGGCCTGCGCCCTCACGACGCCCGGCCCCGCTGACAGCGTGGCGGAACCTGTCAATAGTTGTAGAAATTCTCGGCGGGCAAGTCTCATGGCGATGCTCCATCCGCTGAGCACCTTCCCAGACCCGTTCAAGCATAGCCAATAATCGCTTGAATGTCCCTGCCCAACGACGTGCCACTGCCAGCGGCACACAAACTATTGCCGCGGCGGCAGGCCGTCAAAGGCGGGCACGCCGTCAGCAATAAGATGGAACGGCTGGCCTTCCGCTGTGAAAATCGCCATTTGCGCGCCACCATAAACTGAAGGATCGTCCAGCGTTCCGATCTTCAGAACCACCGGTGGCAGGCCGGGCCGCCGCGTGATCATGTGTGTACCGCACACCGCGCAGAATTCCCGCGTTACGGCGTCAGCCTTATCGGGCCGCTTATAGGTCTTCGGCGCGCCCTTCGTGTAGGCGAAGCCTTCTGCTGGCATGAGCATGAACAGATTAGGCGCTCCACCGGCGATATGCTGACACGCGCGGCAGTGGCATTGCGCTCTCAAGACTGGCTCGCCCTCCGTAGCATACCGCACCGCACCGCAATAGCACCCGCCTTCGAGCCGCATGATGCCTCTCCCGCATCGTTGGCGAACAAGCGGCATTCATGATGACCGCGGCGTGGCTCTGTCAACGGAATGAGTGACGGGAATATCGCCTACTGGCACATCGCAGACATGACGACGCCGCGCGGCGACGTCCGCGTTCTGAGGCAAAGCAGGCCGGACGTGATGCCGCTGCGACGATCTATTTGCTCTAACAGCTCAACTTCGCGTTCACTGGCGACGGTCTCCCACTCTCGCGCCATCGTTTCGCGCACCTGTTTGAACTCTAGGCTGTGCATTCTGCCAGTTCACGGCACTGCTCGGCGTGTTGCCTGTATTTACCTGCGAGTTGCATTCAGTGGTCGGTTCGACTGTGCGGATTAGACTTAAGTTCCCTCATCGCAAGCATATGAATCGCAGTCGGATTTCGCAGGCCGCGCTGCGCGACTTCAATGATCTTTTCAGCGACAAGCGCGGTTATCGGGTCGGTGCGCTCGGTCAACCCAAGCGCGTCACAGGTGCGCACGAATGCAGCGCCCATCGCTTCGACCAGTTCTGGATCGAACGCCTGTCCCTTTAGAAAGGGGTTGATTGGCACGCCGCGCCCCTAACACTCTGGCTTGGTCGGACAATGACGCTTTGTTTGGCGTTTGTTTTCGGCGGCGAAATCAGTTACCCGCTCGGTAAGTTCGTAGCTGCGCGCCAGGAACAGCCAGCACCGCTCCATCTCAAAAAAGTCCTTTTTCAATTGGGGATCAGTTTGAGCGGCGGCGTTTCGCGCGCAATCTTCGGCGTGCCGTAAGCACTCCCGAATCTGCTCACTCAGATTGTTCAGCACGAACGTGCTCCAAGGCGGGAGCACGAGCGGTCTCTCAGTCACTGACGCCTGATGATGTCGCCCGCTATCAGTGATGGATAACGCTGCGCCTAATTAGTGTTCGGCACAATCCGACATGGTCTAACTTAACTACAAACCGATATGGTCTAACTTAACTAACCATTGGCGTTGTGCCTTGGTCCAACACCCTTCGGTGCCTTCAGCACTCCATAGTCACCAGACTTGACGCCTGCGTTCTCCTGCACCCCTCCCCCCGCTGCGATCCCATACCGAAGCAGTTCACGAATTGCTGTTGCGCATGGCAAAACGACTACAAATACGACAAGTGAGACGATATTAACCAATACGCCTAGCTACGCAATCATGACCAACACGCCACTTACTCATTGTGCTGGTCGGATTGCTAGACGCTGGTTTTTGAGCGAACACTTTTTCATAAATTCGTCATCGAACTTGAGGCTGAAGGGTTATTTGGCGAGGCAAGGCGAAACCGCGCATTGGAGCTATGCCGCGACACGCTGGCTAGACCCCGCAATGGGGAGAATACTTGGCGCAATGCGGTCGTTTACACCGGCCTGGCTCATCGCCAGCGAGCTAACGCTCGGGCGGCGGCGTTCGCTGTGGCAGCGAATGTCCGACTTGTTTTGGCGCACCGTGTCCCGCGCGCACTGGTGAGGCACGCGCAGCGTCACCCGTCTTTTCTTTAATTCTCCCGCTCAAATCTCTGCTGTAATGGAGGCCAAACTGGCGCACTATTCAGGCTGCGAGTGAGCACGCTAACAACGGGGCTGTCCATGATCCTAGGAATGTCCGTTGGGGCTTTCACAGTTTTGCACGTCGTTATCACTCTTGTCGCAATCGGAAGTGGACTGATTGTTGTAGGCGGAATGTTCGCTTCGCACAGGTTGCCGGTCACAACCGCGATATTTCTTTTCACCACAATACTCACGAGCGTGACTGGGTTTCTTTTTCCCATCCACGGGCTTCACGCCGGCTTTAGGCGTTGGAATCTTGGCTTGCGTGATCTTCGCAGTCGTACTGTTTGCCTTGTACAAAGAGCATTTAGTAGGCGCGTGGCGCTGGATCTACGTGATCGCCGCCGTTGCCTCGCTCTACCTTAACGCCTTTGTTCTGGTCGTGCAGAGCTTCGTGAAAGTTTCTGCTCTCAATGCGTTAGCTCCGACTCAGACCGAACCACCCTTCGCGATCACGCAGGCCGTCGTGTTGGCCATCTTTATTCTGATTACCGTCGTTGGCATCGTTAAATTCTGGCCCCCGAAAGCTGTGTGAGCGTAAAGCGATGTCTGCTTTGAGGGGTAAAAGCCGACATTGATCGGATGTGCTGCGATGTCGCCTTCTGACCCAAAGCGGAATCGACGGCGGTGGCGGTATAGCTCAGCGGGAGATTAGAACCAGACGCAATTTCGTCATTATTTGCCCCGGGTGTTGTCATTTTTTAGTCGAACTATGACGCCGCCAGCCAAAAAGACAAATGAATCTGGTCAGAGCTTACGCGCGTGAGGGGGTTTGTCATGAGTACTTTTGGTGACGACAGCACGGATCCAGAACTCAGGAAATATGCACCTAAATGGTCTCGCGAACATCCGGCAACGCCTAATGCTGGACAATTACGACAGGTCAGCACTTCGACATCAACAGTCCCCTCGTTCGAAGAGGGAGATAAGAACCGGCCGATAACGCCTCTATGGCCGAGACCTGTCCCGGAGCCGCCAGCACAGCGGGATGATGGATTACTGGGATGGGTCGGTCAGACCGCCCTGGTGGCCGTACTGTCGGCTGTCGTCGCATTGTTAGTTGTCTTTGCGAAACCACTATTAGAACGCGCAAGCTTTCTCGTTTCGGATTCGCAGACTAAGCAACTCGCCAGCCCATCTGACCGGCATAGAGCAAACGATGCGCCAGCAAATAGTGCGCTAGTTTCGGCTATTGCAGCGGCCCCACCGGCGGCAACTGCACAAGCACAGCAAGTGCCGCCCTCCCTGGCCCAGGGGCAGCAAGCGGCGCTCACTGCGATCTCGAAACCGCTTGTGCAAGAGAGTAGCGTCAACAGTGACGTTCGGGGGGTAACCGATAACGAAATTCGGTTTGGAATTTCCGCACCATTCACCGGCCCTGCCAAGGAACTCGGTCAGCATATGAAGCAGGGTATCGAGGCGGCATTCAACGTGGCCAACGCTAAAGGTGGGGTGTACGGCCGCCAGCTTCGGCTGGTCGCGGCCGACGACGGCTACGAGCCGATGCGGACTGCGACGACAATGAAGCAGCTCTACGAAAAAGATCAGATTTTTGGATTAGTCGGCAATGTTGGCACGCCGACGGCGGTCGTCGCATTACCCTACGCGCTTGATCGCAAGGTGCTGTTCTTCGGGGCTTTCACCGGGGCCGGCTTACTGCGGAACGATCCACCCGATCGCTATGTCTTCAACTACCGGGCCAGCTACGCCGAAGAGACTGCCGCTGTAGTGAACTATCTGGTGAAGGTGCGGCGGCTCTTGCCGGAACAGATCGCCGTCTTTGCTCAGCAGGACGCCTACGGGGACGCCGGCTTCAGCGGAGTGGAGAAGGCCATCCGTTCATTGCGGGGAGGAAACGAGAGTCCAATTCTGCGGCTCAATTATCAGCGTAACACCGTGGATGTGGACGATGCCGTCGCGCAACTCCAACTAAGGAACGCGCAACTGCAACAGAAAAAGCACTTCCCGATCAAAGCGGTGATCATGGTCCCAACCTATCGTGCGGCCGCAAAATTCATTGAGAAGACGCGCGACCTCTATCCAGACATGATTTACACCAGTGTTTCCTTTGTCGGCAGCACCGCGCTGGCGGACGAGTTGAT
>Ga0126378_10005217_pt1 | contig 10060 bp, 8 predicted proteins | sample PanSoiMetPlot_23_FD_92587 | JGI IMG/M metagenome (GOLD analysis project Ga0126378, IMG submission 92587) | Tropical forest soil microbial communities from Panama - MetaG Plot_23 | ecosystem: Environmental > Terrestrial > Soil > Tropical forest > Bulk soil | place: Panama | collected 2016-02-17 | reverse complement strand
TCCCCGTCACCGTCAGGCAGGAACGCTGCGATCTTGCGCTCATGCATCCACGGAATCGTGTCGACGTGCAACCCGGGCTTGCCTTCACCGGCCGGCGGGTATCCGTTATTCCACGCGCCGAGCTCTAGGCGGCGCCGGTGGTGGCCAGTACGGAAGACGAGGATGTCGCCCTCACCGAGGCGGACCCCTTCCGCCTCCTCGATCGCCTCCAGCTCCGCCCGAGTTACGGCCTCACCTGGCTCCAGCCAGCTCACGCCGCGGAACCGTGGCACGTCGAGCAGCACGCCCTTGCCGACGAGCCCGTCGCGGTAGCTAGTCACGTCGAGCGCGGTGGCGCCCTGCGATGTCATGACCTCGAGAGCTGGCCGGCCGTTATAGACGCATCCCTTGTAGGCGATATGGCAGAGCGCATCCATGTGGGTGTGGCAGTCACCGTGAAAGGCCAGGCCGAGAAAGTCAGAGGAGAACGTCAGCGTGTTTGAGCCGAGGTCAATGTCGTGGCCCTGAACGACGTAGTGGATGACGGGACTGGGGTTGTCCGGACCGGCAACCTTGTTCATCGGAATCGACATCGTGACGTGCCGTCCGGACCGGACCAGGGCAGCTGCTGCCCGAACGGTGTCCGGCGTGATGAAGTTGAATGTCCCGAGTTCGTCGTCCGGGCCCCAGCGGCCCCAGTTCTTCACCGCTTCGAACATCTCATCGAACTCGCGTAGCGTTACCCGGGCCGGCCGGGTCAGCGTTGTCATCGCCTCATCACCTCGTGTTCGTGACTGGTGTGCCTAGAAGGATCGGGGAACGGGGCCGGCATCGGCGAGCCGCGATACCCGCGCCTCGAACTCGGCTATGTGCATCTGGTCGGCGAGCGCGCCGATCTCCAAGTCGTAGCGACGCGTTTCGCCCGGCACTAGCCACTGCAGTTCGCCGCGCTCACGCGCATCCCACCGGCCGGCGTCCCGGTTGGTGCTTGGCTCCAGTCCGACCGCATAGGTGCCCTCGCCCAGCATCCGCCAGACCGTGTGGTGCGGGAGCTGATCGTTGCGGAAAACCTGGTAGACGCCGAGTCCGAGCCGTCGGTTGACGACAGCGACCGGCACGGTTCCATCCGGTTCCGCGATGACCTCGTGTTCGAAGCACGCCTCGGTGGCGTTCCGCACCGGTGCCGACATCATCTGGTACCCGTCGACGGGCACGCCGTAGTCCGTGGTTGTTGCCATGCTCGCCACGAGCAGCTCCGAGCCTTCATCGACGACAGGGAATCCCACGTTGCAGTGGTAGAGGAACATGTGCGAGGTCCGAGTGTGCCCGACATTCTCGACCTGGTCCTGGATCGAGAAGCTGCAGCTGCCGACTTTTGTCTCTATCCGCCTGCGGAGGATAAGGCTCTCGCCGAACACGGCCGACTGAAGCACCTCACCCTCGGCCCACAGAACGCAGTCGTCGCCCTCCCACCGCTCGCCGTAGCCGACGAGCCGCGCCGGCAGGCCGCCGATCCGCCCGTGCAGGCCAAACGAGACGTGCTCGAGGACATGCGGCTGGTTAAAATGCGCTGCCGTATCTGTGCCAGGCACCAGCGTGTGATCCAGGCCGCAGGTCACGACCATGCCGCCGCCCCAGGCACGGAACCATCCCCACTCGTCCGGCTCGTAGTACCAGGGCGCGACGACTCCGGCGGCCGACTGCCAGCTCAGCGCCCGCCCGCCTAGCTGACAAGCCCCGACATCGAAGCTGCGATCGACGAGGACATCGAACGCGAACCCGCTGCCAGTCCGGAACTCAAGTACCCGCACGCCGCGCGCCAGGCCATCCCCGAGCGTTACGAGTCGCACCTCAGCGACCTGCCCCAGGCGCCCGATATGCCGCAGCAGCTCAGCCCTGCGAAAGCTGGTGCCGAACAACTCAGGCATCTGGCTTCCTCCTTACGGCCGGGCGGGCTCTACCGCCCAGCAGCCACTGCAGCCCCGCGTTCCCAGTTGCTGGCCAGGAAGGTGTAGGCACGGACAGCCAGTTCGTCCTCGCTGTCGAACAGCTTCCGCCAGATCTTGGTAGCGGCGGCGAGGTTGGGCAGGAAGCTGCCGAACGCCTCGACAGTGAGCCAGCCGTCGTAGCTGATGTCGCGAAGTGCGTCGAAGGTGGCGTCCCACTCAACGCTGCCCGTTCCTGGTACGCCTCGGTCGTTCTCCGATATGTGCACGTGCGCGATCCTGGAGCCCGCGCGGCGGATGGCCTCGGCCGGGTTCTTTTCCTCGATGTGCGCGTGGAAGGTGTCCAGGTGGATGCGGCAGTTCGGATGGTTGACTTCGTCGATGCAGCGGATCGCCTGGTCAAGTGTGTTCAGGTGATAGAGCTCGAACCGGTTGACGACCTCTTCCGCCAGCACGACACCCGCTCCGGCGGCATGTTCGGCCGCCCGGTGCAGGTGATCGACGCTGCGCTTCCACTCCTCGTCGGTGGCGCCCCGCCCGGTGAATACGCCTAGTGCCACCTGATGCGGACCGCATAGCACGCTCGAACCGGCAGCAGCACAGCAGTCGATCACTTGCCGCAGATGCTGATACGCGGCTTCCCGGACTGCCGGATCGTCGCTGAGCGGGTTGTGCTCGGCGGCGAGCACCGTGTTCGCTGTCCGCTGCAGCCCGAGGTCGTCAAGGCGCCGCCCCCATAGTTCCCACTTGGCCTGGTCGAGGTCGAAGATCGGCAACTCCACGCCGTCGAAACCGATCTGCTTCAGCCGCTCGAGGACGGGCATGAGCCCGTCGTGCATGTCATCTGCCCATAGGTAGAGGTTGATGCCGAACTTCATCTGGTTCCCCTTTCATCGCCGGCTGTCGGCCGCAGGTACTGGTCAAAGGCCTCCTGTGGCTTCAGGGATTCGTGCACGATCGCGCTGACGGCCCGGATCATCGCGACCGGATCAGCGCTCTGGAAAATGTTGCGGCCCATGTCGACGCCGGCCGCTCCCTCGGCGATGGCGCGATAGACCATCGTCAGCGCTTCGAGCTCTGGCAGCTTCTTGCCGCCTGCCATGACGAGCGGCACCGGGCATGCTGACGCCACTGTCTCGAATCCTTCGGCGCAGTAATAGGTCTTGACCACATGTGCGCCAAGCTCCGCGCAGATGCGGGTAGCGAGCCTCAGGTAGCGGGCATCGCGCGTCAGTTCCTTGCCCACTGCAGTTACCGCCAGCACCGGGATCCCGAGTCGCTGACCCTCGTCCACCAGCCGCGTCATGTTGTGCACGGAGCGCGACTCGAACTCCCCGCCGATGAATACCTGCACCGCCACGGCCGACGCGTTTATCCGGGCTGCGTCCTCCATGCTGACCGCGATCTGCTCGTCGGACAGTTCCCTCAGGATGCTCGGGCCGCCACTCGCGCGCAGCACGATCGGTGTACGCGACGCGGGCGGGATGGTGGAGCGCACCATGCCGCGGGTAGTCATCAGTGCGTCCGCATAGGGCAGGAGCGGAACGATCGCGAGGTCCACTCGCTCCAGGCCACTGGTCGGGCCCTGGAAATAGCCGTGATCTATCGCCAGCATCACGGTGAGGTTCGCGGGCGGGCGGAACACGCGCGCCAGCCGGTTCTGCGTCCCCCAGTCCAGGGCGGTCGAGCCCTTCAGGTCATATGGCTGCGATCTCGCCGGCACGGATGGGGAAAACCGGTCGGCCTCGATGGTGCTGTCGTTGTCGGCCATGGTGTTCCCTTCTGCATTCGGCTGTAGATGTAGGGCAGCTAAGCCCCTGCGGCTCGCCACAACGGACTGATCAGACCAGCCTCAGATAGGGCCAGCATTTCCTGGTAAACCTGCAGCCACCTAGCGAAGCTGTCGTGGTAGCGCGAGACCGCCGCAGGATTAGGCTCAAACGTGGCTGCGCGCTTGCGCAGTTCGGGCTCCAGGTCACTGAGACTTGCGTAAATACCTGCACCCTTGCCGGCGCAGATAGCTGCGCCAAGCGCGCTGCTCTCGGTGATGGCTGGCACGTGTACCGGCATGCCGAGGACGTCGGCGATGATCTGCGGCCACGACGCACCCTTGGCGGCTCCGCCGCTGAAAGTGAGGTCAGCTGGCCTGCTCCCGGTCAGACTGCTGATGATGTCCAGGTGCCCGCGGACGACATAGGCGGCAGCTTCCTCGATCGCGCGAATGCAGGCGGCCCGGCCGGACCCTGCCGGATTGCCGAGGTCGAACTGTAGGAACGACGGGCTGGCGTGTATCCATCGGCGGGAGTTCATCAGGTTCGACAGGATGGCGAAGACGCCGTTGCTGCCTGGCGGGATCGCCGCGGCAGCTTCCTCCATCACCACGTAGGGGTCAACTCCGCGCTTGCGCGCCGCGGCGACCTCGCTGTCGCAAAACGCGTCCCGGTACCAGCGCATGGCCATGCCGCAGTAGAACCCGATGCCCTCGAGCATCCATTCACCGGGCGTGACGTGACACAGCGTCCTGAGCCGGATGGCAGGGTCAATGAGCGGGTTGTCTACGAGCACCGTGTTCTGCCAGAAGGTGCCGGCCAGCACGGTGAACTCGCCAGCACGCACCCCGGCGCCAAGCAAGCCGAGTTGGGTGTCAGCGCCACCTGCGACTACCGGCGTGCCCGCCCGCAGGCCGGTCTGCGCCGCCGCCTCAGCGGTGACCCAGCCGACCACTGTGCCGGGGTCGACGACTCGCGGCAGGACGGTGACCGGGATGCCGCATATCTGCGCGATGGACTCCGACCAGCTCCGGTCGGCCAGGCTGAACATGCCCGAGCTGGAGCCGCAGGACGGCTCGGTGACGTGCACCCGCGCCAGCCGGTAGACGATCCAGTCACTCAGCATGCCGAGGCGGTCTGCCTGGCCAAGGATGTCCGGCCGGTGCCGCGCCAGCCAGCGCAGCCGCGCTGGTGATGTGATGGAGACCCAGTCGCCGGCCTCCTTATAGATCCGTTCGGCGGCACCTTCGCTGATCAGCTCTTCAGCCTCAGCCGTCGCGCGGCTGTCGACGTTAGGGCATGCCCAGATCTCAGTCCCGCGCGAGTCGTACAGGACCATCCCCTCGCGCATGCTGGTCGCACTCACAGCGGCGATGTCGGCTCCATCAGCGCCCGCCTGTTGCAGCGCATCCCGGATGCAGCCAGCGATCGCACGCCAATTGGCGTGCACGTCGAAGTCCTGGCCACCCGGAACGCCAGGCGGCTCATGGTGCACCCACTCGACCTGCGATACCGCCACCTGGTCACCCGGAATTGTGAACAGCAGCGCGCGGCAGCTGCCGGTGCCCGCATCCACGGCCAGCAGGTACGGCCCTGTCTGAACGCTCACGACAAAACCGCCCTACGTGCCCTGTACTCAGGATTCAGCAGGTAGTCGGGTTCCTCCCCGGCCAGCAATCTCGCCACCGACGCAACTACCATCTCGGCGCCCCGCCGCAACGTCTCCCGCGTGGCACCGCCAATGTGCGGCGTGATGATGACGTTAGGCAGGTCCAGGAGCGGATGGCGGCCGCCGGCTGGGCGTCGCTCGGCCACGTCAAGCGCGGCGCCTGCCAACATGCCGCCGGTCAGAGCGCTTTCCAGGGCTGCTTCGTCGACCAGCGATTCCCGCGCAGTATTGATGAAGAACGACCCGCGCCGCATCCGCGCGAATGCCGAGCTTCCGAACAGGTGCCGGTTGGCCGCACTCGCCCTCGCATGCACGGAGACAATGTCTGACTGCTCCAGCAGGTCATCGAAACCGACCATGCTCACCCCGGCTGGCACGATGCTAGGCGGAACAGGGTCGTGGGCGAGCACGGTGAAGCCGAGTGCCCTAGCACATACGGCCACGTTCCTGCCCACATGGCCCAGGCCGACGAGGCCGATGGTCATGCTTGGCGCTTCGCCACCGATGAACCGGCCGCCTTCGAACGGGCTATCGGCATGCGATCCGCCATCAAGCAGGTAACGGCCGGACGCAGGCACGCCACGGATCAGCATCAGCGCGAACGCGAGCGTGAGCTCGGCGACCGCCTGCGCGTTCTTGCCCGGCGAGTTCGTCACCGGTACGCCGCGCTCGGTCGCGGCGGCAACGTCGACATTGACAGGGCCGCCGCGGGCGCAGCAGACCAGCCGCAGCGGAGCCGCATCGAGGATTTCCGCCGTAACCGGTGCGCCGTGAACGACCAGCACCTCGTGTCCGGCTACCGCGGCAGCGACATCTGCCGGGTCACCCGCAAACTCGCGGATTCGCTCTTCCGACGCCGTTCGGGGCGCGGCACCCACTGCCTGCTCGATCTGCATTTCGGTGATCGCGACTGCATCGCCGAGGCAATCGAGGGCGCGCATGAACGCGCTGGCCGGCATGAACGGGTCACCCACGGCCAGGATGCGCAACGGTTCGGCTTTGCTCACGGGTAGATGTACGTCGGCTTGAGGTCGATGGCATGCCCACTGCCGGACTCCAGCACGAATTTCAGCGCGGGCGCGGTATCGAGGTAGTAGAACTCGATCGAGTCGCCTATGCGGCCGCTCATCAGCACCTCGGCACCGTTGGCCCGCCAGTGCTCGCGGACCAGCAGGCTATCTTCGACGGAGTGCTTCATGCACGCGATGTGCTGCACGCCTTCGCCATGGTCGTCCAGGAACTCCTGGTAGATGCTCGGACCGCTGACGGGCTGGATCAGTTCGAACCCTAGGCCGTCGACGGATGCTTCGGCGCCGATCATCCGGAACTCCACCGGCTCGCCCTTGACTCGGGTGTCGTGCAGCAGCGGCGGCTTGTAGTCGAATACGCTCCACGGACCCCAGCCGAGCGTCTGGGTGTAGGTTTTCAGCGCTGCCTCAATGTCGCGTACCACAACGGCAATCTGGGTGATCTTGTAGGGCGTCGGCGGAGCGATGATCTGGTTACCGTTGCTGTCGGCCATAGTTCCTCCTCAGCTGGCCATGGCATCAATCCGGCTGGGCGCCGGTACGGAACGAAGCTGGTCAAGCATGCGGCTCAGGTTGCCGGCCGGGTCTGACCCGTCGTAGATCGCCCGACCGCTGACAATGACATCGACACCCCAGCCAGCGACCTCGGCGGCATTGGCCAGCGTGACCCCGCCGTCCACACCGACCTGCAGTGCCCTGCCCAGACCGGCCCCGAGCTCGCGCACAGCGTCAACCCTGCGCCGGACACTTGTCGCGGGCGCTTGTCCTGGCCAGCCGGGGTCAACCGCCAGGATGAGGACCAGGTCGACCAGCTCCAGCACGGGCTCCACTGCCTGTACCGAGGTGCCAGGACTGATGCCAACACCGCGCAGGACCTGCCGATCTTGCTGGTCAGCGAGGGCGGCAAGCTCCTGCAGCGTCCGGTGCAAGTGACGGGTCGACTCGGCGTGCACCGTCACGACGTTCGCGCCTGCCGCCACGATCTCAGGCAGGAACCGGATCGGCTCATCCACCATGACGTGTACGTCGACTGGCACGCCGGTGGAGGCGACTGCGGCCACGAATGCCGGACCGACGGTGAGCTGCGGGCAGAACGTCCCGTCCATCAGATCGACGTGGGCCCAGCACCCCGTTCCGTGCAGGACGCTGAGTTCCTCGCGGAGCCTGGTCAGGTCAGCGGTGAGCACGCCGACGCTTAGCTGGGGACTGGCTGGGCTCATGCTCCGAGCTCCCCCGGCTGTGCGGCCCGACGTCGCGAGGTTGACACCCAGCAGCCTCCTCACGCATGCAAACAGTCGGCCAGCGAGTGCCCGTCTGCTGCGGCCGCAAGAGCCGGCGAGCAGAGAGCATTCGCTCAAGCACTGGCCATCCGCTCCACTCGGAGTATCAACCTGCTGGCAAACGTTGGCAAGAGTCCGGTATTCGCAGCGTGGGCTGGCTCCGACCCCGGATGTGTGATGGTTGTCCGCCGCTAGATGCCGAACGATGACTCCTGGACGTTGCACTGCGGCTGACTTTCGGTAATCCTCGCGTACATCAGGCCAGATGAGGCAGTCAGTCAGGCGGCACGGTGAAGAGCACAGGTATCGACGAGGTAGGACGCTGGAGTTCTGAGGCGCTCCTGCTGCGTGCAGCGTGGTTCTACTACAAGGACGAGCTGACCCAGGACGAGATTGCTAAGCGCCTGTCAGTGTCCAGGGCCTCAGTCGGCCGCTTGCTCGATCGCGCCCGTCGGGTTGGCCTGGTGACGATCAACCTGAACGCGGAATACCTCAACGCGTTCGAGCTGAGCGCCGAACTGCGTCGGACGTTCGACCTGTCCGAAGCCCTCGTCGTGCCTGATCACGAGAGAGAACCAGCCGACCACCATGCCCTGAATGCGCGGATCGGGCTCGGCGGCGCACAGTTCATCAGCACCCATCTGCGGCCTGGAGCCACCCTGGGCGTCGGCTGGGGCGAGACTGTGTCGCGAGTCATCGCCGCCACGAATTTCGGGTCCGTCGGACCGGTGCACATGGTGACGCTCACGGGCGGCGTGGACGGCTACTTGCCGACGATCCTGTCATCGAAGAGCGAATCGGCCTCGGACGCGGATCTCACCACGGCGTCGGTCATCCCGGCGCCGAATATCGCGTCGTCTGCGGCGCTAGCTGCGGCGCTCCGCGAGGAGCCGACCATCCAGCAGGTGCTGAAGCAAGCCAGCGGCGTCGAGTATGCGGTTGTCGGCGTCGGCACGCCCACGACGGATGCCACGATCGTGCAGCTCGGCTACCTGACCGCGGCCGACGTTCGGACGCTGCGCGAGCGGGGCGTCGTGGGCGACATCCTGGGCCAGTTCTTCGACGCTGACGGCAAGGTGGCTGATTTGCCGATCCACGATCGGCGCATCGGGATCGAGCTGTCCGATCTCAAGTACATTCCGAAGGTTGTCGGCGTCGCCGGCGGCCTGCACAAGGTCCATGCGATCCTGGGCGCGCTGCATGGCGGCTTTCTCGACGTCCTGGTGACCAATGAGCTAGCTGCAATCCACCTGCTTGAGCTCGAGCGCCGACCGCGCCGCAGCTCTCGCACGCGCGCCTGACCGAAACCGATCGACGCCGCCCGCCACTCGTATTGTCCTGCGGCTGTGCGAGCGGACGCTCAGGGTATTGACAATTGCTCAAAATCGGACCTTAATGTCAGCCAAGCAGCGCAGGAATGGCAGCGTGCTGATCGGCCGGCCTGCCCGGAAAGGGGATCGCATGCCAATGCACGCGATCAACAGCGTGGAGTGTGCGCTGTCCCTCGGGTCCGGCCCTGACGGCGGCGATCCGTCACATCAGACGATGCGACACTCGTCGCCAAACCCCACCCGGCTTCCCGACAGATGATCGAGTTAACGGCTGTCGCCTGTCTGCGCAGCGGCGGCGATGGTGCAGCACTAAGGGCGGTTTGCAGGACTTGAGGAGGAGCCATGTCTGATATTGCGTCGCCTGGCAGGATGCGACCGAGCAGCGGCGAGCCCGAGGTCGTCGGCACCGATCTGCGGCGTGATGCCATCGGGCTCATCGGCGCCACGATGCAGAACATCACGCACATCGCGCCTGCCATTGCGGCGCTGTTCTTCACCCAGGCTGTAGTGTCATTCACCGGCGAAGCAGCACCGCTGGCATACCTGCTCGGAGTGATCGTCGTCCTCATGCTCGGCAGCACGCTTGCGCAGCTGTCCAAGCACATGCCATCTGCGGGCGGTTACTACACGTACGTGAGCCGGGCGCTACATCCGCGAGTAGGGTTCCTCACGTCCTGGATGTACGTGCTGTATGCACCGCTGGCCGGGGGTCCGATCTACGCGTTTTTCGGCTTCATCCTGGCCAATGAGCTGAAGTCGAATTATCAGATCAACGTGCCCTGGCTGTGGTGGGTGTGCGTCCTGGTCGGCGCACCGTTTATCGCGTTCCTCCAGCACCGCGGCATCAGGATCTCGGTACGGGCCATGCTGATCCTCGGCAGCCTCGAGATGCTTGTCGTCTTGGTGCTGTCCATATGGGGATTCGCGAGCCCGGGTCCCGGCGGCTTCACGTTCTCGGTCTTCGACTTCTCGAAGAAGGTCTCGGTTGAGGGCTTCGCCCTTGCCGTGGTGTTCTCTATTCAGGGTCTGACTGGCTGGGAAGGCGCTGCACCGCTGGC
>Ga0126378_10005215_pt1 | contig 10061 bp, 10 predicted proteins | sample PanSoiMetPlot_23_FD_92587 | JGI IMG/M metagenome (GOLD analysis project Ga0126378, IMG submission 92587) | Tropical forest soil microbial communities from Panama - MetaG Plot_23 | ecosystem: Environmental > Terrestrial > Soil > Tropical forest > Bulk soil | place: Panama | collected 2016-02-17 | reverse complement strand
GTGCCGGCCGGGCTGCGGTAGGTCGGCACGTAGTCGACCACGTCCAGGTCCAGGTGCTCCGTCGCGCCTGCGACCACCACCCAGTTGCGAATCTCGGAGGTTCCTGAGACCAGCTCGCCCTGTCCGATGGCGCCGATGTGTTCAGCGTCGCGAGAACGGAACGCGTCCAGCACGCGATGGTCGAGCTCCTCGTCGATCACGAAGTGGCTGAGGCCGCCCGAAGCGACCACCGCAACCCGAGCGTCCCCGGGCCACGAGTCGACGGCTCGCCGGAGCGCCTTGCCGAAGGCGTAGCAGCGCCCCGCTGTGGGCTGGTTGGGCGGGAAATAGGTGTTTACCAGCACCGGCAGCATCGGTGCCAGGTTGCCGCGCATGATCCGGATCTTCACGAAGGTGAACGCATGGCCGATCGAGCGGCCCGCCGGCTGCTCCCTCATCTGAGCCACGTCGAACCCCTCGACCATCATCTCTTCGACGACGTGCTTGCCCAGGTCGGGCACGCAGCGATACACGTCACGATGCTCGCCATAGTTGGCCCAGCGTGCCGGCCGCAGCGATGGGGGCAGCTCTTCTTCCGGCTTGGGGATGCACTCGACGGTCTCACCCCAGTAGATGGCGAGGGTCGGCATGCCGTCGTCAAGGAACATCTCCCGCTGGTCGTCGCCGACGATCATCACGACGTCGGGGGCCGCCTCGGCCAGCGTCTCCGCCAGGACGTCGATACCCCGGTCGCAGCGCTGGTGCTTCTCGAGCCAGACGGCGTCGTCGAGCTCCTCCTGCAGGTGCTCGTGGCGACGGGCCTCGATCAGCTGCTCGTAGTCGTAGACGGCGCCGCGAAAGTACAGCTGCTTGTTCTGCCGGTCACGTTCCGCGTGCAGGCGCCACAGTTCGGACGGCGTGCTCAGCTGCGGGCTGTGCGACGCGGCGATGCCAACCACGATCGCTGCCATGGCTCAATCTCCCTCGACTAAGGTGACTCCGGCCCTGATGCGCTCACGCCGATCAGGTGGGCGGGGTTGACGACAGCCATCTGACGCACGTCGTCCGGCGAGAATCCAGCGTGAAGCAGGTGGTCCGCAAAGTCGGCCAGGCCGTCTGGCGCCGGCGGGTTCGCCACCTGGCCGAGGTCCGTCGAGATGACGGCGGCCTCGGCCCCAGTAGCACGCAGGTTGGCGAACACCGCCTCCCAGGTCGTCTTCGCCGTGTAGGGCGTGGTGTAGCAGTGCTCTATCACTGCTCCGCGGCGCGCGAGCTCCACCTGGTCCTGAGCGCCGAGGTCGACGGTCGTAAACTCCGCGTGCGTCACGATCAGACGGGTCACGCCCTGCTCCCTCGCGCAGGTCGTGAGCGCGAAGATCTCGTCGCGGCCGACGTGCCCTGTTGCGAGCACCATGCCGTAGGCGGCCACGATCTCGAGACACTCCACGGCCGGCCCCACCAGGTGGCCGCGCTCGTCCAGGAGCGAGATCGGGGACGGGTAGCCGCGCCGCGACCTCATCTGATCGTGGAACGCTCCCCAGGCGGGCGGTGGCGCTCCCGGCCGCCGGTTGACCCATTCGTTGGCAGCGTCGACGGTCGGCATCCAGACCACCCGTGCACCCAGCCGGGCAGCCACCTCCAAAGCGGCCGGGTTGAGGCCGCCGACGGAGTGGTTGAGCGTGAGCGAGCCCGCCACCATCAAGCCTGGCACCGCCCGCCCCACCGCGGCAGCGCGCTCGGCCGTGGGCACGTAGTGCGACTTCAGCACGAAGCCGCCCAGGCCGTGATCGAGGAAATCGCGTGCCAGCTCCACATCGTCCAGTCGGCGGGCGATCACGTCCGGCCCCGCGTGGACGTGCATGTCGATGGCCCCCCGTATTACCGCCCAGGCTTCACCAGAGGGCGGCTTCTCGAGCTGGGCCATCGCGCTCATGCTAGGTAGGGCCTTCCGACCTGTCCAGCAGGATTATTCGATGGCCGACATCGGCGCCACCGATCGACCGTCATCAATCGCCGTCCGGCCCACCGTGCCCCGCCTGGCCGGCCAGGTCACCAGATTGGAGCTGGAAGTAGCGGTGGCGCTTCCGGGCCTCGTCCAGGCGGCTGCCCTGGTCGACCTCGCTGCGTATCCGCTCCTCCGCCCCGGCGATCTGGCTGGAGGCGGCAAGCACGTCGGCCAGGCGGCCGGCCGGGATCACCACCACCCCGTCGCCGTCGCCGACGACCATGTCCCCGGGGTCGACGCGCACCTCGCCCAGCGAGACAGGCACCTGGTAGCCGTCCGCCCGTACGCGGTCTTTGCCCGTCCGCATGAAGACGCCGCGGCTGAAGATCGGATAGCCGAGCTCGAGGCTACGGGCGGCGTCGCGGCAGACCCCATGGATCACGGTGCCGCCAAGGCCCCGGCGGTGGGCGACGATCGTCAGGATGTCACCCCAGACGGTGGCGTCGAGCCGGCCGCCGTTGTCCAGCACAACGACGCTGCCGGCCGGCACCTCGTCTATGTAGTCGCCTACGCTGGCCCCGGCTCGGGTCGCAACCGGGATGGTACGCACCGTGAAAGCCGGGCCTACCAGCCGGAAACGGCGGTCCAGTGGAGCGATGCCGAAGGCCTGGCCGGCGATCCCCAACCGGTCCATAGCATCGCTCAGCGTCGTGGTGGCGTGGCGCCGGAGCTCTTCGATCTGTGCGTCCAATCGATTTCCCCCTCCCTCGCCCTCTCCCCCTGTGAGGGGGAGGGCGAGGGTGTCCTGCTCGGCTACTTGACCTGGCAGCTGCCAATGGCGGGCAGCTTGTCCGGCGGGATGGTCGAGAGCACCTGTTCCTTCTGTCCGTTGATCTTGACGATGTACGTGGTCGTGACGGCCTGGTGATCGGACGGGTTCATGATGAAGTCACCGCCGGGGAAGTCGGGGCCCTGCTTGGCCTTCAGCGTGGACATCGACTTGATCAGCTTGCCTGTGTCCGCCTTACCCGTGAAGTTGGCGCTCAGCATTGCCTCCTTCAACGCCATGATGGCCGTGTAGGCCTCGTAGCCGAGACCGCCCGGTACGCCCTTGTCGAGGCCCCCCAGCGTGCTGATCACGTTCGGGTCCTCCTTGGCCAGCTGCTTGCGGAACGCATCGTGGTAGGCGACGTCGTACCTGTTGTCTTGAGCCGAGTCCGAGAGCTCGGGCCCCTGGCCGATGTCGCCGGTCAGGGAATCGGGATACACGCCGGCGAAGCGCTCCTTGCCGAAGACGCCGACGACCGGCAGCTTCTGGCTGATGTTGAACTGCGCGATCGTCTGCGACGCGCGGACCAGGTCGGCGGCGACCTCGGTGTTTATGAGCCCGTTGACCGAGCCGTCCGTCGCGATCTTCGTGATGTACGGCGTCATGTTCGGCTCGTTCTGCGGGATCGGGATGATCTGTGTCAGCTCACCTCCGGCCGCCTGCAAGCCGACCCTGTACGCCGCCAGCTGCGACTGGCCGAACGCGTAGTCCGGGTAGATGATCGACCACTTCTTGCCGTAGGTGTTGACGATGTACGTGCTCAGCGGAATGATCACCTGCCGGCCCTGGGGCGTCGTTCGGAAGCTGTACATGTTGCACTGCTTGGCTGCGAAGTCCTCCGCGGCGCAGCCGGTTGATGACACGTAGACCACCTGCAGCCTCGGCACCAGGTTCTCCACGCCCAGGCACTCGCTGCTCAAGATGGCACCGACCAGCACGTCCACGCCCTGCTGCTGGACGAGCTGCTGCGCCAGGCTGATGGCCTCATCAGGCTGGGCCTTCGGATCAACGTAGACCGCCTGAAGCGGCCGCCCGTGGATACCCCCGGCGGCATTGACCTGCGCGATCGCCAGGTCGGTGTTCACCCGCATCTCGGCCCCCTCCACCGCGGTGGAAGGCGCCTGGTCGTCGAGGACGCCGATCTTGATGGGCGGCCCAGTTGCCTGATTTGACTGGGTGGTCGAGGCCCCGCCGCCGCATGCCGCGGCGGCTATGATGCCGGCCGCCGCCGCGACCAGCGGCCGCCACCATCTGGACCGGCCCGATCGTCCGGACACCAAGTGCTGCATCGCTGCACCTCCTTCAGTTCTCTCCTGACGAAGCAAACGTCTGTTTTCCGCACACGGCGCTATTCGTCCCTCGCAGCGCTGAAGAGCCTGTCCATCTCGACGGCCCCGGCGACCTCGACCGGCCCCGGCTCCCCCGTCCCGATTGGCGACGCCGACCTGAACCTGCTGCGGAGCCGCCAGAGCTGGCGGAGTCCACCGACCACCCCCGAGGGCAGCAGGTACACAACGGTCAGCAGCGCGACACCCACGTACAGCTGGGACTGGGTGCTCTGCTGGCCGAGGTACTCGCCGAGGAAGCGGAGGCCCGCAGTCCCCAGCAGCGGGCCGAGCACCGTGTCCACACCGCCGATCAACGAATAGAGGACGAAATTGACGGAGTCGGCCAGGCCCAACAGGTCCTGGAACACGAAAGCGTGGGCGAGCGCGTACAACCACCCCGCGCTGGCCGCGATGAGCCCCGAATACAGGGTGACCGCCACCTGGTAGGCATGAACCGAGTAGCCCATCGCGGCTGCCCGAACCGGGTTGCGCCCGATCGCCACCATCACACGACCTGCCCGCGAGGAGAGCAGATACCAGGAGAGGCCACACCAGAAGGCCGTCACTGCGCAGAGGAGCCAGTAGAAGCCGTTGCCCTGCAGAGGGTCGAGGCCGAAGGAGATGTCCACTGCTCCCTTGACGCCCAGTCCGTTCTCGCCACCGGTGAGGCTGATGGACAGCAAAGGCAGGCTGGCGAAAGCGGCGGTGGTCAGCAGCGTAAGCAGCAGGTACTCGAGCCCCGTCGCTACGACTGCATAGATGGAGAAGAGGATCGAGACGAGCACGCCGGCTCCGAGAGCGCCCAGCATCAGGAGCACGGGATTGAGCACCGAGTGATGGCTGAGAATCGCGACCGTGTAGGCGCTGACGCCGAAGGTGGCCCCGATGCCGACGTTGAGCAGCCGTGCGTGGCCGGCGATCAGGGCGACAGCCAGAGCCGGCAGCCCGAAGATCAGGTAGTCGGAGATCCGCTGCGGCAGGTACTGTCCATAGAGCGGCGGCCCCAAAAACAGCGCCGCAAAGACGAGGACGACCGCGATGACGCCCAGGGTGCGCACGTCCGGCGCCCGAGCGCGCACCCTGTCCACGCTATAGCCTCACGAGCACCCGCTGTCGCTGCGAACGCAGGATCAGCAGCGCGATCACCAGACCGAACACCATCAGCTGCACGGCCACCCCCGGGATCCACAGGGAGCCCAGCGACTCGGCCACGCCCAGGCCCAGCGCGATGACGGCCGCCCCCCGGAAGTTGCCGAGACCACCTGCGATCACGACTATGAACGCGCTGAGGTTCACGTCAAGCCCCACCGTCGGATAGACCTGGGTGAGCGGCGCCAGCAGTGAGCCCGCCACCGCCGCCAGCCCGCAGCTCAACACGAACGCCAGCGCATACACCCGCGAGACGGGCACCCCCAGCACGCTGGCCATTCGCCGGTTCTGGGCGACAGCCCGCAGCCAGATCCCGTACTTGAGGTACTTGAGAAAGACGAACCCGCCGACCAGGATCACCACCGCGGCCACGACAACGATCAGGTCGTAGACCGGATAGTCGGTGTGGCCGATCGGGACCCGGGCGCTGATGGGCGCCGCGATAGGCTTTGCGTCTCCTCCGAACACGTTCGCGGCCAGCTGCTCCATGATCAGGCTCAGCGCCAGCGTCGCCAGGAGAACCAGCGCGTGGGCCCGATCGCGAAGGGGCCACAGCATCGTCATCAGCGCCAGGCCGCCGACGATCCCCACTGCCAGGACGGCCGCGACGACCCCGGTCCAGAAGCTCTGGCCGTGGCCGAGGGCGAGCCAGACAATATAGGCACCGAGCATGTAGAAGTCGCCCTGGGCGAAATTCAGAACGCCGAGCACCCCGAAGAGCAGCGCCAGGCCGGCCGCGACGAGCGCTAGCGACGCGCCTACGACGAGGCCGTTCATTGCAGCGACCGCGACGTGCTCCAGCGACATCAGGCCTCTCCCTTCAGGTAGGTCGCGACCAGCTGATCGGGAGTCGCAAACTCCGTCAGCTGATGCTCTCCCGTGATGACGCCCCGCTTCATGACGTACAGGCGGCTGCAGACCGTCTTCAGGAGATGGAACGAGGCGTCCACGACGAGCACGCCGACGCCCGCGTCCACCGCCCGCCCGAGCGCCCCGGCGATAAGGTCGATGTTGATGGGCATAAGGCCCTCGCTCGGCTCGTCCACCATGAGCAGTCGCGGCTGGAGCGCCAGGCCGCGGGCGAGGGCCAGCATCTTCTGCTGACCGCCGCTGAGCGTGCCCGCGAGCTGGACGCGGCGCTCCGCGAGCACGGGGAAGAGCTGGTACGCCGTCTCCAGGCAGTGCTGCTGGTCGGCTCGCGGGCGGAGGAGTGCGCCCGCGCGGATGTTCTCCTCGACCGTCATCTCAGGAAAGACCGCCTCGGCATCCGGCACGAACCCGAGGCCTCGCCGGGCACGGCTGTGGACCGGGGCGCTGTGCAGGTCCCGACCCTCGAATGCGATCCTGCCCAGCGTCCGGGGCCCGTGGCCCATGATCGACCGCAGCGTCGTCGTCTTCCCGACGCCGTTGTGGCCTACCAGACCCACTCCCTCGCCCAGGCCGACTCGCAGTGAGATGCCCTGGACCACGTGGCTCCGGCCGTAGTACGCATGAAGATCCTGGAGCTCAAGCACCTTCGGCTCCCCGCAGGAACACCTGCCTGACCTCCGGGGTACTGAACACCTGCTCAGCGGTCCCCTCCGCGATCTTTCGTCCCAGGTTCAAGGCTGTCACTCGGGTCGCGATCCGGCGTACGAGCTCGACGTCGTGCTCGGCCATGACGATCGTCGACTCCGTGGCCACCCGCTGCAGCAGTCTCCCGAGAGAGTGGCGCTCGTGTTCAGTAAGGCCGGAGGTCGGCTCGTCGAGCAGGAGAACGCGAGGCCTTCTGCCGAGTGCGATTGCGACCTCGAGCTGCTTTTGCTGTCCGTGGCCGAGGGCATCGACAGGGACGTTCGACTCGGCGGCCAGGCCGACCAGCTCGAGCAGCTCGGCCGCATCATCCACGTCTTCGGCTCTTGCGCTGGGACGGAGCATGGCGAGCATCCGGTGACGCGCCTCAACGGCGAGGACCACGTTCTCGAGGCACGTGAACCCCGGCAGGACGGACGTTAGCTGGAATGAGCGGCCGATGCCTCGCCGGGCCCGGACGTGCGGTGTGGTGGCGCCGAGCGGCTCTCCCATGAAGCGGACCTCGCCTGCGGTCTGGAGTAGCTGGCCCCCAAACAGGTTCAGCAGTGTGGTCTTCCCGGCGCCGTTCGGCCCCACCAGTGCGTGAAGCTCCCCCTCGAGGACATCGAGGTCAACCTCGTCAACCGCGACGAAGCCTCCGAACCGCATGCTCAGCCCGCGCGCTGACAGCACCACATTCCCCGCCGGCCCTGGCTCGGCAGGGTTGAGGTGGGGACTGCGGACAGACCCGTTGTGGATCACGCGCGCCATTGCTCAGACGGGCGCCGACACCTGCAGGCGCGGAAAAACCGCCCGAGCGTTAGCCTCGAAGATCCTGCTTCGGTCGCCCTCGCTGAGCCAGTCGATGCCCTCGATCACCGGTTTGAGGTCGTCCAGCCAGGCGCCGGTCATCGGGTCCCTGGATGAACCCGAGCCGGGGTTCTCGGTGCCGAACATGCACCGGTCGGTGCCGATGAGACGGAAGAGGAAGTCGAGCGACTCCTGGTTGTACAGAACGGTGTCGTAGTAGAGACGTCGCAAGCTGGCATCGAACGATTCCAGCGAAGGGTTGGCCTCCTGCTCCCGAAACCGGTGCGCCCGCCAGCGACCGATCTGATAGGGCACCGAGCCGCCGCCGTGCGACACGATGAGGCGAAGGGTCGGGAAGTCAGAGAAGACGCGGGTCTCGGCCTTGCAAAGGTTGAGCACCGCGATGCTCTCCTCGGTTATGAAGTGGGCGCTGTACGACTCCCGGAAATTCTTACAGGCCGTGGAGTGGATGAGGCCAGGGACGTCCAGTTCGACCATCTTCTCGTAGAGCGGGTACCAGTATTCGTCGTCGAGCGTTGGCACGAGGCCGGTCCCTTCTGTGGGGTCCGGATTGATCAGGCAGCCGATGAACTCGTGCTCCCTGACGCATCGATCCAGCTCTTCGACGCAGGCCTGGATGCTCCCGTCTGGTGTCTGCGGCAGTCCGCATACACCGCGAAACACGTCTGGGTACGCGCGGCACTGTCGGGCGATGACGTCGTTGTTCGCCTCGACCCACCACCGAACTATCGATTCGGGCTGCTCGGAGTGCATCAGCTGGAAGGGCCGGGGTGAGAGGAACTGGACATCCGTGCCGACTCTCCGCAGCAGGTCCAGGTGCCGCGTGACGGCCTGGTGCATGCGCTCGTCGCTGATGCCCGGGCTGCCTTTGCCGTGATAGCCGCGGCTTGCCAGCAGCGTCGACTTGTAGCTGTACAGCTCGGGCGGCGCCGTCACATGGCCGTGTACGTCGATGATCATCGCCGTCTCCTCTTCAAAGGTCCGGCCCGAATGAGCTGGGCATCAACCATCGAGGACGGCCACCACCTCGCACTGGATCAGCATGCCTCCGGGCAGGTTCCACAGCAGTGTGTGACGGGCCGGGCGGTCGCTCTCGTCCGGAAACGCATTCAGCCACTCGCGGTTCAGGTGCTCGCGATAGGCATCGTCCTTCACGAATACGGTGACGTGGGCGACGTCGTCCAGGCTGCCGCCGGCCTGCTCGAGGAGTGTGCGAAGGTTCCGAAACATAAGCTCGGCCTGGCGGGCGGGATCGTCGGGAAGGGCGCCGTTCGCGGGATCCTTGCCCATGACGCCGGATGAGAACAGCAGATTGCCGACCTTGACGCCCATGGGGATCGGGGCCCCATGCGTCACACCAGGAATCTCCAGCGTCTGTCGCTTGCCCAAACGGCGCCTCCTCCTCCTGTGGGCTGGTGCCACCAGTGGCGCCCACCTGGCAATGCTAAGTACGAGCCGCCACGGTGTCCAATGGGTGGCACCGATCAGCGACATCGGCCGGACCGATGTCTCTGCACACCTCCCCTCGCGGACAAGGGTCCGAGCGCACATATCATGGCAGCCGTGGGAGAGACCGGATCTCTGCTCGTGGTAGGTGCCCACGCCGCCGACTTCGTCTGGCGGGCCGCGGGCACCCTGGCGCGGCACACGGCAGCGGGCTGGCGGGCGACGGTTGTCGCCCTGTCGTACGGCGAGCGGGGCGAGTCCGGCGACCTGTGGAAGGAGCCGGGGCAGACCGCTGAGAACGTCAAGCGCACCCGCCACGGTGAGTGCGTTCGCGCCGCTGCGACCGTCGGCTGCGACTTCGTGCCGTTCGACCTGGGTGACTATCCGCTCGAGGTCTCCGCCGGCGATGTCGAGCGACTCGTCGAGGTGATGCGCGAAGTTCGGCCAGATGTGCTCATCACGCATACGCCGGTCGATCCGTTCAACCCGGATCACCCGGTGGCCTTCGCCGTCGCTGATCGGGCGCGGAAGCTCGCCATGGGTGCGGCCGGGGTGGCCGGCGCGTTCATCACGATCCCGCCGCCGCGCGTCTACCTTTTCGAGCCGCATCACCCTGAACAGTGCGGCTTCACTCCCAACACCTTCGTCGACTACACGCCGGTGGCGGACCTCAAGGAGGAGGCTATGGCGGCTATGGCAGCGCAGTCGTACCTGCGCGACCACTATCGTCAGAGAGGCGAGCAGCGGGCCGTCCAGGCGAGGTACTTCGGCGCCGGCTCAGAAGTCCGGTGTGCCGAAGCGTTCCAGAGGACGACACCCCGGCTGGAGATGCCGCTCTGACCCCAGGGCCCCCTCGATTCCAGTAGCCGAACGGCGACTCCACGATCAGGTCAAGCTGCCCAGGTTCGGCGCGCAACTCGCGCCACAAGGGCCAGCTTGGCTCGCTGCTCCTCGGGTGTGAGCGCGTTGCCCATCGCGACCGAAGCGAAGCCGCACTGCGGGC
>Ga0126378_10005212_pt1 | contig 10063 bp, 8 predicted proteins | sample PanSoiMetPlot_23_FD_92587 | JGI IMG/M metagenome (GOLD analysis project Ga0126378, IMG submission 92587) | Tropical forest soil microbial communities from Panama - MetaG Plot_23 | ecosystem: Environmental > Terrestrial > Soil > Tropical forest > Bulk soil | place: Panama | collected 2016-02-17 | reverse complement strand
TTGGTGGTCGCGCCGCAGATGAAGAAGCTGGAGCACAGCAGCCAGAAGTCCGTCGACCGTACGCTGCTGACGAGGCCGCGCACGGCCGCGGCCATCGGGTTGCCGGCAGCCGGGGCGACCGGCTCGACCCCGGCGGCGCCGTACGGTCGGAGGCCGATCTGGCGGGGGCTGTCCCGCATCAGCAGCGCGACGACCGGGACCGCCGCCAGCACAGCGACCGCGACCGCGAGCGAGGCGTAGCGCCAGCCGCGGCCGACGGCCAGCGCGGCCAGGCTGGGCAGGAACACGAGCTGTCCGGTCGAGCTGGCGGCGGTGAGCAGGCCGGTCACCAGCCCGCGCCTGGCCACGAACCAGCGGTTGGCGACCGTGGTCGCGAGCACGCCTGCCATGGCGCCCGTCCCCGTGCCGACGATCACGCCCCAGAGCAGGTACAGCTGCCACGGCGCGCGCATGAGCGCCGTCAGGCCAACGCCGGTGGCGATCAGCAGCAGCGCCCCGACCAGGACGCGGCGGACGCCGAAGCGGTTCATGAACGCGGCGGCGAATGGCCCGCAGAAGCCGAACAGCAGCAGGTTGATCGACACCGCGACAGAGATCGCGGCCGCGCTCCAGCCGAACTCGTGCTCCAGCGGCACGATCAGCACGCCGGGCGTCGAACGGATGCCGGCCGCGGCCAGCAGCGCGAAGAACGTGACGCCGAAGACCACCCACGCGTAGTGGACCCGCCCGCGGGTCAGGGAGCCGACCACCTGCTGCCCAGAACGGCGGCGCCGTCCCCGGCATTCCGGCGGGGAGACGGGCTCAGGCGCGCTCCAGGATGCGGCGGGCGCGCTCCGCCACCGGGACGTCGATCATCTCCCCCCCGCCGGCCAGGGCGGTGGCGGCCCCGCCGGCCGCATCGAACGCCTCCAGGACCCGGCGCGCCCAGGACACCTCGTCCGCTGTCGGCCCGAACACCTCGTTGATGACCGGCACCTGGCTCGGATGGATGGCCGACTTGCCCCAGAACCCCAGCCGGCGCGCCCGCGCCGCCTCGGCCCTGAGCCCGTCGGGGTCGTCATAGCGCGCCCACACGCCGTCGGAGGGCGGCTGGATGCCGGCGGCGCGGGAGGCCACCACCAGGTGGGAGCGGGCGTGGAGCAGCGCCAGGTCGTCGCCGGGGTCGACGCCGAGGTCCACGCCGAGGTCCATGTTGCCGAGGGCCAGGTGGCGCACGCCGGGCGACACCGCGATGTCGTACGCCGCCAGGACGCCGCGGGCGCTCTCGATGCTGGCCGTCAGCGGCACCTCCCGGCCGGCGAGGCGCTCGCGCACCCAGGCCACGTCGGCCGCCGACTCCACCTTGGGCAGCCGCAGGCCGGCGGCCAGCCCGGCGACAGCTTCCAGGTCTGCGGCGCAGTCGTCGGTGCCGGGGCGGTTGACGCGGACCCAGGCGCGGCGGCGGGCGAGCGCCTCGGCGACCAGGCCGCGGGCGCGAGCTTTGCGGTCGGGCGGGACCGCGTCCTCCAGGTCCAGGAGCGCCTCGTCGGCCCCGGCGTCGAAGACGCGGGCCAGGATGCGCTCGGAGTGGCCGGGCGCGAACAGCCAGGAGCGAACCACGGACCGAAGGTACACCACGCCTCGCTCGGGTATCCTCGCAGCCGCGATGGGCCGGGCCGAGGAACTGGTGACCCGGGCAGGCGCCGCTGTGACCTGGAGCTGGCTGATTCCGACGGCGACCTCAGGGGCCAGGCGGACGCTCTCGACCAGATTGGCCTGTTGCTCCACATCTCGGTATGGAGCAGCTGCGGTCCGGCCGCTACCCGCACCTGGAGGCGTTGTCGCGTGACCCGGCCGCAGCCTCCATCGCGGACGAGCGCCGATTCGAGGAACGGTTCGAGCGGGGTCTCCAGGTGCTGCTCAGCGGTGCCACAGAACGCGTCCGGTCGAGCTGAGCGTCATCGTCCGGGGATGCGTACTCAGCCGGCCACCTCCTTGCCGTAGCCCGCCGCGCCGCCGTAGTACCAGGCGTCCAGATCCGGCGTCTCGATGCCCAGCTGGGCGAGCGCGACTTTGATCTCGGTCCTGTGCTCGACCCCGTGCTCGGCGGCGTGGACCAGGAAGAAGCTGGTCGGGTAGCGGTACCCTCTGCCCCGGTACGCGAGGGTCACCTCGGAGTCCTCGACCAGCGCCTCGGCGATGGCGATGAGCTGGTCGCTCGACTGCCGGGCCAGCTCGACGAGCACGTCGAAGCCGGGCCACGCGCTCGCCCGGCCGAGCTCACCCTCGTGCTGCCGTCCCTTCGTGCGGAGCACGAACGTCTGCTGCCCGCCCACCACGTGCAGCAGAAGCTCGCGCACGCTTCCGGACGTGCCCGGAGCCCGCGTATCGAGCTGCTCGTCGGTCAGCGCGCGGCAGGCCTCGATGAGCTGCTCGTTGGCCCACCGGTTGTACCGGAAGATCTCGCTCAGAGGCTGGTTCATGCAGGGACGATAGCGCCCGGGCCCGAGAACGCCTCGTCTACCAGACAGCCCACCTCGTCGTCGCCCAGGCTGGTGACCCGGCCGGCCGAGAACTCCTCGATCACCCTCTCGTTCAGCCGCCGCACCCGGGGGTCCTGCTTGGTGAGCCCGGCGGCCAGGTCCGGGCGGTGGTCCCGGATCCACATCAGGATGCCGGCCGCCCCCGACTTGTCGGTGATCGCCACCCGCGGCGGCCGGTTCAGGAGCCGGGTGGTGTCGAACGGGTTGTAGATCTCCTCGTCCTTGATCAGGCCGTCCGCATGGACGCCGGCCCGGGTGACGTTGAAGTTCTCGCCCAGGAAGGGCAGCCGGACGTCAACCGGCTCGCCGATGCGCCGGTAGTAGTCGGCGATCTCGGAGATGACGCGGGTCTCCACGCCGTGGGTCTCGCCGGTGAGGGAGATCAGCCAGAAGACCAGGGCCTCGATGGGGGTGTTGCCGCTGCGCTCGCCGATGCCCAGCAGCGTGCCGTTGTTGGCGGCGGCCCCGTACAGCCAGGCCGAGACCGCGTTGGGCACGATGGCGTCCAGGTCGTTCTGGCCGTGGAACTCCAGCGCCTCGGGCGCCACCCCCGCTTCGTGGCGCAGGGCGGCCGTCAGCCGGGGGATGCCCCGGGGCAGCGCGGCGTTCGGGTGGGGGACGCCGACTCCCAGCGTGTCCGGATAGCGCACCTTGACCTGGATCCCCGCCTCGCGCCCCAGATCCATCAGTCGCCGCACGAACGGGACGACGACCCCGTGCACGTCCGCCCGCGTCGAATCCTCGAGGTGGACCCGCGGCACGACCCCGTCGGTGAGCGCGGCCTCGACGACCCGCAGGTATCCCTCCAGCACCGTCGCGCGGTCGGACCCCATCTTCCGATAGATGTGGTAGTCGGAGATCGAGGCCAGGATCCCCGTCTCGGCGAGGCCGGCCGCCCTCACCAGCCGGTAGTCGTCGAGGGTGGCCCGGATCCAGCCCGTGATCTCCGGAAAGCGCAGGCCCTTCTCCAGGCAGAGCTCCACTGCCCGCCGGTCCCTGTCCGTGTACAGGAAGAACTCGCTCTGGCGGATCATGCCCCGCGGGCCGCCCAGCCGGGCGAGCAGCTCGAACAGGTCCGCGATCTGTTCCGGGGTGTACGGGACCCGGCTCTGCTGTCCGTCACGGAACGTCGTGTCGGTGATCCAGATGGCGGGCGCCGGGTCCAGCGGCACGGCGTCGGCCTCGAACCGGGTCAGCGGCGGCAGCGTGTACGGGAACGTCTCCCGCAGGTACAGGGGAGGGGCCTGGCCAGCCCGCTCGTCGACTGTCGGCAGCAACCAGCTCTTCGTCATGCCTCAACATTGAGCAGCCTGGCTGCGTGGAGTCAATATTGATCAATAATCAATGTCGTACACTCCAGCCGACATGCGCGGGGGACTGCTCACCGCCCAGGAGGCCGCCGACCGGCTCCACGTGAAGCCCGAGACGGTGTACGCCTACGTCAGCCGGGGTCTGCTGCGCCGGGAGCGGGGTCCGGACGGCCGCAGCCGCTTCGCGCTGGCGGAGGTGGACCGGCTGGCAGGCCGGGGGCGGCGGGACCGGGCCTCCCGGACCGAGCTCCGCATCGAGTCGGCGCTGACCGCCATCGAGGACGACGCCATCTTCTACCGGGGCGAGGACCTGTTCGTCCTGGCCACGTCGCGGACGTTCGAGGAGGTCGCACTCTTCCTGTGGACCGGGCAGTTCCCCGAGCCCCGCGCGTGGACGGCGGACGGCCCGGCCCTGGCCGCCGCCGCGGCCGTCCAGGCCGTGCTGCCGGCGGCGACGCTGCCCCTGGACCGGCTGCGAGTCGTCGTGCCCGCGCTGGCCGCGCTCGATCCGCTCCGCCACGAGGTCGGCGAGGACGCGGTCGTGGTGACCGGCCGGCGCCTGGTCGCCGCCCTGGTCGACGCGCTGCCGCGCTCGGCGGGCGGGCTCGCCCCGCTCCGGGTGCGGCGGGCGCACCCGTTCTCCGACTCCATCGCCGCCCGGCTCTGGGCCGGCCTCGGAGGCGTCCGGCCGCCGGCCGGGGCCGTGGAGGCGCTCAACACCGCGCTGGTGCTGGTGGCAGACCACGAGCTGAGCGTGTCGACGCTGGCGGCCCGCATGGCGGCGTCCATCGCCGCCGACCCCTACGCGGTGGTGGCGGTCGGCCTGAGCGCGCTGGGCGGCGCGATGCAGGCGGTCGCCTCGCTCGCGGTTGAGGACCTGCTGGCCGAGGTGGAGGAGCCGGGTCAGGCGCCCGGCGCCATCGGCGAGCGGATGCGCCGCGGCGACCGGCTGCCCGGCCTCGGCCACCGCCTGTACCCCGGCGGCGACCCCAGGGCGCCGCTGCTGCTGGAGCTGCTGCGCGGCTGCTGGCAGGGGCACCCCCGTCTGGCGGTGGTCGAGGCCGTGGTGGCCGCCGCCCGCGAGCGGCGGCTGCCCGCGCCCAACGTGGACTTCGCGCTGGCCTCGCTGGCCCACCTGTCCGGCATGGGCCGCGGAGCGAGCGAGGCCATCTTCGCGGTGGCCAGGACCGCCGGCTGGCTGGCCCACGCCATGGAGGAGTACGCGCGCCGGACCTCGATCCGGCCGCGGGCGATCTACGTCGGGGTGCCGGTCGGTCCCGAGCGCTGAGCCCGGGCTCGCTCCCAGTCCTCCCGGAGCAGCTCCGTCAGGACCATGTCCAGCCAGCGTCCCTCCCCAAACCGCTCCTGGCGGAGCCGTCCGACCTCGCGATAGCCGGCCCCGCGCTGCGCCCGCCAGCTCGCCTCGTTGCCCTCCACGTAGGCGGACTTGAGCTTGCGCAGCGGCAGGTGGGTGAACGCGTAGTCGGCGCGCAGCCGCATCATCTCTCCGGCGATGCCGCGGCCCCACACCGACCGGTCGCCGATGACCGTGCCGGTGGTGCCATGCTGGCTCGCCCAGTCGATCCCGTGGATCCCGGTCCCCCCGACCGCCCGGCCCTCGTGCTCGATGACCCAGAAGACGTCGGTCTGGCTCTCGGCGAGCCGCCGCAGCCAGTCACGCTCCTGGTCGGCTGAGGGCGGGAAGCGGACCGTCACGAACCGGGTGACCTCCAGGTCCTCGAACCAGGCGATCATCGTCTCGGCGTCCTGGGCCGCCGGCGGTCGCATCCTGAACCGGCTCCCCACGATCACGGGTCCGTACATGGGTGCGCCCCATTCTCGCAATCCTCCCCCCTAGGTTAAAGATGTCCTAGACCAGATGGAACTATGTTAAGGTTGACCTATGTGGATCGACATCCTGGTCCTGGGTCACCTCGTGCAGAGACCGGCCCACGGCTACGAGATCAAGCAGCGGGTGGCGCGCAGCATCGGGTCGGCGCAGCCGCTCAACAACAACGTCCTCTATCCGGCCCTCCGGCGCCTGGAGGAGATGGGGGCGGTCGAGAGCGAGCTGCAGCCCCAGGCGGCCAGCCCGCCCCGGCGCGTCTACCGACTGACCGGCCGCGGGGTCGAGCTGCTCCGCGGGATGGTCGAGGACTTGCCCGCCGACTCGGCGCTCGACGAGGGGGAGTTCAACGTCCGGCTCGCCTACTTCGAGCTGATCGAGCCGGCGGCCCGCCTCCAGATCCTGCGCACGCGCGCTGCCGCCAGCCGGGCCCTGCTCGACCACCTCCGGCGCTCGCTGGAGGACACGCGGCAGGAGGGCCGCCACCCGTACGCCGGCCGCCTGCTCGAGTTCCTGATCAGCCGGCAGGAGGCCGACGTCCGCTTCGCCGAGGACCTCGCCCGCGAGGAAGCCGGGCCGGAGCAGCCGTCATGAAGCCCCCCGACCAGCACATCGCCGGGCAGGAAGCCTCGTTGCCGCGCCTCTCGGCGCCGATGATGGCCGGCCTGATGGCCGGGCCGTTCCTGACGATGGTCGACTCCAGCGTGGTCAACGTGGCGGTGCCCGACATCGCGCGCTCGCTGCACACCGACCTGCCGACGGTCCAGTGGACGGTGAGCGCGTACCTGCTGGCCCTGGCGTCCATGCTGGCCGCCAGCGCCTGGCTGACCAGGCGGTACGGCACCCGTGTCGTCTACCTGGTGTGCCTGGCCGCGTTCACGGCCGCGTCCGCGCTGTGCGCCCTGGCTCCGGGTGTCAGCTGGCTCGTGGCCGCGAGGGTGGTGCAGGGGTTGGCCGGGGCGCCGCTGACGCCGATCGCGATGAGCATGATGATGAGCGGCGACAACGGGGCGGCGGACCAGTCCCGGGGCAGCGCGGCCGCGGTGGCCATGGTGCTCTTCCTCGCCCCGGCGGTCGGGCCGACCGTGGGCGGCGTCCTGATCCAGGCCTTCGGCTGGCCGTCGATCTTCCTCGTCAACGTGCCGTTCGGGATCCTGGGGTTCTGCGGGGCCCTCGCCATCCCCGCCCGCCTCCACCTGGCGGGTGACCGTGGGGCGAGGCTCGACCCGGCCGGCCTCGGCATGCTGGCCCTGGGCTCCGCGCTCGCGCTGTACGGCGCCGGGCAGGGAGCCGGCCACCACTGGACCGACGGGAGCATCTGGCCGTTCTGGGCGTCGGGCCTCGTCCTGCTGGGCGCATACGCGGTCCGGTCATGGCGTCGCCCGGACCCCATCCTCAGCCTGCGCGCGCTCCGCGACGCCGAGGGCAGCCTGGCCATCGGCCTGACAACGCTCGTCTCGGTGGTCTCCTTCGCTGCCCTGTTCCTGGTGCCCGTGCTCATGCAGACGATCCAGGGCTTCTCGGCGTTCCAGGCCGGCCTCACGCTGCTCCCGCAGGGCGTGGTGATGGGCGTGGGGACGGTGATCGGCACGCTGGTGACCCGGACCGGCCGGGTCCGGACCAGCGTCCTGGTAGGCAGCGTGGTCCTGGCCGCCACGACCGCCGGGCTCCTGCTGGTCCAGGTCGAGACCCCGGCGTGGGAGACCGCGCTCGTCCTGTGCGGCCGCGGGCTGGCGTTCGGGCTGATCACCCAGCCGCTCCTCGTCGGCATGATGAGCGCGCTCGACCGCGCCCAGTCGGCCGACGCCAGCACGCTGTTCAACGTGATACAGCGCCTGGCCGGCTCCTTCGGCATCGGCCTGCTGGCCACCGTGTTCTCGGTGCGGGCGGTTCAGCGGGTGCAGGACGTGCTGGGTGGGCTGGGGGCGAACAGCGGGGCGGCCACCCTCGCCTACCCCGCCGGGAGCGCGCTCTCGGCCGCTCCGCCGGCCGTCCGGCAGGCGATCGAGGCCGCCCTCGGTGCCGCGTTCCACGACGTGGTCTGGGTGCTGGTGGCGGTGTCCGGGCTGGGCATCGTGCTGGCGCTCCTGCTGGCCGCCGCGGCGCGCCCCGTACCTGCTACGCGCCCTGCAGCCTCAGCAGCTGGTCCCGCAGCTCCCGACCCGGGCCGGTCGTGAAGTGGGCCCTGGCGTCCGCGAGGACGTCCAGCAGCCACCCGGTCAGTGCGGCCTTCAGGTCGCCCGGGTGCACCCGTCCCTCGGCGTAGGCGCCGGCGAGCTCGTCGTAGGCCACAACGCGCGTAGGTCCCGCCGTCGCGGAGGGCACCACCAGCTCTGACTGCATCGCGTCGAAGACCAGGTGCCGCGCCCAGTTGAGCACCGGGTTGCCCTCTACCTCCGCCGGCGGGCAGAACGCCCTCCGGATCTTCCGGCGCACGTCCTCCTCGGTGTCGTCGATGAAGATTGCCGAGTTGGGGTTGGACTTGCTCATCTTGGCGGCGGCGGCCGGGTCCTCGCCGTCGGCCCTGGCCGGCGGGGCCAGCGACATGATCAGCGGGTGGTGGACGGCAACGGGCTTCAGCTTCTCGCCGGACGGGCCCCTGAGCGGCAGGCGGGTCAGGGCGGACGCCGCGTCGATCGCGATGACGTGGGCCTTGCGCTGGTCCAGGCCCGCGTGCACGATGTGCGCGCCCAGCGCGAACACGTCCGCGGCCTGCATGGCCGGGTACACCAGCTTGGCGAAGTCCAGGGCCGCGCCCTCCCGCCGGCCGAGGATCGTGACGCTGCGCTGCATGCGCGAGAGGCTCGTCGCCTTGCTCACCTCCAGCACCGTGGCCCAGTAGTCGTCGTTGGCGTGGTACAGGTCGGTGCCGAGCACGAACCTGACCTCGTCCGCATCGCCGCCGGTCGCCCGCAGGCCGGCTCGCAGGCCTTCGGCGAAGTAGCCGGAGGCGACCTGCCGGATCGTCTCCATGTCGCCGCCCAGCTTGTCGTTGATCCACGTGTGCCAGTCCGCCAGGAACACCTGGCACTCGACGCCGGCGCGCTGGAGGTCCCGCACCTTCGCCATCGCCATCAGCCCCGTGCCGAGATGGATCCGGCCCGAGATCTCGAACCCGATGTAGTGCCTGAGCGGCATGCCGGAGGCGAGCAGGGACGCGAGCACGTCGCGGTTCAGGACCTCCGCGGTCCCCCGTGTGATCAGATCAAGTCGGGTGTCGACGTCTGTCATGGGTCGGAGAGCAGCCGCGCGGGACGGCGACCTGGTCCCAGGGGCTGGATTCGAACCAGCGGATGGCGATTTTACAGACCGCTGCCTTTGGCCGCTTGGCTACCCTGGGAGGCGAACGGCCCCGGACGATGCCTCGGCCGTGTGCGCTGCGCGCGGTCGGCCAAGTTTACCCGGATCGGCCCGACCAGGCTCCCCCTGCTGCCCGTTGATTGCAATCGTCGATTGACGAAACTCGATCAGCGGCGGTACAACGTTATCCGAGTCCCGATTCGATATCGGGGTGCGTTGGCGCGGTCCCCAGGAGAGCTGACGATGGGCGGCAGGCCGGGGGGAGGCGGCGCGGCGGTGGGCGGGGGCCCTCGGCTTCACGTGGTCGAGCCCCTGCCGGGCCCCGGCCCCGGGTCGGTCCGCCGCATCAGCCTGATCGCCGCGGTGGCGGCCCTGGGCGGCTTCCTCTTCGGCTACGACACCGCCGTGATCAACGGCGCGGTGGCGCCGGTCCAGGGCCACTTCGGAGCCGCTCCGCTCGAGCTCGGCCTCGCGGTCTCGGCCGCGCTGATCGGCTCCGCCGTGGGCGCCATCGTGGCCGGGCGGCTGGCGGACCGGTTCGGGCGGATCAGGGCCATGCTGGTCGCGGCCGTGCTGTTCGTGGTCCAGTCCTTCGGCGTCGGCCTCTCGTTCACGCTCCTGGACTTCAGCCTGTGGCGCTTCGTGGGCGGCATCGCGGTGGGGACCGCCTCGGTCATCGCCCCCGCCTACATCGCCGAGGTGGCGCCGGCCCGCCTGCGGGGACGGCTCGGCTCCCTGCAGCAGCTCGCCATCGTGACGGGGATCTTCATCGCGCTGCTGGTCGACTTCCTGGTCGCGGCCGCAGCCGGCGGGGCGGCGCGGCCCTGGTTCGGGGGGCTGCCCGCCTGGCGCTGGATGTTCCTGTCGGAGGTGATCCCGGCCGCCGTCTACATGGCGGGCGCGTTCCTGATTCCGGAATCGCCGCGCTACCTGGTCGCCGCCGGGTACCCGGAGGAGGCGAGGGCGGTGCTCACGGACATCGTGGGCCAGCGGCAGGTGGATGCGAAGGTGGCCGAGATCCGGAGGACCATCTCCACCGAGCGGCGTCCCCGCCTGGCCGACCTGCGCGGCCGCGCCGGCCTGCT
>Ga0126378_10005211_pt1 | contig 10065 bp, 12 predicted proteins | sample PanSoiMetPlot_23_FD_92587 | JGI IMG/M metagenome (GOLD analysis project Ga0126378, IMG submission 92587) | Tropical forest soil microbial communities from Panama - MetaG Plot_23 | ecosystem: Environmental > Terrestrial > Soil > Tropical forest > Bulk soil | place: Panama | collected 2016-02-17 | reverse complement strand
TGCCCGCATCGTGGAGACCAGGACCGAGGCTGCCGACAGGGTCAAGCTGGAGGACGCCAGGATCGTGGTGTCGGGCGGCCGCGGCCTGGGCGGTCCCGAGAACTTCCACTTCGTCCAGGAGCTTGCCGACGCCCTGGGCGGGGCGGCGGGCGCCAGCCGTGCCATCGTGGACGCCGGCTGGGTGCCCTACGCGCTGCAGGTCGGCCAGACGGGCAAGACGGTCCGCCCCGGCGTATACATCGCGGCCGGCATCTCCGGCGCCATGCAGCACACGGTGGGCATGAAGGGGTCGAAGGTCATCGTCGCCATCAACAAGGACGCCGACGCGCCGATCCTGAAGATGGCCGACCTCGGCGTGGTCGGCGACGCTCTCAAGATCCTGCCCAGGCTCATCGAGGCGGTGAAGGCCAGGAAGGGGTCCTGACGACGCCGATCGACCGGCTCGAGGCAGAAGCCCTCGTCGCGGAGCGTGCACGACTGCGGGAGGCGCGGGACTTCGCCGCGGCCGATGCGGTCCGCGACCGTCTCCGCAGCGCCGGTTGGGAGGTGGTGGATGCGCGTGACGGAACGATGCTCCGCCAGGTGGAGCCGCCGCCTGCGCCGCGCGCCGTCACGATGCTCACCCTGGTCCACGGGTGGCCGGATGACGCCAACCGCTGGCTCGGCGGTGTGCTGGCCCACACGGCGCCCCACGACTTCGAGGCGCTGCTGGTGGACAACTCGGGCGACCCGCGCGTCGGCGAGCGGCTCGCCGCCGGGCGCGAGGACCGGGTCAGAGTGCTCACGGTGGCGCCCCCGGCGGGCTGGGCGGAGGCCGCCAACCGCGCCCTCGCTGCCGCGACCGGGGAGGTGGTGGTGCTCTTCGACCCGGGCGTGGAGCTCCACGGCGATGTCGCCGGCCCCCTGGTCGCGGCGCTGGCCGACCCCGCCGTCGCGGTCGCCGGGCCGTTCGGCGTCCGGGGTCGCGGCCACGTGGGCGAGTTCGAGGCCGCCGACGGGCCCGACGTGGACGCCGTGGAGGGGTACGTGCTCGCCTTCCGGCGGGCGGAGGCGCTGGCCGCGGGCGGCTTCGACCGCAAGTTCCGCTTCTACCGCCTCGCCGACCTGGAGCTCTGCCTCCGGCTTCGCGATCGGACCGGCGCCCGCGCGCTGGCCGTGCCGGACCTCCCGGTCGAACGGCACGAGCACCGGCTCTGGGAGTCGCTCGACCCCTCCGAGCGGGAGCGTCGGTCCCGACGCAACTACCACCGCCTGCGCGAGCGGTGGGGGACGCGGCAGGACCTCATCTCCGGATAGGAGGACGGCGCCCGGCGGCCCTGCCGAATTCTGGCGCCGACACGCGACGCGAATCGGCGCCGAGGGCCCGATGGTCGGAGCCGCCTTTACCGGCGGGGTTTGCCGGCCGGCCGGGCGCCCATACAATCCAACCCGTGACCGACGTGACGGAGGAGTTCGCGGCCCGGATCGACGAGCTCCGCAGGCGAAGGGCCCGCCACCTGGAGATGGGCGGCGAGGAGCGGATCGCGCGCCAGCACCAGCGCGGCAAGCTCACCGTGCGGGAGCGTCTGGACCTGCTGTTCGACGCCGGCTCGTTCGTCGAGTTCGGCCTGCTGGCGCACCAGCAGCCCATGCGAGGCAACCAGGTCGCCGAGCCGGAGAAGACGCCGGCGGACGGAGTGGTCACCGGCCACGGCCTCGTCGACGGGCGCCAGGTCTGGGTGATCGCGTACGACTTCACGGTCATGGCCGGCTCGATGGGGGCGGTCGGCGAGCAGTACAAGTGCGCCAGGGTCAGGGAGATGGCGCTCCGCTACCGCAAGCCGATTGTCTGGCTGCTCGACTCGGCAGGCGCCCGCATCCAGGAGGCGGCGGGCTCCACGTTCGCCGGCTCGGGGCACCTCTTCGCCGACCAGGTGACGATGTCCGGGGTCGTCCCCCAGGTCGCGGCGATGATGGGCCCCTGTGCGGCCGGCACGGCCTACATACCGGGCCTGTCGGACTTCGTGCCGATGGTGAAGGGGACAAGCAGCATGTCCCTGGGCGGCGCGCGCCTGGTGAAGGCCGCCACCGGCGAGGACATTACCGACCACGACATGGGCGGCTCGCAGGTCCACTGCTATGAGTCCGGCGTCGGAGACAACGAGGTCGCCGACGACGCGGAGTGCCTCGCGGCCGTGCGCCGGTTCCTCTCCTACCTGCCCTCCAGCAACCTGGAGGAGCCGCCGTTCGTGCCCATGGACGATCCCCCGGACCGGCTGGTCGAGGGTCTGGACCGCCTGGTCCCGACCAACCCCCGGGCCGCCTACGACATGCGCCGCGTCATACGGCTGATCGCCGACCGCGACTCCTGGTTCGAGATCAAGCCGACCTGGGCGAGGAACCTGGTCGTCGGCTTCGCCAGGGTGGGTGGCCACGCGGTCGGCGTGGTGGCCAACCAGCCGATGCAGAAGGGGGGCATCCTGGACTCCGACGCGGCCGACAAGGCGGCGCGGTTCATCCGCATGTGCGACGCCTTCAACGTGCCGCTGGTGTACCTGGTCGACGTGCCCGGCTTCCTGGTCGGCTCGTCGGTCGAGAAGACCGGCATCATCCGTCACGGCGCCAAGATGCTGTACGCGACCTCCGAGGCGACGGTCCCCAAGGTCACGGTCGTGATGCGCAAGGCGTACGGGGCCGGCTACTTCGTGATGTGCGGCCGGGGCTACGAGCCGGACCTGCTCGTCGCCTGGCCGACGGCGGAGATCTCGGTCATGGGGCCGGAGGGAGCGGTCAACATCATCTTCAACAAGCAGGTGGAGGCCGCCGAAGACCCGGTCGCGACGCGGGCCCGCCTGGTGCAGCAGATCCGGGAGACTATCAACCCGTACATCGCGGCGGGCTGGGCCATGATCGACGACGTGATCGAGCCGGCCCAGACCCGGCAGGCGATCGCGCGGGGGCTGGAGCAGGCGCGGGGCAAGCGGGTCGACCGCCCCTGGCGAAAGCACGGGAACATACCCGTATGAGCGACCAGCCGGTCGTCGTCACCGCCGCCCTGACGGGCGCGCTGACCCGTCGCGAGCACTGCCCGGCGATCCCGTACACGCCGGCGGAGATCGGCGAGGAGGCCCGTCGCGCCGCCGACGCGGGCGCCTCGATCGTGCACATCCACGCCCGCCAGCCCGACGGGTCGCCCACCTGGTCGCCGGAGACCTTCGCCGAAATCAAGGCCGAGGTCCGCGCCCGCACCGACATCGTCATCAACTTCTCGACCGGAGCCGTCGGCATCCCCCCGGAGGAGCGGATCGCACACATCCGCCAGCACCGGCCGGAGATGGCCGCTCTCAACATGGGCTCGATGAACTACGCGATCTACTCGCCCCGGCGGAAGGCGTTCCATCACGACCACGTGTTCGCGAACCCGTTCTCGGACATCCGGTTCTTCCTGGAGACCATGAACGCAGCCGGCGTGAGGCCGGAGATGGAGTGCTTCGACTGCGGCCACGTGGGCAACACGGCGCCGCTGATCGACATGGGCATCCTGGTCCCGCCCTACCAGTTCAGCCTGGTGATGGGCGTGCTGGGCGGCATCCCAGGCACCACCCGCAACCTGGTCCACCAGGTGGGCTCGCTCCCGGCCGACTCCCACTGGCAGGTGATCGGCATCGGCCTCAACCAGTGGCCCCTCGTGGCCGCGGCCATCGGGCTTTACGGAAACGTCCGGGTCGGCCTGGAGGACAACTTCTACCTGGAAGAGGGCCGCATGGCGCGAAGCAACGGCGACCTGGTCGAGAAGGCGGTCGCCATGTGCCGGGAGCAGGGTCGCGAGGTCGCGTCCGTCGCCGAGGCGCGACGCAAGCTCGCTCTCGCCGCAACGCCGGCGTGAGCCGGACGATTCCAGGGGAGGAGACGGGGATGACCGAGGTGCGCGCCGAGCTGGTCGGCAATGTCTGGAAGGTGGAGGCGACGGAGGGCGACCGGGTGCAGGAGGACGACATCCTCATCATCCTGGAATCCATGAAGATGGAGATCCCGGTGACCGCACCGTCCGCGGGTACGGTACGGGAGATCCGCGTCAAGGAGCAGGACGTGGTCCAGGAGGGCCAGGTCCTGGCCGTCATCGAGTAGGGCTGCAGGAAAATGACCCGGTCACGTACCGGACACGCTCACAGCAGGAGGCGTCGCTAGCCATCGGTCTGCCAGCGCGGCTCCGGGCGGTGGCCGCGGCGATCCCCGAAGGGGCCGTCTCGGCCGCCGACGTCGGCGCCGGCGACGGACAGCTCGCGCGTCACCTGGCCGAGTCCGGGCTCAGGGTGGTCGCCACCGAGCGGCTGGCGAAGCCGTTCGCGCGCCTGCAGTCCGCGCTGGCCGGGCTCGACTGCCGGCAGGGCGAGGGGCTGGAGGCGCTGCGCCCTGGCGAGGTCGAGGGGGTCATCATGGCCGGGATGGGCGGACTCCGCATCGTCCGCATCCTGGAGGGCTCGCCGGAGGTCGCACGCCGCCTTCGCTGGCTGGTGCTCCAGCCGCAGCAGCACGGCGACCGCCTCCTCGACTGGCTCGGCCCGGCGGGCTACGCCGTCTCGTCGAGGACGGAGGCCGCTCAGGCCGGCCGCTCGTATACAGTCCTCGTGGTCAGGCCGTATGAACGATCCTGAGCTCGCGCTGCATCACCTGCGCCTGGACCAGCGCGCCGGGAGCCTGCGGGCGCAGGTCGCCCGGCTCCAGGCGGAGCTGGCGGCCGACCCGGTGGCCGAGCGGCTGGAGCGCGAGCGCGCGACGGCGGAGGCAGCGCGGCGTGACCTGGACCTGGGCGTCCGGGACCGTGAGCGCGAGGCGAGCGACCGCCGGGCCCGCCTGCGCGCAAGGGAGCGGGAGCTGATGAGCGGCCGGATCAGGAACGCCACCGAGCTCCTGAGGCTGAACCAGGAGGTGGAGCACTTGAAGCTCGCCGTTGGCGACGCGGAGGAGGCGGAGCTCGCGCTCATGGAGCGGCAGGAGGTCGTCGAGAGGGAGCTGGCCAGGCTGACCGCCGAGGTGGCGGCGGCCCGTGAGCGCACCGCCGCCGAGACGCCGGCGCTGCGAGCCCGCCTGGAGCGGCTGGAGGACGAGACGGCGCAGGTGGACGCCGAGCGAGACGCCAGCTGGGAGCAGCTGTCGGACGAGTGGCGGCGAGCCTACCAGCGCGTGCGGGCGGCCGACCCGGTGGCGGAGGTGGTGGGCGGCCAGTGCCAGGCCTGCCGGGTGGCCGTGACCTCGAACGGCATGCAGGTGCTGCGGCGCCGGGGGCTGCTCCACTGCGACAACTGCGGCCGGCTGCTCGTGGTGACGTGACGCGACCATGAGGACCCTGCGGCTTTTCACCGACGGCGCCGCTCGCGGCAATCCCGGACCGGCCGGCCTGGGCATGGTCATCGAGGACGACGCCGGGATGCGGCTGTGGGGCGGCTGCCGGTACGCCGGCACGGCCACGAACAACCGGGCCGAGTACCTGGCGCTGATCGACGGCCTGCGCAAGGCGGCCGAGTGGAAGCCGGACCGGCTGGAGGTCTACATGGACTCGCAGCTGGTGGTGGAGCAGGTGTCCGGCCGCTACCGGGTCCGCAACCCCGACCTCGAGCCGCTGCACCGGCAGGCGATGGCCCTGCTGGGCGGCTTCCCGCGATTCACCGTGCGCCACGTGCCCCGCGAAAAAAATCGCGGCGCGGACGCGCTGGCCAACCGTGCCATCGACCAGGCGACCGGGAATGTAACAGAACAAAGTTGAGCGTCAGCCGGTTCAATACATCGTGATGGAAGTGCTGCTCGTGCTTGGTGGCCTGGTCCTGATGAACGTGCTGGCCCTCCTGTTCGGGGTGGATTCACGGGAGGGGTTCTTCGATCCCCGCTACGAACGGCCGAACCTGACGGTTCGCTGACCGGCAGGCGGCGGTAAGATCCGCTCTGGGTCGAGGCGGACAGGTGGCCGCTCCGCCGCCCTCGGGAGGCGGGGAGGAAAGTCCGGGCTCCAGAGAGCAGGGCGCTGGGTAACGCCCAGTCGGGGTGACCCGAAGGAAAGTGCCACAGAAATGACACCGCCGGCTCCGGCCGGCAAGGGTGAAATGGTGGGGTAAGAGCCCACCGGCGGCCGGGTGACCGGCCGGCCAGGCAAACCCCGCTCGGAGCAAGACCAAATAGGAGGGCGCCAAGCGCGCCGGGCCGCCGGCGCGATCGGCTGCTCGCCGAGCCCTCGGGTAGCGGTCGCTAGAGGCGCCGGGAGACCGGCGTCCCAGATAGATGGTCACCGCCCCCGGGCGACCGGGGGAACAGAACCCGGCTTACAGTCCGCTCTCGACCCACCGGCTCCCCTGAGCCATGCACCTCGGGGTGCGACTCGGGGTCAGCTGCCGGAGTGTCCCAGCGTGACGGTCACCACGAGCACGATCGTCACGATGCCGAGGAGGCCGTGCAGGACGACGGCCGGGGCCGGCAGGCGGGACTCCACCGGGTGGGTCGGCGCGGCCGCGTAGGCGCCGGCCAGGCGGGCGCGCCGGCTGCCGATCCAGCGGCCGAACATGCTGAGGCCGAAAAGGAGCACGGGCAGCAGCAGGACCAGCGCCGCCCAGGCCAGCACCTCCTGGTCGACCAGCACGTAGATGCCCCAGACCAGCAGGCCGCCGAGCGCGCACGAGAGGTGTGTCAGGACGACCGGAGTGTTGAAGTAGGGGGGCGGCATCATCAGGGCCTGCTGCGGGTCTCGCGGCTGCTTGACCAGGCCGCCGCGCGTCACCCACGTCGCTGCCATGGTGATCCCGATCGTAGCCGTGACCGCCCATGACGCGAGGGCGACTACCTCCAGCCTCACTGCGGACACACATCCTGTCAAAAGCCGGCCCCTCTCTGCGCGCTCCGAATTCAACCGGCTGTCGCCGGGCCTGCCGACCCCTCGAGGGCTCGGGAGACTCCCCGGGCCGGATTCCCCACCCTTCCCCACGCGTGCGCGCACTTCTTTGACATATCGTCCCGATACACAAGATCTGGGGTCAACGACCTGAACTCACCCAACATGTTCGATTGCTGACCCCTGTCGGCGTGCAGACCGACCCTATATGTTGTGGCCGGCTGTTGACATGCGGAAGGCCAGCCGCTAGGCTTCGTGGCGAATCGCGGTGAATTGTGGGGAGAAGTGGTGAGTCGCTGCACAGCGCAACAACCGAACACGCAGCACACGACATGGCAGACGAACCAGCACCGACCCACCGAGCCACTTCTCCCCGTCACTGCGATTCGCCCCCCGACGGGGACGGCGGCCGAGCAGCGGTAGGCAGGAGCAGTGTTCTGGGGCACCCACCGGGTCAGGGTCGACGAGAAGGGCCGCCTGGCCATCCCGGCCACGTTCCGGCGTCAGCTTCCCGAGGGCAGCTTCATATCTATCGGACAGGACGGCGTGCTCACGATCTACCCGCCGGAGCAGTGGGACAGCCTGGCGAGCCGCCTCCAGGACCCGCTGCAGGGATCGGAGCAGCGCGCGCTGTCGCGAGCGCTGTTCTCCAAGGCGGTCGCCTGCGAGTTCGACGCGCAGGGCCGGGTGAGCCTCAGCGCCGAGCAGCGGAGGCTGGCGGGCATCGAGCCGCGCTCGACCGTGGCGGTCGTCGGCAACGGCGCCCGAGTCGAGCTGTGGGCGGAGGGCCGCTGGGACTCCTATTCGGACGACGCGGTCAGCCGGTTCGACGAGCTGGCGGACCAGGTGATCCAGGGGCGTGGCTGACGCCAGTCGTGCCGGGCCGCCGGCGGCGCACCTACCGGTTCTTTCACAAGAGTCCATAGAGCTCCTCCAGCCCCGGCCCGGCGCCGTCATCGTCGACGCCACCGTCGGCCTGGGCGGCCATTCCCGGCTGCTGCTGGAGCTGATTCGGCCGAACGGCCGGCTGCTGGGCATCGACCGCGATGACGCGGCGCTGGCCGCTGCGAGCCGGCGGCTGGCGGGCCTCGACCCGCCGCCCGTGCTGCGGCAGGGCGATTTCCGGCACGTCGCCGCAATCGCCGGCGAGGCCGGCTTCCGGCCGGCGGACGGCATCCTGCTCGACCTCGGCGTCTCCAGCCCGCAGCTCGACGACCCGGAGCGAGGCTTCAGCTTCCGGCGGGACGGACCGCTGGACATGAGGATGGACCGGCGCCAGGCGCTCACCGCCGACCAGGTGGTCAACGGTCTTCCGGAGCCGGAGCTGGGCGCGCTCATCCGCCGGCTGGGCGAAGAACGCTGGGCGGCCCGCATCGCGCGCTTCGTCGTCCAGCGTCGCCCCCTCCACCGGACCGGCCAGCTCGCCCAGGCGGTGGAGGCGGCGATCCCGAGAGCGGCGTGGCCGGCCGACATCCACCCGGCGACCCGGACGTTCCAGGCGATCCGCATGCACGTCAACGACGAGCTGGGCAGCCTGGAGCTGGGGCTGGGAGGGGCTCTGGAGATCCTGTCCGCGGGCGGGCGCCTGGTGGTGATCGCCTTCCACTCGCTGGAGGACGCCCTCGTCAAGCGGTTCCTTGCACGGGAGTCGCGGGACTGCATCTGCCCTCCCGAGCAGCCGGTCTGCACGTGCGGCCACGTGGCCTCGCTCCGGATCCTGACCCGCAGGCCCGTCCGGCCCTCACCGGCCGAGGTCGCCGCCAACCCGCGCAGCCGCTCGGCCCGGCTCAGGGCAGCGGCGCGGCTCTGACCGACTCGAAGCGGCGCCCGGCCCGGCGTCCAGCGGCCCTGGCGCGACCCGGCGATCGCCGGAAGCGCCCACCTCCACTTCCCCCCCCCCGAGCAGCAAGAGGACTCAGCGTGGTTACCACCCGAATACAGACGACCCGGCGGCGGATCGGCACCGGCCGCCACGCCCATTCGACGCGGCGGCGCCTGGCCGGCTGGTCGCAGCCGGCCGGCCTGGCCGGCGCGCCGGCGGCCCGGCGGCTGTCGTCGTTCGCCCGCACCTACGCCGCGGCCGGCGCGCTGCTGGTGGTGGCCATCGGCTACCTGGCCGTGGCGTCGCAGGCGACGCAGACCTCCTATGAGCTGGACCGCCTGAAGGACCAGAACGCCCAGCTCCTGGCGGAGCAGGACCAGCTTCGCTACGAGGACGCGCGCGCGCACACCTCGGCCGGCGTGGCCCAGGCGGCGGCGGCGGCCGGCCTCGAGCACGGCACCCGGGCCCGGTACGTGACGTACCAGCCGGTGGCCCTGGATCTCGGGGCCCCGGTGGGCCCGGCCCGGCCTCCGGAGGCGGCCCCGTGGCAGCGGGTCCTGGCCGCGCTCACCGGGGCCGGTCCGGCCGGCGAGGCCCGGGCCGCGGGGTAGCCGGGCATGGCGGTTTCCTCGAGGCCGCTCGGAGCCGCCCGGCCCCGGCCGGCGTCGAGGTGGCGGCGCGCCGTGCGCGCGGACACGACCCGGCTCCGGGTGCTCTGGCTGCTGGCCGTCGCGTTGCTGCTGGCCACCAGCGTCTGGGGGCGGCTGGTCTACTGGCAGCTCGTCCAGCACCAGCGGCTGGTGGAGCTGGCGGCCGCGTACCACGTGGCGCGCGTCGCGCTGCCCGCCACCCGTGGCACCATCTACGACCGGGACATGAAGCCGCTGGCCATCAACACCACGGTCTACGACGTCACCCTGGCGCCAGGCAGCGTGCCCCCCGGCTCGCGGGGCCGGGTCGCCGACGAGCTGGCCCGCACCCTCGGTCTGGCGCGAGGGGACGTGCTGAGCCTGCTCGAGTCGGGGCAGCCGTTCGCGTACGTGGGGAAGCGGGAGCCGAAGCAGGTAGCCGACCAGCTGCGCCAGCTGGCGCTGCCCGGCGTGGGTCTGGATCCCCAGGCCGACCGCACGTACCTGCCGGGCGGCAGGCCTGACGTGAGCATGGCCTCGAGCCTGCTCGGCTTCGTCGACTACGCCGGCCACGGCCAGGAGGGGATCGAGCAGTGGTACAACGGCCAGCTGGCCGGGCATGCAGGCTCGGTGGTGGCCTACCGCGACTCCCTGGGCAGGCAGATCCAGGCGGCGGGCCAGACGCGCCAGGACCCGGTGGACGGGTCCGATCTGGTGCTGACCATCGACAGCAGCGTCCAGTACGCGGCGGAGCAGGC
>Ga0126378_10005210_pt1 | contig 10066 bp, 10 predicted proteins | sample PanSoiMetPlot_23_FD_92587 | JGI IMG/M metagenome (GOLD analysis project Ga0126378, IMG submission 92587) | Tropical forest soil microbial communities from Panama - MetaG Plot_23 | ecosystem: Environmental > Terrestrial > Soil > Tropical forest > Bulk soil | place: Panama | collected 2016-02-17 | reverse complement strand
ATCGAACATCGGGTTCGAGCTGTTCGGGATTCAGCGCGGCGAAAGCCTGCACGGTCGGATACTTCGCGAACAGCGATGGCGTGACCCGGTTCACGTTCGCGTCGGTGGATTGCGCAGAGAGGATCGTCGCCACCAGCAACTCCCAGGCGCTCGAGTGATGCAACGCGCACTTCACGTCGGGATAGAGTTGATCAAGGCCTTTCAGGATCGCCTGAATTCGTTCCGGAGCCAGCGGATTGTAGCGTTTCGTTTTGCTGCTCTTTGCCTTACTGATCGTTGATTTGGTCGCAGATTTTCCAGACGCGACCGCAGCCTTCGACGGCCTTAACGGCTTGAGCGCACGCGCGTCTAGCTTTCCTCTCGTTGCTGAAACACTGCGCCGCGCACCCTCCTGCTTCCCCGATTTTGCTGGTCGCCTCGGACTAACTCCTCTTGCCATTCCCTCTCTCCTCAATGCGAATCACAAATGGTAACAAAGGCCGACGGATACCGTCGTGCAGCTGCTCTGGCGAGTCACAACCGCTTTCTTCCCATCGACGAGATCTTGTATAGGCCCAACGACCAAGGACCAACGACCAACGACGAAGTCCCATTCCATTGACGCCTTCCCCTCCTCCCGTTACTCTGGAGCAGAAATCCAAGGACAAACCAGTGGCCGTGAAATCCATTCAGCTCGGACAGGTCTGGCGTCAGGACGCAACTGGCCAGGACTTCCTCATCACCAAGGTCTACAACGAAGTCTTCACGCAATACGCAACCCTGCGTCCCGCCGAGGTCACCGCGCCCGACGCGCCTACGGTGAAGGTGAAAGTTACAAAGTCCGCCAACGGCGTGTCATTGCCCGGATTCACCTTCACGCAAGAGGGATCTTTCTAGGGGTGCGGCAGAAGGGAACTGTTGCGCCCAAACGCTGTGTCCATTCAAAATTAAGTCCGAAATGTTCCGGCACAACCTTCGATTCGTTTTCTGAAACTCAACAGCGCTCATGACTGAAAAGATTCTGACGGTCGTTTTTCTCTTCATCAAATCGATCGTTGCGGCCACCGGATACGCGGGTATCACGCTGCTCATGGCGATCGAATCCGCCTGCATCCCTCTGCCCTCTGAGCTGATCATGCCGTTCGCAGGATACCTCGTGTACGAAGGCTCGATGCAGTTGTTCTGGGCCGCCACCGCGGGCGCGATCGGATGCAATCTCGGCTCGCTCGTCGCCTACGAAATCGGCCGCTATGGCGGACGACCGCTCGTCGAACGCTACGGCCGATGGATTCTCATGGGACGCCGCGAGCTCGACTGGGCCGACCGCTTCTTCGATCGCTGGGGGCAAGCCGCCGTCTTCGTCGGACGCCTGCTGCCGGTCATCCGCACCTTCATCGCGCTACCAGCCGGCGTCGCCCGCATGCCCCGCGGCAAATTCCACATCTACACATTCCTCGGATCCTGGCCGTGGTGTTTTGCGCTGGCTTATTTTGGAATGAAGCTGGGAGAAAACTGGCGCAGCCTCGGAAAGTACTTCCATCAATTCGACGCGGTCATCGGCGTGTGCCTCGTAGCTGGGATCGCATGGTTCCTCTGGTCGCACTGGCAGAATCGAATGCGCGCCGCGGAATAACAACGCGTGCATCAGCGATATGTCGGTTTCCGTGTGGCTTTGCGACGCCGCGATCTCCACAATTCGGGAAACAGCGTCCACGCAATCGACCCATCTAGCCCCGGGAGCGGCAACAGATTGAAAATCGCCACAGCCAAGCTGGAGAAGCCGAGGACCGCGATAATCATGTTCACCACGTCGAACCTTGAATATCCAGATATCGTCACCCAGACAAACAGAGGTACGAAAACTATTGCTTGAGCGACGACTCCTCCCCATGCGATCAGGCAATGATCAAGGCGGGACCAAGGCGTTTGGAACTTGGTGATCGCGAATATTGGATAGATCTGGATTGAGAGAACTTGGGAGCCTCTTCGCTGCGCCATGACCGCGTGCCCTGTTTCATGGATCAAAAATATGCCGAGATAACAAAGCAGACCAATGACTGTCAGCCACGGTCGGCTCGCGACCCCAGCAAGAATGAGAGCAGCCACAACCAAGACCGACCAGTGAAAGTACGTGTCGACCCCGCGAATTTGCATGACATTCATCAGCTTCCGGAGTCGAATGGGATTGGAGAATTTAAGGCAAGGTGCCATGTGTCTTACGAGCTTCAGTGGAACACTAATTTTCGAACTTGCTTTTCTCTCTACACTCTCACCAGCTGCGATCCCACAATCTGCCATTTACCGCCGCGCTTCACGCACACATCCATGTAGAGATATTTAATCGTGGTTCGCTTGCCGTCAGCCTCGACCTCGTCCGTCTCCGATCCGTGCACGATCGCCATATCACCAAACAGCCGGACCTTTCGGCCCGTCGACACCATCGACGGATAACGAACTGTTGCATTGCGCAAATTCTCGAGCACCTCGCGTTTTGGAAACGGCCGGCCCGTCGCATCGTACTGCACATAGTCTTCCGCGAAGACATTCGCCAGCGTGTCGATATCCGCAGCCATCAGCGCTCGATCGCCCATTTCAAACAGCGCATGGATCGCCTGCTCATCCTGCTCCATCAACCCGCTCCTTTAGCAACGTTACCTACGCGTCCGTTGACTGCGCGTTCAACTTGTAGCGCCGGCGTCTCGCCGGCGGTCGCGAGAGCCGCCCCTGAGCCTGCCGAAGGGGCGTCCCGCCCTCGCTCATGTGCCCGCGCACGTGTGGCGCGCACACTCCTGTGCGCGAAAAGCTACATCGCACCGTGCGGCGGCCGCGCGAGCCACTAATGAACATAAGCGTATCGAACCGAGCCAGTCCCGAGCTGCCCAGAGAACGAACGATACTAGCTCACCTCTAGAGACGGGTCGACTCCCCGCCACCCTTTGACGCTCCCCCGCTCATCGTGTACAAGCATAAAACCTGATCGCCCCAGGAGGACCTGTGCCCAAGCTCTCTCGCCTGCTAGCTCTAACTGTTCTGCTCACCCTGCTCGCTACTCCGCTTTTCTCCCAGGCCCAATCCGCGTCGAGCGACAAGCCTTTCGTCGTCGAGTACTACTACAAAGCCCGCTGGGGATACGCCGACGAGTTCCTCAAACTCTTCAAGAAGAATCACTACCCGCTCCTGAAAAAACAGATCGAGATGGGTCGCCTGCTGAAAGTCTGGATGGACCAGCCGCGCTACCACACCACCGAAGACGGCCGCTGGGACTACCGCGTCACCATCGTCTTCAAGAACGCCACGGTCGCCAACGAAGCCTTCGACGAAGATGCCCTCAAGAAGCAACTCTTCCCCGACCAGGAAGCCTACCAGCGCGAAGAGCAGCGCCGCTTCACTATTCTAGAAGCGCACTGGGACCTGCCGATCAAGACTGTCGAGCTCGACAAATGACGCCCTGACCGAATTGTGCGCTGCGTCACTGCATTCTTGTTTGCTGCGGTGTCTACTCAGAGTGGGCTGAGCATCCATGCTCGTAGCTCAGCAGGAGGTTCCCATGCGACCTCTCATGAACGTCAAGCACCGCGACGACCAGTATTTCCGTCCCCATCCATTCCAGAGCCTGTTTGCTCTGGTGGGCTGTATCACGCTGGGCGGACTGATCATGCTGATGATGGTGGTAGCGCTCGATCACTGATTTTGTGGCGCGGGCGCCCTCGCCCGCGGTTTTTTCTGCCCTCGTCATTGGCATCGTGTTCTGTTGAAGTGCTCCCCGCTCGCACTTTACTGTCCAGATTCGCGCATCAGCCGCGCTCTGTCCCCACTCAGGCCCGTAGTATTGCCAAAGTCCTCGTCATTACGAGAACATATCCGTTTGCCCAATCTATTTCAGCCTCATAAGGAAGCGTCAGAAATATGGCGAAGCGTCCAAAGTCTGCGAAGTCCGAAGCACGAGTAGAGTTGAGGGAAGCACCAAAGAAAGTCAGCTACGGCGACCTGCAACCCGCGAAAGGAAAGCTAGGTGTCATGATTCCCGGCATGGGCGCCGTCGCCACGACCTTCGTGGCCGGAGTCGAAGCCGTACGCAAGGGTATCGCGAAGCCCATCGGCTCGCTCACACAGATGGGCACCATCCGCCTCGGCAAGCGCACCGAAGGCCGCTCGCCCAAGGTTAAGGAATTCGTTCCGCTGGCCGGCTTAGACGATCTTGTCTTCACCGGATGGGATATCTTCGAAGACAACATGTATGACGCCGCCACCAACGCCGGCGTCCTCGACCGATACCTCCTCGAGCAGATCAAGCCTTTTCTTAGCAAAATCACTCCGCGCAAGGCTGTCTTCGATCGCAATTACGTCAAGAAGATCGACGGGCCCAACGTCAAGAAGGGCAAAAGCAAAATGGATCTCGCGGAGCAGGTCCGCGACGACATTTGCGAATTCAAGAAGTCTTCCGGCGCCTCCCGCCTGATCACGATCTGGTGCGGATCGACCGAGTCGTTCATTCAGCCGACCGCCGCGCACCAATCTGTCAAAGCTTTCGAGAAAGCGCTCGCCGAGAACGACGAGAACATCGCGCCCTCGATGATTTATGCCTACGCTTCGTTGGTGGAAGGTGTCCCGTTCGCCAATGGCGCGCCCAACCTCACGGTCGATATCCCCGTGATGCACGAACTCTCGCGTGAGCACGAAGCGCCGATCTGCGGCAAAGATTTCAAGACCGGGCAGACTTTGATGAAGACGATCCTCGCGCCCGGTTTCAAGGCGAGGTTGCTCGGCGTTAGCGGCTGGTACTCAACGAACATCCTTGGCAATCGTGACGGCGAGGTGCTCGACGACCCCGGCTCCTTCAAAACGAAAGAAGAATCGAAGCTCGGAGTGCTCGATCACATCCTGCAGCCCGAGCTGTATCCCGACCTCTACAAAGACATCTTCCACAAGGTTCGCATCAACTATTACCCTCCGCGCGGTGATAACAAAGAAGGTTGGGACAATATCGATATCTTCGGATGGCTCGGCTACCCGATGCAGATCAAGGTCGACTTCCTCTGTCGCGACTCGATCCTTGCGGCGCCTATCGTGCTCGATCTGGTTCTGTTCCTCGATCTCGCGCAGCGCACGTCCGAATTAAAAGGCATCGGTATCCAGGAATGGTTAAGCTTTTACTTTAAGTCTCCGATGACCGCGCCCGGCCTCTATCCCGAACACGATCTGTTCATTCAGGCGATGAAGTTGAAGAACACTCTCCGTCACCTGCGCGGCGAAGACTTGATTACCCACCTGGGCCTCGAGTACTACGACTGAACATGTGATTGTGTAGCGCGCACACTCCTGTGCGCGTGCACGCTCGGCAGCTTGGCTGCGGGCCTCGCTCCGCTGGGCGGAAGAGGCGTCCGCCCCCACGTGAGCTCGTATGCTCGCCGACCGTGTGAGCGCCGACAACTGGGGACCGGGACTTCCGCTAAAATGCGCAGATGGCTCCCGCCATCGAGTGCCGCGATCTGCGCAAGACCTACGAGGGCAAAGTCGAGGCCGTGCGCGGACTGAACCTCGCCATCGAAACCGGCGAGTGTTTTGGACTGCTTGGGCCGAACGGCGCCGGGAAGACCACGACCATCGAAATTCTCGAAGGCCTTTCTCAACCAACTTCGGGCGAGGTCACGATCCTGGGCCAATCGTGGAAGACTCACGACCGCGAATTGCGCGAGCAGCTTGGCATATCGCTCCAGGAGACGCGGCTCTCGGAAAAACTCAGCGTGCGCGAGACGATCGAGCTCTTTGCGAGCTTCTACGAACACCCGCGCTCCAGCGACGAGGTTCTAGAAAAACTCCAACTCACTGAAAAGGCGGATTCGTGGGTGGGCAAACTTTCCGGCGGTCAGCGCCAGCGACTAGCCGTTGCCACGGCGCTGGTGGGCAATCCGAAAATTCTATTTCTTGACGAGCCGACTACGGGCCTCGACCCCCAAAGCCGCCGTCAGCTCTGGGAGATCATTCGCGCTTTTCAGCGTGCCGGGGGCACTGTACTTCTCACGACTCACTACATGGACGAGGCTGAGCGTCTGTGCGACCGGCTCGCTATCGTCGACCACGGGCAGATCATCGCCGAAGGCTCACCGTCTGATCTGATTGACCGCCTTGGCGGCCATCACGTGGTCGAGTTCAGCGTCACCGAAAAGGTCAATGGACACTCTGTCGATCACTGGCGCGCGCTGCCGGGCGTCGAAGGCGTCCGCGACGACGACGGCGTCTGCTCGCTTACCGTTCGCGAGCCGCATCTGACGATCCCGGCCCTGCTTGAGGCCGTCGGCCAAAGAGGCGGCGAGCTTTTGCATCTGACGACTCGCCAAGCGAGTCTGGAAGATGTCTTCGTGAACCTTACCGGCCGCCACTTGCGGGAGGAATGATGACGGTCGCGCAGCAAACGCCGCCCGCCGAGATGCCGAAGCCCGCACCTGCTCCGCAGCGGACGAACGGACGCTGGGCCGGATTCAATCATCTGCTCAAGGCTCGCATGCTCGAACTCAAGCGCGAGCCCGAAGTTGTGTTCTGGGTCTTCGGTTTTCCCATTCTGCTGGCGCTCGGCCTTGGCATCGCCTTCCGCAATAAGCCGGCGGATGTAACCTCCATCGCGATCGTGCAGTCGCCGGGCGCCGATGACGCACTCGCGATGATTCAGCATTCATCGCGAAGTTCCACGATTCGCGCACAAATTCTCGATCGCGACGCCGCTCTGCTTGGCCTGCGCCTCGGAAAATTCGACATGGTCGTGGTGCCCGATGGGAAAGGTGGATTTGAGTACCGTTACGATCCCGCGCGCCCCGAGAGCGTACTCTCTCACGCCGAAGTTGACGACGTACTGCAAGCAGCGGGAGGCCGCAAGGATCCCGTCGCGACGACGACCGTCACTTCGTCGGAGCCCGGTTCCCGCTACATCGACTTCCTCGTTCCCGGACTGCTCGGCATGAACCTGATGAATTCAGGGATGTGGGGCGTGGGTTTCTCGCTTGTCGACATGCGCCAACGCAAACTGCTCAAGCGCTTCGTCGGTACGCCGATGCGCCGCAGCGACTTCCTCTTGGCCGTCATGTCGAGCCGCATTTTGCTGATGATTGTCGAAGTCGGGCTGCTGCTGGCTTTCGGCGTGCTCTTCTTCCACATGCGTGTGCTGGGTTCTTTCGCGACGATCGCATTATGGGGCGCGATCGGATCGTTGTCGTTCGGAGGCCTGGGACTGCTCACCGCCAGCCGCGCCCAGAAAATCGAAAGCGTCAGCGGGCTCATCAACCTGATCATGATGCCGATGTGGATCTTCTCGGGCGTCTTCTTCTCGTATGAGCGATTTCCGGCGGTGCTTCATCCCTTCATTAAATTGCTGCCGCTGACCGCGCTCAACGACGCCCTGCGAGCGACTATCAACGAAGGCGCGACGCTAGCGTCACAGACTGGGCGCCTTGCCGTGCTGCTCGTGTGGGGCGGAGTTTCGTTTATTCTGGCGCTGAAGTGGTTCCGCTGGACGTAGCGCGGTTTCTCGCGGGCGAGGGCGCCCGCGCCACACCAGGGCCGGGGTCTCGCCCGGCCGTTGCGAAGCTCCGCAAAACAGGGTAGCGCAGGCATCTTGCCGGCTGTCCTGAGGGCGTCCCGCCCTCAGCGCTCCAACTTCGCCGTGGGCAAAAATGTTGGAGCTTTCCTCGCTGTGGTTGACTGCTCGAATGCATAGGCAATCTTCAGCAGCTTTGGCTCGCTCCACGCGCGTCCGAAAAACGAGATGCCGACTGGCAGCCCGAACATCCACCCGGCCGTCACATTAATGTTCGGATATCCCGCGACCGCTGCGGCATTCGAGCTCCCGCCGCCGAAGTGATCGCCATTCACGAGGTCTGTAACCCAGGCCGGGCCGCCCGTCGGCGCTATCATCGCATCGAGTTGATTCTTGTCCATCACGGCGTCGATCCCTTCGATCCGCGCCAGCCGGTGATTCTTCTCGAGCCCGTCGATGTACTCCCGCGTTGTGAGCGGTCCCTTTTCCTGCGACTTGTAAAACATGTCCTGACCGAAATACGGCATCTCCTTGGCCGCATTCTGGTTGTTAAACTCGATCAGGTCGTGCAGATTCTTCATCGGAGACGCAGGTCCGAGCTTCGCCAGATACTTTTCCAAATCTGCTTTCAACTCGTATTGCAGAACGAGCGTCTCGGTGTCGTCAAACTTACCCAGCGTTTCGACATCGGCCGGATCCACCATCGTCGCGCCTTGTTTCTTCATGACATTGATGGCTTCGGCCATGACCGCGTCTACTGCATCGCTGAATCCGAAAAACTTGCGTGCCACCCCGAGGCGCGCGCCTTTCAGACCATTCGGATCGAGAAACTGCGTGTAGTCGCTGTGGGACTTGCCCTTGCTCTCCGCCGTGTAGGAATCGTCCGGATCGACGCCTGTCAGCGCGCCAAGGAGGATCGATGCGTCCCGTAGCGTTCGACACATCGGGCCAGCGCCGTCCTGACTGTGCGAAATCGGAATGATTCCGGCACGACTCACCAGTCCGACGGTCGGCTTGATTCCTGCGAGCCCATTCGACGACGACGGACACACGATCGATCCGTCCGTCTCGGTTCCGATCCCGCCAGCGGCCAGATTTGCGGACACGCCTGCTCCCGTGCCCGAACTCGAACCGCAAGGATTGCGGTCGAGTACGTAAGGATTGCGGGTCAGCCCGCCGCGGCCGCTCCATCCGCTTGTCGAATGATTCGACCGGATATTCGCCCACTCGCTGAGATTAGTCTTCGCCAAAATCACCACACCCGCTTTGCGGAGTTGCGCCGCGACGAACGAATCTTTTGATGGCTTCGGTGCGCCCACCAGAGCGAGAGATCCTGCGGTGGTCATCATCTTGTCCGCTGTGTCGATGTTGTCCTTGATTACGATGGGGATTCCATGGAGCGGTCCGCGCGCGCCTTTTTCTTTGCGCTCCTGATCGAGGCCGTCGGCAATTTCCAACGCATCAGGATTGATCTCGAGGATGCTATTGACCGCCGGCCCGTTCTTGTCGACATCCTGAATTCTCTGCAGGTACATCTCGGTGATGCTGTAAGAAGTGTATTTCCCGGACTTCATGCCTTCTTGGAGAGCGTCGATCGTGATCTCGTCGAGTTCGAAGGCTTTGACTTCGGGAGGCGCATTGGGGGGCGCTGGGCAGGGCGCAGCTCCAGAATTGAACGAGCGGGCAGCTGCCATCGCAGGACGAAGGGCGACTGCCATCGCCGAGGTTGTGCCGCCAACCACTCCAGCTTTCAAAAATCGTCGCCGACTGCTGGTCAAATGTTTCGCACCATCATCAGAGCGCTTCTTCACGATCTTCTCCTCCGGGCAGCACACGATACTATCGCAGGCGCTAGTCCGGCGCGCGACGAGAAGAGCGCGCTGTTCCATCCCGTCGTTTGCTGGGCTATACTGGGGCTGCTCGAGCGGGAGTAGTTCAGCGGTAGAACGCCAGCTTCCCAAGCTGGATGCCGTGGGTTCGATTCCCATCTCCCGCTCCATTTCCCCCTCTATTCATGCGGGTTTCGTGATGGTCGGGCGAAAACTCTGATTTCAATTTGTGTGGAGTTTGTGTGGGTTAAGCGACTGTCTGCCTTTTCTTCGCCTCGATCGAAATCTGTAAACGGCACTCTCATAAAGTCGACGCGGCGAAGCCTAGGATCGTTCCAGAGCGCGAGTTGCCCCTCGGGTCGACCCTGAGAACCTCGAAAACGTCAGAGCGAATAAAAAGCGATAACACGTGCTAGTCGAGGCGAAATCTTTCGCCAATGCGCGCAAGTGCGCCTCGGGTCGACCGAAGGTCAATGAGTGAAATAGGGATTTTGCAACAATCAATGGCCTGATACGTCAGCACCACGGCCTTCAAGGCGTTTCGCCAGCTCTGAAGCCGCGCAATACAGAGCGTGCTCGTTCGCGTCGTGCGGCCTCCATCCAGCGATGCAATTTAACTGGCGTTTGCGGACTCGGAGGAGCGTTCCAGCAGAAAGAAGGCGAAATCGGTGGGCAGGGGCTCGGCACCCAACCGCCGAATCATCGAAGCGATTTGGCCACGATGATACGT
>Ga0126378_10005209_pt1 | contig 10067 bp, 8 predicted proteins | sample PanSoiMetPlot_23_FD_92587 | JGI IMG/M metagenome (GOLD analysis project Ga0126378, IMG submission 92587) | Tropical forest soil microbial communities from Panama - MetaG Plot_23 | ecosystem: Environmental > Terrestrial > Soil > Tropical forest > Bulk soil | place: Panama | collected 2016-02-17 | reverse complement strand
TTACGATCCAAAAATCGCTCCCAACGAATTGCTGCCGGAGAAAAAAGAAGTCGTGAAGAGCAAAGCCTCTGCGGGCAATTGATGCGGCAGTTGAGCTTTGAACAGCGACGAACCTCTATGAGAATGACAGCCAGCATCGTGGTGGTCATAAGCGCCCTCAGCGCTTTTTCAATCGCTCAATCCGTCGGACAGTCAAGAAGGCAGATTCTCGTGATTGGAGAGGAAAAAGGATATCGTCACGACGCGGTCTCGCACGCAATGGCGACGATTGAGCGGTTGGGGAGAGAAACAGGCTTGTGGGACGCCACCCTCCGCACCGACACCGAAGCCTTGACCAAGAGAAAACTGGAGTACAACGCCAAGAATCTCACTAATTTCGATGCCGTGGTTTTCTTTACGGGTGGCGATCTGGAAATGGACGCCCAGCAAAAGTCTGACTTCTTGTCTTTCGTCCATGATGACGGAAGAGGGTTCATCGGTATTCACAGTGCCGCGATTACCTTGGTTGACTGGCCTGAATACGGCGAGATGATCGGCGGCTATTACGATGAGCATCCCTGGGGGACTTTCGATGCCCCCATCATCGTCGAAGACCCGACATTTCCTGGAATGCAGCAATGGCCCAAGGTTTTCGTTCTGCGGGATGAGATCTATCAGATGAGGAACTATTCGCGAGAGAAGGTCCGGGTGCTAATGCGCCTGGATGCCAGCAAGCTCGACCTCGGAAATAAGAACGTGCATCGGACTGATCGCGACTTCGCCGTGTCGTGGGCCAAAATGTACGGAAAGGGGCGTGTGTTTTACACGACGTTAGGGCACGTTCCGGATAACTGGGATAAACCAGAGTTCCAAAAGATGATCATCGAAGCGATTCGATGGTCAACCGGGATCACCAACGCGGACCTGAGCTCGCGGCCGCTGCCGCAAGGCCAGTAGAGGGGCTAAACGGGATACTCAGGGATATTCGACTGTCGCATGGATACAGACGCTTACAAAGGCATCTCACGCAGAACGTTCGGGAAACTTGCCGCTTCCGGACTGGTAGGGGCCGGGATTTCGCTGCCCTTGACGAGCAAGCTCGACATCGGCATCGGCACCTACAGCTATCACAACCTGACCCTGGAGGCGATGATCGCCCAGCTTAATGCTCTAAGTATCTCCGAGATCGAAATGTCTCGGGGAGAATTCATGCTGATGAATCATCCGAGTGACAATTTGTTTCGTGCCGCACGGAGCAAGCTCGATGGGGCGGGGATCCGGTGTGTTTCCTATTACAGTGCGACCGTCAAAAGCGATGAGGATCTCGAGAATGCGCTCAGGTTCGCGAAGATTCTGGGAGCACGGAATATCACAGGTGATGCTACCGGTAGCATCCTTACTCGGATCGAAAAGCGCTGCTCCGAAGAGAATCTGACCTTCGGCATCCACAATCACTTCTTCAAGGGTGAAAAATTCGCCTATGAAAGCGCAGAAGATGTTCTACAGGCAGTAGCTGGTCTTTCGAATATCGTCGGGGCAACCGCCGATATCGGACATTTTGCGTCTTGCGGTCATGACACTGTGCAGGCTGTCCGCAAACTAGGGCCACGTCTAAAACTTGTGCATCTGAAAGACGTTGAGGCTGCCGGTGGCGAAGTGAATGTGCTGCTGGGAACGGGTATCGCCAAGGTTCCTGAAGTTATGCACGAACTTCATCGGCAGAATTTCTCTGGGCTGATTGCGATCGAGTACGAGAAGGAAGGCGATGTCAACGCAGACCTGGAAGCCGATGTGAAAATTGCAAGGGGCCTTGCCTAGTTGCAGATGCAAGCAAGTCAGAACAGAGACAAACGGCGCGCGCAATCCATCATGATTTCCAATTCCCAGGTCGGACGTTGTGGATTGAGGGGATGTGTCCGGTTACCGGGGATGCGCCCGATCAAGTTCAAGAAAATGGCGGCAGAGTGTTTGTAAGCGGGAACGGGTGCCCGAAAAGCGACATTTCCTAGATGCTGGAGGGCGTCGGAGAGAGCGTAGTAGGCGGGGTCTCCAGCCTCCCAAAGCCGGTCTCGCTCGGCGAATTTCTCTGGCGCAAAGGCTGCGAGTCCCAACAGGTTGTCCGAACCGTATTCGATCAAATTGATTCCCAGATCATTTCCGGTGTAGATGCGGAAGTCCGGACGGTACTTGTCGCGAAGCGCGAGACGCTCCAATTCCAGGAGGCGGTTCAGGGAGGAGTGCTTCATTCCCTTGATCTCTGGAATATCCATCAAGCGCCGGACGGTCTCGCCTTCGTAGATCTCGCCATTTGAGGCAAACATGGCTCCCAACTCGAAGGCGAGCACGTGTGGATAGCCGCGCACGACCTCCCCATAAACCTGCGCTACTTCCTCCGGTGACGCACCACGCAAACGAGCCGTCTGGAAAAGAATAGGAATGGCGTCAACGCCAACGATCGTGTCCAGCTGATTCCGATAGAGATCGACGATATCGTCCCCGGGGTTGTTTTCGATGTACGCGCCGGCGACAAACGGAACGCCTGATCCGAGAGCTTGGCGCGTCCACTCCAGAACCTGCTGTTTTTCCCGATCGCTCAGGTAGTTCACGTAGCCGGTGTCCATATTTACGGCGTTGATGAGTCCGGCTTGATGCGCAGAGATCAGCAGTTTCGAAAATGCATCGACTGCGATTCGACCATCTGCTTCGTAGGGTAGCAGGGCAGCTGCGATCCCCTTGACTTCCCGTCGCGGTCGCTGGCGAGTGAGCAGTTCTTCAATTGTCATCCTATGATTCCTAACACGAGTGTCTGGGGCTCACCCTTCCCGCGTTTCATTTAGCGTTTTCAGGTCTATCAGTTTTTCTCCCCATTCCGATTCCTTGTAGTAATCGTCCAGCGGATAGCAACCGGAGGGCATTCCGTTGCGCGGCGCGGTCGTACAGTCGCTGAAGGTCCTGCAAACACGCTTGCGGTGAATCTGGGAGCCCTGCGAGGCCTCCCAGAGGAACTCAGGATAGCTCAGCAGCATCCGACCGAGTCCGACGAAGTCGGTCCAGCCCTCGCGTACGGCGGCCTGCGCAACACTTGGCAGGAAGTCTTGCAGGTAGGTATATGCCGATCCGACGAAAATGAGACCTGGGAATTGTCGTTTGAGCTCGCGAGTCGTTTCCATTTGACGAGCAACTCCGACCAGGGGATCTTCTGGTGGGAGATATCCGTCTGATGGCGGATACAGCGCCGGTCGCTGAAGGTGCGGATTGTAATAGGGACTGCCGGCGGTAATGTTCACGAGCTGAATTCCAAGCTTCTCCAATAAGGATAAGAATCGGACCGGCTCGTCTAAATCTGTCTCCCTCGGTTCCTTCGGATTGACTCCAAATCCCCAAGTGTATGGAAGCAAGTCCGTGTAGGTTTCCGCGATTCCAGGAGAAGATTTGTTCCTGGCACGCTTTGCGGGGTCGCAGTGAAACGGCACCGTGTCCACAGCGGATAGTCGTACTCCGATGTGCAAGCCGGGAGCGCGCGAATGGATGCCCTGCGCGACCTCCCGCAGAAAGCGTGTACGGTTTTCGAAACTTCCGCCGTAACGTCCCGGCCGAGTGTGGGCGCTCAGAAATTCGTGACCCAGGTAACCGTGGCAATGCTTGATATCCACAAAATCGAAACCGATTTGCCAGGCCATGACGGCCGCACGATGAAAGTCTTCGACGATCGCCTCAATCTCTCCGTCCGTAAGGAGAGGATAGTCGGCCGCTAAATTGAGGCGACGATCCAATAAAGGATGGTGATACAGAATGCGGGGTTCAGGGCGGGTGTGATCGTTTGGACGGCAATAGCGGCCAGAGTGGGTTAACTGCAAACCCATGAGTAGGCCATCGTCGGAGCCGGTCGCTTCGATATGCTCGCGCCTCAGAGCTCGGTGCAATTCGGCGAGTTGCTGTCGCGTTCGGGGAGAAGCAAGAAGCTGATTGGGATTTGCTCGTCCTTCATGGCATACGGCCACCGCTTCTCCACCCCAGATCAGTTTGCCTCCACTGCGGCCGAACCGTCGCCATCGCCGAATCGTGTTTTCCGAGGGTGCGCCTTCCGGTGTCGCGTCCCAACCTTCCATGGGCTGTACCGCAATGCGATTCCCAATCTTGAACGGACCCCGAATCAGCGGGGCGTGCAAGGGCGATTCTGCCCCGGTCAAGATTTCAGCGTCACAGGGGATCTGCAGACCGAGAGCCTTAACGTGAGCCTGAAAGCGCGCAATGTCCTTCAGGCCGCCCAGGCGAACGATTGCCTCGGTACTCACGCGCTTCGCCGCCTTCCCGGCAGAGCTAGAACGGCAACCCCGCCCAGCAATGCAACTCCAACAAGCGCAAGACAGCTGCTCATATAGTTTCCAGTTACGTCACGCAAGTGAGCGACCGCCCAAGGTGCCGCAGCTTCCGCAATGCCGCCCGCCGTAAGGATTACACCGAGCAGTCGACCCAGGATTTCGATCCCAAAGATTTCGGCGGTCATCAGAGGAACGACCAGGTAGTCGCCGCCAAGGCCGATTCCAAAAATCGCAGCCGAAAGCCGTAGAATCGATCGGCTATGACCCAGGAAGAGCAGCGCAGTGCCCGCAGCTACAAGAGAGTACGTAAGCAACATGACGTGTTTCTTGCTGAAGCGGTCCGCCAGCCACCCCATGAGCAGCCGGCCAGCAATGCTGAAAGCTAGGATTAGCGACAACGCGCCGGCTGCGTCCCTCTGCGTGAAGTGCCGATCCAGACTCAAGAAGAGTTTCAAATTCTGTTGCGTGCCACTGACTGCGGCTATCGAGCACATACTTCCGAGCGTAAGGAGATAGAACGAAGGTTTGCGGAATGCTGCGTGTAGGCTCGACGATCCAACTGGAGCAGGCGTTGTTGGAGCGGCGATGGGTTCTTTCACGAGAACGGCCATGGGAAACGCGACGACGGCGATCAAAACCCCCAGAATCTGCAGTGCTCCTCGCCATCCGAAATGCTGTACCAGGGCGTGCGCCATCCAGGGCACGATGGCGCCGCCAATGCCGATACCAAGATATGCAAATCCCATCGCCTTTCCGCGCGATCGATCAAACCAACGCGTTAACAGCACTTGGTTCGGCAAGGGACCACCACAGACATAGCCAAGGGCGTTGAAAAGATAAAAGAAGTAAAAAAGTCCCAAGCTCGATACCAAACCAAGGCCCGCCAAAGCAAAAGCCGCCATCAATATTCCGGCCATCATCACTTTGCGAGGTCCGAAGCGGTCGATAACCAATCCAGTCAGGAATCCGAAAATTGGTCCCACGATGAGTCTGCTGAGTGCGTTGCCGGAAGTCACTCGGGCGCGAGTCCAACCGAGGTCCTGAATCATGAAATCGTAGAAGAAGGGCAGTCCCCAAAGTGAAACGCCAACAATCCAAAACAGCACGACGAATGCTGATCCGGCCGCCTGATAAGCCTGGCCTCGACCGATCGCAGTTTGAGCAGTGCCTCGCGCGGCCTCAGTGCACGCTCCTGCCCTCGACAAGGCTGGTAGATCGCAGCCGCCAGTTTGTGTTCCCGTCATCGCGTGCAGTTTAAACTAAGCGCGTGCCGCCGAGAAATTCACGGTTCGGCTTTGCGAGATGAGTCGCTGTCTGCTCGTGCGGGCTGTGGTTAGTGCGGGTTTCTCGCCCGGACAAAGTCATGCCATGCTCACACGACGAAAATTCCTTGTCTCTGCATTGGGCCTCCCTGATTAACGATCGTCATTTTCGGTGGGGGCGGCTTGATTCTCGTGAATCCTCCACCGTGAGCTTGGAATCTCCTATCACCAGGAGGTGGTGTCAGAACATGTCAGTCACCTTGGGAATTGTCGGTGTTCTTGCCGTTCTATCTGTGTTGGTCGCCTTGCGCCAGAAGCGTTCGAGGGAGCAACGGGAGATGGATCGACACACCATTACGCCTGAGGACCTGCAGGCGTTGTTGAACTCAAATCAAGAGCTGCTTCTGTTTGATGTTCGCCAGCCGCTCGACCTGCTGGCCTATCCCGAGATCATCCCTCGCGCAAAAAGGATTCCTCCAAACGAAGTGCTTGAAAATCCGGCCCTGATACCGCAAGAAAAAGATGCCGTTGTCTACTGCACTTGTCCCAGCGATAAGACCAGCCGGATGGTGTTGCGTCGCGCGTTGTCCCTCCATTTCAACCGGGTCAAGCTTCTCAAAGGGGGATTGGCGGCTTGGAAGGCGAAGGGTTATCCGGTCGAGCCGTACAAGGAGGTTTTTCACCTCTACAGCCCAAGTTTGGCTCACACTCGGGGTAAGTAGGAACCTCGGTGAGCCGCACCCTTCAATTGACAGCCGGACCTGGTTGCACTCAATTTGGGCCTTGCGACCTTTCTGCCGATTTTGTATCCATGAACTTCTTAAGCTCTACTCTTCAATTCTTATTCGAAGCGGTGTCGGAAAAACGGGAGTGGTGGTGATCGTAGGTTTTTCATCCCTTCTCCTGGTCTGCATGGGCGTCCAGATTATGTGCAGCGGTAACAGTTCCCTGGTGTCCTCTTTGCCCGTTTCAGGGTGATACACTTCGTCCATGGCACAAAAGAAGAAGAGCAAAGCGAGATCCACCGCGAAATCAGCGAAGAAGGTAAGCCACCGCGCAATCAAAGCCAAAATCAGCGCCAAACCGGGGAAGAAACAATCGGCACGAAAACGAGTTGCTTTGAAGCCGAAGCGTGAGAGGGCAAAAAGAGCCGCCACGGTGAGCGCCCAGAAGGAGCTCAAACGCGAGTTCCAGAATCGAAACCCTGTTGAGGGGGCGAGATCCGCGGCCCGACAATCGGAAGACTTTGAAGGCGTGTCACGGGCGCAGCAGGCAGACTCTGAAAGCGTGGATGAATTGCTGGAAGAAGGCAATTCATTCGAGGCCGGAGCCGTTGCCGGCGTTCAGGAAGCGGATGACGCGGATGAGAAAGAAGTGCACACGCATGAGCTGCCGGAGGACGATGTTCCTGAAGAATCCCTGGATAAAGACTAGCTCCGCGAGAAACTTTTCCGCTAAGCATACGGCTTCACACATTCTTGCTTTACCAAGGCAAGGGATTCATGTTTGAAAGCATTCTGTGCCAGGTTACCGAATACGACCCCGCCATTCTTGAATCTCTCATCGAGTTGGCAGTTGAAATCGCACGTGAGGGACGCGAAGGACGGCGTATTGGCACTCTATTTACCCTCGGCGATGAACAGACGGTACTGGCAAAATCGAGGCCGCTGATCCTCGATCCTCTGGCGGGACATCCACAATCGGCGCGCCACGTGAGTGATGCGAATCTGCGTGGAACGATTAAGGAGCTGGCGCAACTGGATGGAGCATTCGTGGTGAGTCAGGATGGCTTCGTTCTATCGGCATGCCGGTATCTGGATGCCATCACCTCTGAAGTGGAACTGCCGTTGGGCCTCGGAAGCCGGCACATCGCCGCCGCCAACATGAGCGCCGTTACAAACGCACTGGGAGTAGTTGTTTCCGAGAGCGCAGTGGTGCGGCTTTTCTGTCACGGTAAACTTGTGGGTGAAATTATTCCAGAACTATGGATGATCGATCGGACGGTTCGCATACGTGGTCCGGTGAAGAAAGAAACGTATGGCGAACTGACCGTACTCACACCGACTCTCCCACGTTCGATAACGGCGAAGTAAAGGGGGAGTTTACCGGTTCGAGCTAGCGGCGAGCAGTCGGCAATTCGGGAGTCGGTGCACTTATTTTAGAAACACAGTCGTGTGGTTTCCCGGCGCACATGGCTCGGACTTTTGTTCGAGATGCGGAATTTTCGACGTTCCCGGGGCAGCATGACTGGGGGCCTATTTGCCTTCATCCCGTTCTTTCGCCATTCCCGTCCTTGATGTATCGCGGGCAGTGGAGCAGCGGCGCACCGCTGTTCTGGCAACGTCCAAGAAAGCAAACAGTCTCCGATTCACCATGAGTTCCTCCAGATCGAGCGTGATCGGTGGTCTGCTCTCTTCGATCAGCATCTGCAAACCGGCAAAGACTGCACCTGCATTCGGCCAATTCCGTGGAGGCGGTCTCCTGTAGGAGAATAGTGCGACTTTTAGAACCTTTGAATCATCAATGATGACGAAGTACTCGGCGCGCCCAGCGCCCAGCTTCCGCCTACCGGCAGACATGAGCACAGCCCCAAGCATCGCGGGTGAACGCAACAGCCAGCGCTACGACGCAGTGCTGCGTATCAGTGAAGCCTTGTGCACGAGCTGCGAGCCGGAGGAGATGGCGAAGAGACTCGCGGATGAAGTCGTCAACTTCGTGCACTGCGACCACCTCTACCTCGCGGTATTGAAGGAGAACAGCAGGGAGATTGAATACCTGGTTTGGGGTAAGGGATCTTTACCTTCCCAGGACTTGCCTGTGGAGGAGCTGCCAACGTGGCCGGCGATAACCAGCGCGGAGCTCCAGCATACTACCGATTGGGATGCGGAACAGCGGTATCCACGATTCAAGGAATGGGCAAAAAAAATGGGGCTCGGCTCGAGCGTCCGCATACCACTGACAACGCCCCATCGTCGCTTGGGTGTATTCGGAATCAGTCGCGACCGCGTGAATCCATTCAGTGAGGAGGAAATAAGTCTCCTGCGGCTTATCGGGCGTGTCGTCGCGTTCGCGCTCGACGACGGGTTGAATCTCAGGCGTGCGAAGAAAGCTCAGGCCTGCCTACAAACCCAAAACGAACGCTTGCAGTTGCTTCTTAATCTGAGCAACCGAATCACGTCAAACCTGGAGCATCAGGAGCTGTTTCGTACAATCGCCGCTAATATCCGCGAAGTCATGCAGTGTGATGCTGTCGCAGTTTCTGTGTTAAAGTCCGAGCCCACGAGGTTCAAGTTGTGGGCGCTCGATTTTCCCCAAGGTAGAGGCTTAATCAGAGAAGAGGAGATTTTCACGGTAACGGGTCCGGGTAAACGTGTTCTCGAGACACTGAAACCAACCATCGTGGAGCACTACGACCCCGCAGATTTCCCTCCCGAGTTGTATGACAAGCTGGTCGGTGAAGGCGCGAAAAGATCTTGTCTGATTCCCCTGGTGAATCGAGGTCGAGCGCTCGGAGTCTTGGCCCTCGTACGTACCACCGAAACTCCTTTTACCCCATACGACGTCGAATTTCTGTCACAAGCTGCGGGACAGAATGCCATCGCTATCGAAAATGCTTTGTCATATCACGAGATTTCGGAACTTAAGGACAAACTCGCGCAGGAAAAGCTCTACCTGGAAGAAGAAATCCGCGGCGAGATGAACTTTGAGAATATCGTTGGAAACAGCCCGACCTTGAAGCACGTTCTGGAACTGGTTGAGACCGTCGCTCCAAACGACTCTACCGTCTTGCTGCTTGGCGAGACTGGAACGGGCAAGGAATTGATCGCCCGGGCCATTCATGACCGTAGCCGACGCAGAGACCGGACATTTGTGAAGCTGAACTGTGCGGCAATTCCAACCGGCTTGCTCGAAAGCGAACTCTTTGGACACGAAAAGGGAGCGTTCACCGGCGCCATCGCGCAAAAAGTCGGGCGCTTCGAATTGGCGGATCAGGGCACACTGTTTTTGGACGAAGTGGGAGACATTCCCATTGAGATTCAACCGAAGTTGCTGCGAGCGCTGCAGGAGAGGGAATTTGAGCGTCTAGGAAACACACATACCCGGAAAGTGAACGTACGACTCGTGGCGGCAACGAATCGCGATCTGGAAAAGATGATCGCGAACAAGGAATTCCGCAGTGATCTGTACTATCGCCTCAACGTATTTCCAATCCGCGTACCGCCCTTGCGAGAACGCAAGGAAGATATTCCTCTATTGATCAGTTACTTCGTCCAGAAATTTGCCAAACAAATGCAGAAGAAGATTGCAGCAATCTCTCCGCCGGTTATGAGAGGGCTCACAGCCTGGGACTGGCCGGGCAACATCCGGGAGTTGGAAAATTTCGTAGAGCGCGCCGTGATCCTGACCCGCGGCAAGTCACTTGAGGCGCCGCTGGCAGAGCTTCGCAAAGTAAACAGGGAGGAATTCGCCTCTGCGACGCGAGGTTCAGGTCAAGAAGACATAG
>Ga0126378_10005208_pt1 | contig 10069 bp, 8 predicted proteins | sample PanSoiMetPlot_23_FD_92587 | JGI IMG/M metagenome (GOLD analysis project Ga0126378, IMG submission 92587) | Tropical forest soil microbial communities from Panama - MetaG Plot_23 | ecosystem: Environmental > Terrestrial > Soil > Tropical forest > Bulk soil | place: Panama | collected 2016-02-17 | reverse complement strand
GCTGCGGATGGAGCAGATGATCGACACGCTCAACCCGGAGCGGACCAAGCGGTACATGCACAACTACAACATGCCGCCGTACTCCACCGGGGAGACCGGCCGGGTCGGCTCGCCCAAGCGGCGGGAGATCGGGCACGGTGCGCTCGCCGAGCGGGCGCTGATCCCGGTGCTGCCGACCAGGGAAGAGTTCCCGTACGCGATCCGCCAGGTCTCCGAGGCGATCGGCTCCAACGGCTCCACGTCCATGGGCTCGGTGTGCGCGTCCACGATGTCGCTGCTGTCGGCGGGGGTGCCGCTGCGGGACCACGTGGCGGGCATCGCCATGGGCCTGATCAGCGAGGCCGGCCAGTACGTCACGCTGACCGACATCCTCGGGGCCGAGGACGCGTTCGGTGACATGGACTTCAAGGTCGCCGGCACCCGCGACGTGATCACCGCGCTCCAGCTTGACACCAAGCTGGACGGCATCCCCGCCTCGGTGCTCGCCGCCGCGCTGAAGCAGGCGCGGGCGGCCAGGCTGACGATCCTCGATGTGATGCGCGAGGCCATCGACGCGCCGGCGGAGATGAGCCCGTACGCGCCGCGGATCATCACGATCAAGGTCCCGGTCGACAAGATCGGCGAGGTCATCGGCCCCAAGGGAAAGATGATCAACTCGATCCAGGAGGACAGCGGCGCCGAGATCACGATCGAGGACGACGGCACGATCTACATCGGCGCCACCGACGGCCCGTCGGCCGAGGCCGCCAGGTCGGCCATCAACGCGATCGCCAACCCGCACATCCCCGAGGTCGGCGAGCGCTTCCTCGGCACCGTGGTGAAGACGACCACGTTCGGCGCGTTCGTGTCCCTGCTGCCGGGCAAGGACGGACTGCTCCACATCACGCAGATCCGCAAGCTGCACGGCGGGGCCAGGATCGAGAACGTCGACGACGTGGTGAAGGTCGGCGACAAGATCCAGGTCGAGATCCGCGAGGTGGACGACCGCGGCAAGCTGTCGCTTGTGCCGGTCGAGGTGGTGGAGCGTGAGGCGGCGGGCGACGGCGGCGGCCCGTCCGGTGGCCGCGACCGCGGTGACCGGTATGACCGTGGTGATCGCGGCGACCGGGGGGACCGGGGCGAGCGCGGTGACCGGGACGAACGCGGTGACCGGGGAGACCACCGTGGCGACGGAGGCCACGGCGGGGGGCGTGACAGCTACCGCACGCGCCACCGTGAGCGCCGGCGCCGCGAGTCGTGAGCGGCTCCGAGCGGCTGCCCGGCAGCGATGAGGCCGTAAGACGCACGGTCCTGCCGGGAGGGCTTCGCGTCATCACCGAAACGCTCCCCCGGGTCCGCTCGGCCGCGTTCGGGATCTGGGCGGGGGTCGGTTCCCGTGATGAGGACCGTGACCACGCCGGGGCCACGCATTACCTGGAGCACCTGCTGTTCAAGGGCACCAGCAAGCGCACCGCGCTGGAGATCTCCTCCGCCATGGACGCGGTCGGCGGTGAGCTGAACGCGTTCACGGGCAAGGAGTACACCTGCTACTACGCCCGGGTGCTCGACGAGGACGTGCCGCTGGCCATCGACATCCTGTCCGACATGGTGACCAGCTCGCTGATCGAGCCGAAGGACGTGGACGCCGAGCGCGGGGTGATCCTGGAAGAGATCGCCATGAACGACGACGATCCCTCCGACACCGTGCACGAGGCGTTCGCCTCCCAGCTGTTCGGCGACACCCCGCTCGGGCGCCCCATCCTTGGCACCGTGGACTCGATCAACGGCATCACCAGGGAGCAGATCGCCGAGCACTACGCCGCCCGCTACCTGCCGCCGGACCTGGTGGTCGCCGCCGCGGGCAGCATCGATCACGACGAGGTGACCGCGCAGCTCAGGCGCGCCTTCGGGGCGGCCCTGGCCGGGGGCGCCGACCCGGCCCCGCCGCGCGTCGGCGGGGCCCCGGCGGCGCCCGCGGGCAGCGGGGTCCGGCTGGTGTCGCGCGGTATCGAGCAGGCCAACCTGGTGCTGGGGTGCGAGGGACTGTCGCGGACCGATGAGCGGAGGTTCGCCATCGGGGTGCTGAACGCGGCCCTCGGCGGCGGTATGTCGTCGCGCCTGTTCCAGGAGGTGCGGGAGAAGCGCGGGCTGGCCTACTCGGTGTACAGCTTCACCTCGCAGCAGGCCGACACCGGCATGTGGGGCGTGTATGTCGGCTGTCTCCCGGCCAAGGCGGACGAGGTGCTCACGATCTGCCAGGACGAGATCGCCAAGGTGATCTCCGGCGGCCTGACCGACGTGGAGCTGGCGCGCGGCAAGGGCCAGCTCCGCGGGTCACTGGTGCTGGGCCTGGAAGACCCATCGTCGCGGATGAGCCGGCTGGGCAAGTCGGAGCTTGCCTACCCGCGGCTGGAACCCGTTGAGGAGATTCTGGCTTCCATCGAGGCGGTCACCCACGACGACGTGCGCCGGGTGGCCGCCGAGATCCTCGGCCGCCCGAAGGCGCTCGCCGTGGTGGGCCCCTTCGACAGCGACGAGCCCTTTACCGCCGCCCTCGGCTAGCCCCCCAGGGCGAGCCCGGCAGGAAGGCAGGCGCTCATGATCAAGGTCGGCGTTCTCGGCGCCCGGGGGCGGATGGGATCAACGGTGTGCCGGGCGGTCGCACGCACCGACGGCCTGCGGGTAACGGCCGAGGTGGACGACGGCGACGCGCGGGAGCCGCTGACCGGCTGTGACGTGGTGGTCGACTTCACCCACCCGAGCGCGGTCATGGACAACCTGCGCTGGTGCGTGGAACAGCGGGTGGACACCCTCGTCGGCACGTCGGGGTTCGATGAGAAGCGGCTCGCGCAGGTGCGGGAATGGCTCGGCGACACGCCGGCGGCGCGGGTGCTCATCGTGCCGAACTTCTCCATCGGGGCGGTGCTCATGATGCGCTTCGCCGCGCAGGCAGCGCGGTTCTTCACCTCGGCCGAGATCATCGAGCTACACCACGCGGGCAAGGCGGACGCGCCCTCGGGGACGGCCTCCCGCACGGCCTCGCTGATCGCCGGTGCCCGCGCGGCGGCCGGCCTCGGCCCGTCGCCGGATGCCACCGTCACCGCGGTGGAGGGGGCGCGCGGCGCCGTGGTGGACGCGGTCCATGTCCACTCGGTACGGCTGGCGGGCCTGGTCGCCCATCAGGAGGTGCTGTTCGGCGGTACCGGCGAAATCCTCACGATCAGGCATGACTCGCTCGACCGCGAGTCGTTCATGCCCGGTGTGCTGCTGGGCATTCAGCGGCTGGCCACCCTGCCGCCAGGCCTCACCGTCGGTCTCGACCCTCTCCTCGGCCTGGACTGAGCCATACGGCGCGCCGGAGCGGCTTCCCGCGGGGCGCTTGGTAGCCTGCACGAAGCGGGGGAGCGCGGCAGGGGGTGAAACGGTTGAGGGCCATTCTCAACCTCATCTGGCTGGTTCTGTGCGGCTTCTGGATGGCGATCGCTTACGTCCTGGCCGGCCTGGTCTGTTTCGTATTGTTCTTCCTGGTCATCACGATTCCGTTCGGGATCGCGGCGTTTCGCATCGCGGGCTACGTGCTGTGGCCCTTCGGGCGGGCCATCGAGCCGCGCCGGGACGCGGGCCTGGGCTCGCTGCTCGGCAACATCCTCTGGATCATCCTGTTCGGCTGGTGGCTGGCGCTCGGGCACCTGGTCACCGGGGTGCTGCTGTGCCTGACCATCATCGGGATCCCGCTTGGGCTCGCCAACTTCAAGATCATTCCGATCTCGCTCGTGCCGCTGGGGGTCACCATCGTGCCGAGCGACCAGCCGTACCCCTCGTATCGCTGACGCACCCCGGCAGGCACCGCCGCCCGCCGCCGGAGTTTTGTCCCCGATGCGGTGATTCGCGTGTAGCGCACCGGACGGGCTCCGGTTGGGCGTACGGTCGATCCATGTGCCGCAGCATCAAGATCTTGCGTACCCCCTATGCCGCTGAGGTGACCGACGAGGATCTGCGCGCTGCCGCGCTCCAGTATGTGCGGACGGTCAGTGGTTTCCGGCGGCCATCGGCAGCCACCGAGGACGTGTTCCACCACGCCGTGGAAGCGATCAGCGCCACCACCAAGGACCTGCTCGCGGCGTTGGAGGCCCATACCGGCGACCCCGTCGCGTTAGCGCGCCCCGCCACCGGAGCGGCCGGGGTGGTCCACCGCCCGGCCGGCCCGGTGATCCCCGGCACGATTCAGGGTGCATGCGGCTAGGGCCTTTTCAAAGCTGGTTGAGGGGGTGGATGCGGCTCAGCCGGGTGAAGGGGGTGCGCCCGCCGCCCCGGCGGCGGGCACCGGAACCAGCCGGAGCCTGGTCACCGCCGGGACCTGCCGCTGGCCGTTGTTGCCGCCGATCAGGAACACGGTCCCGCCCAGCGCGGCGGCGGCGGCGTTGGTCACCGGTGCCGGGAGCCTGCCCGCCGTGGTCACCCTGTGCCGGGCGGGGTGGTAGGCGAGCACGGAGCGGCTTGTCACCAGCTGACCATGCCGGATGGCCTGGCCGCCGGCGATGAACACCCGGCCGCCGAGGGTGAACCCGGTGGCCGCCGACAGCGGGGCAGGCAGGTGCCCGACGATCGCGGTTTTGCCGGTTGCCAGGTTGACCTGCTGGATCACGTCGGTGAAGCCGGACGGCACCACCCCGCCGAAGACCCAGATCCGCTGGCCGGCCCCGGCCACCGCCGCATACCGGACCGGCAGCCGCAGCCGTGCCGCAGTGCGGAAGTGGCTGCCGTCGGTGGTGGCGAGCACCTGGGCGTCGTAGGCCGACCCGTCGAACCCGCCAAGGATGTATGCGGTCTTGCCCAGGGTCACCGCCGACAGGTCGGATCGCGGACCCGGCAACTGCCCGGCGACGGTGGCTGTGCCGCGCCGGCTGAGCGCCTGAACGGCGGCGATCGTGGTCTGGTCACCGCCGCCGAACAGGTACGGCCGCCCGCCGAGCACCGCCCCGGCCGCGTCGTGGGCAGGGTCAGCCAGGTGCCCCGCCCGCACGGCACGGCCGGTGACCGGATCGAGCCGGAAAACCGCGCGGGTAGTGGTGCCCTGCTGCGTGAGCCCGCCCACGACCAGCAGGTCCGGCCCGCTGGTGAGGACCACCTCACGGGCTATCGCGAACGGAAGCCGGTAAGCGGCCGGTGCGATCTGGAGCTCGCGGGCGAGGGGGGCAGCGGGCGACGGGACGGGTGAGCCTGGCCTGGTGGCGGCCCCGGTGGAGTTCGGCGCGGCGCCACCGCCCGCCGAGCACGCGGTGGCCGCCAAAGCGAGGCACAGGCAGGCGGTCACCGGAAGCAGGCGCCGGCGTGCGCTTGGAGCATGACGTACGGGGCCTCCAGCCGGCACTGGTCGGTCCTTTCTCGCTGTGAGCTCTGGCCCGGCCGGATTGTCCTGGGCAGCTCGCCCGGCTGGGTCGAATGCGGTGGCTCACCCGCGGCGGGCAACCGGACGGGGGGATCCGGGTGTTTCGCCTGGCGGCCGAGCCTGAGGGTTCCAGCTTTGCATGGCAGCGCTCGGCCGGCGGCGTTACCGCGCAGAGCGACCACGTCACAAGGCTCGGGTAACGCTCCCGCGCAGCGAGCCCCGGCGGCTCAGGCGGTCCTGGTGCGGGCCACGTCCTCCAGGCTGAGTTCGGTGACCGAGGTCTCGCGCATCTTATACTTCTGCACCTTGCCGGTCACGGTCATCGGGAACTCGCTGGTGATCCGCAGGTAGCGGGGAATCTTGTAGTGCGCGATCTTTCCCGTGCAGAACTCCCTCATCTCCGCCAGGCTGAGCCCGGCGCCGGGGCGCAGCTTGACCCAGGCGCACAGCTCCTCGCCGTACCTGGCGTCCGGAACGCCGATGACCTGCACATCCTCGATCGCAGGATGGGTGTAGAGAAACTCCTCCACCTCACGCGGGTAGATGTTCTCCCCGCCGCGGATCACCATGTCCTTGATCCGGCCAGCGATGTTCAGGTACCCCGCGTCGTCCATGACCGCCAGGTCACCGGTGTGCATCCACCGGGCCGCGTCGATGACGCCCGCGGTCTGCCCCTCGTCGTCCCAGTAGCCCAGCATGACCGAGTAGCCGCGGGTGCACAGCTCACCAGCGGTACCGCGCGGCGTGACCCGCCGGGTCTCCGGATCTATGATCTTGACCTCGACGTGGGGGTGGACCCGGCCCACGGTGGACACCCGGCGCTCGGTGTCGTCGTCGGCGCGGGTCTGGGTGGAGACCGGCGACGTCTCCGTCATCCCGTAGCAGATGGTGACCTCGGTCATGTGCATCTCGCTCACCACCCGCTTCATCACCTCGACCGGGCACGGCGACCCGGCCATGATGCCGGTGCGCAGGCTGGACAGGTCGTAGCCGGCGAAGCCGGGCAGGCCGAGCTCGGCGATGAACATGGTCGGCACCCCGTACAGGGAGGTGCACCGCTCCTCGTGCACCGCGCGCAGCGTGGCGGCGGGATCGAAGCCCGGCGCGGGAATCACGATGCACGCCCCGTGGGTGGTGCAGGCGAGGTTGCCGAGCACCATGCCGAAACAGTGGTAGAAGGGCACCGGGATGCAGACCCGGTCGGTGTGGGTGTACCGGCAGCCCTCGCCGATGAAGAAGCCATTGTTGAGGATGTTGTGGTGGGACAGGGTGGCGCCCTTGGGGAAGCCGGTCGTCCCGCTCGTGTACTGGATGTTGATCGCGTCGTCGAAGGACAGGCCCGCTTCCCGTTCGGCCAGCGGATCGGCGGCACCGGGTGGGGCGGCGGTGAACAGCGCGTCCCACTCGCCCGACCCGAGATAGATGACCCGCTCGAGCCCGCCAAGCTCGCCGCGCACCTCATCGATCATGGCCCGGTAGTTGCTTGTCTTGAACGCCTCCGCGCTGACCAGCAGCCGCACAGCCGACTGGCCCAGGGCGTAGGTCAGCTCGTGGCTGCGGTAGGCCGGGTTGATGTTCACAAGGATCACGCCGGCCTTGGCCGTGGCGTACTGGAGCAGCGCCCACTCGGCGCAGTTCGGGGACCAGATCCCGGCCCGGTCACCGGCCCGCATGCCCGCCGCGATCAGCCCCCGGGCGAGGCGGTCGGAGTCAGCGTCGAACTCGGCGTAGGTCCACCTGCGCCCGGCGGGCACGTCCACCACCGCTTCCTGATCGGGGTGCGCGGCGGCGACCCGCCGCAGGTTGGCCCCGATGGTCTCGCCGAGCAGCGGCTGGGACGATGCGCCATGGCTGTAGGACAGCCGGCCTCGACCGGTCATGACATGCCCTCCGACGTCGGATGGCACCATGATTCCCGCTCTACAGCCTGACCGCCAGGCCGAGGGTCAGCAGCACGCCGAACGCCATCTGCAAGCGGCCGGTCCGCCCCAGCGCGCCGATCAGCGCGGGGCCGCGCGCGCCGGCCCGGACCAGCCGGACGGGTATCACCGCGAGCGGAACGGCGGCCAGGGCGAGCAGCGCGAGCGGCCGGACCGGCGCGATGACCATGGCCAGGCCGAACGGCAGCAGCGCGCACGCCGCGTACAGGATCCGGGTGCGCTCGTCGCCGATGAGCACGGCGAGTGTGCGCTTGCCGGCCGCCGCGTCGGAGGGGATGTCCCGCAGGTTGTTGATCACCAGCAGGGCGCAGGCCAGCAGCCCGACCGGCACCGAGGCGGCGAAGGCGAGCCAGGTCAGCCCGTCCACCTGCACATAGGCGGTACCGACCACGGCGGCGACCCCGAAGAAGACGAACACCGCCACCTCGCCGAGGCCCCGGTAGCCATAGGGGTGGCTGCCGCCGGTGTAGGTCCAGGCGGCGGCCACCGCCGCAACCCCCAGAAAGATCAGCCACCACGAGGTGACGGTGGCCAGCACCAGCCCGGCCACGCACGCGACGGCGAAGCTGGCGAGCGCCGCGGCCAGCACCTGCCGCGGCGGCGCGATCCCGCCGGCGACCAGGCGCACCGGCCCGACCCGCCGCTCGTCGGTGCCCCTGATGCCGTCGCTGTAATCGTTGGCGTAGTTCACGCCCACCTGCAGCCCGAGCGCGACGACCAGCGCCAGCGCGGCCCGCCAGGCCGAGAACCGCCCGTAGCCGAACGCGACGCCCGAACCCACCACAACCGGGACGATGGCGGCTGGCAGCGTCCGGGGCCTGGCGCCACCCAGCCAGGCCGAAGGCGTGGCCACTAGCCTGGCGCGCGGGCGGGCCCGGCCGGCCTCAGCGCGGTGAGGTCGCGGACCGCTCCGGTGGAGGCCGACGTCGCCAGCGCGGCGTAGACCCGCAGCGCCTCGCTGACCGGCCGCTGGCGGCCGGCCGGGTGGTAGCCACCCTGCGTCGCCTGCAACCGCTGCCTGCGTGCGGAAAGCTCACCGTCTGGCGCATCGAGCCGCAGTTCGCGGCGGGGGATGTCGATCTCGATCCGGTCGCCGGTGCGGGCAAGCGCGATCACGCCGCCCGCCGCCGCTTCCGGCGCCACATGGCAGATCGACAGGCCCGAGGTGCCGCCGGAGAACCGGCCGTCGGTGATCAGCGCGCACGCCCTGCCGAGGCCCTTGCCCTTGAGGAAGCTGGTGGGGTACAGCATCTCCTGCATGCCCGGGCCGCCGCGCGGCCCCTCGTAGCGGACGATCACCACGTCGCCCGCGGTTACCTCGCCGCCCAGGATCGCCTCGACCGTGGCCTCCTGGCTCTCGTAGACCCTGGCCGGGCCGCTGAAACACCACAGTTCCTCCGGCACGCCGGCGGTCTTGACGATCGCGCCCTCGGGAGCGAGGTTGCCGTACAGCACGGCGAGGCCGCCGTCGGCGGTGTAGGCGTGCCGCCTGTCCCTGATGCAGCCGCTTGCCCGGTCCTCATCCAGCGATGACCAGCGCGCGCTCTGCGAGTAGGGCCTGGTGGTGCGGACCCCGCCGGGCGCGGCGTGGAAGAGTTCGAGGGCCTCGCGTGTGACCGTGGGCGAGCGGATGTCCCAGGCGTCAAGGAACCCGGCCAGCGAGGAGCTGTGCACGGTGTGCACGTTCCGGTTGAGCAGTCCCGCCCGGTCCAGCTCGCCGAGAATCGCCGGGATCCCGCCGGCCCGGTGCACGTCCTCCACGTGGTAGCTGCTGCTGGGCGCGACCTTGCACAGGCACGGCACCCGGCGGGACAGCTCGTCGATCTCCTTCAGCCCGAACCCGGCCCTGGCCTCGTGTGCGGCCGCGAGCAGGTGCAAGATCGTGTTCGTCGAGCCGCCCATCGCCACGTCGAGGGCCATCGCGTTCTCGAACGCGTCGCGGGTCGCGATCGACAGCGGCAGCACCGACTCGTCGTCGCCGTCGTAGTAGCGCCTGGCCAGGTCCACCACGAGCCGTCCCGCGCGCTCGAACAGCGCCCGGCGCGCGGTATGCGTCGCGAGCGTGCTGCCGTTGCCGGGGAGGGCAAGGCCGATCGCCTCGGTGAGGCAGTTCATGGAGTTGGCGGTGAACATTCCCGAGCAGGATCCGCAGGTGGGGCACGCGGCCTCTTCCAGCTCAGCCAGCCGCTCATCGGAGACCGACGGGTCGGCCGAGGCGATCATCGGGTCGATCAGGTCGAGCTTGGTGACCTCGCCGGTGGTCTCGCCCGCCGGGCGGCTGACACCGGCCTCCATCGGCCCGCCCGACACGAACACGGTGGGGATGTTCAGCCGCAGCGCGGCGAGCAGCATCCCCGGCGTGATCTTGTCGCAGTTGGAGATGCATACCAGCGCGTCGGCGCAGTGCGCGTTCACCATGTACTCGACCGAGTCGGCGATCAGTTCCCGGCTCGGCAGGGAGTACAGCATGCCGGCGTGGCCCATCGCGATGCCGTCGTCGACCGCGATCGTGTTGAACTCGCGGGGAACCGCACCGGCCGCGTACACGGCGCCGGCCACTACCTGCCCCACCTCGCGCAGGTGCACATGCCCGGGGACGAACTCGGTGAAGCTGTTGGCGACCGCGATGATCGGTTTGCCCAGATCCTCGCGCGCGACCCCGGTGGCGCGCAGCAGCGCGCGGGCACCGGCCATGTTCCGTCCGTGCGTGACGGTGCGGGACCGAAGCGGCGGCATATCCCCTCCAGGCTGCTTAGAGGCT
>Ga0126378_10005207_pt1 | contig 10070 bp, 14 predicted proteins | sample PanSoiMetPlot_23_FD_92587 | JGI IMG/M metagenome (GOLD analysis project Ga0126378, IMG submission 92587) | Tropical forest soil microbial communities from Panama - MetaG Plot_23 | ecosystem: Environmental > Terrestrial > Soil > Tropical forest > Bulk soil | place: Panama | collected 2016-02-17 | reverse complement strand
CGTCGGATCAATTCCGAGAGCCCTCAGGCCCACGTTCATAGCTGCAGAATTGTGGTCACAATCGGAGTACTCAGGTCGCAGTTGAAAAAACCTTTCGATTTGCCTTCCAAGGTCAGCTTGCGCTGCTTCTCGCTCTTGATCTTTGACGGCTGCTCTTGCCAGCTCTCGGTATTTCTCGGGCGAACAGTTGTTGGCCACTGCATCCGCCCAGTTGGCCTTGCCATCCAATCTGTCCTTGATTCCCTGATTAAAATCGTCTGTAACTTCACGAGTCCAGCCGCCCCAGGGACGTGGACCACTGACTATGACATCGCGCATTTAGTCTGCCTCCTTTCAACTAGAACATTTCGGCGCCGGTCGTAACGCACTCGTTCATGAGTTGATTGAACTTTGCGGTGTCGAAAATAGCGTTGGGATCTAGCTTGCGCATCAAAGGTTCGTCCGGACGGAAACGTCCTTGACACTTCTGACAGAGCACATATCCCGGCGATCCCGCAATGCCGTTATCCTGAACCCATACGCAGTGAGTTCCGCCGCCCGCTGACCGTTGGTGTTCGTGGGTACACCCATTCAACTGTATCCATCTTTCGTTTTCTTTCTGTTGCTTGACGCCCTCGCCCGTGATCCGGCGCTCTTCCTGCCGCTGTTTAAGGTCGGCTTGCTCCTGGGCAGTCGGCAGTGGCGGTTTCCTTAATTCCGTAGCCATCGCGACGACAGCCGCAGTGACTGAGGTCGTGATGAGCTCTCGCATTTCGGGAGTGATTGTCTGCTCTTTGCTCATGATTAGTCCTCTGTGATCTAGCTCAGCCATTCCGGCTTTCGGTCGCGCGGATCGGTCGGTTTCACCTCAAAGGGTTCAGGCAATCCGGGGTTCGTGAGCGGATCGGGAGCGCCAAGGTATGCGTCCTTGCCTTGGTCAGTTGTGTTTTGGTTACTTTTGTTTTTGCTCATTGGGTTCCTTTCATTCTCTGCAAGAGCCCCTGACGTTCTAGCTCGCGGACCCTGTCGAAGTTAACTTCGGTGTCGCTCCGTCTGGCTTTACGCCTCCAACTCGGACAGTTCCGTTCAAGGAAGAGCGCCCCACGAATGAACTCGTCAATGGGTATATCGGGCTGCTGAACTCGTTCCCAGACAGCCATCACGACGGCACGCTTACTGGGTATCTTCTTTTTCCCTTTTGTCGTGTCTGCCATTTCCTATTTCCCCGATAGCCGCAATTTCGATACGAACTCGTCCAAGCTCTCCGTGCCTTCATTAAGTGGTTTCGTCAATCGTTCTGCTTCCCGCGTGAAATACTCTTTCAGCGCTTCAAACGCTACGGCCCTCGCAAAACTCTCCTGACCGTCCGCTCCAGTCATGGCCGCTGCCAGCATGCGGTCATCTTCCACAGACCACGGCTCACACATGGGTCTTGCCCTCCGCAACTAGCCACCCGTCGCCCGTGTGAATCAAAGCGTCTATCAAGCAGAGCATCTGGCCTCTGGCCCCATGCATCGGGTGAGTCGAGACCTTCTTCCGCAGAGCCTGCGCGAGAATCCACCCGGGAACTCCCTGCAATACGTCTACGTCTTCCTGCTCTGCAGGTGTCATGCTGGCTGTATTGCCTCCGATTTCGCAGTTAGGCCCACACGCTCAACCGATGTCGTTCTCTCTCGATAAACTTGATTTCTGTGCAATTGCAGGCATGTCTGGGTGTGTACCCGCCCGCCTGCACCAAAGCCGAGAACCGTTCCCTTACCAGGGCCGACAGTTTTGTTACACACTGCGCAGATGGACTGCCTGACTCGGCGTTCCATTACTGCTGGCCTTCTTCCTTGGGCAGGAAAATAACCCACCGCCCGAGAATCTGTTTGCATGGAACCTTATTCCGCCAGCAATCCAAGTAAGCCGTTTGCAGAGAGCAGCCCTTCAGTGCCGCATACTCACGCGGGCTGATTCCTTCCTCTATCGGCATCGTGGTCACTGCTGCCATAAGTCGCACTCCTGGCTTTCGCCTTTCATTCTCTTTATAACACAAAGTAGTTGTCATGTCAATGCCCTCGTATGTGCAAATCGAACATTGACCTGATAACAACAGTTCATCTTGAGTCCCGATTGAATCGTGAATGAGCGGAGTTACTCCGTTTTTTGGCATAGACCCTGTGTGGCGGTCGCCAATTCCGTACTGTTCTACCAAGGAAGACCGCTTTTCACGGCGGCAATCGGATTCGCTGCTTCCGCCGTTGCTTCGGTCTCGGTTCGGCCTTGACCCCTGCGGTTTTGAAGGGGATAATCCCCTCCGTCTTGAGCGCACTACCCCCTTTCGCGCTCATGGGGCCTTCACATTTAAATCCTTGTTTTCGGAGGGGCTTCCATGCGTAAAGCTTCTTTTCCCCTATTCCTACTTTCGTTTGCCCTGTTCGCCACATCGGCAATGGGTCAACAGGCTGCGACTCCCAACGCTGCGGTTCCCGACTTGATCAACTTCAGCGGCACACTGACTGACCTGAACGGTAACCCGCTCACCGGAGTGCAGGGCGTGACCTTCCTGCTCTACAAAGAAGAGCAGGGCGGATCACCGGTTTGGATCGAAACTCAGAACGTCATCCCCGGCAAAAATGGAAAATATACAGTGACGCTCGGTTCGACCAAGCTCGACGCATCGCTATCAGATTCGTTCGCCAACGGCGAAGCCCGCTGGCTGGGCGTGCAGATCTCGGGGCAGGAGCAGCAGCCGCGCGTGCTGCTGGTGTCCGTGCCTTATGCGATGAAAGCCGGCGATGCCGAGACCATCGGTGGACTGCCTCCGTCGGCGTTCGTGCTGGCGAATAGTGGGAAGCAAGGTACTGCCGGCACGGCCGCAAGTACGACTTCCGCTTCGGCTTCGAGCAAGACATCGGCACCACCCGCCAATCCGACGGTTACCGGCAAAGGTGTCGTCGGCTTCGTCCCCATGTGGGATACGACCAGCGATATCGTCGACTCGGTGATGTTTCAAAAGAGTTCGCAAATCGGCTTTGGCACGACCTCGCCTACCGCTACGATCGACGTAAACGGCAAGGGCAATGTGCGCGATACGCTGACGCTGTTTCCGAAGAGCACCGACAACACGTTGGCAGTGAGCGGAACTGCGTTCAAGATCGGCAGCACCGGCACGGTCACGTTCATCAGCGGCCAGAAGTTTCCCGGGACGGGGACGATCACGGGCGTGACGACTTCAAGCACGAGTGGATTGCAGGGTGGAGGCACCACAGGCACGTTGAACTTGAGCGTCAAGCCTGCGGGCGTGACCAACGCCATGCTGCAGAACTCGAAGATCACGCTGAACGCGAATACTGCGGGGGGATTGACCACGCCGGGCGCGATGACCCTGGGTAGCACGTTCACCATTGGACTGAAGCCCTGCTCGGCAAGTCAGGTTCTGCAATTCAACGGGACGAGCTGGGCGTGCGCGGCGGTAGGAACAGGAACCATTACAGGCGTGACCGCGGGATCGGGGCTGAGCGGCGGCGGCACCAGCGGCAATGTGACGTTGAACGTGAAGACGGCTGGCGTCACCAATTCCATGCTGCAGAATTCCGCGGTCACCGTGAATCCAGGCGCGGACCTTACTGGCGGCGGCAGCGTTCCTCTAGGGGGAAGTACCACTCTGAATCTCGATACGACCAAGGTTCCGCTACTGAGCGCAAGCAACACCTTTACCGGCAATCAGACCGTGAACGGGAACTTGAGCGCGACCGGGGTTGTAACGGGGAGCAGCTATCAGATCGGGAACAGCTTGTTCGCCTACGGATCGTATTCAAACGGGAACGCCTTCCTAGGCTTTGCTGGGAACACCGCGACGACGGGGGTCTCTAATACCGCCATCGGTGAGGCGGCGCTTGCCTCCAACACCACGGGCTACAGCAACACAGCCAGCGGCAGCAATGCGCTATGGTTGAACACCACGGGGTACGGCAACACTGCGAACGGTTGGGGTGCGCTGCAAGTCAACCAGACGGGCAACGGCAACACAGCTACTGGTTTCGACGCGCTCGCGTCCAACACCGCCGGTGGCAATACGGCGACCGGCTATCAGGCGCTTAGCAAAAACACCTTAGGCGACCAGAACACCGCCGTTGGTTACCAGGCGCTCTACAGCAACATCGGAGACACTCAAGGCGATGGAAGGTTCAACGCAGCGTTTGGTTACCAGGCGCTCTTCAGCAATACCCTAGGCTCATCAAACACTGCCGTGGGCGACGGGGCCCTGTACAGCAACACCGGGGACAATACAGGGTTGAACGGAACTCTTAACGCAGCGTTTGGTTTTGGGGCCCTCTATGCCAACACTCTGGGCTACGACAACATTGCCGTGGGCACCGGCACTCTTGGTGCCAACACTCTGGGCTACCATAACGCTGCCGTGGGCGGCGGCGCTCTTGAGCTCAACACTCTGGGTTACCAGAACACTGCCGTGGGCGACCAAGCTCTTATCAACAACACCACAGGCAATAATCTCACCTGCATCGGCTATAGGTGCGATGCAAACGGCAATATCTTTAACGCCACGGCCATCGGTGCGCACGCAGTCGTCGAGCAGAGCAACTCGCTGGTGCTGGGAGGCACAGGCGAGTTTGCCGTGAAGGTGGGCATTGGCACGCCGACACCATCCAATGTCCTCACAATCGCCCGTGGGCTGGGTCATCCGGTGAGCGACAGTTGGGAAACGTACAGTTCGCGGCGTTGGAAGACCAACATCCGCCCATTGCACGATGCGCTTGGCGCGGTGGAACAGTTGCGCGGCGTCTCCTACGATCTAAGAGGCTCTGGCAAACATGAGATTGGAGTCATCGCGGAGGAAGTAGGGGCAGTCGTACCAGAATTGGTCACCTATGAGGAAAATGGCAAAGATGCTCGGAGTGTCGATTACAGCCGGTTGACGGCCCTGCTGATCGAAGGCATGAAGCAGCAGCAGAAACAGATTCAGCAGTTGAAATCTCAGCTTCGAGAAACCCGTGCGACAGTGCGGAGGTTGAAGGCGCAAGTGGAAGGCCCGCAGAGGAACCTCTTGGCGAAAAAGTAGTTCCCGCGACGCAGCAAAAGAAGGGTACCTAATCAAATGTACCGGTGAGATTTAGACCGGAGATGCATCGTTCCACCCAAAGTGGGGCCTGCCACCCGCCAGAAAATGTACACAACGGGTCCCATCTGTCGTTCAGACCGCCAACAATCCCTACTTATCCGGTAGACATGGAGACCGCCAAAGGATCAAACGCTATTGTCTAGTGGGACGATAGGGATTCGACGGACTTTCGGGATACGCTGAGAGTGGAGACGGACAAAGACGATTGGCGGGCCTTAGTGAGCGCACCCATCCACCGAGTGCTTAGCCAAACCTGCCGAGGTATCGAAATGGGCGCCGCAATCAGGACAGTCGAATGCCTTTTCCGACAGTACAGAATTCCGAGAGTACACCACGTGACTCTGTGTATTCTCGGATGTATTCTCGGAATGTATTCTCGGGGAAGTCCCTGAAAATACACTATTAAATGACTCTATATTTGTAGATGTATTCTCGGAAACAGAAACAGACACAGTTTTAGCGGCTGTGCCTGTATTCTCGGAATCCAACACCCACACCGATGCACTGCCGCCCCTGCCTGCACCTCCGCTATCGACATCGGGCTTGACGTGGGCTTTGTCCCTGACTCGGCTCCAGTTGACTTTGGGAAATCCTAGCGCCTTCTTGCAATCTTCCTGCGGTGCTGTACCGCCATTGGCCCGAAGGTACTCGACAAGTTGGTCGGCAAGTTCCCGCGTTGTCCGCTTCTCTTCGCGGCTAAGGGCGTCCACTACATCTTGGCCTGTGGCATCCGATTGGCCTTCCCATGACAGGGCTACTTCCTTCACATTGGCCCCATCGACAACCGTTTCCTCCATCCGCGTTTTGTACTTCCATGATTTGGCCCCGTATCCTCGTTCTTGGCCGAGTTCATAACAGAACCTCTCCTCGGTATCGTTGTCGGTGCCCGTCATGTAGATAGTCCTTGGCACACCAACGAATGCACGGCATCCAAGTACCTTATCCAGCGCAGCAGTACCACGTTCCCGCTTATTGAGGTGGCCCACCATGACTATCGGCAGCTTGTGTTTCTCGGCCAGCGCCTTCAGTCGCATCAGAACGGGGCGGACTTCATTTTCCAGATTGGTCTTCTTGTCGCCCAGATGATTTGTAATCGGGTCGATAAGTGCCATCCCAAAATCGCCACTGGATAGTACACGGTCAAGTTCGGGAATATCCCGATCCAGTGAGGCCATATCCTCAAAGATGTCGCCTTTGTCGTCAAACCTGCCAACGGCTGGGATGTAGGCAAGGCGCTCAGGATCTCCGCCGGCCAGAACGAATCGCGGCTTGAGTACTGTATCTAGCGCATCTTCACCAGGCGCCAGCATAAGCACATTGCGCGGCTTGGCAATCCCTTGGCTTCCATCCGGCCATTTAGCCGCGGTAGTGACACGGGCGCACCAATCGATGGCAATGATTGATTTGGCGGTGTGACTAGGCCCATACAATCCAAGAAGCTGATTGTCGGGGATATACTTCTCCCAAAGCCATCCCTGTGGTTTTGCCTTCACGCTGGATAGAAACTTGATCTGCAATCCTGCCTGAACCGTTGTGCTGCTAGAAGCTCCTCGACTAAGCAGTTCGATTATCTGTTGTGCGATCTGCCGTTTCTCTTCCGCGCTGGTGGCATTAGACTGTAGTCTTTCAAGGCGTTCGCACTCTTTGGCCACTGATGCCTTTTTGAGTTCCTGCACGTAGTACGACAGCTTGGTGCCAATCGTCCCGTCCCCACGTAAATCGAGCACCAGGGCCGCTGCGGTACTGGTATCACCCAGTTCGTTAAGCAGGGCCTCAACGTCAGCTTGCATATTCGCGCTACTCAACCGCGACATAGCCGCGAAGATCTTCTTGTGGTCGCTGAGGTCAAAGTCATCGATGACTACGGAGCGAAGCTCTGCCCATCTCTCGGGCTTCTCAGGCTCCGACAACACTGAAGCCAAGACAGCACGCCCCCAGCGCACAGTTTGGGCCACAAGGTCGCCGTTCATCAGAACCCCACGTCCTGGCTGGTGATCGGCTGTCTACGTTGTACCTCTTGCACCGTGCGCACCAGCCCAGCTAGCTGCTTCTCAAGCGATTCGACACGCTGCTCGAGTGTGGCCTCGAAATAGTCGGGCGTGATTGGCTTCGGGTTCGAAGCTTTGGGGGCTATTTCCGAGGACTTGGCCGTTACGTCCCCGAAGGAATTCGGGCACGAGCTATGTGATTGATTCTTCGGCTTTGGCTGCGCTACCCTGTCGACTCCACCAATTGGTGGAATCGAGGCCTTGCACTGATGAAATGCCTTGCGGTCGGTCGCGCTGTCAGTGGGGTAGTGTTTGCCTGATGCCGCCTTGTGCCAGTAAATCTGCTGGCCGCACTTGCGGCATGGATACGGATTGCGCTTGGATTGATCTGATGCTATGTTGTCCATGTCCAACCTTTCTGTCGTGTCTCCAGAAGCCCCGTTTACCGCGGGGCTTTACTTTTTGGAACCTGATCGTCGCCGTGCCCACCACGCGTTAAGCTGTGGCGAGTTCCATTCGAACCTTCGATAACGGCCCAACTGTGACGAAGGCAGTGGATCTTTAGCGTCACGTTGCACAGCATGCCGTATCCACGTCGCGGGAACCTTCCAACGCCGCGCCAGTTCTGGGCCGTCGATAACTTCGTAAACCATGCCGTCAGTCATCGCGTGGCCTGCTCCTGTTTCTTCGGCTGGTCGTCAACTTCGATAAGCCAGCGGCCATCGACCTTTTCAGCGGGTAGGCGGTCAGCCCAAACCCTCTGATAGACGCATTGCAGAGTGATGCCCTTCTCTCGGGCGTATTCCCTAAGACTTAACTTTCGCTTTGCCATGTCTCGATTCTCCGTTTGCGTTGTGCTATTCACGGCTTCGCCCTCTCAGTCACATTCATGACTGCAACCGAACAGGGTTTTCGCCAATCGTTCGCTAACGTCGAGCGCAGAATATCACCACTTGACACTAATACAAATAGTCAACGATAATTAACTCGCTTAATGAATTGTCACTGTCTAGCAGGGGAGATTTGGCCAATGAATGATGAGCGGGAGGCACGCGGACGGCAGGAGATGCTGTCGGCGTTCGTCAGTATCACGCCCGAAGACAATCAAGCCTGGAAGGAGTTCGGTAACAGGTACGGTAGCTTGTTTCACGGAGACACGCCATCCGACAGCTTGATGTGGTCCGAGAGGTTTCGTTCGGCGTGGTTAGCTAAAACGCCGAGTGACTTTGATCGCGTCAGTCGCTACATAGAAGAGGTATTCAACACGGACTTCCCGTTAGGGTTTGCCAGCCCCGGAAAAGACCGGATCATAGTCAACTTCGAAAAGCACGAGATGACCTGGCGCCCACGGTGCTTACTTGATGAATTGGCTCGCACTCTGCTTAGGAGTGAACATTTGGGGATTTGCCGAAATCCTCAATGCTCGGGGACGAAGTATTTTGTGGCCGTAACGTACAAACAGAAGTTTTGTGGTTATGCATGTTCGCAGTCTGCCAGAAAACAGACAAAGCGGGACTGGTGGGCTGAGAACGGTGACGAATGGCGGAAAGATAGGCAGCAAACAACTCGCACGAAGAAAGGAAAGAAGACACGATGATGCGTACACGCAAACAGAAGGGAGAAGTCTACCGGAAGCACCAGATGTGGTATCTGCGGTACTTCGATTTCCGGGTCGAAGACGGCCAGGTCATACGCAAGAGGCTGTGTAAGCCGCTCTGCGCTGTGGCTGGGTTCACGAAAACACAAGCACGCAAGGAAGCGGAGCGATTCCTTGAGACCATCAACAAGCCAATGCTAACGCCGGAAACTGCGCTGACGCTGGTCGATTTCATAGAATCCGTTTACCTTCCGCGACTCAAGCGGGACGTTCGGCCGTCAACGTATCACGGCTATATCGTTCTGTGGGCAGCTCTCAAGCCTTTTTGCGCGGATTACCTGACGCGGGACATGCGTACCCGCCATGTCCAATGCATTCTCGATGAGATGGCGAGAACAGACAGATTCGCTAAACGCACGATGCAACACATCAAGTTCTTTTTGGCTGGCACATTCGGCCACGCCATCCGAAACGACTACTACACTGGTGGGAATCCCGTCACTGAGGCGAAGATACCTGCCAAAGTGCGCGGAGTTGGAGAAACCCATGCATACAGCCTGGAGGAAGTCTTCATGATGATGGACGCGACCCCAGAGCCGGCGCGGACGCTGATTGCTGTGGCAGCAATGACGGCGCTACGGCGTGGAGAGCTTCGCGGTCTCCGATGGGAAGACTATCGCAATGGGGAAATACATGTTTCGCGGTCAATCTGGTACGGCCACGAAACGGACCCCAAGACTGAAGAGAGCAAGAATCCGGTACCAGTCATCCCTAAACTGGCCGCGATTCTCGCAGACCATCGCAAGCGTCAAGGCAATCCCATTTCTGGCTGGATCTTCCCGAACGGAGCAAGGAAAGCTGTAGACCCGAACAACATGCTTCAACGTGTGATCTTGCCATCGTTGGCAGTGTGCGGAGTCTGCGCAAAACTAGAAGCTGCGCACGATTCCAAGTCGGACCACGAATACAAGCGGAATGATATTCTGCCTGTGTGGCGTGGCTGGCACGGTTTCCGCCGCGGAGTTGCAACGAATCTCAATCGCCTCGGAGTTCCCGACAAGATCATCCAGAGAGTTCTTCGGCATTCTGATGTTGCAGTGACACAAGCCGCATACATCAAGCCAGAGGACAAAGACAGCAAAGCAGCGATGGAAAAATTTGAGTCTGCGTTAACTGCCACCCAACTGCCACCCAAATTGAAAGTCCAGTCAATTAAGGGTGTGATGTAGTACCGTAGAATGAATGAGATAGGCAGGCATGGCCCCGTAGCTCAGATGGATAGAGCAGCGGTTTCCTAAACCGTTGGTCGGCAGTTCGACTCTGCCCGGGGCCTCCACTCCCAACGATTACATAAGTCCTTTCACTGCTTAGCCTTCCGTAT
>Ga0126378_10005205_pt1 | contig 10070 bp, 12 predicted proteins | sample PanSoiMetPlot_23_FD_92587 | JGI IMG/M metagenome (GOLD analysis project Ga0126378, IMG submission 92587) | Tropical forest soil microbial communities from Panama - MetaG Plot_23 | ecosystem: Environmental > Terrestrial > Soil > Tropical forest > Bulk soil | place: Panama | collected 2016-02-17 | reverse complement strand
TGCAGCAGCTGCTCCCACGCGATGACCGCGAAGGTCAGCGTCGCCGCCACCAGGAACAGCTGTCGCCACCCGGGCAACACCTGCCGGTCCGTCGACCGGGTCTTACCCTTCATATGGTTACCTCCTCTCACTCTCTTTCCGTACTGCCGGCTGATGCTGTGGCGTCGACCTCTGCCCTGCCCCGCGGACCAGGTCATTAGCCGTGTTGGTGCTGCGGCTCACCTCCCTGGAAGGGGATCCTTACCAGGCCACCACCGTTGGCGAACAGGATGTTCGCCACCCTTTCCTGCAGCGGAACGTCGAAGTACAGGTCGATCGACATCGACGCTCCCGCTGGGATATCGGCGCTCTGAGGGTCACCTTGATTGGCGCCCCAGCGCTTGCCCTGCGGTGACTCCACCGCAAAGTTGCTGCGCCGGAACGGGGCGAGCGTATCCCTACGGTTGGTCACCGTGACCTCAACGTGGAGCCGGTTCACGTCGTCGCTCTGCATGCCGGGCATCATCTGCGCCGGCATGGGGAAGTTGTTCTGCGCGGGAGCCGGGCCGCCGAACATGTCGTGGCTCATCCACCCCATGTCCTGGACCGCGAGCTGCATCCCACCCGCCTCGTACACAGTCGACGCGCCCTCGCCCGCGTGCTGGGCGTGCTGGTCTGCCCCGGCAGCGCTTACGGCTGCGTGATGGCCGTGTGTGTCCGCGGTTTCCGAGAGCCGCCACCCCAGCACGATGAAGCCGGCAGTGGCCACCAGTACGGCGAGCGTGCTGACCCCCGCAACGACGACCTTCTCGCCGGTGCGGCGAGCAGCCACCTCCAGTTTTCGGTGCCGAGCGCGACTGGTCAGCTGAGCGCCCATTCGCTTCGCGTCCTCCCCTCCTAGAACGCGCCCAGTCAATCGTCTTCCATGCCGCGGGTCAATCCACTGAACGGTGGATCTTCCATCCCCCAGACAGGGGGTACCGCGTCAGCGGCCGGCCTGATCGGGGGACCTGTTCGGGGGAGACCGGGCGGAGGTGTTCGGCGACGCCCAGGCGCCGTCGGCGCTCTGACCTTCCTGGGCACCTTGTGGCCGCCCCGGCAAAGGCAGGCGTCTACTTGACAAAGGTCTTGACAACCCGGCCAGTGGCAGCTTAACTTGTCATGTCCTGGCTGGCAGGACGCCCTGGGAGGGGGGGTCGGTGCAACCACTGGAACGGTTTGCGCTCGATGGTTGTCATGCCCGTGCTGTCATGGCCGGCAGTACAGTGGTGCGCTGGTACGCGATCGGGTTGGTCGGGGTCGTCGGCTTCATCAGCCCACCGCCCGCGGTCACCCTGCTCGCGAGCTGGATCGTGGGTGTGGCCGCGTATAACAGCCTGCTCCTGTGGGTGACCCCCAGCGGCACGAGGGTCAGACGCTTCCTGCTCGCATTGGTAGTCCTCGACGCCTTGACTTTCTTCGTGCTGATAGCCATATACGCTGGGACAGAGCCCGAGGAGATCTATGCGATCTTCGTGTGGGTCCTCCTCGAGGCCATTCTCGGCGCCGGTGTCGCGGCGTTAGGGGCAGCGTTCTTGCTCTTCGTCGTCGACCTGGTCGCCCTCCGGGCCATGCGCGTCTTTGTCTTCCATCTTCCGCTGCACAGGAGCGAGGCGGCGGGCTGGATCATCATCATGGCCGTAACCTCCGGCTGCCTGGTGATGGCCCAGCGCATGCTTGCCCAGGCTTATGCGCGTAAGAAAGCGGCACAGGACGCGACGCCGTCGCCCGCCCCGGAGCCGGTCCGGCTCACGCCGAGGGAGCGGGAGGTGCTTGGTCTGTTGGCGCAGGGCTGCTCAAATGCGAGGATCGCAGCCCGACTCCATGTCAGCGAGAGCACAGTCAAGAGCCACGTGGACTCTGTGCTGGCCCGCCTGCGGGCCCACACTCGAGCGGAGGCTGTAGCGATCGCGGCACGGCTGCAGATTCTCTGAGCGCTGCAGCCGGTGGAGCGGGGCGAGCCAGCGCCACCGCATAGCGCGGACTGAACCCTGCCCGCAGGAGGATGCCGAGCGACGCCTCGAGCGAGCGGGGGATGCTCGGGGTCAGCAGGGCCCTGGTACGCGATCTGCAAAGGCAGCGTCACAGGCCGCGCGGTGAGGAGGTCGACTGCGTTCTGGAGCGCGGATGAAACGGTAGGGGAGGCCGAGAAGCACGGCGAGGATCTCCCCCGATCACGTTGATGATCCGCTGGCTAGGCGAATGGCATGGCCCAGGGCGTGCCATCGGCGTGCATTCTACTTGACGTCCGGTAAGACGTGAGCGTGCGCAGTCAGGCCGACTACAACCAGCAGCTCGCGAGCCAGGTGAACACTGTGCAGGTGATCCTCAACGTGCTGCTCGCCCTGGCCATCGTCATCGCCGTCCTTGGCATCGTCAACACCCTGGCGCTGTCCGTCCTGGAGCGGACCCGAGAACTCGGGCTGCTGCGCGCCGTTGGGCTGCTACGGACGCAGGTGGCGCAGATGGTCACGGTCGAGTCGGTCGTCATCTCGGTCTTCGGCGCAGTGCTCGGGCTGGTGGTTGGGTCGGCGCTGTGCGCGGCGGTCGTGCGTGCCCTGCGTGACCTCGGCATCCCGGTGGTTCGCTTCTCCTGGGGGACGATCGGGGTCTGTCTGGCGCTGGCGGTGGTGGTGGGCCTGGTTGCGGCCATCGTTCCCGCCATCCGGGCTGCGCGGACCGACGTGCTGAACGCAATCGCGTATGAGTGATCGCGAGGCTGAACCGCACATCGTCGTCGAGCACCGATGTCGTTTACCGCCGAGGCGATGGGCAGGCAGGCGCTTGACATCTCGATGCGGCTGGGGGAGGTGAACCAGGCCGGGTGGGCTTGCGGCGTGCCGCTCTTCGCCGCGTTTGTCCTGGGCAGGCGCGACGGAGTGGCGGAGCTTTCCCGGACCATGTTGGATGCCGGACGCTCGCCGCGGACCAGTCGCTCGTGGCGATCGGCATGCACTACACGTGCATGAATCTGCTGGGCCAGGGCAAGCTCGATGAGGCCATCAAGATCGGCGAAGAAGGGGTTGCCATGTGCCGGCAAGTGCGGAACCTCTTCATACGGGGCACGATTCTGAACAGCCTCGCCGAGGCCAGGCGCCAACGGCGTGAGCTGGCCGATGCCCAGACGCTGATTCGCGAGGGAATCGAGTGCAAGCGGGAGATCGATTGGGCCTCGTCACTCTCCTCGAGACGTTCGCCTGGATCACTGCCGACCGAGGCGATGATCTGCGTGCGGCGACGCTCCTTGGATGCGCCAAGGCCTTGCGTGACTCGCTTGCGATACCGATCCTGGGGCCGTTCGTCCCCCAGCACGAAGCCTGCGAAAGCAGCACAAATGAGGGCCTGGGTGAGGCCGCGTTCGCGAAGGCCGTCGACCGTGGCCTCGGGATGTCGGTTGCCGAGGCGGTCGACTACGCGCTAGGCCAGGCGGCGGCCAGCCCTGCAGCGCCGGCGGAGACGACATCCCCATATGCCCCTGAGCCGGCGGGAGCTCGAGATCGCCCGCCTGATTGCCCAGGGACTGACCAACAAGGAGGTCGCCTCCAGGTTGTTCATCTCCAACGGCACGGTGGAGACGCATGCCACCAATATGCTCAACAAGCCACGTCTCAGCTCGCGCACGCAGCTGGCCCGCTGGGTCGGGTAGCCGTAGGGAGGACGGCAACGGCGGCGGCTTAAGAGCCAGCCTCCTCGATGGGCGTCAGTCTCACGATCGGGATCTCTCGATCTGTCTTCAGCTGATAGTTGGCGTAGCCCGGCGCGAGGGTGACGACCCGCTGCCACGCGTCCGCTCGATCCGCCCCCGTCAGCGACGCTGGCCGGACCCTCACCTTGCGTCCGCGGATCTCGACCCACACCCTGTCGGGGTTCGCGGCCAGGTTGAGAAACCAGGCAGGGTGGCGCGCCGCCCCGGCGAAGGAGGCCACGACGAGCCAGCCCTGATCGGTTGCGTCTGGAAACCAGCCAAGCATCGTGGTGCGCGTGCGTCCAGACCTGGCGCCGACGGTGTGCAGCAGCAGGAGCGGACGGCCCTGGACACGCATGCGGTCGCCCAGGATCCGGTGAGCCAGCAAGCCGCCGCCAGTGATTGCCGCCATGATCGGACCCGGCAGCCTTGGCGGCTTGAATCCGCGCGTTCCTCGTGGGGTCACCTCAACGGACATTGAATCTCCTCCTTGAGACCTTGGTTGACCAACTATTCACTTCAATTCTTCGACTCCCTCCGATAGATCTTTCGTGCGCACCGCCTAAGCCAGGTTGGCCAGGACCTGCAGGAGCAGCCGGCGGAGAAGGACCCGCTCGGCCTCGCCAAGGTCCTTGACCAGGCGTTGCTCGGCACGCATCCATATGTCAACCACCGGTTTGACCAGGCCCCGACCTCGGGGCGTGAGGAATACACGCAAGACCCGGGCGTCAGCGCCATCCGGTCTCCGCTCGACCACACCGTCCCGCTCCAGCCGAACAAGCGTCTTCGTCACGGTCGAGGCATCGACGCAGAGCGCTTCGGCCAACCGGGACTGGGTGATCCCGTCGTCGATCGCAAGGCGGTAGACGACGTGGTCCTGGCCGACGTGCACGCTGATCCCGTCCAGAGCGGAGGCGACCAGATTCCGGTGGGCGCGGCAGATCCGCGCCAGAAGCAGCCCGACCCCATCGTGGAGGGAGGTCGGGGGTGTCGACGGGAATTCATGGTTGACCAACAAAATCATGCTGGCACGCCGGCGATCTGGGAGTCAACCAGGAGTGCGTGCCGCTGGCTCAAGCCGTCGCCACCCTGTGGGTTCAAACAGGTCCCGGGGCTGGGCAGCGCCGCAGGCTCTCGCGATTCGTTGACCTGACGGGGCTGGCAGATGGAGCCCGAGAACTCAGGCAGCTCCGCGGGGCCGGCCCCGCCGAGGCACGGCACCTACGCGCTCTGGCATGCGACCGGCCTCGGTGAGGGCTCGCCGGAGGATGAACTCGATCTGCGCGTTGCTGCTCCGCAGCTCATCGCTGGCCCACCGCGCAATCGCGTCGTACACGACCGGGTCCAGCCTCAACAGGACGCTCTTGCGTTCCACCACCGGCGTATCCGACCGTCAGTGGTACAGCGAACCCGTGTTGACGACGGGCTGAGTGACGTGGTCGCTGCACAGCACGACGAGCAGGTTGGACACCATCGCGGCCTTGCGCTCCTGATCCAGCTCAACGAAATCCCTTTCCTCCAGCCTCGCCAGCGCCTGCTCGACCATGCCAACGGCCCCGTCCACGATGCGTTGACGCGCGGCAACAACGGCTTCCGCCTGCTGGCGGCGAAGCATCACCTGAGCGATCTCGGGGGCGAAGGCCAGACGGGTCAGCCTGGATTCGATGACCCTCACTCCGGCTCGGCTCACCCTGGCCTTGATCTCATCCGTGAGCTTCCCTGTGATCTCGTCCGCGCTATGTAGAAGGGATGGCCGGCCACCGCCGTGGGCGTCATAGGGATAGCTCGTGGCGACCTGACGAACGGCGGTCTCGGTCTGGATGCCGACGAACGCCACGACGTCCTCGATTGCGTATACGGCCCGTGCAGTCTCCTCGACCTGCCACACGACCACGGCGGCGATCTCGATTGGGCTGCCATCGGCGTCGTTCACCTTCGCCACAGACGTCTCGTGGTTGCGGATCCTGGTCGACACCTTCCGGCGCCTGGAAAATGGGTTGACCCAGCGCAGGCCGGCGCGACGGACAGTGCCTGTATAGCGACCGAAGAGCTGGATGACACGGGCTTCTCCGGGAACCACCTGGGTCAGGCCACTCGCAGTGGTCGCGCCGAGGACGATCAGCATGATCCCGAGGACCCGGCTGGCCGTCATGTCGATGTTCGAGGTCAGCACCCCTGCCCCACCGAGCACCAGGAGCAAGCTCAGGCCGAGCATCGGCAGCCCGCTCAATCCGTCGGCGGATCGTTCACTGACTCCGGACGCAGAGGTGTCAGCCGGTACCCCGGCCGGGGGGTCGTTCTTGGCCATCAGCCTTCCTCCAATGCGCTGCGAAATCGGTTGCATTTCAGATATTAGACGATTATCATAGTGATATCAGATTAATAGACGGTAGGAGAGACGGTCATGGAGATCCTTCGCAACCTGGCGCGGCGCAAGCTGCGCAGTACGCTGACGATCCTGGGCATCGTCATCGGCATCTTTGCCCTGACCACGATGGGCGCCATGTCCGAGCACTTCAACGTCCTGTTCAACTTCGCAGAGGAGTGGTACAGCTCAAGCATCCCCGTGGGGTCGCCAGACGGCCAGGCGGCTCTCCTGCCGCTCAGCAAGATCGGCGAGATCGAGAAGGTCGACGGCGTGGCGGCAGCGTTCCCTGGCTACTCGTTCGGCATGAAGCCAGGCGAGGTGACCACGGTCTCCTTCGGCATCCCGGATACCATCACCGCTTACGATCCCCGCGAGGCTCCGTACCAGGCGCTGCGGACATCGGTCGCGCGGGGCAGGAACCTGGCGGCGACGTCGCGCGGCGAGGTGGTGCTGGGGACCAGCGTCGCCAGCGAGTTCAAGAAGAAAGTCGGCGACCAGATCGACCTGCCGGTCAGGCCCAGGGACGCCAGATCGGACTTCGTTAACCATCCCTTCACGGTGGTCGGCATCCTGAATTCGACCGGGACGGCGCCGGACAGCTTCGCGTACGTCAGCGTCGCGGATGCGCAGATGCTGCTCAAGGACGTGGTGCCAGCCTTCATGCGCGACCGCGTCGACACGACAACCGTGGCCGAGGGCATCACGGTGTACGGCAGGCCGGGGACGTCGCTGACGGACCTGGACCGCATCGCCGACCGGATCAACCAACAGGTGCAGGGAGTGAAAGCGACCAGGCCGAGCGACCTGGTGAGCTCCTTCCGGTCGGGCGGGGCCACCTTCACAGCCATCACGACCGCGGCGGCGATGCTGGCGCTGGTGATCGGGGGGCTGGCGGTGGTGAACACGATGATCATGTCGGTGATCGAGCGTTACCGAGAGATCGGCCTCAAGAAGGCGCTGGGGGCGCACACGGGGCGCGTGCTGCGGGAGTACCTGATGGAGGCGACGCTGATCGGGTTCCTGGGCGGAGCGATCGGCTACGCGCTGGGAGTGGGGCTGTCCAACCTGCTGAACGTGGCGGGGAGGTCCAGCAACATGGAGCTGTTCCTGGTCACGCCGAAGCTGACGGCGATCGCGCTGGGCTTCGCGGTGGCGCTGGGCGCGCTGGCGGGACTGATCCCGGCCTTTCGGGCGGCGAGGCTGGACCCGGTGCTGGCGCTCAGGACCACCAACTAGCGAGTCAATGAAAGGCGGACCAGGAGCAAAGAAAAGGGAGTACGGAGATGGTAAGCATCGAGCTCGTCGATCTAACCAAGCACTACCGACAGGGGAAGACAGTGGTGAGAGCTCTGGACGGCGTGTCGCTGGAGATCAGCGTGGGCGAGTTCGTGTCGGTGGTGGGGCGCTCCGGAAGCGGCAAGACCACGATGCTGGACCTGATGGGCCTGCTGCTGCGACCGACAAGTGGCAGGGTACTGATAGATGGGCAGGACGCGGGGCAGCTGAATGACAATCGGCGCGCTGACGTGCGTGGCCTGAGGATCGGGTTCATCTTCCAGGAGTTCAATCTGCTGCCGGCGCTGAACGTGGTTGAGAACGTGATGCTGCCGCTCCGGTACACGAAGTCGAACGTGAAGGATGCTCGAGCGCGCTCGTGGGAACTGCTGGAGGCGGTGGGTCTGGTGGACCTGGCGCGGCACCGTCCGGACGAGCTGTCAGGAGGACAGAAGCAGCGGGTGGCGATCGCCAGGGCTCTGGTTAACCGGCCCACGATGGTGCTGGGCGACGAGCCGACGGGGTCCGTAGATACCCAGACGTCGCAGGAGCTGGCGGGACTGATGCAGTGGCTGAACCGCGAGGAGGGCGTCACCTTCGTGATAGCCACCCATGACCTCGACCTGGCCGCTCAAGCTGACCGCATGATCCGGCTGACTGACGGCCGCGTGGTAACCGACGAGATCATCCGCCACGCCGCCTGACTGGACACGAGGCCAGACGTCCTTCCCGCCTGAGGAGCGCTCCCGCTCTACTCCCGTGTGCCGGAAGAACAGGGTGCACCGAGAGCGCTTCGGCCCGAGCTGGTCGCAGATGGCTTTCTCAATGCTCTAGGACGGGGCTCTGGAGAACGTCACCGTCCGCGGACCGTGGTCCAGCTGGTAGTTGAGGTTGATCGCTGCGTTGATCAGCGCCAGGTGGCTGAACGCCTGCGGGAAGTTACCAAGCTGCTCGCCAGTCGGACCGATCTCCTCCGAGAACAGGCCCAGGTCGTTGGCGTAGGTCAGCATTTTCTCGAAGACGAGGCGTGCCTCCTCCAGGCGGCCGGAGCGGGCCAGCGCGTCGACGTACCAGAACGTGCAGATGGAAAAGGTCCCCTCGTGGCCGCGCAGGCCGTCCGGGGAGGCGCTGGGGTCGTAGCGGTAGACCAGGCTGTCCGAGACGAGCTCTCGGTCTATGGCCCGCAGAGTCGACTGCCACAGCGGGTCAGTCGGGCTGACGAATCCCACGAGCGGCATCAGCAGCACGGAGGCATCGAGGACGTCGCTGTCGTAAGACTGGACGTACGCTCCCTTCTCCACGTTCCAGGCCCTCTCCACGATCTGCCGGTAGATCCGGTCGCGCTCGGTGACCAGGCGTTCGAGGTCTGTGGGGAGTCCGAGGTCACGAGCAATCCTCACCATCCGGTCCATGGCCACCCACCAGTCATGAACCGTGTTATGAGCACTGCCGAGTCGGGGATGTACAGCTGTCGCACCGTGTAGCCGGCTCGCTCCGGGGCAATCTGGAAGTGGCCGCCGCGGTCGTGGTCGAGCAGCGACGCAAACACGCTGGGCGAATCGAAGCGCGGGCAGCAGAACCAGTCGACGGTGCCATCGTTGGCGATGAGCGCTGCGGTCTGAAGGTCACCGATCAGTCCGTGGTGCTCGATCGGCGGATAGCGCTCCCTTCTCTCTTCGATCGCAGCCGGCCTATGAACGGTTCGGACGGCGGCCATCGTCACCAGACCTCCTCGTCCGCTCACGAAAGCGGACATCACCTGCAGATGAGGCGAAACTAGCGCCCCCGAGAGCGGAACGGAACCGGCAATCGTCAGAGGTTCTGCAATCCAGCTGCAGGAGGCGCCGGAAGGACCATGTCTTCGGCCGACGGAGTATCAAGGATCTGTCGAACTCGCCGCGTCAGGATGAGGACGGGCCGGCACCTCTACGCCTGTAATGACAGGAGTGGAGACGTCACCAGCTTCACGATCGGGTGCAGTGGGCCCCCGCCACGGGTAGGGACGCGCCCACCGAGCGGCCGGAGGGAGGAGGGTCACTCGCGGCCACCCCAGCCTGGCACACGCTCAGCGCGAAGCAGGCGCTCGAGACGCAGGGCGTCGAACCATCGCTCGGCCTGACCGACGCTGAAGCCACGGCCAGACTGGCTCGCGACGGACCGAACAAGCTGGCCGCGGGCAAGGTCGAGCCCAAGTGGCGTGCATTCCTTCGGCAGTACCGCGATCCCATGCAGATCGTCCTGATCGCAGCGGGCGGTATCAGCCTGTTCATCCCCGGCCAGATCGCGACGGGGGTTCTCCTGATCCTGCTGACCCTGTTCAACGCCGCCCTCAGCCTCAACCAGGAAGGGGAAGCGGAGGCGAGCGTTGCGGCGCTTCAGAAGATGCTGATCGTGAAGGCCAGAGTGACCCGTGGCGGCCGGATGGCGGAAATCGATGCGGGCGACCTGGTGACCGGCGACATCGTCTCACTTGAGGCCGGTGACCTCGTCCCCGCCGACGGCAGGCTGATCCAGGCCGCGGCGCTGGAGATCGACGAGTCAGCACTGACCGGCGAGAGCACGCCGGTGCCCAAGTCGGTCGACGCCGTGACCGAGGTCGACACGCCGCTCGGCGACCGCACCGACATGGCATACATGAACACCGCCGTCACGCGCGGCGCCTGGAGACTCCTGGTGACGACGACGGGGATTGGGCACCGAGGTCGGGCGCATCTCGGGCATGCT
>Ga0126378_10005204_pt1 | contig 10071 bp, 3 predicted proteins | sample PanSoiMetPlot_23_FD_92587 | JGI IMG/M metagenome (GOLD analysis project Ga0126378, IMG submission 92587) | Tropical forest soil microbial communities from Panama - MetaG Plot_23 | ecosystem: Environmental > Terrestrial > Soil > Tropical forest > Bulk soil | place: Panama | collected 2016-02-17 | reverse complement strand
TGCGCGTCAATGGCGCGCGCCTCAATCAACATATTGCGGCTTTAGCAGAGTTTGGAAAGAACCCGCAGGGTGGCGTTAGCCGCGTCGCTTACAGTGAAGCCGACGCTCGCAGTCGCGAGTACGTGATGAGTCTGATGCAGGCCGCGAAACTCGAGCCATCAATCGACGCGGCCGGCAATCTGATTGGCCGTCGCGCAGCTGCGAATAATGATGATCAGTTGCTTCCGATCCTGTTCGGGTCGCACATCGACAGCGTTCCCGAAGGCGGCAATTATGATGGCGCCGTAGGTTCGCTGGGCGCCATCGAAGTGGCGCAAACACTGGCTGAGAATAGCGTCTCGCTGCGGCATCCGATCGAAGTCGTCGTCTTTCAGAATGAAGAAGGCGGCCTGATTGGTAGTGAAGCGATGATCGGGGCGTTGAGCGAGAAGGAACTAGACCTCGTCAACCGCAGCGGCAAGACCGTGCGTGAAGGAATCGCGTTTCTCGGTGGTGACGTAAGCAAACTCGCTACGCTCAAGCGAGCAAAAGGGAGCATCGCAGCTTATCTGGAGCTGCACATCGAACAGGGCGGAACGCTCGAGGCTGAACACATCGACATCGGCGTAGTAGAAGGCATCGTCGGCATCAATTGGTGGGACGTCATAATCGAAGGTTTTGCGAATCACGCCGGCACAACCGCCATGAATAACCGGCAGGACGCGCTGTTGGCGGCGGCGAAGTTCATCGAAGCCGTGAATCGCGTGGTCAACGGTGTGCCGGGACGCCAGGTCGGCACCGTGGGCAGGATTCAGGCGTTTCCGGGCGCGCCGAACGTGATTCCCGGAAAAGTAATTTGCAGTCTGGAGCTCCGCGATCTCGAGGCGGCAAAGATTCAGATGCTTTATCAGAAGATTCGTGATGAAGCGGATCAGATTGCACAGGCCAGCAAAGTAAAATTCGATTTCAAAGAACTTAACGCCAACGTTCCCGCACCAACCGATGCCCGCATCCGCCCGATCATCGATCAGTCAGCCAAAGAACTGGGCCTCACTACAAAACAGATGCCCAGTGGCGCCGGCCACGATGCGCAGGACATGGCGCGCATCGGCCCGGCGGGCATGATCTTCATTCCCAGCATCGGCGGCATCAGCCATTCACCGAAAGAATTTTCACGGCCAAAAGATATTGAGAATGGCGCGAATGTGTTATTGGGAGCCGTGATGAAACTGGATAGGTCAGGGGTTTTTTGAGGTTACGCTTCCCGCTCTTCATCTTGTGTTTGTCTCTTCGGGAACGACGAAGAAGTAATCAAGGTTGGTGGTTGAGATTTCCGAATACCTGAGCGCCAGATAATCACCTTCAATTGGGATAATATCGAGCTTTCGATTCAGCTGATCCAATTGCTTCGCCCTTGCGATCGTCGGCCAGTTTTCGCGGCGCGGCCACGATTAGATACACGCGGTCGAGATTTTCCCTCCCGATCACAGAAACAGTGTGTGACGAGCCTTAGTACACGTAATCAGCGTCTGAGTGGTGCACCACTCTCTACCAGCGGGAGAGGAATTTAAAAACGTGTTCCCCGACTTGGTTGGCGCGATTTGCTGACTCAAGCATACTAATGCCGTTTAAGCGCTTTCCCTTTCCCTTTTTGAAGCTGCGAGTGCGGACCGGGCTAAAGCCACGGTGTATAAGAACCGTCAAACTGAACGAGTACCGTCAACGATTATCGGGCCACCCGCAGCCCCAATCCTCATCCAACATTGTCCACCAATCCGTGCCAATCGGCTGGCCATCAGGAGGATCGTTGGGCTTGGTGAGATTCATCTTCTTCGGATCTTCCTGAAAACGCTTGATCTGGTTTGTTTCGTAAAGAAGGAATGCAGTGTGGTTCATATCACGACTTTGTGAGGTTTGATCGGACAGCCAACGCTTGATCAGCTCAAGCCGGTATTCGGTAATTGCCCGTACCTCGTTCGAAGCCCGCTCGCCCGCGGCCAGAGCCATTAGATCATTCAACACGACGGTGTTAACGACGTGTTGAATCTCTCCCGGATAGCCTGGGCGCGCCGGCGCTTTGATGGTTGAGTCGATAATCCTGTCGAGTACTTCATCGAAACCCAGATTCTTCGGGTCGCGCGCATGAAACTCGACCAGCCGCGCCGCACGTTCCTGGTTCAAGAGAAACTCACCCACGTGATTCGCTAACGCCTCAGCCGGCGCCAGCGCGTCAAACGTGGGATAAGTGCGGATGCGAAAGTCCTCGCGCGTGCGCGCGTAGCCCGGCGGCCGCGGCGGAATCAGTCTTACCACCGATTCAGGGAGCGCGAGATTCTCAGGCTGCAAAGTATCGAGTACCGCGGAGAGAGCTCGCCTTTGCTCGTCGGGCGGAACGATCTGCGGATTTTGGTCGCCCTTGCCGCGCATGCTGAAAGTATAGTCTTCGCCCCCCACCAGTTTCGCCGCCGCCTCGACTTGATAACGGTGATACATGTAAACGGGGACGAGCGCGTCTTCCAGGGTGGCCATGGGGGCGCCTTCGCGAATGTTGTTCTCGCTAAAGCGGCTCAATGCCGCCGCCCGCACTTTCATCACGTTCGCCAAACCGTCGATCACGTTCGCACCGTTGTCCCAAAGATGGGTGTAGGAACTCGAGGTGCTGGCGACGCGGGCATCCTGATCCGTTAGATAGCGCAAGCCGTGCGCAAAGGCTTCACTTAGAATCTTGTCGAGCGCGGCCTGTTCGTCAGTACCGGCGGGAAAATCCTGATAGCCATAGGCGATCGCTACCTTGTCCCATTCTCCAATCCCTTTGGCATAAGCACTGGAAAAATCAGGCAGCCCATCGGCGCCGAGCGTTACCAGCGGGGCGGGATAATCCATGACAGAAGCGCGATTCGTAGTGCTGGCGGCGAAGTTATGTTGCAGTCCGAGTGTGTGACCCACTTCGTGCGCCGCGAGTTGGCGCAGCCGCGCCAGGACGACCTGCTGCATGATCTTGTCCACGACGGTCTTGTCTTTTCCATACGGAGCGAGTAGACCTGAGGCGATCAAAAAATCCTGTCGATCGCGCAGCGATCCAAGGGAAACACGTCCCTGGATAATCTCACCCGTACGCGGATCGGTCACCGATGATCCATACGACCAGCCGCGCGTCGAACGATGTACCCACTGGATCACGTTGTAGCGTACGTCCATCGGATCCGCGTCGGCCGGCATGACTTCAACGCGAAAAGCGTTGCGGTAACCAGCGGCTTCGAAGGCCTGGTTCCACCAGCTCGCGCCTTCGATCAAAGCTGAACGCACGGGTTCGGGCGCGCCGCGATCCACATAATAAATGATCGGTTTGACTGGGTCGCTGATGGCAGCGGAAGGGTCTTGCTTCTGCAGGCGATGATGATCGATAAAGTGTTTGACGATGGGTTCGCTAATCGGAGTGGCGAAATCCATGTATTGAATTCCGAAATAGCCGGAACGCGGGTCATTAACCCGCGGCTTAAAACCGGCCGGCGGCAATTCGACAAGCGATACGTGCTCACGCACGGTAATCGCGTTCGCCACCGGAGTCACCGATCGCACCAGCGGGCCACCTTCGCCTTCGGTGGTAAACGTCAAGGTAGTTTCTACTTCAGTGTTTTTTGGAAAGTTTTTGGTGTTCGATAAATAGAATGCAGAGCGTGTTGGATCGAGACGAAACTGTCCCTGTTGGAGTCGTTGCAGGGTTCCAGGGATCCCATGCACATCCCGCACAAAGAAACTGGTCCCGTCGACCAGCACGCGATTGCCTTCCTCGGCGGCAAGTTCAAATCCCCAGAGAGTCGACTCGGCAAATGCGTCTTTGACCGCGCGCCGCTCATCCAGATTGTTGCTGTCGGCGCGAAAGGCTTCGTTCGAAGCAATCAGTAAGACCCGTGGGCCGCTGCGCTCAAATCGCACGACATGTGTCTGTCCGACCTGACCGCGATCCAACCCAATGTCGTTCGAGCCGATTCCGGCGGGCAGTGATTCGACATAAAGGAATTCAGAATCCCATTTATCGATCTCCAGCCAGAGTTTGCCGGCCTTCGCATCCCAATAGAAAGGGAAGTAGCCGGGAAACTTTTGCAGGCCTGCAACCTTTTCAGAAAGGGTTTGGGTCCTCGCTTCAGACCGCGGCTGGGCAGGAGATTCTGCGCCGCATAACAACACCAGGCATAACAGGATGGGCAGGCGAATCATAAATGTCTCCTAAAATATGTTTACCTTCAAATCTCTACGGCATAAGCATCATAAGTGAACAGCCATTTGAGCAGCGGTCGCACTACCAAAGTAGGAGCGAGGGTCAACATCGTGCGGCGCAAACCGACGGCCCAACGGTTTTCCCATTGACCCACGACACCGTAGGTGCGCGAAATGCGGGCAATAGCCGCAGCACGCCCAGTCCGCAGCGCTGCATATCGTTGCAGTGCGGGCTGAACGACGCTGCCTTGTCCCAGCGGTGCATGGTTAACATATTTGTCCAGGCACCGACCCAGCAGGGCGGCGTCTTCGATCGCCAGGCAACCTCCCTGACCCAGGTTTGGCGTAATCGGATGAATTGCGTCGCCGAGCAACGTCATCGATCCTTCTCCCCACGTCTTAACCGGTGGCCGATCGAAGATAGGATTGCGCACGATTGAGGTTACCGGCGTGGCTCGGATCAACTCCTCGACTGGCTCGCACCAGCCGGCAAACAACCGTAAGAGTTGTTCGCGGGTCCTCGCCGGATCCTCAGGAGGTAATCCCTGCGGGTCCGTCTCGCGTGCACCGTCGCGCGCGCGTTTGTTAACGCTGGCCCACCAGCCGACCTTGCCAAAGCCCAACGGTCCGATGCCGAAGCGTTGGCCTCTGCCGAGCACCTCGAAGGCAATTGCCGGCGGCAGGCGCTTCGGCGCATTTGGCGCCACGCCTCGCCAGGCAATATAGCCGCGAGCCGCCGGTGGGCCGTCATTCAGAAGTTGTTCGCGCGCGCGTGAATGCAGACCGTCGGCCGCGACCAGGACATCAGTTTCGATCGCGGATCCGTCGTTGAAGCGCGCCACAATTGTTTCCGCTGGCTGTTCCCAGTTGGCGAAAACGCGGCCTAGTGAGATTGCTTCGCGCGGTAAAGCCTGCGCGAGGATCTGCTGTAGATCTGCGCGATGAAGAGCCACTGCCGGAAGATCAGTACTGGGCAGACGGATTTGGTACAGCCGTTTTCCGTGCTGATCCAGAGATACTCCCTGTTCCAGGATCCCGCCTTGTTGACGAACCGCGTCCGCTAACCCGAGGCGATCGAGAACGCGCATGGCATTTGGCCACATCAGGATGGCCGCGCCAACTTCCAATAGCTCAGGTGCCTGCTCGAAAACCCTCGGTTCGAAGCCGAATTGCCTGAGTGCGAGCGCCGCGGTCAAGCCGCCAATGCCGCCGCCAATGATCGCGATGCGCATCGGACGTGACTGATTTACTTCTCATCCAGCTTTCTGCCGGCGTTCAAATTGTCGAAGCTTAGGATTGTATTGAACACCAGCGAGTAACTGCCCGAAGTTTGCCCGCGCCAGAAGGGGTTCATGGCGAACAGCACGACGTGCCCACGATCGAGTGGAGAATCGATTACCGCTGCATGTTGCGCAATTTCATCGCCTCCATCGAGCAAACCTGAGACCAGCAGTTCATTGGCATTACCCCAGCGCAAAACGACGCGCGGTCGTTGGGCCGGCGGAATCAACCCGACCAGGTTACGTCGCTGCTCTTCATTAACGGGCGCAGCCTCCCAGATCTCGGTGGCCGGCGAAGGTTCGGGAACCTCTGCTGGCGGGCGGCCCTGGACGACGTCGGGATCGTCGGCCGAGCCGCGGCCGGTCGTACGGGGTGGCGCTTGTCCCGGCGTTCGTCGCCCGCCTCCGCCTCCGCCAGCGACATTACTGATGTTGAAGATTGGACCCTGAAAGCAGTAAACCGAGAGCGTGTCGCCATAGCCGTAAGCGATTGGACTGGCAGCATCAATCATCCTGGTTTTCAGCACGTCGCCTATGGCCCGCAAACGCGTGGGTCGCTGGATCGAAACGCCCGGCGTCATGCCCATCGATACGGCAAAGTCGGCGGACTCGTCTGAGCCGATGAAGACCCCGCCGTTCTTAACAAAGTTCTGCAGGTTCATCAGTCCATTCCACCCCAAGCCCGGCCGCATGTCATCGGTCGCAGCAAAGCCGCCAAGGTTTGGGGTGAGCTCGGTTTTTTTCCAGGGCAAGGCATTCCCGTACATTGGCCGCCCCTGAATAACGGCGTTATTGTTTCCGCCGCCAGGGCCAAAGACAATGACGTCGTATTTTTTGTTTAGATCCGTCTCTCTGGCGACGTCCTGGGTGCTGATGTAGTCATAAGGGATGCCCGCCTGATCAAAAGCCAGGCGCCACCAGCCTTCGTCTTGCGTGCTCAACCAGGTGTGCATGATCGCCACGCGCGCCGCTTTGATCGGATGAGTCTTCACGGTAGGCGCGGCCGCCACGGCGAAAGCCGGAACCCCAAGTTCAGCGGTGGCTTTATTGACCTCATCCAGCAAAGCATTCCGAATAATGAAAGAGCCGCGATTGAATTTTTTGCCGGCGGCTTCGAACGGTTCCTCGGCGGCCTCGAACGAGGCGCGCCGCAAACGATAACGCAGCGTTACTAGATCATTGTCAGCATTGTCATTGACGATAAAGACGGTTCCGCTTCCGGCTACACCGCCCGGCGAGTGAACATCGCCATTTACTTTCTCCATTGCCGCGTCGAGGACTTTCACATCGGTGACCCGCACCACCTGTAGGTTGCCAAGCTCGCCAAACGTCCAGCCGGTATCGTCATACACGCTCTGCTGCGGATCACGTGGGCTCCAATACTGGTAATCAAGCAACGCATCCGCGATGCGGCTGTACGGCTGATCCATACGGACAATGTAACTGCCGGCGGGAAAGGTGCGCTGTTCGGTCTCGGGCGTGCGCGCCGGTGATGCCGCCGCCGCAGGGTTGCCGCCGCGAGCAGCGGGGCCGCCGCGCGGCGCCGGCTTCTTTTTCATCGTGACGGTGAAGGGGGCCGTCGCGCGATGAACTTCGCAGGCTTGTCCCTGCAGAATGCGCAATAAAGCCGCTTGATTGCCGAGACGGGGATCGTCAGCGGGAAAAACATAAGCAGCCGGACCTTCGTTCTTTGGCTTTTCTACTGAACGCTTTGACTTCAAATAGAAGTTCTTCAGAAAGAGTTTTTGATTCTTATTGAAATAATCGAGCGAGACCAGAATCGCCGTCTGTTCATAATTGTTGTTGTTGCGCTGGGACCAACGCGCGCGCGGCAGCGGCGGATTCTGCTTATACCAGGTGCGCTGATATTCGTCAGGTGAAAGCGTGCGCGTCAGAGTATCAGCGCCGCCGTTGCCGAAAGTTTCATACAGGCGACTGATTCCGTTGTGCGTCGCCGCAATAAACATCAAATAGCCCGGCGACCACGTGTCAAAGGTTCCGTGGGTGAAGACACCGGGCATGCCGAACTTGGTCATCTCAGAAACGTTCTTCCATCCGATCATTTGCCATTCATCCGTCAGAATCGGATCGAGCCAGGCGTTGTATGGCTGATCGCCGACAGTGTTGTCATAAAGGTACGCAACGGATTCGTGCAGATCGTGCAGCACTTGGGCTTTCCACGAGACGTAGGTGTTCAGCACGTTCTTGGTCAGCTTAAGCGACATTGCCATCGCGTCGCGATTGTTGTCATGGGCGACATAATGCCCCCAATAAATCAGGTTCGGATAATTCTCGTTCGGATGCGCGAGATGCCATTTGTAGACATCGACCATGCGGTCGCGGCCGTCGACTTCGACTACGGGAGTAATCAAGGTGACCATGTTGTCGCGAATCGATTTAATGTACGGACTGTCGTCGACTGCCAGACGGTAAGCCAGCTCCATTAACGCCGTGGGCGCGCCCGTTTCCGGCGAATGAATGGTGCCGGTGATGTAGTAAATAGGAAACGATTGTTCCACCAGCCGGTCGGCTTCGGCATCGTCCAGATTTATCGTGCGCGGATCGGCGAGCTTGGCTAACCGGGCGCGATTCTCGTCGAGTTTTGCCAGCAGCGATTCCGAGGCGACCGCCACCGCGATCATCTCGCGTCCCTCTTCCGTGGTGCCGATCGAAAACACTTTCACTCGCGGCGTCGCCTTCTCGAGCATCCGCATGTACTTGTAGACATCTTCGGCATAAGGCAGCTTTCCCGGCGCTCCGGCGATGTCTCCGATGACTGTCTGGGGTGTGGGCACGTTTGGCGAGGCCGGCAAATAATCTGTCAGCGGCGAGTTAAAGAACTTTTCGGTCGTGTACTCGGCGATCTTCTTGGTGTAGTCCTGATCGATTGGCTGAGTGGTATCGCGACTATATCCGTCCTGCCCAAAGACAGAGACGGCGGCAATGGTGGCAAACAGAATACCGGCGGCAAGCACACTGCTGATCCGTTTGAGATTCATGTGGACTCCTTGAAAGTTGATTGTCTGCAAAAGCGACTCGAAACCAAGATCGATTCGGAGAGAAGAAGATGCTTTTAAGCTAAACGCGAGGGTAAGTCAATGTTCCAGAACCGCGAGCGGTAGCGAGCGGATGCCAGATGCTACTTTCGGAGATCGAAGCGGTAGTCGGTAGCATCCCCTCGCTATTGCTCGAAGTTCCGTAACGACTTTGCAAATCGAAAGGACGGTTCCTACAATTGTAACCGTGTCCCAACGCAAAGAAGAGGTTCAAGAGCGTGTCCTATCCTCGCTGCCGAGCGGTGGCGCGACGCCCGCTCAACCGCCGATGGAATCCTCGTCTCCCAACGTCAAAGAAATCAGCAAGTCCGCCGGCGGAGCCCAAGCTGCGCTGGCAGCGGCGAGATATGCCTGGGGTGAAATGGGAATCGTGCGCGGCACGCGCACGCTTTTGCAACTGAATCAAAAAGAGGGCATCGATTGCCCCGGATGCGCGTGGCCCGAGCCCGACGGCGAGCGTTCACACTTCGAGTTCTGCGAAGAAGGCGCCAAGCACGTGGCTGATGAAGCCACCAGCAAACGCGTCAGCCCACAATTTTTTGCGCACTGGAGCGTCGCAGACCTCTCGCAGCAATCCGATCTCTGGTTGAATCAGCAGGGCCGGATTACCCATCCCCAGGTGCTCAACGAAGCCGCGAATAATTATCGGCCAATCGAATGGCAGGAAGCCTTCGCCTTAATCGCGCAAGAACTCAATTCGTTGCACACACCCGATGAAGCGATCTTCTACACGTCAGGCCGCACCAGCAACGAAGCGGCGTTTCTTTATCAACTATTTGTAAGGCAATTCGGCACTAACAATTTGCCTGACTGCTCGAACATGTGTCACGAATCTAGCGGCACGGGTATGAAGGAAGCGCTCGGGTTTGGCAAAAGCACTGTGGCACTTGAGGATTTCGAGCTTTGCGACGCAATTTTCATTGTGGGACAAAATCCCGGCACTAATCACCCGCGGATGTTAACGACGCTGCTCCAGGCGAAACGCCGCGGCTGCCGCATCATCCACATTAATCCGCTGCCAGAGACCGGCACGACGCGCTTCAAACATCCGCAGGAATTCTGGACTTGGCTCAGCGAGGGAACACAGCTGGCTGATCTGTTTTTGCAGGTCCGCATCAACGGCGATGTCGCGCTCCTCAAGGGATTGATGAAGGAAGTCCTGTCGGCCGAGGACCGTCGTCCAGGTGAGGTCGTCGATTGGGATTTCATCAATGGATGTACGGACGGTTTTGCAGACTTCAGTTCGGCGCTTAAACAGGTGTCGTCTGAACACATTCTGGAGCAGTCAGGAATTACGCAGGCGCAGATCGGCGAGGCCGCTCGGGTCTTCATGGAATCGCAGCGCGTCATCTTTTGCTGGGCCATGGGACTGACGCAGCATAAGAACGGAGTCGCGAACATTCAGGAGATTGTGAACCTGATGATGCTGCGCGGACAGCTGGGGAAACCGGGCGCCGGTCTGTGTCCGGTGCGCGGCCACAGCAACGTGCAGGGTGATCGCACGATGGGCATTTGGGAGCAGCCCTCAGATGAATTTC
>Ga0126378_10005203_pt1 | contig 10072 bp, 7 predicted proteins | sample PanSoiMetPlot_23_FD_92587 | JGI IMG/M metagenome (GOLD analysis project Ga0126378, IMG submission 92587) | Tropical forest soil microbial communities from Panama - MetaG Plot_23 | ecosystem: Environmental > Terrestrial > Soil > Tropical forest > Bulk soil | place: Panama | collected 2016-02-17 | reverse complement strand
GGTCGTCACGGTCCGCTGGGATCCCGGCGAGCGTAAGCCGGTCCCGTTCAGCGACGAAGAACGCGCTCGCATGCTTGCCGGGTGACGACGCGAAGTGCCGGCGATCTCGCCGGTTTCGTCTTCTAGCTGGGCCCGGAGCAGGAGGGTCACCCAGGTGCGGTAGGGCCGCCAGTTTTCGCTGATGCGCAGCAGTTGGTCTGCCGACGGTGGTTGGGGCAGGCGGTAGGCGACAGCGGCTCCAACGTGAACGTGCGCATCCATACCCTCCTGGTAGTTCCTCTCGCGGAGACCACTCGGCTGTCAGCAGGTGGTGCACCTCTGATGCTGCGGCAGCTCTTACGGGCTCACCCGATGACCGTATGAAAAGGCTCAACGCGGCGCATTCGGTGATCCTTTACCTAAGGCGACCGATGGTGATATCGTCGCGTGGCTCGCGAATGGCCCGGCGAATCGGCCGGCTGCCTCTCCCCATCGCGACGCCACCATTCACGCATGAGGCTGGCCTGCATGGCAGGCGGAAAGAGGCAGCCGTGGAAAGTCTCGTCCTTCAGACCGCCATCGGCCTGACGTTCATTTTCGCGACTTTCGCGGCCGCCGTATCCGCGATCTCCGAGGCCGTGGCGCGCTACCTTGGCCTGCGGGGAGAGTACCTGCTCAGGGGCGTCCGCAGCGCGGTAGACGGCAAGAGCGACTTCCGGCTGCCGATGCGAGCGATCCTGCCATGGAATGCAGGCAGGCTGATCACGAAGAATGCGGCCGGCGTAGCCAAGTCTGATCCGGACAATGACGAGGCTATGGTCGCGCTCATAATCAGCCATCCCCTGGTCGCGGCCTCCGCCAAGGGCGCAGCCCCGCCGTGCCGGGCTGGCGATCGAGCGATGTCGAACAAGGAAAGGCGCAGCCTGCCGTCCTATCTGTCGGGCCAGACGTTCTCAAGGGCCTTGGTCGACATCCTGGTGTCCGAGGTTGACGCCAATCGCGCGGATTCACACGCCGAACCCGCCCAATCCCGGCAACTCGGCGCGCTTCGCGGCTGGGCGGGTTCACGGAGCCCTCGGCACGAGCACCTGGCCGGGGCGCTCCGCCCGCTGCTGACGGCCGCGCACGACCTCAAGGAACTCGAAACCTCGATCGCTGGCTGGTACGAGGAGCACATGGCGCGGGTGAGCGGCTGGTACAAACGCCACGTCAAGTGGATCTCCCTCGGCATCGGCCTGGTCCTGGTCGTGGCTTTCAACGCCAACGCGATCAAGATCGCGGACGCGCTCTATTCCGACCAGGCCCTGTCGACCTCGGTGGTCGCAGAGGCCACCCGAGCGTCGGCCTGCGGCTCGACCGACCCGGCGAAGTGCCTCGCCGACCTGCGCGGCGAAGTCGGCAAGCTGCGAGGCACCGGCCTGCCGATCGGATGGGGCACGGTCCCCGCGTGCGCTGCGCGTCCCTCGTGCTCATGGCTGGACAGGCACGGTTTCACCAACATCGGCAGCAACGGCAGCGCCGACGTCTGGGCGTTCCTGCTCGTGCTGCTCGGCTGGGCGGTGATGATACTTGCCTTGCTGCCCGGGGCCCGTTTCTGGTTCGACCTGCTTTCCAAGTTCGGGTCGCTCAGATCGACGGGCCCCAAGCCAGCGACATAGCGCTGCCAGTTACCGCGCTACAGGTTGAAAGCGGCCGTCATGGTCGTTGCTCCCGACGCCTGGCCAAGCGCGGGCAGGCCGAGCAGTTGCTCCGTCGTGCCGAGCAGCGAGTAGTGGTTGAACAGCGTCGCCGAGGTCGACCCGGCGGGCGTGCTCGGGCTGATCACGATCGTTGGAACGTGGCAGCTCTCGTCGGTGGGGTTGGCGGCGCAGTCCTCACCGGACTTGCCGCCGGCGCCCTCGTCCCAGGTGACGAACACCGCTGTTGTCCCGCTCTGGTACTGCGAGCTGTTCAGGATTACCGGGAGGTTGTTGGCTAGCCACGTGTCGCCGTCGCTGATAGTGCCGTCATGCATGTCGCTGATCAGGTTCGGGGTGACGAACGAGAACGCGGGCAGCGTGTTCGCGGCAAGGTCGCTGGCGAGCTGGGTGTAGGGCACGTCGAAGGTTGCGCACCCGGAAAGCGTCCGGTAGTAAGGCGGCGGGTTGTGCCGTACCGCGTACTCGCCGGAGTTGGCCGACGCGCAGTTGGCGGGCATCGACTCCTCGTACGCCCTCCAGGGCTCACCCTGGCCGAAGATGCTCGGCGCCGACGTGCTGCAGTGTTTGGACGGGTTGCAGTCGGACTTGAATACCTTGACCTGACTCACCGACAGGCCGGATGTCCCCGCGATGTAGTTCGGCAAGCTCGGATGGGAGATGTTGTGATAATTGGTCGCCAGCCCACATTCGGCCGCGAGGGAGTTGATGAACGGGGCCTGGCTGGTGTTGCCGATGATGTCGTTGTAGCTGTGATTCTCCATCCAGATCCAGATCACATGCTGATACGTCGGCGGAGGGGTGACGGTGCCGCAGGGCCCGGTGCTCGCGGCCGGGGCCATACGTGGCCCGGCGACCGCGGCGGACGCGCTGACCGCGGGCCAGGCTGCTGCCGCGAGCGCGGCAATTGCCAACGACAGGACTGTCTTGCGCACAGGTACCTCCGTTGTCGGATGTCCGCGCCGGGGCCCGGCGCGGTTGCGTGCCGTATCTCAGCCTCCGAGCAGAGATTGAATGACCCAGCCAATTGCCACAAACTGGCGACGAACATCGAGCAAACCGGTGAGGGCGGCGACCGGTGGCGGGCACGCGACAGCCTGGCGTGAGCGTGCGAGAGTGGAGTGCGGAGTGGAGGTGCGGCGTGAGTTCAGCAGATGCTCCGGCGGTGCGACCAGCCGATGCCGGTGATACCGGGGCTGAACTAAGTTACTCGAGCGGTCCTGGCCGGTGGGTGCTGTTGGCGACCGTGCTCGGTTCCGGCATGGCGTCCATCGATGCGACCGTCGTGGGCATCGCCCTGCCCGTGATCGGCCGAGACTTCCACACCGGCCTGGCAGCCCTGCAGTGGGTGGTGACCGCGTACACGCTGACCCTGGCCGGATTGCTGCTGGTCGCAGGGTCCCTGGGAGACCGGTATGGGCGTAAGCGGATCTTTCTGATCGGTATCGTTTGGTTCGCAATCGCATCGATCCTGTGCGGCATCGCGCCGAACGCTCCGTTCCTGATCGGTGCCCGCGCCGTCCAGGGAGTAGGCGCCGCGCTGCTGACGCCCGGCAGCCTCGCGATCATCGAAGCGTCGTTCAGGCCCGCCGACCGGATGAAGGCGATCGGGGCCTGGTCCGGGTTGTCGGGCGTCGCAATCGCCATCGGGCCGTTCCTCGGCGGGTGGCTAGTCCAGGCCGTCTCCTGGCGGCTGATCTTCGCGATCAACCTGCCGATTGCCGTCGCGGTGGTTGCCGTGGCAGTGCGGCACGTGCCCGAGTCCCGTGACATGTCGATGAGCGGCATGGTCGACATCACCGGCGGCGTGCTGATCACCGCCGGCCTGATCGGGCTGACCTACGGCCTGATCGAAGGCCCAGCAAAAGGCTGGACCCGCCCTGGGCCGCTGACCGCGGTGATCGTCGGGGCGGCGTTGCTTGCCGCCTTCCTGGCATGGGAACACCGCACGCGCGATCCCATGCTGCCGCTGAACCTGTTCGCCTCCGGACAGTTCACGGCCGCTAACTTCGCTACCTTCGCCGTCTACGGCGCGCTCGGCGGAGCGCTCTTCCTGATGCCGATACAGCTACAGCAGGTGTCCGGATACACCCCGCTTGAGGCCGGAATCTCGCTGCTGCCGGTCACGGTTATCATGCTCGCGCTCTCGGCACGCTCCGGCGCTCTTGCGGCGCGAATCGGTCCGCGGCTCCAGATGAGCATCGGGCCGCTAGTCATCGCGGCCGGCTTGGCCCTGTTCACTCGGATCGGCCCGTCCGGCGACTACCTCACCGAGGTGCTGCCGGGCGTCGTCGTCTTCGGCCTCGGCCTGGCGATCAACGTCGCGCCGCTGACAGCGACCGTGCTTGAAGCCGTCCCGGCAAGCCACGCGGGGATGGCCTCAGCCGTCAACAACGACGTCGCCAGGGCAGCGAGCTTGATCGCGGTTGCGGTGCTACCCGCTGCCGCCGGGCTGACCGGCACCTCCTACCTGCACCCTGCGCACTTCTCGGCTGGATTCGACCGTGCTTGCCTCATCGCGGCCGGGGTGTGCGTGGCCGGCGGCATCGTCGCCGCCGTGATGATCCGTAACCCGCGACCGGCTCCCGGCCCGAAGCCCTCCCCGGCCCCGCAACTGATGCACTGCGGCCTTGACGCCCCGGCGTCGCAGCAGTGCAAGCTCCAGCCGGCCGGGTCCGCCCTGCTCGCCGCCCAGGACGGAACCTAGGATTTGAGGAAGCGCGAGCCAACGGGGAGATCGAGCTATCGGGGAGATGAGGCCAATGAGCCCAGTCACGCGAGGCTTCCACGGACGCCGGCGCCAGCCTGAAGGATCAGAGGGCAGGATCCCGCCCGGCCAGTACGTCACTGAGGACTTCCCCGTGCTGTCGGCGGGGCCGACGCCCCACACGCCGCTTGATCAGTGGACATTCTCGATTCGCAAGGACGGTGCGACCAGGCGGTCGTGGACCTGGGACGAGATGAGAGCGCTCCAGGACGAGACGGTCACCGCGGACATCCACTGCGTGACCCGCTGGTCCAAGCTGGACACCCAGTGGCAGGCGGTATCGATCGACACCCTGCTCGACCAGGTCGACCAAGACGCTAGCTACGTGCTTGCTTTCTGCGATGGCGGCTACACCACGAACCTGCCGGTGGCCGACGTCACCGGAGGCCAGGCGTGGCTGGCGTTCGGCTACGACGGCGAGCCGCTCGAACCCGAACACGGCGGCCCGGCACGGCTCCTTGTGCCGCACCTGTACTTCTGGAAGAGCGCGAAGTGGGTGCGCGGCCTTGAGCTGCTCGACACCGACGAGCCGGGATTCTGGGAGACGTACGGTTATCACAATTACGGAGACCCGTGGCGGGAACAGCGCTACGAAGGCGACTGAGCTGGCAGGTCGCCGACGTGACCGCGGTGACCTCCGAGACCAGGGCGGTCCGCACGATCGCACTTGACCTGCCTGAGTGGCCAGGTCACCGGGCCGGCCAGCACCTGGACGTGCGGCTGACGGCCGAGGACGGCTACAGAGCCGAGCGGTCGTACTCGATCGCCTCCGCGCCCGGCGAGCCCCCGGCGATCACGGTCGAGCGGCTGGACGACGGCGAGGTCTCCCCGTACCTCACCGATGAGCTGCGCCCCGGGGACCAGATCGAGGTCCGCGGCCCGATCGGCGGGTACTTCGTCTGGGAGGCGCGCAACGACTTCAGCCCGCTGATGCTGGTGGCAGGCGGGTCCGGGATCGTGCCGCTGCGGTCGATCCTGCGTCATCGGGAGCGCTGCGCAAGCTCGGTCCCCGTCCGGCTGCTGTATTCGGCCCGGTCCCTGGCCGACGTCATCTACCGCGCCGAGCTCGACGGGCAAAGCGACGGAGTCGAGGTGATTTACACGCTGACCAGGGAGCAGCCGGAGGGCTGGACCGGGCATACGGGCCGGGTCGATGGCGCGCTGCTCGCGGAGGTCGCCTGGCCGCCTGACAGGCTGCCGCTGTCGTTCATTTGCGGCCCGACTCCGTTCGTTGAGGCGGTCGCCGCGGGGCTGGTAGGGCTCGACTACCCGCCTGCCCAGGTCAAGACCGAGCGATTCGGTGCGACGGGAGGACGCTGATGGAACTCGACGGAAACGCGATAGCGGGCCAGCTGCACGAGATCTTCGGCACCGAGATGACCACGGCGGTGGGCACGTGCGCCGCGTGCGGGGCGACGGCCCAGGTCGCTGAGACCGTCGTCTACCTGGACGCGCCAGGCACCGTGGTCCGTTGCCGCAGCTGTCTTGGCTTGCTCATGGTCATCACCACGATCAGGGACATGAATTGCGTCGACCTGGGCGGCCTCGCCTCGCTGGAGGCCATCCCGGCCACGTGAATCCCGGCCTATCGATGCCCCCGCACGACATCGCCGGCCCGATGATGTCGCAAGAGCCAGCCCGGCCCGAGCCCCCCACGACATCGGCGGCCCCTTGATGCCGCAGGAGCCTGCCCGGCCCCCGCCCCCACGACATCGGCGGCCCGTTGATGTCGCAGGAGCAGCATCAGGAGTCCGCAGATGCGGTTGGGCTGTTCCGGCTTAACCTTGCTGAGGCGATCGAGACAGCGCCGCCGGCGCAAAGAGTTGTGTAAGTATGTAATCCCGAGCACGAATCCCTGGGCGAAAGGGACGGAGGTCCGATGAGCGCGAGCCAGGACGCGGCCGGCGGCACGGGCGGGGGGCGGGGCCGGCTAGCTGAGGTAATCGCCACCAGGGGGGGCCTAGCGGCGGCTGAGGCGCCGTTCGTGATCGAGCACCGCGAGGCGCTGATCTACATGCTGTGCGAGGCTGCGGAACTCGAGCACGGCATCATGTGCCAGTACCTGTTCGCCGCGTTCTCGCTTAAGCAATCTGCCGATGAGGGACTGTCGAGCGTCGAACTGGAAGCGGTGCAACGCTGGCGCAAGCAGGTCTCCCACGTGGCGACGCAGGAAATGCTCCATCTGGCGCTTGTGCACAACCTGCTGTCCGCGATTGGCGCCGCGCCGCACTTCGCGCGGCCGAACCTGCCCGCTCCGGCCAGTCATTACCCGGCCGGGGTGGAACTGGCCCTGCTGCCGTTCGGCGAGCGGGCGCTGCAACACTTCATGTTTCTTGAACGCCCTGAGGGCTGGGACGTGGCCGATGCGGGCGGCATGGCGGTTGCGGGCCGCGCCGCCCCGGTGATGAGCGAGCGCGACATCGTGCCACGCGGCCAGGACTTCAAAACCGTCGGGCACCTGTACCGCTCTATCGAGGCAGGACTGGCGAACCTGGTGGCCAGGCACGGCGAGGCGTGGCTGTTCGTCGGCCCGCCGCGGGCCCAGGCGACGCAGGAGTCCTTCGGCTGGCCCGAGTTGATCGCGGTCACCGACCTCGCGAGCGCGCAGCGCGCGATCAACGAGATCCTGGAGCAGGGCGAGGGTGCAACGACCGGCGACTGGCAGGACGCCCATTTCGGTCAGTTCGTAGCGATACTTGACGAGTACCACCAGCTACGCGACGCCAACCCCGACTTCGACCCGGTCCGCCCGGTGACGGCCGCCAACGTCCGCCAGCCAGAACGCGACGTAGCCGTGCCGCTGATCACCGATCCGCTGACCGCGAGGGTGACGGACCTGTTCAACGTCGGATACGAGATCTTGCTGCAGATCTTCGAACGGTACTTCGCGCACACCGAGGAGACCGACGCTCAGTTGCAGATCCTGGCCGACGCCACCGTTGCCATCATGCTCACAGTGATCAAGCCCCTCGGCGACTTGATCACAACGCTGCCCGTCGGCGACGAGTACGCGGGCCGCACCGCTGGGCCCAGTTTCGAGCTGTTCTACGAGAGCGACTACCTGCTGCCGCATCGCGAGGCCGCCTGGGCGCTGCTGACCGAGCGCCTCGATACAGCGGCGTGGCTGTGCGAGGAGCTGTGCGAGGGACGCGGCGCAAGGCTCGCCGACCGGCTGGACCCGGTCCTGGCTGCGTTGCGGGACATCGCCAGAACGCTGGCCGCCCATCTGCCAGAAGACAGCCCGCAAGCGCTGGACGCCGCAGGACCGGAACCTCTGGCGCTCGTCGACCGCGACGACCTGCTTCGCCGCGCACAAGAGTTCGCCGCGACCGCCGCCTCGGCGAGCGGCGCGGCCGGTTCCATCGGGCAGCTCGCCGACCTGCTCAGCGCCGCGTGCTCGGAGGCGGCTGCGGCCGGCGGCGGGTCGGCGGCCCATGCGGCTGTCATCGTTCCCCGCCTGGTCAACAGCGTGCTTAGGCCGCTGGCTCAGGCGGTAACCAAGGGTGCCGCTCGGCCATTGACCAGCCATGGCAACAGCGCCCAGCCGAGCGCCGGGAAGCCGGTGGCGGCCGGGAAGCCGGTGGCGGCCGCCCAGCCGGTGGCGGCCGGGGAACCGCCGACCGCTGGGGAGCCGGCGGCCGCCGCACCGCGACGTGGGCCGGTCGCAGCCCGACCGGCAGGCGACCGGCTAGCAGCCCTGGCCGAGTCGGCGACCCGGCTGCGCGCGAGCCTGGGCGCGGCCGGCTCCTGCCCGCAAGAACTGGCCGAGGCTACCGCGGCGCTGCAGGACCTGGCGTGCGCGCTCGCGGCTCCCGGTGAGGCCGACGCCCTGCGCGGCCGGCTGTGGGAGCTGCAGGCAGACCTGCCTTGCGGAATCCAGGCTGCCACCGACGGGCCATACCTCGTGACCAACGTGCGCAGGCTGATCGACCATCTCGGCATCGAGCGGCAACCTGCACCGCAGCTCGCGCTCTGCCGCTGCGGCGCCTCTTCGATCAAGCCGCTGTGCGACGGCAGCCACGCCGATGTCGGCTTCACCGGTGCGAAAGACCCCAACCGGGTCCCCGACCGGCTGGACAAGTACCAGGGCCAGCAGGTCATGATCTTCGACAACCGCGGGATCTGCCAGCACTCGGGGCTATGCACCGACCGGCTGGCCACCGTGTTCCGCACCGGCGCCGAGCCGTTCGTGGCGCCGAGCGGCGGCCGGATGGACGAGATCATCCGGGCGGTCCGTGACTGCCCGTCGGGGGCACTCGGCTACGCCATCGACGGGGTCGACGCGCGCGGGCAGGCCGACTGGGGCGATACCAGGCCGGCCGCGATCACCGTGACCAAGGACGGCCCGTACCGGTTCACCGGCGGGATCGCTCTCACCGAGGCCGACGGCGGCCATGTCACGCGTGCGCAGGGCTCTTCGCGTGAGCACTACGCGCTCTGCCGGTGCGGCCAGTCGCAGAATAAGCCGTTCTGCAGCGGCATGCACTGGTACGTCAGCTTCCGCGATCCGGTGACCGCGCCCGGGCACGAGCCGACGCTGTTCGAGTGGGCGGGCGGGCTCGCCACGCTGACCAGGATGGCCAGGCTGCTTTACGAGAAGCACATCCCTGACGACCCGCTGCTCGCCGCCGCCTTCGCTGACATGCTCGCCGACCAGCCGCAACGCCTCGCCGCCTGGCTGGCAGAGGCGCTCGGCGGCCCAGCCGGCACCGGCCAGCCTGACCAGGCGACCGAGCGCGTCGGCGCGGCACTCACGGGCGAGCAGCAGGCTCGCTGGGTCGCCCTGGCCGGCCTGGCGGCCGACGAGGCCAAGCTGCCGGAGGACGCCAGTTTCCGCGCGGCGTTCGCTTCATGCCTGGAATGGACGGCCAGATCGGCGACCGCCGCACCAGGCGCGGGCGCGGCACCATCGGCCCTGGCGCCCGCGCCGCGCTGGGACTGGGGTCCGGGCGGCCCGCCACCCGCCGAGCCGGAGCAGGAGGCCGAGGAGTCCGACGCATCGGCGGCCGCGCCGCTCCCAGGACCTGACGAGCAGGTGAGCTTCGCCGCTCACATCAAGGCTCTGTTCCGCGAACGCGACAGGCAGTCGATGAGCTTCGCCTTCGATCTGTCGTCCTACCAGGACGTCAGCGCGCGGGCCGGCGACATCCTGAAGCGCCTAAAGGACGGATCCATGCCGTGCGACGGCGCCTGGCCGGCCGAGCGGATCGCCGTCTTCGAGCGCTGGGTCGACGGCGGGACGCAGCCGTGAATCCAACGCCCGCCTAACGCCCGCCCAGCGCTCGCCCGAGCGCCGGGCAGGCACAGCACGCTGGCGTTAGCTCCCGGATCGTCAGCGGGCGGCAGCAAGCCGCAGCCGCAGCGTGGCCAGTTTGGCCGGGTCGGCGATCACCCGGACCGCCTCAATCGCGCCGTCGCGGATAGAAAACGTCAGCACGCCGGCGAGCTCACGGCCGCGGAACCCGAGCACCCCGGGCTGGATGGCGACCAGCGTGGTTCCAGGACCCCAGAAGTGCAGCAGGTGCCTGGCCACACGTTCCGCGCCGTGCACCACGACGTGCGGCCGCGCGGCGGCCGGTCCCTGGTCGACCTCGCCCCATGCGTCAGGCGCGAGCACCTCGAGCAGTCC
>Ga0126378_10005201_pt1 | contig 10072 bp, 11 predicted proteins | sample PanSoiMetPlot_23_FD_92587 | JGI IMG/M metagenome (GOLD analysis project Ga0126378, IMG submission 92587) | Tropical forest soil microbial communities from Panama - MetaG Plot_23 | ecosystem: Environmental > Terrestrial > Soil > Tropical forest > Bulk soil | place: Panama | collected 2016-02-17 | reverse complement strand
TGCACCTCACGGCGTCCGCGGTGATCGTGCACCCGGAGAGCGGCCGGGTGCTGCTGCGCTGGCACCAGCGTCACCAGTCGTGGCTGCTGGTCGGGGGCCACGCCGACCCCGGCGAGCGCGATCCGCTGGCCATCGCCGCACGGGAGGGGCGGGAGGAGACGGGACTGGCCGACCTGGAGCCCTGGCCGGACGCGGAGATCCGGCACCTGGTGATCGTGCCGGTCCCCGCCAACGACCGGGAGCCAGCGCACGAGCACGCCGACCTGCGATTCGCGCTCGCCACCCGCACCCCCGACGCGGCGCGGCCAGAGCACCTTGACGCACCGCTGCGGTGGCTCTCCACCCACGACGCGCGAGACTCGAGCGGCGAGGTCAACGTCCGCGCCACGCTGCTCGAGGTCGAGCGGCTGCTGGCCGGTCCCCGATCACCATCCGTGGGCTGATGGACTGCGAGGAGACCATCAAGGCCCATCCGGCCTGGCAGGAGGCCATGGCGGGGCCACGGCCGGGATCCCCTGAGCAGGCCGGTCGCTACGCGCCCTCGGCGATCCAGTCGTCGACGCTGGCGCGATAGGCGGGCAGCAACTCGGCTTCGGCCCGGGACCGATGGATCAGGCTGGCCGCGTCATCCGCCGAGTGGCCGCGCAGCCGAAGGGCTGCGTATGCCACCAGGACGGAACGGTGGCTGCCTGCTTTGCAGTGGATGAGAACACGGGCTGCGGCGTCGTCATCGAGCGTGCGCGCCACGAAGCAGGCTGCGCCGCTCCACCGGCGGGAAGGCTGCCGCCAGCCCGTGTCCCACATCGGCGCACGAGCCACGTGTGTGGGGCCGAAGAGCGCTCGCTCGACCGCGAGGTCCTGGGACAGCAGCGTCTCCAATCTGTTCCGGCAGTTCACGACGTGGGTGACGCCTTCGGCCACCAGCCTTCCGACCGTGGACCCCGTCGGCATGGCGCCGACCGCCACCCGTTCGTCTGCAATCCAGCTCAGCCAGGTGGTGGCAGGGTTCGGGCCGTTCAGCCGGGTGCTGAGTCGGTGGATGTGAGCCCGCCAGCCTCCCGGGACAGTCCCGCCGCGGCGATGCACTGCCGTGACGCTACCATGTTTCGGCGCGGACCGAGCGCAGGCTGTTCACTCGTCCGGACCATCCGGCGCCGCGCTCGTTGACGCGCTCGCCCGCGGGAACCGAGTGCTACGCTGTGGCCACGAGGTCCGCGGCGCTGGATTGCGCGGCTCGAGCGAGGAGGAGGGATCTATGGCTCTGTCGATGTCGGTCCGGCGCAGCGTCGCCGTGGTGCTCGCCATGCTGCTCGCGCTGACGGCGATGGCGTTCGGGGTCGCGACCGTCACTCACCCGAGCCGGGTCGCCCGCGCGATGCCGGCCATCACCGGGCACATCGAGCTGGGCGGCCTGCACACCCCGCCGACCACGTCCGACTGTCTCAACAGGCTCTTCGGCTTCCACTGCTACCAGCCGTTCCAGCTGCAGAAGGCGTACAACCTCAAGCCGCTCTTCGACCGCGGCTTCGACGGCCGCGGGCGGACGATCGTCCTGGTCGACTCCTTCGGCTCGCCGACGATCAGGAACGACCTCCACGTGTTCGACCAGACATTCGGCCTGCCAGACCCGCCGTCCTTCAACATCATCCAGCCGGCCGGAGCGCCCCCTCCGTTCGACCCCAACAACTCCGACATGGCCGGCTGGGCGGCGGAGACCACCCTGGACGTGGAGTGGTCGCACGTGATCGCGCCCGGCGCCAACCTCCTCCTGGTCGAGACCCCGGTCTCGGAGACGGAGGGCGTGCAGGGCTTCCCGGAGATCGTCACGGCCGAGAACTTCGTCATCGACCACGACCTTGGCGACGTGATCTCGCAAAGCTTCGGGGCGACGGAGAACACCTTCCCCAGCCAGGCCTCGCTGCTCGCCCTGCGGGGGTCCTTTCAGAACGCCCGGAATCACCACGTGACCGTGCTGGCCTCGTCGGGTGACGACGGGGCGACCAACTTCCAGCTCAACCTGACGGACCTCTACACGTTTCCCGTCAACTCCTGGCCGTCCTCCGACCCGCTGGTCACCTCCATCGGCGGCACCATGCTGACTCTGGACGACAGCGGCAACCGGCTGGCGTCCGACGTGGTCTGGAACGACCTGAACACGGTCGGCGGGGGCGCAGGCGGGGGCGGCAAGTCCCAGGTGTTCGCTCGGCCACCCTTCCAGAACGGGGTCCGGAGCGTCGTGGGTGACGCCCGGGGCACGCCGGACATCAGCATGAGCGCGGCCGTGGACGGCGCCGTCGTCTTCTACCACACCTATCTGCCCTCCGACTCGCAGGCCAGCAGGGGCCCCTGGCACATCGTGGCGGGCACCAGCGAAGCGTCCCCGCTCTTCGCCGGCATCGTCGCAATCGCCGACCAGATGGCCGGCCACCGCCTCGGCTGGCTCAACGGCCGCCTGTACCAGCTTGCCGGCGGTCAGGAGCAGCAGCCCACGGGCATCGTCGACGTGACCCAGGGCAACAACACCTTCGGGCCGTTCACCAACTCAGACGGCACGACCCACACCGTCCAGGGCTTCAACGCGCTGGTCGGATACGACATGGCCAGCGGCTGGGGGACGGTTGACGCCGCCAGCTTCGTGCCCGCGATTGCCATGCTCGGCGACGAGGGCGGCGACTGACCGTCTCCCGCCAGCGGGGAGCCGGCGGCGTCCGAGCCGCCGGCTCCCGGCATCGGGCCGGCCACGGCAGCCGCCCCCGGCACGCCGGTCCGGCAGCTCCAGACGAGTGGGCATACTGGCGTCGTGCCCGTCCCGCCCGGACCCGATGCTGACCCCAACCTGCAGCCGCTGCTCGATTACCTGCGGGACACCGGGCACGTCGACCTCGCCGGGACGGACCTCTCACGGTTGACGGCACGGCGTGCAGCAGGACTCTATGCTTCTGCTGACCACCTCGCTGGAGGCGGACAACGTGGACGGAGGGGATCACGGATGAGGGGCATGGCACGGTTCGGGCTGCTCATCGGGGCAGGTGTTGCTGTCCTCCTGGTGCTCGGCCTGGGGTTCGGGTACTTCGTTGCAGGAGCCGCGGTCGCGGCCAACGATCGTGCCGACGCCGAGAAAGTGGTCGGCCAGGCAGCCCAGGACAACGACCGGATCTACAACCTCCTGAAGAACACGCCGACACTACCCAGCTCGTTCAACACCCCTGACGACTACGCCAAGGCCAAGGCGACGACCGACGCCTACGGCGCTGAGGCGACGCAGGGCGTCGGCATCATCAACACCAGCCTTCCCCGCCTGCGCCAGGCGAGCGCTACGCTGCGGACCCAGGCCGGCGCCTTTGTCGTCGTGACCCAGCGCACCGCGCTGGACAGGGAGCGCGCCCGCGTCGAGTCCATGATCACGGCGTTCACGGCCGGCGGCGACGGGCTCCGGGTCATGCAGGACCAGATGGTCTTCTACTCGATGGTGTTCGACGTCGAGGGCGCCATGGCTGCGATCGTCCCGGTGCTCACCAAGGGCGACTTCAAGGGTGCGCTGTCGATGTATGGGCCGATAGACAGCAAGATTCCTCAGGCAGTCACCCTGTCCAAGGGTCCGCACATACCGCCCCAGCTGCAGACGCTGATGACCGGGCTCGCGACGTTTGCTGCCGACCTCAAGCAGTTCCTGGTGGCGGCTCAAGCTAACGACGTGAGCGGGGCCCAGCGACTGCTGCCGGCCCTCGAGCGGGACGCGACTGCGCTGGAGAGCCTGGACGAGCAGGGCTTGAAAGCGTACGAGGATCAGCTGTTCAAGCCGTACGCAGACCGGTACAAGCAGGGCATGGCGCAGGCGGGCTTCACGCTCAAGGAATAGGCCCGCGCGATCTCAACGAAAATGCTCCCTGGCGCGTGGCGGTCCGCCTCGTCGCGACGACCGCCTCGTACCGCTCCCGAACCGCCTGGCGATCGTTGGGCTCGGGAATCGCCTCCTCGCTCGACCGCAGGAGCATCTCCGCCTGGCGCATCAGCGGGCACCTCTGCTCCTCGTCCACGGTGAACTCCATGACCCTGGCCAGTGCCTCGAGCAGTCGGATGGTGACTGCGGGCATCCCGCGCCCCGCCTGCCGCACCTTGTCGAACGCCCGGTCGACCAGGCGCTCGTAGGGCAGCTCCGCCTCCATGAGCCTGACGTGCCCGGTCTGGTCGCGGTGCACGAGACCGGGCTTCGACACCGTGGATATCCTGGCCAGCCCGGCGGAAAGCCAGTCGATACAGGCGAGCGCCGTGAACGTGTCGTTGACCGCGGGTGAGAGTGCGCGGATTGCGATCTCCACGAGCTGGTCGATGGCCAGGACCAGGTCCTGGCTGCGGGTGCGCTGGGGACCGACGAAGTGCGCCCGCTCCAGCGCCCTCTGGATGGCCGGCGCGGCCTCGGGCGGCCACACGAGGGCCAGCGCGCGACCCTCGACGATGAAGTGGCGAGGCCGATAGAGCAGCCGCACGACCGCGCCCGCCCGGCTCGCCTCTCTGATCAGCAGGCCGTGGTCGATGACCTGCAGGAAGCCGCTCTTCACCGCCAGAACCCTGGCTCCGTGCTCGTCCAGCCACGCCGAGACATCGGCCTCCGACGGCCCCGCGTGGATGATCTGGGACCTGCGGTCGTACGCGTCGATCGCCGCCTGGACGTCGATGCTCCGGATCAGGTCGGCCGCGATGCCGGCGATGACCTGGTTGAGCTGGATCGAGCTGGCCACGTGGTGGATGAAGTAGATAAGGACCCCCAGGTCGGCCAGCACCAGGACGAAGTCGACCGTGATCGAGAGATGCGGGACGAACACCCTGCCGCCCTGCTGGTGGATTGCGATGAGCGCAAGCACGCTGTACAGAAAGGTGGCGACGAACACGCCAAGCGTCAGCTGGATGCCGAGGCTGCGGAGGAAATTGCGCAGCATCCTCGGCCCGAACTGAGTGGAGGCCAGGGTCAGCGCCACGATGGTGATCGAGAACACCAGGCCGACGACGGTGATGATCGCGGCGGCGACGGCGGTCAGGATCTGGCGGGCGGCGTCGGGGCTGCCGCTGTCCACCCACGAGGGCAGTCGCAGCGACCCCGCCGCCGCCGCCCGATCCACGGTGAGCGTGGCGATGAACAGGAGCACGGTGAGGCCGCTCAGCGCGGTCGGCACCACCCAGAGGTTGGTTCTCAGCGCTTCCCGCCGCCAACCCTCCATGCGTGGGCGGCACATCCTCCGAGAGCCGTTCATCCCGTGCACCTGATCCTCGGGCTTGTTCGCGACATTGGGGCAACCTCACATTTCCAGAGCAGGCTGCCGACCAGTCTTCCCGGCTCTCCTCGAACAGCATACCGGCGCCACTCGGGTCCATGGCACGGTGGGGGGCAGGCAGGCGCGTGCTACCCTCGCGCCGGTGAGCTGGGCGTTCGATCCATCGGCCCCGCTCGTGACTCCGCAGCAGAACGCCGAGTACATCCGGCTGCGGCGCGGTCTGAGCGACGCGGAGTGGATGCTGCCGCCCACGCTGGTAGCCACCTTCCAGGAGGCGGCATGGCACCGCCTCGCAGCCAGGTGCGGGATCCCGGACGCCGCCGGCCGGGGCCCCGAGATCATGCCGGTCGCGGGCAGCGTGGACGGCGTTCCCGTCGCGGCGGTCCGAATGATGGTCGGGGCGCCCGCCGCCGCGCTGAGCCTGGAGGCGGCCATCGCGCGGGGCGTGCGAGACATCCTCGTCGTCGGCTCGGCGGGCAGCCTGCACCGTGACCTCTCTATCGGCAGCGCCGTACTCGTCGGCGGCGCCGAACGTGAAGACGGCACCTCGCACCACTACCTCCCGGCCGGCGAGGTCGTGGAGTCGGACCCCGACCTTACCGACCGCCTGGGAACGTGCGCGGCCGACCGCGGGCTGCGTGCCGTCAGGGGACGAGCCTGGACGATCGACGCTCCGTTCCGCGAGACGGTCGAGGCGATCCGTCGGCACCGCGAGGCAGGCGTGCTGGTTGTCGAGATGGAGGCTGCGGCGATGTTCGCGGTCGCCCGTGTCCGCGGCGCGCGGGCTGCGCTGATCGTCGCCGTCTCGGACGAGCTGGGCCACCCGGAGTGGCGCCCCGGCTTCGACGACGTCCGCTACGTGGAGACGCTGCTGGCCGCCGCGGACGCGGTGCTGGCCTGCGCCTCCGGCCTGGTCTGATCCCGGCGCTGACCTGAGCCCGGCCGGTGAGCGCCGGCCTAGATGCAACCATGGAGGTGCGGCACTCCCCCTTCCCCATACGCGGGCGGCGGACCGGGTCCGCCGCCCGCCTCCGCGGCATTCCGCGCCTGGGTGTCGCCAATCGAGTTCCGAGAGCTAGGCTTGCCGGGATGTTCACCGTTGCTGAGCGAGAGCGGATCCGGGACCGGCTGGTGGAGATGGCCCGGGTCGACCCGCGCATCGAATCTGCCGCGGCGGTGGGAGGCAGCGCACTGGGCGGTGGGGATCGCTGGTCCGACGTCGACCTCACATTCGGACTCGCGGAAGGCGCCTCGTTGCAGGCGGTGCTGTCGGACTGGACCCGCAGCATCGAGAGCGAATTCAACGCCCTGACGCTCTTCGACCTGCCCTTCCGGTCATCGATCTACCGCGTGTTCCTGTTCCCTGGCTCGCTCCAGGTAGATCTCTCGTTCACGCCCGGGTCCGAGTTCGGCGCCTACGGGCCCAGGTTTGCGCTCCTCTTCGGCACCGCCACGGAGCGGGACGGGGTCCGACCGCCTTCGCCCCGACACCTCTTCGGCATGGGCGTGCACCACGCGGTGCGGGGCCGAATCTGCATCGAGCGCGGCCGCATGTGGCAGGCCGAGTACTGGATCAGCGCCGTCCGCGACCACGCCCTTTCGCTGGCCTGCCTCCGTCACGGCCTCGACCACGAGCTGGGCCGAGGCTTCGATCAGCTCCCGGCGGAGATCCGCGCGCGCACGGCCGGCGCGCTCGTGCGCTCCCTGGACCCCGCAGAGCTCCTGCGCGCACTGCGCGACGCGGTGGACGCGCTGCTCCGCGAGGCGGAGGGCACGCATGACCAGGCGGCGGAGCTGGAGACGCAGCTTCGCGAGCTGGTCTCGGCTTCACCGGGCTGAGCACCGAATCCCGGCGCGCGCGGGTGACGGACCGAGGGATCAGTCCCAGCGACCGGCCGTGTTGCCCGGCCCGCCGGCCACCAGGGAGTCGATCAGCGTGATCGTCGGCGACGCGAGGTCTCGGCGCAGCCGGTAGTAGATCCACAGCCCCCGCTTCTCAGACTCGACCAGGCCGGCCGCCCTGAGCTTGCCCATGTGGTGGGAGATGGTCGGCTGACCCAGGTCGAAGGTCGCGGTGAAGTCGCAGATGCAGACCGGCGCCGCAGCTCGGCGGAGACACCAGACCATGGCCAGCCGGGTCGGATCGGCAAGCGCCTTGAGCAGGCCAGCGGTGTCCATGGCCCAGGACCGATCGGCCGGCAGCTCGAGCTCGCAGCACAGACCCTTCTGTCGGACCGGCAACTCTGTCGTGGGCATGATCGCATCCTACCATTGACGCCTATCGATGGAGTAGCGTAGGCTCTTAATTGCATCGACCACCTTCGATCCATGGAGGCCCCGACATGAGCGTTACCCGAGATGCCGTCCACCGGCGGTACCGCACCGCAGCGCTGCGCATGGCCGGCCCGACCTCCGGCTGCTGCGGCAGTGACTGCTGCGGCCCCACAACCGAGGCGGAGGGCTGCGGTCCCAGCTACACCGAGCAGGAGCTGGCCCAGGTCGGCCTCGACCCGTCCATCAGCCTCGGCTGCGGGAACCCGCTGCTCCTCGCCGAGCTCCGTCCTGGCGAGGTCGTGCTCGACCTGGGCAGCGGCGGCGGCCTCGACGTGCTGCTCTCAGCGCGGCAGGTTGCCCCGGGTGGCCATGCATACGGCGTCGACATGACGGACGAGATGCTGGAGCTGGCCAACCGAAACCGGGAGAGGGCGGGCGTGGAGAACGCCACGTTCCTGAAGGGCACGATCGAGGAGGTGCCCCTGCCCGGGGACACCGTGGACGTGGTCATATCCAACTGCGTCATCAACCTCGCCGACGACAAGGGGGTCGTGATCCGGGAGGCCTTCAGGGTCCTCAAGCCCGGCGGCCGGCTGGCCATCTCGGACATGGTCGAGCTAAGGCCGCTGGCCCAGGCCGTGAAGGAGGATCTCGAGGCCCGGGCTGGCTGCATTGCCGGCACCATCCCGGTCGAGGACTACCGGCAGCTGCTCGTCGACGCCGGCTTTCAGGCGCCGGACATCGAGATCACCGGCGAACAGGCCGTGGAGGGCCAGCCCGGGGCCATCGGCAGCGCCTCGATCCGTGCTCGCAAGCCGGCTGGTTGAGAACTGCCTGATTGGCCAACGTGCTCTTCGTCTGCCTGCACAACGCCGGCCGCTCGCAGATGAGCCAGGCCCTCTTCGAGCGGGCGGCCGGCGGCCGCCATCAGGCCGCCTCCGCCGGCACCAGCCCCGCAGCGCGCGTGCATCCCGAGGTGGTCGAGGTCATGCGGGAGCTGGACCTGGGCCTGAGCGGCCGGACGCCTCGGCGGCTGACGACCGCGCTCGCGTTGTGGGCCGACGTGGTCGTGACCATGGGCTGCGGCGACGAGTGCCCGTACGTCCCTGGCAAACGATACGTGGACTGGGACCTGCCGGACCCGAAGGGGAGGCCGCTCAAGGAGGTCCGGGCGACCAGGGACGAGATCCGCGGTCGCGTCGACGACCTCATCCGCGAGCTCGGCTAGCAGATGCCTCGGGAAACGTCAAGGCTGGAGGTGCTGGCCGTCACCTGCCGCTCCTGCGCCGGCGGCAGCCAGCCCACCATGGAGGAGCTCGCCGCGGCGGCCAGCGTCGCGGTGCGCACCCTGTACCGTCTGTTCGGCAGCCGCCAGGCGCTGCTGCGGGAGGCCGGATGCGCTCCGACACCCGACACGCGGGATCTGATCCTGGAGGCCGCGCTGGAGCTGGTCGGCCGGCACGGGCTGGCCGAGCTGTCGATGGATGACCTGGCGGCCGCCGCCGGGGTGTCCCGAGCCACCCTGTATCGGCTGTTCCCCGGCAAGTCGGCGCTCTTCGGCGCGCTGGTCCGCGCCTACTCGCCGTGGGAGGCGGTCGCCGATGCCGTCGAAGCCATGCCCGACGGTCGTCCCGACGAGGTGGTGCCCGCAGTCGGTCGGGCGATGGCGGCTGCGATGGAGGGGCGCACCGGGCTGCTGCTCCGCATCGTGTTCGAGCTGCTCAAGGGGGACGCGGACACCGCCGAGGGCGCGCGGCGCGGTATGGCTCGCGGTCTCCCCGACCTGGTCCGATACGTCAACGCCCAGATGGCAGCGGGACGGCTGAGACCGATGCATCCCGTCGTGGCCCTGCAGCTCCTGGCCGGCCCGATCGTCGCCCACCTCCTGACCCGACCGCTGGCGGAGTCGCTGATCGGCTTCCAGACGGCCTCGGACGAGGTCGTTGACCAGATCGTCGCCGCCTGGCTCCGTGCCATGGCGCCCGAGGAGCAGGCCGATGCCGAACCTGACTGACCTCGTGTGGTCCGGGACCTGGGCTCCGCCGGCCACGCGCTGGTGCGGACGGCTGCCGGCAGGTAGCCAGACCGTCTCGCGGGCCAGGACGCCCACGCCGACGCCCCACTGCGCATGTGAGCTAAAGAGACCGAAGGGCTGTCACAGCCGGGACGGGCGGCCGTCAGCTCCCCGGCTCCCGGGGGACCTCCCGCACCACGTCGCGGGCGTCCTTGTCCTCCCGGAGGCCCTTGAAGCTCGGGGCCCGCAGGTCGCCGGCCCGCGTCCACTCAGCAAACTCGAACTCCGCGACGAGCCGCGGCTCGACGAAATGGGTGCCAGCCTCGGGCCTGCCGGCGTCGAACGGGGAGTCGGGACGCGCCAGGCCTTCCAGCATCCGGCCCAGCCTGCGCAGCATCGCGTCGGTGAACCCGGTTCCCACCTTTCCTGCGTACACGAAGCGGTCGCCGTCGTAGTAGCCGACCAGGACGGCACCCGGCAGCCCCCGGCGCCGCCCCTCCCCTTCGACCCAGCC
>Ga0126378_10005200_pt1 | contig 10073 bp, 9 predicted proteins | sample PanSoiMetPlot_23_FD_92587 | JGI IMG/M metagenome (GOLD analysis project Ga0126378, IMG submission 92587) | Tropical forest soil microbial communities from Panama - MetaG Plot_23 | ecosystem: Environmental > Terrestrial > Soil > Tropical forest > Bulk soil | place: Panama | collected 2016-02-17 | reverse complement strand
GGCGTGTGCGCCCAGGTGACGCCATGGAACTACCCGATGATGATGGCGGTCTGGAAATTCGCCCCGGCCCTGGCGGCCGGCAACACCGTGGTGCTGAAGCCCTCCGATACCACGCCAGTCTCGACGCTGCTGCTTGCCGAGATAGCGGCCGGCATCTTCCCGCCTGGCGTGTTCAACGTGATCTGCGGCGACCGGGACACCGGCCGCGCCTTGGTGGGCCACGAAATCCCGCAGATGGTCTCGATCACTGGATCGGTCCGCGCAGGCATGGAGGTGGCGCGGGCCGCCGCGTCCGGGCTCAAGCGGGTGCACCTCGAGCTCGGCGGCAAGGCGCCTGTGGTGGTGTTCGACGACGCCGACATCGCTCGGGCCGCGCAGACCATTGTCGACGCTGGGTACTACAACGCTGGCCAGGATTGCACGGCGGCCACCAGGGTGCTGGCCGGACCGAGCGTGGCCGCCGATCTCGCCGACGCAGTCGCTGAGCTGGCTTCCGCAGTGAAGACAGCCGGGCCCGACGATCCCGGCGCTTACTTCGGTCCGCTGAACAACCCTGCCCAGCTCGCTAGGGTGGCGGGCTTTGTGGACAGGGCACCTGACCATGCTGAGGTCAGGACCGGCGGTAAGCAGCTGGGAGATCGCGGTTTCTTTTACGCGCCAACGGTTATCTCCGGCCTGCGCCAAGACGACGAGATGATCCAGGAGGAGATCTTCGGCCCGGTCGTTACCATGCAGCGGTTCGGGTCGGAAGACGAGGCGATCCGGTGGGCGAACGGGGTCAAGTACGGCCTCGCGGCCAGCGTCTGGACCCGCGATCACGGCCGGGCCATGCGCGCGGCGCGACTGCTTGACTTCGGCGCCGTCTGGATCAACACGCATATACCGTTCGTGTCTGAGATGCCGCACGGCGGCTTCAAGCATTCCGGCTACGGCAAGGACCTGTCGCTCTACGGGTTCGAGGACTACACCCGGATCAAGCACGTGATGAGTCATATAGGGTGATCGTAGGTCGATGGCGACAAGCACGACGTAACTGCCAACGCGGACGCCATCGGTCGAATTTCTGAATTCATACGAACTCGCAACCTCATCGAGACAATCGATACGGAATTAGTTGCTTTGTATCGAGATCGTTACTGAATCAGTTGATCTAGACGCATTACCGTGCGAGCATCACATGAACATCCGAGGTGGCGCCCAGCGCCGGGCCGCCCCGACCGGGAGTCAGTCCCGGAGCCACCGAAAGCAGGGGATAGTGCCAGAAACTACTGACACGCACCCGCAAAGCCTGACAGCCGCTGGCCAGACGGCGGGTGCAGCGGCAGGCGGGGTCTTGCCGGCCATCGAGCTTGCGGGCGTGTCCAAGGAGTTCCGCACTGGTGGCGACGTGGTCGCGGCCGTCCGGATGATGGACCTGCGGATCGCGGAGGGCGAGTTCTTCTCGCTGCTCGGCCCGTCTGGCTGCGGCAAGACCACGACCATGCGAATGATCGCGGGATTTGAGGAGCCCACCACCGGCACGATCATGCTGCACGGCAGGGACGTCGTCGGAGTAGCGCCGAACAAGCGCGACGTGAACATGGTGTTCCAGTCCTACGCGCTGTTCCCGCACATGAACGTATTCGAGAACGTCGCCTTCGGGCTGCGCCGCAGGGGCGTGAGTGACATCGACCGCCAGGTCAACGAGATGCTCGAGATCGTGAACCTGGGCGGGCACAGCAACCGCCGCCCGAGGGAACTGTCCGGCGGCCAGCAGCAGCGCGTCGCGCTGGCCAGGGCTCTTGTCAATCGACCCAGAGCGCTGTTGCTCGACGAGCCGCTCGGCGCCCTTGACCTCAAGCTCAGGCAGGCGATGCAGGTCGAGTTGAAGCGGATCCAGCGCGAGGTCGGGATCACGTTCGTGTACGTGACGCACGATCAGGGTGAAGCGCTCACGATGTCCGACCGGATCGCCGTCATGAATGAGGGCGTGATCGAGCAGCTTGGCTCGCCGAAGGACATCTACGAGCATCCCGCCACGCGATTCGTGGCGGGGTTCATCGGTACCTCGAACCTGCTGACGGGCACGGTCTCGACGATCAGCGGGACGGACGCCGTCGTGCAGGTGAGCGCAGACGAACAGATCATCGTCCCGACTCGCGGCCTGGGCGTCCACGAGGGTGACTTGCTCGAGATCACCGTCCGCCCGGAGAAGATCGAACTCAGCTCCGCTCGCCCGGTCGGCACCGGCTGCGCGCTGCGCGGCACTGTCACCGAGGTCGTCTACCTCGGCACCTCGACGAACTTCTCCGTGTCGACGACAACCGGCGCCGACATGGTCATCTTCCGACAGAACTCCGCTGCGACCGGTGACGTTGCCAGTCGCGGAGACGAGATCTGGCTGTCCTGGCAGCCGCAACACGCTTACCTGATCGGTTAGCGCTCCCCAAGGAGGTACCCCCATGACCGAGCGGAATGGCTCAGATCCGAACGAGTCAGCCATCGACCCGTCGATCTGGCGCGGTCTCACCCAGCCGAGGCTGTCCAGGCGGCAGCTGCTCTCGTCCGCGGGCACGGGCGCCGGAGCGCTCGGGCTCGCGGGCATTCTCAGCGCCTGCGGCGTCAAGGGCGTCACGGCCACAAGCGGCAAGGTCAAGCCGGGCGGCGTCGGCTCCGCGTCGTGGTGGGCCAAGCAGAAGCCGACCAAGACCGTCAACTTTGCCAACTGGCCGTACTACATCGACGTGCTCAAGGGCAAGCACCTGTCGCTCGAGCACCTCACCGCGACGACCGGCATCACCGTGAACTACACCGAGCCGATCAATAACAACATTCCCTTCTACGCGAAGATCAGGCCGTCGCTGGCAGCGAAGCAGTCCACCGGCTACGACATCATCGTGATGACGAACAACAGCCCAGCGCTCGGCTACCTGATCGACTTCGGCTGGCTGACGCCACTCGACCAGGCGGCGATGAAGAACTTCTACAAGCACGCGGGTCCGCTCATCAAGAACCCGGCCTGGGATCCAGGCAACAAGCACACGATGGCGTGGCAGTCGGGCTGGACCGCGATCGGCTACAACTCCTCGGTCATCAAGAACCCAGGCACCAGCGTCGGCATCCTGTTCGACAAGAAGTACGCGGGCAGAGTGGGCATGATGAGTGACCCGCAGGAACTCGGCAGCGTCGGGCTGCTCGCGATCGGGGTCGAGCCTGCCACCTCGACCGAGTCCGACTGGGCCAAGGCGGCCAAGAAGCTCAACCAGCAAAAGAGCGACGGGATCGTCCGTTCGTACTACGACCAGGACTACATCACGCACCTGAAGAACGGCGACACGGTGGTCAGCCAGGCCTGGTCGGGTGACATCTTCCAGGCGGACCTGAACAGCAAGTACCGGGACTTGCACCTGCTGATCCCGAGCGAGGGCGGCATGTTCTGGACCGACAACATGTGCATCCCGATGTACGCGCAGAACCCGCGGGCCGCGATGACGGTGATGGATTACTTCTACCAGCCGCAGGTCGAGGCGGTCGTCGAGTACTACAACGACTATGTCTGCCCGGTGCCCGCAGCCAAGCAGGTCCTGCTGAACCCGACCGGCTGGGCCAAGACCGCGCTGAAGCAGATGTACCCGGAGATCCAGCTTGCGCCTTCGGTCACCGCTGACGCACCGACGGTCTTCCCGACCCCGCAGTACATCAAGAACTCGAGAAGCTACTACCAGTACAAGAGCCAGGAAGAGCTGACAGCGTGGAACAACCTGTTCGTGCCGATCACGCAGGGAGCCTAGCTGAGCGAGGCCCGCGCGCGGGGTCGGGCGGGCCGACTTCTCGTCCCGGCAGGACCAGGCTCAGCAAGGTGCTCGCGCCGTATCTGCTGAGCCTGCCCGGCGGGATCTGGCTGATCGTGTTGTTCCTGGTCCCGCTGATCGTGATGCTCTCGCTGTCGCTGCAGCGGTGTAACCCTGGCACCGGGGCATGCGTGATGACGTGGCACTGGGCTGAGTTCGGCCAGCAGGTCAGCCTGTACCACGCCCAGTTCCTCAACAGCTTCTATTTCGCGGGCGCCGCGACGCTGATCGACCTGGTGGTGTCGTTCCCCATCGCGTACTGGATCGCCTTTCACGGCGGCAACAAGAAGAACTTCTTCCTGCTGATGCTGCTCGTGCCGTTCTTCGTCTCGTTCGTGATCAGGACGATCGTGTGGCAGTTCATCCTGTCCGACCACGGCGTCTTTCTGGGCACGCTGAAGAACGCACACCTGCTCCCGCAGAGCTTCCACGTGCTCGCCACGGGCTACGCGGTGATCGCCGGGCTGGCCTACAACTACCTGCCGTTCACGGCGCTCCCGCTGTACGTGGCGATCGAGCGCATTGACAAGCGCGTGCTCGACGCCGCCTACGACCTGTACGCGACCAGGCGCAGTGCCTTCACCAAGGTCATACTCCCGCTCACTGTCCCCGGGCTGTTCGCCGCATTCCTGCTGACTTTCATTCCCGCCCTCGGCGATTACGTGAACCAGCAGGTGCTGGGCGGCACCGGCGACACGATGATCGGGTCGGTGATCCAGGACCAGTTCCTGACGCAGCTTGACTACGCGGGCGGATCCGCGCTGTCGGCTGTGCTGCTCGCGATCGCGCTGATCGGCATCTTCGCTTACGCCCGCCTGCTCGGATCCCGCACGATCGAGGAGTACCTGTGAGCGCCGCGGTCGGCACGGTAACCGAGCAGGCAGCGAGCCGCCAGCTCAGGCGGCCGCGGCCACCGAGCAAGCGGTGGACGAGGTTCCTGCTGCCGGCCTACTCGTGGCTGATCATCGCGTACCTGGTGCTGCCGATCGCCGTGATGATCATGTACAGCTTCAACAAGGTCGGCAGGGGCCTGCAGCAGGTGAGCTTCGGGTGGAACGGATTCACCACGCAGTGGTATCAGCAGTGGAGCAACGTCCCTGGACTGACATCGGCGTTCTGGCTGTCCATCCGGCTGGCGGTGGCGAGCACGCTGCTCGCCACCGTTATCGGCACGCTGCTCGCGCTGGCGCTTGTGCGATACCGGCCGCCGCGATTCCGTGGCAGGACGTTCGTCGAGCAGGTGATATTCCTGAACATCGCCGCGCCGGAGATCGTGCTCGGCGCCTCGCTGCTCGGCCTGTTCGTGACGATCAGCCTGGTACGCGGTTTCGCGACACTGCTGCTGGCGCACGTGGCCTTCAGCATTGCCTACGTCGCGATCACCGTGCGGGCCAGGCTGGCCGGCTTCGACAGATCGCTCGAAGAGGCGGCGCATGATCTATACGCAAATGCGTGGACGACGTTCAGGAAGATCACGCTGCCGCTGATCATGCCCGGCGTACTGGCCGGCGCGCTGATGGCGTTCGCGATCTCGATCGATGACTTCGTGACGTCGAACTTCGTCAGCGGCAACAGCACCCCGTTCCCAGTCTGGGTCTACGGCGCGACGAGAATCGGGATCCCGCCGCAGGTGTTCGTATTCGGCAGCGCGATCTTCTCGTTCGGCATCCTGTGCGCGATTGCCAGCATCGTGGTCTCAAGAAGGAAGGCCTGAGCTCGCTCTGGCGGCCCGGGGTGCGATCCCAGGAGCCGCCCCAACCGCATGCGCTGGCCGAGACCGGCACGAAGCCGTTCTGGCTCGACCACGCATCAGCGCCAGAGCCGCTCCCGCGCCTTGAGGGCGCCGAGCGTGCCGATCTCGCGATCATCGGCGGCGGGTTCAGCGGGCTGTGGACCGCGCTGCTGGCCAAGGAACGCGATCCGCGCCGCAACGTCGTGCTCATCGAGGGACGAAGGATTGCCTGGGGCGGCAGTGGCCGCAACGGAGGGTTCTGCTCGGCCAGCATCACCCACGGCATCGGCAACGGGTTCGACCGCTTTCCTGGCGAGATAGCGACCCTCGACCGGCTCGGGATGGAGAACCTCGATCAGATCGAGCGGGCCGTCGCGCGCCACGGCATCGACTGCGACTTCACCAGGACCGGCGAGCTTGCGGTGGCCACCCAGCACTGGCAGCTCGACGGCCTGGCGGATGCCGCTCGGCTGGCGAGCGAGCTCGGCCACAGGACGGAGCTGCTCGACGCCGCGCAGGTGCGCGCCGAGCTGAACTCGCCGACCTACCTCGGCGGCTTGTGGGACCCTGACGGCTGCGCGACCGTCGACCCGGCGAGCCTCGCCTGGGGGCTGCGCCGCGCCTGCATGGCTGCCGGCGTGCGGATCTACGAGCACACGCCGGTTACCGCGATCAGGAGCTCAGGGCCAGAGCGGCTCCTGCTTGATACGCCGCGCGGGCGGGTGCTCGCCGATCGGGTCGCGCTGGCCGCGGGGGCGTACGCGCCGCTGCTGCGCAGGCTCAGGTATTACCTGCTCCCGGTCTACGACTACGTGCTGGTGACCAGGCCGCTGAGCCCTGCGCAGCTCGCAAGCATCGGCTGGCACAACCGGCAGGGCGTCGCCGACAGCGGCAACCAGTTCCACTACTACCGCCTGACGCGCGACAACAGGATCCTGTGGGGCGGCTACGACGCCGTCTACTATTACGGCGGCAAGATCAGGGCGAGACTCGACCAGCGGCCCGCTACATTCGGCGCACTGGCGGCGCATTTCAACGCGACGTTCCCGCAGCTCGACGGCATCGAATTCACGCACTCGTGGGGCGGTGTCATCGATACCTGCTCGCGGTTCTGCGCGTTCTTCGGCACGGCGAAGGCCGGTCGCCTCGCCTATGTCGCCGGTTACACAGGACTCGGGGTCGGCGCGTCCAGGTTCGGTGCCAACGTCGTGCTCGATCTCCTGTGCGGGGAGCGGACTGAACTGACTGAGCTGCAGCTTGTGCGCTCCAAACCGCTGCCGTTCCCGCCAGAACCTGTCCGCGCCGCAGGCGTCGGCCTCACTCGCTGGTCGTTGGCCCAGGCGGATCGCCGCGACGGGCGAAGGAACGCCTGGCTCCGCGCGCTCGACAACATCGGCCTGGGTTTCGACACGTAACGCTCGCTCGCGCTCGTCACGGCGCCGGACGCCACACTTCGAGCCTCGTCTCGCGTAGCTCTTCGCAGAACCGCCCGCCACGCGACGCTCGCCGAAGCAACGCGCGCAAGTCCCGCTCGAACTCGGGCTTGCGCTCCCCGAACAGGCTCGGCGCAGCGTAGGACAGCGAGAACACCGACGCGACGATCGCGTCCTCGTCTCGCTCGACTATCTCGCCTGGACCGATCGTCAGGCTCGTCGGACCGTCGAAGCCCGCGCTGGCCAAGACGGCGTCGTCGGCCAGCAGTGTGTCGTCACCCGGCCGTTCCCGGTCGGGCCGGGTTCCCTTGCCGGCTCTGCGAATGGTGCCGAGGTAAGCAGTGATCAGCCGGTCGAACTCGTCCCTCGGTGGCCTCGGAAGCGGGAGCGGGTCCGCGCCGCTGACCCCTCCGTGCGTCGTGGCGTATACGAGCACGCACGACCCGTCTGGCTCGAGCACTTCGCGGACCAGGCGAGCCACCTTCGGCCGGTCGAGCCAGTGAAACGACTGCGCGAACGTGACCGCGCGGAAGCGCCCGAGCACGGGGGAGATGTCTTCGGCGCGCATCACCCGCCAGTCGACGGTCGCGGTACGGGCACTGGCTGCGGCGATCATGTCGGGGCTGCCGTCGATGCCCGTCGCGGCCGCGAATAGCGGTGCGAGGAGGAGCGTCAGCGAGCCTGGCCCGCACCCGACGTCCAGCAGCCGGCCCTTGCCATCGAGCCCGAGCTCGGCGCGCAGCGCGTCGGCGATCGCGGCCGGATAGGGCACCCGGCCCGTTTCGTAATACGGCGCCGCTCCCGCGTAGAGGGTTTCGTCCCACTGCCACTCGCTCACTGCCGATGCCCGCGGTTGGCGAGCCGGTCGAGCGTCTGGCGCGCCCGGCTCAACGCCGCCCGTGCGTCGCGCGAATCACGTCTGGCCTGGATCAGCCGCTGCTGCTCGCGGTTCAGCCGCTCCTCCATGAAGTTGACTGACTCCGCGGTCTCGCGCTCGGTCGCCGCGGCGGCATCGGCGGCAGCGGTCGCCTCGGCAACCGCCTGTTCGGCGGCGGCGATTGCCTCGCGGCGCTGCCGCTCGCGATCGCGGTCGGTGTCGGCCTCGGCGTTCGCACTCGCCGCACGGCGTTGCCTGTCCGGCGCCCTCGGCCCAGCTTCCGCCGGGACCGGGGCCGTACCGATACCCGGGCCGAATCCCGCCCACCGCGCGGCGCGCACCAGCGTGCCGGCGGCAACTTGCTCGGCGACATCCGGGTCGGCGAGCGCGGCACTGAACGTCTCGCTGACTTCGTCCCGCAGTGCTGCGGATGCGGATCGCTGGCCGGACTCTTTCAGCGCCTTGCGGACCAGGTCGTCGATCAGATCCCTCCGAGCTCGCGAGAGCTCGCGGATGCTGGCACCGTCCAGCGCCGCCTCCCCGGCCCGCAGCCGGTCTCCGAGGTCGGCCAGTGCCGCGGCGACGCCAGGGTCGGCGCGTATCAGCCTGTTCACGACCCAGGCGGAGCGGGTCGGCTTGCCCAACGCCCCGATCTGCTTGGCCGCGGCGCGGTCGCCCGCAGAGCGCGCCCCTGCCGCGAGTTCACTGCGCCGTTTGGTGAACTCCTCGGGATCGGCCGAGTAGAGCTCGGCAACCGCCTGGGCCACCAGATCATTAGCTGTCACGCAACCCAAGGTTAGGCTCAGCAAGGTGAATAGGCACCGTTCCGGTCACCGGTGGTAAACCTCGCTCTCAGCTGGCAGCAATCGGCCGCGGCAGCAGCCGGGCTGGCTGTGTCCGCATGGGGACTGCTGCGCGCGAGCCGTGCCGCTGTCGGACGGCCCAGGCGGGCAGGCAGGCTGGCGGCCGCCGCGGGTTTTGTCAGGGAAGCCGCGCTCGTGCTCGCGCTGTTCGGTCTCTGGCAATTCGCCGGATCGTTCTCGGTGATGGGAACGGGCGGCGCGGTCGGCCGGGCGCGCTGGCTTTGGCATGCCGAGCGCGTGCTGCGGTTGCCGAGTGAGGCGGCGTTGCAGCGGATGATCCTGCCGCACCCGCTCGTTGTGCAGGTGTTCGACCTGTATTACGACATCCTGCACTTCCCGGTGTTGATCGCCTGCCTGATCTGGCTGTTCGTGCGCCACAGGGAGCGGTACGGCTCGCTCCGGGTCACCCTGGTCGCGTTCACGGCGATTTCGTTGCTGATCCAGCTGATCCCGGTCGCGCCGCCGCGCCTGCTGCCAGGAATCGGCATGGTCGACACGGCCGCCGCCTACGGCCAGTCGGTCTATGCGACCGGATTCGACGCCGACCAGCTCTCGGCCATGCCGTCGGTGCACGTGGGCTGGGCGATCCTGATCGCAATCGCGGTGATCGGCGCGTCCAGCTCGCGCTGGCGGTGGCTGGTGGTCGCGTATCCGGTCCTGACGACGATCGCGGTCGCGGTGACCGCGAACCATTTCTGGCTGGACGGCATCGCTGCAGCGGCGATACTTGGCGTGGTGCTCGCCGCACAGGCGGCGGCGAGGCGGCTGTGCGACGCCAGGGCCAGGATCGAGCCGCCGGCTAGTCAGCCCGCCGAGGCGATGACGTCCGTCGGAGGTGGATGATCGACAGATCCTCTTCGCCCAGCGCTTCCTCCTCGGTGACGTCAATGACCTCGGGCTTGAACAGCTGCTGGGCGATGACGGTGGGCACGAATGCCGAGAGGATGACGCACGCAGCGAGTATCAGCTTGCCGAGCTCTTGGCGGTTCAGGCCGGTCTCCACCATGACCGCGTACACGACAGCGACCGATGTCGTGCTCAGCGCGACGCCGCCGACCTCAGCGGCGTGAAGCCGCCAGCCGAGTGCGAGCAGGCAGAAAGGAATGCCCCGACGAACGGCAGGACGAAAGAGACGACCCCGATCGAGGCGGCATAGCTGGTCTGCCAGCTGACTTGGCCGGTCGCGCGCAGCGGAGGAGACTGGCATCGGGACCTGGCACGGGAGGACATGCGATGGCATCCAAGCACTGCACGCACTGGATCGGCGGCAAGCCCTGGACCGGAGCGGATCCAAGCCGCCGGGGTGACATCTACAACCCCGCGACCGGCCAGGTCACG
>Ga0126378_10005199_pt1 | contig 10074 bp, 11 predicted proteins | sample PanSoiMetPlot_23_FD_92587 | JGI IMG/M metagenome (GOLD analysis project Ga0126378, IMG submission 92587) | Tropical forest soil microbial communities from Panama - MetaG Plot_23 | ecosystem: Environmental > Terrestrial > Soil > Tropical forest > Bulk soil | place: Panama | collected 2016-02-17 | reverse complement strand
CTTGTCGCGGAGAAGCTGAAGCTGGAAGCGATAGCTGTCCTCGGATTGGTTGGTTTCGTTGACCTGGGAAAGGCCGCTCGCGACGCCTTTGGCTTCCGCTTGGGTTTTCCTCGAGCCTTTCAGGGCGTCGGACGACAGGCCTTCGGCATAGGTCTGCGCGCCGAGTTGTCCGATCTCCTTGGCGAGCGTCGTGTCGGCGTCGCCCATCCCGATGCCTCCCTTGATCGCCGCCGTTAGGCCTCCCGTCACGCCGAGGACGTTCTTGAGGTTGGGCGCGGCGAGGATGCGATCGACGCGAGCGATCGCATCGTCGGTGCTGTCGTTGAGGCCCGGCAGCGCTTCGATCGCCGTCTGCCGGTCTTTGGCCGCCGCCTCGGTCGTCGTCTGGACGTCGGTCTGGTGCGCCTTCCATTGCGTGATGTCGGTCATCCAGGACGGCATCGAGGACCGCGCCTTGGCGGCGGAATTTGGGTCGTTGGGGTCCGAATGCGACTGGATCCAGGCAGACTGCGCGGCGCGCATGTCCTTGATCGCCGGGTCGAGGCCGGTGCCGCCGAGCACCATCGACAGCGGATTGGAGGCCTCGAAATCCGTCTTCGCCGCGTCGGGGTCTTTGCCGGCGGCTTGGGCCTCGCGCACCGCCTGGTCGCGGGCGATGAGCCAGTCCCTGTAGGCGCCGGCTGGCTGGTGGCTCTGAAAGATCGACGAGAGCAGTTGCGGATCGGAGGCGACGACCTGCATCTCCTGGGGCGAAAGACCCCATTCCTTGCCGAGCGCCGGCAGCGCCCCGAGCAACGCCGCGCGCTGCTGCAGCTGATACTGCATGTTGTAGAGGTTCATCATGTTCCCGATCTGCGAGGCAGGATCAGGGTTCATGCCGGTGAATTCGTTGGCGATGAGGGCCCGGTCGGCTGGGTTGGGCGAGCGGGACAGGCTGGCGGCGATGCCGGCGAGGCCGCGGTTGAAGCCCTCCTCGGCCTGGGCGCGCATCGAGGCCTTCATGTAGAGCTCGGCCAGGTTCGGCTGCTGCAGCTGCTGGTACTGCGACGCCAGGTCAGGCGGGCTTTGATAGGCCTGGGGCTGAGGCGGGGCTGGGGCGGCCCCAGGAGCCCCGCCAGGCCCTCCGGGGGCGGGAGGCATCCCCGGAGGGCCGCCGGGCGCAGGCGCGCCTCCTGGAGGCCCTGGAGGGCCGCCAGGCATGCCGGGGGCCTGCCCGAGCGCTTGGGCCAGCTGCATCCGGGGGTCGGGCTGGCCCAGGTAGAAGAGATCGGCGATCCCAGGCATGGCTCACGTCCCCCGACCCTGCAGGTTCTGCAGCGCGTTCATGAAGTTGGTGTTGATCCCGATGCCGGGCCGCACCTGGCCGGTCGCCTGCCACTGCTGCGCCAGCGCCGGAAAGACGCCCTGGCCCGGCTGATACTGCGGGCCGCCGGCCGGGGGCTGAACGCCGGGGGTCGTCACCCTTCCAGGATTGGCGCGGGCCTGAAGAAAGGCCTGCCAGTTGTTGGGCGTCGACCAGCCGCCTGGCGAGCCTGGCGAGCCCTGGGAGCCGCCCTGCTGGGGGATGAAGCCCATGATCTGCTCGGGGACCATGTAGGGGTTATAGCCGCCCATGGACGGGTTGCCGCTGCCCATCCCGCTGAGCGCCGAGGGCTGGCCAAACATGCCGAAGTCGAGGGCCGCGCCGAGACTGTTCGCGCCCAGCCCGGCGTTGTTGAGCGTCGTGCCGGGCGTCCCCGGGGTCGGCGGCGTGTAGACCGGCTGCGGGGCGTGGTAGCTGGCGATCGGCTGGCCCAGCGCATTGTTGGGCGTGCCGCCGCCCCAGCTGGTCGGCGGGATGGGGCCGCTCTGAAAAGCGCTGTAAGGGTTCGTCTGCTCGAACCCCGAGCCCGAGAAGCCCCCGTTGGGGCTCATCATGTAGAGATAGGGGTCGTAGCCGCTCATAGCCCGCCTCCAAAGCCGCCAAAGCCGCCATAGGCGGTGTCAGGCGGCATCGAATTCATCGAGGTGCCGTACCAGGGAGAGATTGCGTAGTTCATCATCCCCAGCTGCTGCTGGCCCATGGCCAGCGCCGGGTTCTGCGCCGCGCCGACGTTGAGCCACGGCGGGGGCGCGTTGGGGGCGGAATTCCACTGCGGCATGGGCCCGGGCTGGCCCAGCGGCGCGCCCGCGATCTGCGCCAGGGTCTGCTGCGCCTGGCCATAGTTCGGCGTCCCCGCCATCATGGCGCCGGGGCCGCGCCGCGCCATGAGGTTCATGTTCAGCTGCGGCCCGGGCGCGCGCGGGGCCTGATACTGGCCGCCGGCCTGCGGTCCGCCGCCGCCCAGAGCGCCGGACACGCCCTGGAGGCCCTGGGTGAACTGGTCGGAGGCCTTTTGCGTCCCAAAGCCCGGCAGGATGGAGCCCGCCGGCTGCGTCCCCGAAGGAGCTCCAGGCGGCCCGAAGACCGAACCCGGGGCCGCAGTGGGTGTCGGCAGCGTGCCGGTGGTGGAGGTGGCGTTCGAAGGCGTAAAGGCGGGAACCTTGCCGGTGGCTTGGTATTGCTTGGCGACTGGGTCGCCTGACCACGCCCCGACACCATGCTGCGCCATGTAATCGAGGGCGAAGCGATCGGCGGCCTGCCATTGCTTAGGGTCGCGTGGGTCGACGCCAGCCGCCAGCGCCGCTGCGCCGACAGCGCCAGGGGCCATGTTCAGCTGGAAGTCGCCATAGCTGCCGCCGCGCAACTGGTCAGCCCTGAGCAGAGACGCGGCGTTCGGATTGCTGGCCGACCAGGCGCGCATGCCCTCGGCGTTGGCGATGCCGAGGGCCAGGTTGGGGTCGAGCCCGATCTGCTTCGCATAGTTGCGGATAAAAGCAGTGTGATCGGCCCCGAAGGGCGACGCCGGTTCGCCCGAGGCGTTGATCGTGGTTCCGAGCGGCTGGGGCCCCTGCCTGGCCGCAATGAGCGCGTTCCCGCCCTGCTGCAGCTGCGCCCTGACGTCAGGCCTCTGGTCGAGCGTGTAAGGCAACGCCTGCCAATGGTTGAATTCGGCCGCGTTGCCGATGCCGTAGGGGTTATAGAGCCCGTTCCTCGCCGCGATCGCCGCCCACTGCTGCGCCGCCTTGCTGTTCGGGCCGCCGAGGCCCGAGATGTCGGCGGCGAGCCCGTAGCTGTGCAGACTGTTCCCGGCCGCGTCGAAGCGCGCGGCGCTCGTTCTCTCGCCCTGGCTCTGGAGCTCGGTGGGGGCGCGGTAGCCGCTCTCGATGCCGACATTGAGCCCGGCCGCCTTCGCCTCCCGGATCGCCGCCGCAAGGTTGGCGGCGAAGGCCGGGTTCATGTTGCTCGTGTCGCCCGGGCGGTTCGGGTGAGCGCTGAGCGACGAGAGAAAGGTGAGGTCGTCACTGGCCAAGGCCGAGCGCTCCTTGTCCAACGACGGCCCGCTGCCGCGCACGCAGGCGCTGAGGCCTCAGGGTCTGGCCAAGCGCGCCCACGCCCCCGATCGGGACCGGAGGCGAGAGCGCGCCCGGCAGCGGGCCCATTCCAACGCGGGGCCCCGGCCCCATGGGCGCGCCACGAACCCCGCCCATCGCGCCGCCCATCGGCGGACGGGGCGACGGCGGCAGACCCGGCGGATTGACTGACGAGGGCATGACCCCAGCGACGCCGCGAGACGCGCCCGGCGAACCGAAGGACGGCGTGCGGCCCTGTCCCATGCCCCGCGGCGGGGCGATCGCGTCGAGCGCGCCCATGTCGACGCCGAGACGGCCGCCCATGCCCATCGGCCTCACCGCATGCGGCGCGACCTTCATCACATCCTCGGCCATGGGCCCCACGACCTTGGGGTAGGTCTTGGGGTCGCCCTTGTAGCGATAGCTATAGATCGGCAGGCCAGTCGGATGGGTGTCGATCTGGGTGACGTCGGTCTTGAGGTGACTGTCCGAACCGCCGAGCGCAAACGCCCCGCCGACGCCGAAGGGTCCGCCGCCGCCGAAGAGCGAGCCCAGGCTCGAAAGGCCGCTCAAAGCCGCGTTGAGATAGTTGGGCTGCTGCTCGGTCGTCGTCTGGCTCGATGACTGCCCGATCTGCGTCTGGCCATAGGGCGTCATGCCGAGCGCGCTTTGGAGCACGCCCAGCTGCTGATAGGGATACTGCCAGGCCTGCTGGAACTGGCCGATCTGGGCGTTGATCTGGTTCTGCGCCTGCTGCTGCTCGAGCGCGCCCGCCGTCTGCTCCTCGGTGAATTGCCGGATCTGGTTCAGCTGCGCCTGCTGCCCGAGCGTGCCGAGGCCCTGCGCCGCCTGGCCGGCGATGTTCTCCTGGCCCAGCTGCGCCTGGACGTCGCCCTGCGCCGCCTGGAGCGCCTGCCCATAGTTCTGCTGATTGAGGCCGGCCGCCATCTGGCCCATGTTGAGCGCGTTCTGCGCCCCGAGCACGCCCTGGGCCACGCCTTGCCTTGAGCCGCCGAAGGCGTTCGCCTGCGTTGCATTGGCTCCCAGCGCCGACTGCTGCTGCGCGGCCTGCTGCTGCATCAGCGGGAGTGTCGTGTTGATGACGCTCTGGGTGTATGGGTTCATGTAATTGTTGATGTACGAGCTCGCCGACGGCGCAGCTGCGCCCAGGTTGCCAAGGAAGCCCGCCTCGCTCTCCTGGTATTGGGGCGCGCCAGCACCACCGCTGTTCGCCGCCAGCTGCCAGGCCTGCTGCATCTGAGGGCCGACATCGGCGACCAGTTGTCCCTGGTATTGCTGCAGCGGCTGCGAAGCGGCGTTCTGGGCGAAGGCGTAGTTCTGCTGCGCCGCCTGGTTCACCCACGGGGGCAATTGAACCTGGCTGATCTGGTTCTGGTTGGTGGTTGAGGTCTGCTGGCCGCCGCTGCTCATCGCGTGAGCTCCCGCTGATAGACGAAGGCCCGAGCCTTCACGCGCCAGCCCCTTCGACTTGCGTCAGGCAAAAATCCCAAACGGCCAACCGCCGTCATGACGTCGCAATGCTCGTCGTCGGCGAACTTGAGCACTTGGTCGTGTAAGGTCCGCGCATCCTTGAGCTCGCCGGTCGCAATCAGGATTTCGAGGATGCGGCGCTTGGGGAACTGCTGCACCTGCGCCAGCGCCCAGCTATTGCCCTCGACGAAGGACATCATCCGCCCGTCGCGCACCCGCTCGACGACGTCGTCGAAGTCGTAGAGGCCGCCCATGCGCTCGAGCACGCGATCGAAGCGGCGACGGTATGTTTCACGTGGAATGGCGGTCATGGGCCGGCCCCCGGCGTCATCCGGGTCGTGGTCAGGGTCCCGGCGTCGTCGACGGTCACGCTCCACACGCTCTCGCCGGTCGGCGACGTCAGATAGAGCGCGCCGGTCGCGCTCTTCTTGGTCAGCGTGTTGTTGAAATTGGCGACCGCCCACAGCGAAAACCGCCTGAGATAGGTCGACAGCACGTCGCTGACGCCCGGCATGTTCGGCAGGTCCGGCGGCGGCTGGGTCGAAGGCGGGCGGGGAGGCTGGCCTCCGGGAACGCGCGGGGTCGTCGCCATCAGCGATCTCCTCGCGGAACGACGTCGACCAGGTGCTGGCCCAGCGTGAACGGATTGACCTGCGGCCCCTTGACCGCGAACCTCAAGCGCATGTCGCGGCCGGTGGTGCGGAAGTCGACATAGCCGTCGGAGCGGATATTGACCGGCGGGCTTGCGAGCTCGGGCGCGCCGGTCGAGCGCGAATTGCGGTAGAACAGCTGATATTCGAGCCCCGCCGTGTCACCCTCGATGTCGGGGATCATCTGCTTGAAGGTCGTAAGCTTGCCGCCGCTCTGCAGGTTCAAGTCGAAGGTGTCGGCATAGGGCAGCGCACAGGCGTTGTAGATTGCGCCGATCTCATGCTGGTAGGGCTGCGTTCCGTCGGCGAAGATCGGCAGCGAGGCGTAGGTCGAGGTGAAGCCGGCCGAGCGCGGCATCGCCGCCATCTGTGACCACCAGCCCTCCTTGTAATTATAGACGACGGCGCGCGTGTTGTAGGGCTGGCCGTTCTGCGGAAACATCCACCAAAATTCCGAGAACATGCCGACGTGGCAGGCCGCCGCCTGCCAGCGGGTGGAGAAGGGGTCGACGTCGTTGACGATCCAGGTCCTGACCGGGCACTGGACCGGCATGACCGAGGTGCCGTCGAAGGAGAACGCGCCCTGCTGGCTCATCCAGACGATGAGCGAGCTCGTAGTGGCGATCGACATCGGCGACCAGGGCGTGCAGTCGTCGGCGAGCTCCTCGTAGTCGTAGACGTAGGGCAGGCCGAGGAAGCGCGAGACATAGGCCTTCTTCTCGGTGAAGAAGACGACCCAGCCGGCGCGCCCCGCGATCGCGGTCACGATCGGGCTCGCGGGTTCGAGGTCGAAGAACCCGGCCTGGTTGGTGACGCTGGAAAAGTCCCAGTCGGTCAGGTCCTCCTGGTCGCACCAGCCGAAGCGCCGCGCCGAGCCCGAGGCGTCGTTGACCATGCCGAAGATCATGACGAAGCGATCGGAAGTGACGACGAAGCACCGCCCCGCCGGGGCGTTGGTCACTTCCGTCAGCACGGTCGAAGTGTTGGCGAGGTAGGCCGCCGGATCCCACCACAGAAGCCGCTCGTCGGCCGAGGTCATGACCAGGAGCAGCGCGCCGAAATTGTCGATCGAATAGACGTCCGGCATGACGCTGAGCGAATTCTGCATCGTCGCGCCGGGCCTGGGGGGCGCGCCGTAGGCGCCCATGCCGTAGTAGCCCATGCCGTAGCCGTCCGGCGGCGATGAGGGCTGGGCAAGCCCGCCGACCGGCGTGATCTCGATCAGAGCCCCGTTGACGTCGACATAGACGTTCTGTTCGCACAGGTAGGCGACATAGTAATTGCCCTTGAGGTCGAACCAGGGATGAATGGCGCGGCAGCGCGAGGCGAAGGTGTAGCTGATCCTCTGCTGGCCGCCGATCGGCTGCAGGAGGCCCTCGATCCAGCGGATGGCGTTGACCTCCGACCAGTTGGAAGAGCGCATCTTCTTGGTCGCGAGCGCCACCACGCCGGGCGGAATATCGAGCGGGTTGAACTGGGTGCTCATGTCAGTGCAGCGGCAAGAATCTCACCATGGGCTCGCCAATGAGGAGCGAGATCACGCAGGCGATGAAGATCAGCAGCACGATCAGCAGGAAAATCCGCTGGATGTTCCACGGGATCGGCCATTCGAAAATCGCCGCGACCCAGACGATGATCGCGCCGATCAGGACGAGGACCGCGGCGAGGATGACGCAGTTGATGATGCCGAGCAGAATGCCGATGATGCTCATGCGAGCGCCTTTCGAATGTCGGCGAGCGCCGCGGTGCGGCGGTCGAGATGGGTGAGCCCCCCATTGATGGCGCGGGTCACGGCGCGGATGTCGTTCGCGTCGGCGTGGCGGTTGAGCTTGTGGGTTTTCCAAAACCAGCCGCTGACCGTGGCTGCGGCGGGGAAGCGCTCGACCTTTCCCGGGTCGGCGACGAAGTCTTCGTCCATTGCTGTCGCCGCCGCCTGGTAGTTGGCGCGGCCGGTCAATTGGATGAGGCCGCGGCCTTTGTAGCGGACGCCGTCACCCTTGTGGACGTTGCCGAGGTCCTTGCGGCCCTCGTAGGCTGAGCCTGAGGCGTATTCCTGGGTGGTCCTGAGGCCGTCGCTCTCGTGGATGACCTGGGCGAGGAAATGCGACTGGCGGTCAGGCGTGTCGATCTCATAGTTGCGCTCGAGAACGGGCATGGCGTCCGCCAGGCCGTCGATGATCCACGGTTTGCCGTTGGGCGCGGCCTGTTTGAGGACGTCGGCCCATTCTCGAGGCGTCATCGCTTTACCTGCGCAGCGGCTGTGGATGGGGCTGCTCTTCCGGCAGTTCGTTGTCGGGCCTGAGGCTCGTGTCGACGATGAAGTATTTCCAGCCGTATTCCGGCACGTAGGCGAGGATGATCACGTTGCCGCTGACGCCAGGAGGCGGGGGCGGCCAGATCGAGCCAGCAGGGGGCACGATCGGGTGCGACGGGCTCCCAGGCTCGCCAGGCTCGCCCGGAGGCACGGGCTGGATCGGATGACCTGGCGTCGGTCCTGGCCAGATGCCGGGAGGCGGCTCGGGGATGATCGGGCCGCCGCCGATGCCTGCACCTTCCTCGATCCCCCAGCCGGGATCGACCGGGCCTTCACCTTCCTCGATCCCCCAGCCGGGATCGACGGGACCGCCGCCGGGGCGGCGTTTACGGACGCGCAGGAAGCCTGAAACGAAAGGCATTGGCTTAGTCTCCTCTCAGTTATGAGCGTCGCTCGGACGCTCAGCCGCAGTGGACGACGGAAAAAACGATGTGATGACGATGGTGAAGGAGGCGATCAGCGCCCCGATCATCTGGCCGGCGGGCTCGCTCTCGGGCAGGGGAAAGACGGCGGAATAGGCGGTCAGCCCAGTGAAGGCGAAGACGACCACGAGCGCGATGACAAAGCGCGGGGAAAGGAAAGCCGTGTCGGCGCTGTAGCGGCGCAGAACAGTGATGAGCGAGAGCATGACCAGGATGATGACGACCATCGCGCTGACGGTGGTCAGCGCCGGATAATTGGAGGTCGCGACGTCTTTCGGGGTCATCGGCCTGCGACCTGGTCCTCGAGCGCGCTCAAACGAGCGTCGATGTCGTTGACCTGGGCCGCGACCTCGACGATGTCGGGCGGCGGCGGCTCCTCGATCGGCGGCGCGGGGATGACGAATTGCGCCCAAAATTCCTGCACATCAGGATGGTCGTCTTCCAGAAATTCCTCAAAGATGATGGGTTGATGCTCCTCTGTGACGGCGATGATCTTCCCATCCTCGTTGCGTTGAACGTAAGGCATCAGCGCACCCTCCGCGCCGTCAGACTGGCGATAGTGGTTCCCCCCGCACCGTTTTGCACCCAAACCAAATAGACATTTGTTGTCGCGGTGAAATTAAAGCGCTTGGTCGGCAGAGGCCAAGCATAAGCGCCATTCGCCATCATCGAACTGAACGACATGTTTATGTCGTAAGCCGTGAGCGAAAGCGAAGTCGCCGTAATTTGCCCAGCCGCTGACGTCGCCGTGCCAGAAATCGCAACGCTGATTTGCCCCCACACATCCCAATCGCCAGCAGTTAACGATAGGGTGACAGCGTTTTGCGTAGTCCCGGCGACAAGGATAGGGTTGGCGCTAACGCGCAAATATTCTCCCACCATCCCCTGCGCCGCATCGGAACCATCGGTGACGCCCCTCAGGGCGATCGGACCCGCCAGAAGCGCTGGGTTGATGTCGATCGGCTGGGTGTTGGTGTATTCGGTGACGATGCAGACGCCGGGAGCGCCCGCGCCGCCGGGCTGTCCAGCCGTGGTGGCGTTGAAAGCGGCCCCGCCGCCCCCGGCTCCGTACCCGCGCCCCGCCGCCCCCGGCGTGTTGCCGGACGCGCCGACGACCGATCCCCAGCCGCCGCCGCCGAACTTGCCTGACCCGCCAGCGCCGCCGCCAAGTATGCCGGTCTGCGACGCCGTGATGACATAGCCGCCAGCCTGACCGGGAGCGCCCGCCGCCGCGACCTGACCCGTCCCCGGCGCGCCGCCCGCCCCGCCGCTATAAGTCTGGAGCGCGCCGCCGCCGGACCCTCCGTTGGCGGCGACGAACGAGCCGAAGCTCGTCGCGACGCCCGCCCCGCCGGCGCCCAACCCTGCGCCGCCGCCAGCGCCGATGGTCACGGTCTGGGACGCGCCGATCTGGGCCGCCGTCATGAACGAAGCCGAATAGCCGCCCGCGCCGCCGCCCGGCATACCGTAGATGTAGCTCGCAGCGGGAGAAGCCAGCCCCGCCCCCCCGCCGCCGCCGCCGACGCACTCGACAACCGCCGTCGTCATGCCGGGAGTGGGCGTATAGGTCCCGCTCGCGGTGAATACTTGCACGTTGATCGGCGCGCCGCCGCCGACCAGCGACTGCCACGCCGCGCCGTTAAAAATCCATTGCTGGTAGACCTGACCGGCGACGGGGTTGGAGGGGAAATCCAGCGCAGCCATCAGCGAACCCTCCGCGCGGAAATTGTCGCAGTGCTTGGCAAGGTTGTGCCGCTGCCGCCAG
>Ga0126378_10005198_pt1 | contig 10076 bp, 14 predicted proteins | sample PanSoiMetPlot_23_FD_92587 | JGI IMG/M metagenome (GOLD analysis project Ga0126378, IMG submission 92587) | Tropical forest soil microbial communities from Panama - MetaG Plot_23 | ecosystem: Environmental > Terrestrial > Soil > Tropical forest > Bulk soil | place: Panama | collected 2016-02-17 | reverse complement strand
ATCCAGAACGTAGAATCTTTTGTTCGCCGACGGCTGCGAGATATCGAAGACCGCGAGCGCGTCTTTCTTCGGAAAAATCGGCTGGCGCGAGATTGCAACAGCGCGCGCGAGCGCGGCCATGGGGGCACCGAGAGCTTGCGCCTGCTGCAGGAATGGATCGAGTCCGTTCGCCGGATTGTCTGGTGTCGCGGCGATCGACGCGGCACCCATCGCCGGCTGTTGCGCGCGCGTGGCAAGCGGTGGTGTGGTCGCTGCTAAACCGCCGAGCAGCGTGATGAATCGGCGGCGCGTCGATTGAACGCATTGCATCCGTTACCCCCAAAGCCGGAACCCGCAGAATATCGGCTTCGACCCGATCCGTCAGCGGTATTGGCAAGGCGATATCGGACTATTGCGGCAAAATACGATCGAGGGTACCAGTGATAACTAATTGCGTTTCAATAGGCGTTTCTCTGAATCGCACTCATGAGCGTCTCAAGTTTGTGCTTCTTGCAATAGGTTTCGACCGCCTTCCGGTTTCGTTCGAAGCGGGCCAAATCCACCATGCTCTGATTTTTCGCGGCGTTGAAGTAGCCGCTCATCCACGCCGCCAACACGTCCTTTGTGTCGCGGTCCTTGTCCATATATTGACCGCAGGTGACGACAGAAAGGTCGATCACGACCTGAGCCTTGGCGGGAATGGCAGGAACTACGAGCAAAGATGCGCACGCGGCGACCGTCGCCAAACAGAACGTTTTTTTGGATGTTGGCATGACACTCACTGATTTTGTTTCGCGGTTGCCCATTTGAGACCGGTCATGACGGTCTCGGTGGGATAGGAAGTGCACCATTGTTTCACATTGGCGATATTTCGTGCGTAGGCGTCCAGGTCCACCCAGGCATAACCCAATTTTTGGTTGAAATAACCGCTCATCCACGCGGAGAATGTGCGTGCCTGTTGCGGCGGCATCGCCAAATAATCCGCGCAAGTGACTTTTGCCATGTCGATCATCACTTGTGCCCCGGCGGCGGACGGCAGGACCGCTCCGATACCACCTAGATGCAAAGCCAGAATGAGAGATTTGTGCAGCATGACAGAAACTCCCCAGCGATCGCCGACTATAGCGGCGCGTGGCTGGGTGAATTTGATGTATGTCAATAACCTGAAAGCGAGCGGCTGTGCGAACACTGCGCCAACCACCCCCGTCAGGCCGAAACCGCCTGCAAGATCCGGCTCAAGGCCGATCGGTTTAGCCTTCGTCCTAGTTCGTGTATGTTGGCCGTTTGATCTGTCTTTGCCGTCTTCATCGGCGGAGTCCCCATCAGTTCATCATCTGGCAACATCATGAGACTGTCTCGTCGCAAATTCCTGCATGCCGCAGCGGGCGCCGCCGTTGGTTCCGGCTTACGCGCATGTCGCCTCGGCCTCCGATTATCCGACGCGACCGGTGCATTTGATCATCGGCTATCCGCCCGGCGGATCCGCTGACCTGACCGCACGGCTGACCAGCCAATGGCTGTCGGAGCGGCTGGGCCAGCAATTCATCGTCGAAAGCCGGCCAGGCGCGGCGACAAATATCGCCACCGAGTCAGTCCTGCGCGCGGCGCCGGACGGCTATACGCTGTTGCTCGCCGCGCCGGCGAACGCGACCAATGTCGCCTTGTTCGCGCAGCTCAATTTCGACTTCATGCGCGATATCACGCCAGTCGCTGGAATTATTCGCTTTTCTGACGTCGTCGACGTTAACCTGTCGGTGCCGGTGCATACGATCCCCGAGCTGATCAGCTACGCGAAAGCCAATCCCGGCAAGCTCAACTTCGCCTCGTCGGCATCGGCTCGACCCTTCATGTCGCCGGCGAGCTCTTCAAGATGATGGCGGGCGTCGATATCGTCCACGTGCCCTATCGCGGCGGCGGTCCGGCACTGGTCGATCTGATGAGCGGGCGCGTGCAACTGATGTTCGACAACTTACCCACCTCACTGGAATTTATTAAAGCGGCAAGCTTCGGCCTTTGGCGGTGACAACGGCGCAACGTTCGCCGGTGGTGCCAGATTTGCCTACTGTGGCCGATTTCGTGCCTGGCTATGAGGCGAGCGCATGGTATGGCCTGGTCGCGCCGAAGGGAACGCCCGCTGCAATTGTCGACAAGCTCAATACAGCGGTCAACGCGATGCTGGCCGATCCGACGGCAAGAGCGCGGTTTATCGACCTCGGCGCGTCGCTGCTTGCCGGGTCGGCTGCCGATTTCGGTAACTTGATCGCCGACGAGACCGAGAAGTGGGGCAAGGTCATCAAATTCGCCGGCATCAAGCCGGAGTGATTCAACACAGACGGCTTCGTCGGGAACTATTCGGCGTGGTAATTTTTTCGTCGCCGAGTGTCGATCGCACAGCGGATGCTGCAAGCGTGACGGTCCATCGCGCCAGGGGTATCTCGGCGAATAGCCCGAAGCTCACAATCGGGAGATTTTTCCTCGTTTCGAGTCGATGGACCGCGCGAGGGGGTGTTGCCAGCGTGCCGACCAAGCGGACCGGTCGCCGGAGAGTAGTACTTCCTCCTCAGCGCTTGCGATAAGACGAGCTTTGCCGCTTGCCTTCGCCAGGGAGCGTTCGGGTTTGATCGCGCCCGCCGTGCCGTCCAGAGCTTCGTCGTTCATTGGGGTTTCCGATCCTTGCAATCGACGACACCTTTATGAACTGTTGCCGGGAAGTTTGATGAAGCGGAGTAACTACGCCCCTGCCCGCTTCGCCAAGACCAGGACAGGCGACCTGACCATTTTTATTGTGCGTCGTTTACCGTATTACTTCGCCTGCTGCCGGCTCAAATAATCGACGATCGACAGGATGCGGTCCCGCACCGCCTCCTCGGAGCCGCAGGGAAGATCGAGCAGGGTATCGAGCTCGCTCTCGCGCCTTTTCATCGCCGACACGACTCTTTTTGGGATTTTGCGATGGGCCTTGCTCGGCGGCGGGAGCACTGGGACTGCCGGAGCTTCGTGCCGACAACCCCAAATCGGCATTTCGGCGCCGCGGTGAGTGGGCCGCGTATTTCTTCCGTCGATCATTTGGTAAACCGCGGCACTATCGAAGCTCCCGTGATTGCGCTTCGCCAGTAAGGTCAAATCCGTCGGTTTGGTTTTAAGTTTGGCGCTCAGGGGGCCCGCGCCCTTGGCGTCGGCGCCATGGCACCCGGCGCAATTTTCCATGTACGCCGCCTGGCCTTTGTCGGCGTCTTGCGCCAACGCACCGCTCATCGCAGCCAGCAGAAAGGCTGCGGCGCACAGCATTACTAATATCGGTACCCCAATCGGTCGCATGTCCAGGTTTTTTTTGGACCAAAGACCTGCAGTTGCCGACAGATTTGCTCCCGGTCTTTGATTCAAATCAAGAAACCAGCGCTGGCCATGCGCTTAATGGCTTTTATGAACGCGAAAAAGCAGCGAAAGCGCAAGTCCAGTTCATCGCGCCACCTGGCAGAGGCGATTGAAGCTGCGGATCGCAAGATCAAGGACTATCTTTTGCGCCTGCATTTGTCGCTCTGGCACCCGATCTCGACGGCGCCCGCCAACCACGACCTCGAGCTGAAACTGCTGGACGGCGCATCCACGATTATACTTCCATTTCCCTGCAGACGAACGAATGCCGGTGAGTGGATCAATGCCGATCTGGAAACAAGTATCAACATTCGGCCGACGAAGTGGCGGCCGTGGCAAAAAGCAAAAGGGCGCAAGCCGGGCTCGAAACCAGAGCCGTGCTGGAGGAGCTGACCATCGGCTACTTGCAACATCGCGCGTTCGCCAATTCCATCGCCGAAATTGGCGGGGCACACTTCATCAAGCGATCGCAACGTCGGTCATCATGCTGCTGATCTTGATTCCCTTATTTGCCTTTCGCTCGCTTGCCGATGTTGTCGGCGCACGCGTATTGCTTCGCCTTTTCTTCGAGCCGGGCCGAAGGCTTGATGCGGCGCCGGCGGAGGCACACAGCGAGGGAGCTTAACAACATGCGATCTGCGAGCCTCATCGCGATATCTGGGCTGATCGTTCAGGCGGCCCCATGCCGACGTAGTCCCAAACGTCATGCTGGGCACCTGGGCCGAAACGGCCGAACAGTGCGCCGCAAAAGACAAATCCAATATCGTGATCGCGCCCGCCAAATATGGCGACGGCGCCGGCAGCTGCGCGGTACGCTTCATCGTGCAGACGTCGGGATCGGCCGGTATGAACTACGCAGTGCATGCGCTTTGCACCAGCGCATCGCTGCCGGAGAAAACCCAAATCGTCAATATCGTGGTACGACCCCTTGGCCAAGATCGCGTGGCGATGGGCCGATCGTTCGAAAATTTAAAGACCTATCAGCGCTGCCCATAATACCGCGACAAGCCATGAGCGCTTTGGCCCTTTCCGGCATAATTTTTGTTTTGACGCTGGGCGGCATCTTTCTTGGCACGCTGCTGCGCCGGGCTTTGCCGAAACACCACCTTAGCGACGACGCGCAAGACACTGTGAGGCTTGGCGTTGGGCTGGGCAGAACGATTCTCGCCGCTGCGCGGACCTCGGCCGCGCGCTTTGGCCGCAAGCATGGGGAATATCGGCGCGGCGATTTGGTTATTATGCAATGCGCATCGGGGCGGCCGCGGAGCAAGGGATTTCGAAATGCCGGATGTAACGAGGCGTAATCTTCTCGGGACCGCCGCGGCGGCGACGCTTGCTGCCTCGGCCGACGCCGCACGGGCCGAGGCGCCGGTCCGTAATGCCGCGGCGCCGGGGGTCTACCGCTACAAGATCGGCTCCTATGAGCTCACCGCGCTCTACGACGGCATCTGGTATCGTCCGATCGACGATAAATTCATCGCCAACGCGCCATTCGCGGAAGTCGAGCAGGCGCTCGACGCTGCTTTCATGCCGCACGACAAGCTGGCAACGCCATTTACTACGCTGATCGTCAATACCGGTAAACGGCTTGTGCTCCTCGACACCGGCACCGGCGGACAAATCACGCCGTCAGCCGGGGTGTTGCGCGATAATCTCGCGGCCGCAGGGATTGATCCGAAAGAGGTCGACACGATCGTCATCTCGCATTTTCATCCTGACCACATCAACGGCATCAAGGACAAGGATAACGCGCTGATCTTTCCGCGCGCCGAGATCATGGTCCCGGCGCCGGAATGGGACTATTGGATGGACGACGGCAATCTCAACACCGCGCCTGCGGATCTGAAAGTCGTGTTTCTCAACCAGCGGCGGATTTTTGCCGACATCGCCAAGCAGGTGACGCAATTCGAGTCTGGCAAGGAAGTCGCGCCCGGTATCGTCACGATTCCCGCGGCGGGGCACACGCCCGGCCACACCGTCTTTGCCATTCATTCCGGCGATCAATCCTTGCTGGTTTTGAGCGACACCGCTCAGCATCCGGCTGTGTTCGCGCGCCATCCGGATTGGCAGGCAAGCTTCGATATCGACGGCGCCGCCGCGGTCGCAACTCGCAAAAAACTTTTCGATCGCGCGGCCGCCGACCGCATGCTGGTTACCGGCTATCACTTCCCCTTCCCCGCCTGCGGCCATTTGATCAAGACTGCAACCGGTTACGAACACGTGCCGGTCGAGTGGCAGACGGTGTTATGAGGGCTGGAACCAGCCGAAATTCCAGTTTTGCCCGGACTATGCCTAAGCACTGCCCTAATTGCGAGTAACCTCGCATCGGCATGCGGCAAGTGCACGCTGCCGAACGGGGACTGTCGTGCGGGCGAAAGCAACAGGGGCGGCAACGCTTGCCCTAACATTTCTGCTGTTGACCGCCGGAGCGGTCCGCTCACAGGCGCCACAACCAACACCCGGCGAAACACGATCACCGCTGTCCGAAATCGCGCACGATTTCACCAGTTGGCTGAGCCACGTTACTGGCAGCAGCCCTGATCACCACCGGGTAACGTCTTCACCACCACCATTGCCGCGACCCCGGCCGGCAGAGCCGGCGCCCACACCTGTGGTGTCGAACGCGGCGCCGCCGGAGGCAACGCCTGCGACCACCCAGCCGAAGAAGAAAGCCGTGGCGCCCGTTCTGATCAATGACTGATTAAAGGGAAGTCCATGAATCCTGCTGATGAAGTGCCTGCGAAAGTAGAGGCGCCGGAGTCGACCAGTGCTCCGGCCGATTTCGGTCACAAATTAGACGAGCGCTCCTCTGTTTCGGATCCTGGCGCCGCAAGCCGGCCCGTGGAAGATTTGCATAGTCTGCTTTTGCGGATCAGCCATCACCTCGATTACGAGACCTCGGAACGATCGACAATTTATTATCGTCTCTTGGCGATCGACGCTCAGGCAAAGCGGATAGAGAGCCAAACTAAAAGGCGCGCGTTGCGGGCCTTAGGCCGTTATTTCGTGGTGATTTGTCTTGCCGTCGCCGGCACGTTGGCCTGGCAGTCGTACGGCGAGGCGACCAAACAGATAGTGGCGACAAGAGCGCCGGAACTCGGCTGGTCTCCCGCGGCGAAGCTAATGATCGCGAGTTGGGTTCAAGAGCTTGGCTGGACGAAACCCTCAGAGGCTCGCGACACCTCGTCTGCACGATCGCCTGTGGCAGAGACGCCGCAGGGGATACGGGTAATACCTGTTGCCCAGACCGCGCCGGAGGGGGCCGCACCCAAAGAGCCGGCTGCCCCCGCTATTGACCCCGAGCAAGTGCAACAGATAACGCGCAGTCTGACCAGGCTTCAGCAAAGCGTCGAGCAACTCGCCGCCGCGCAAGACCAGATGGCGCAACGGATTACATCGCTGCAGGCCGCCGACTCTGAAATCCTAAGTCGGGTTCCAGCGCCCCCGCCGCCCCCGCCGCTGCCGCCGGCCGCACCGTCGCGCAAGCAATCGACCGCGCCAGCGCCAGTGCCGCGAGCACCCGGTTCGGGTCGCTACTAGCGCCTCGATCGTGCGTTCCGGTCAGCCTCGTGCAAAAGCGGACCATCGGCGTGCCAACGGCCAAGTAGCGGCGAAATCAAAATGCGGAGGCCGGCGGCTCAGCCGGCCTCCTCTATCCCGCGATTTTTGTTTTCCTTGAACCGCTGCGGGACGACTACTCGTGAGCCTGATCTTTCCGGACGCGCGAATTCACGTCCCGGGATCTTGCTGAAAAATCCGGCTTGCGGGCCGGGCGGAGGTGCCGCCGGCAACCGCAAGCCGGTGCGTACGATCCGGGCCTCGGTTCGCACCGCATCTGGTGCTAATTCCGGATCGCAGGCAATTGGATTACGACCGCCTGGTGCTCTTGGTCATGCCGGCTTGATGCGCCTTGGCCGGCTTGGCATGCCGCGCATGATGCACGACATGACCCTTGCTCTGCGCGATGTGTTTGCGCACATGATTGCGGTGGCGGGCGGTGTGCTTCACTGTCTTGGCGGGCTTAACCGTCTTGGCCGCTGGCGTGGACGGCGTCTGGGTCTGGACGGCCGGCGCGGCGGCGGTGGAAGCCGGCGTGCCGGACGGCGGAGCGGCGATCGCCGAGCCGGCGATCAAGCTCGTCGCAAGCAGCGCGGCGGCGAATTTGGTCAACATTGTGTGTCTCTCCTTTTTCGGCGCTTTGGGGGTTGACGCCGATTGTCGCGGAGAAACCTACAGCCCGGCCACTGAACGCGGCCTGAAGTGGCGCAGCGTTTAGCGTTCACCTACGTGAAATTCTCGTAATGCGCCGGCGTCTTGCCGCCGATCAACTTTCCGTTGACCGCCGCTAATCCAGGAACCGTCGGCGGAAGAAATGCTAGGTTATCGGTGTTAGCCGCCTGAAAACCTATTGCAACCTGGAACCTCGTACGGGGGAATAAACTCATAGAGTAAGGACTCCAGGATACGCACGCTCGTTTGGAGACCACGGAACCAGGCAGCCAAAACCGGAGGAACCATGCGCAAAACTTCCATGCTTACAGCCGTCATCCTTGCGGCGGCCATCTCGGGCACCCCGCAGCTTGCCGCAGCGATGGGTGGTGCCAGCCCCAGTAGTACCGAAGGGAGCTCGCAAGGGAGCCCACAAAAGCCGTCAGGAAAAAGCGACACCAAGAAGAACAAGAAAGGTAAGAGCAGTTCGGCCAAGGATTTCATCGACGGCTATCATGCCGCTTACGCGCTAATCTACGACAAAGACGATTACCAGGGTGGCATCGCCGCGCTGCGCACCTTGCAGCATGACAACAATGCCGACGTGGCCACCCTGCTCGGCTATGCGAGCCGCAAGCTCGGCCGCTATGACGACGCCAAATATTGGTACGACAAGGCGCTCGCCGCCGATCCGAAACACGCTTTGACGTGGAGCTATTACGGCATGTGGCACGCCGAACAGGGCAATCTGCTCAAGGCCAAGGACGATCTCGAACAGGTGCGCCTGATCTGCGGCACCGAGTGCAAAGAATACGTCGCGCTCAAAGAAGTGATCGACGGCACGCGGACGTACTGATCGCACGTAACCGTCGAACTGTCGTGTCCCCCGGATATCGTCAAAACGATATCCGGGCGTTTTTTTTGTAACGCTGCATTGCCAAGCATATTCACGTTGACGGGAGGAAATCATGAGAGACATCGCCGCCGCGGCGCTGTGCACTACTGGTTTGATTTTGGGAAATCCGCTACCCGGACTTGCGCAAGACGTTCTCACCACACACCGGCTGTCCGCGGCGCTTGCCGCCGAGGCCGTGGTCGAAGCGGTCGCCGCTTGCGCCAAGCAGGGTTACAAGGTGACCGCTGCCATCGTTGATACCGATGGCGTCACACAAGCCACGTTGCGCGTCGATGACGCCTCGATGACGACGCTCGGCGCTGCCCGCGATAAGGCCTATACCGTGCTCATGCTGGGCGCGGCGCGCAACGAGGATACCAGTGGCGCCATCGTGCAACGTGTCGGGTCGACGCCATCGGCCGGCGGCTTGGCTAAGCTGCCGCACATACTTCTGTTGCCGGGCGCGATCAGAATCAAAGTTGGCACCGAAGCGATCGGGGCGATTGGCGTCGGCGGCGCGCCCGGCGGCGATCTCGATGAAGCCTGCGCCAAGGCCGGTCTCGACAAGATCAGCGGGCGCTTGAAGTAATCGCCTGCCGCGCAGGGTCGGCGCGATGCTGCGCGCCACCATACGCGCGTCACTCACCCGTCGCTTTTTCTGTCTCCGTCAAAAGCCATTCCTTGTAATCTGGATCGACGCTCTCGATTGGCAGCACCAATATTGCCGGGGTCGTATAGGAGTGCAGCTGCCGCACCGCGGCACGAACGGGCTCGGCGAGCGCGGCGCGGGTCTTGATGATCATCACCGCCTCCTCGCTGCGCTCGATGGCGCCCTGCCACCAATACAGCGACACCATGCCGGGCAGGATATTGACGCAGGCGCACAGCCGCCGTTCGACCAGTTCGCGGCCGATGCGCTCCGCCTCGACAACAGACGGATGGGTCGTATAGACAAACACCACGCGTTCATTGTTGCTGTCCATAATCGCACTCCCTCGGCTCCGCCGCTTGTTTGAAACCGCTTTGTCATGCCGAAATCAGGTCAGGCACATTCTTATAAGCGCATCGCCTTCGTCGCCAGCGACGTGCCGGCGGCACAGCGGGCGCGGCGCCGCCTGGTCGAGCGTTACGGCGACATCCGGCCCGAGGCCGCCGATGTCGTGGTCGCGCTCGGCGGCGACGGCCTCATGCTGGCGACCCTGCAACGCTTCATGAATTCCGGCAAGCCGATCTACGGCATGCATCGCGGTACGGTCGGCTTCCTCATGAATGAGTACAGCGAACGGGATCTGCATAAGCGGCTCGCCGCCGCCCATGTCACGGTGATCCATCCGCTCTTGATGCGGGCGCGCGATGCCGCTGGCCGCGTGCATCGCCACCGCGCGATCAACGAAGTCTCGTTATTCCGCCAAACCTATCAGGCGGCGAGGCTGCGTATTTTTGTCGATGGCAAGGAACGCCTCGCCGAACTCGTTGCCGACGGGGTCATGTTGGCGACGCCGGCCGGCTCGACCGCCTACAATCTATCTGTGCAGGGCCCGATCATTCCGATCGGGGCGCCGCTTCTGGCGCTCACGCCGATCAGTCCATTCCGACCGCGGCGCTGGCATGGCGCGCT
>Ga0126378_10005197_pt1 | contig 10077 bp, 8 predicted proteins | sample PanSoiMetPlot_23_FD_92587 | JGI IMG/M metagenome (GOLD analysis project Ga0126378, IMG submission 92587) | Tropical forest soil microbial communities from Panama - MetaG Plot_23 | ecosystem: Environmental > Terrestrial > Soil > Tropical forest > Bulk soil | place: Panama | collected 2016-02-17 | reverse complement strand
TGCCACGTCCCGGCTGCACATCTGGCCAGGCATTTCCCTGCAGCACCAGCCGGCAGCCCATCGCAGAGGTGCGGTCCGGGCCGGCACCCGGGGGTTTCTTGCGGGTGCCCTCGGCAAGGCGCAAGTCGAAAGCGATGCCGCGGTCAAGCTACGTTGGGTCCATGTGCCGAAGCATCAAGACCCTGCGCGAGCCCTACGCCGAGCAGGTGACGAACGAAGACGTCAGGGCGGCCGCCCTGCAGTACGTGCGCAAGATCAGCGGCTTCCGGGCGCCGGCGGCGCACAATGCCGAGGCGTTCAACGCGGCCGTCGATGCCGTTTCACAGGCCACAGCTGACTTGCTCGACCGGCTCGAGGTGCGCGCGGCCCCCGCTCGCGCCGCCGCATCGTCCGGTACTGTGGCTGCCGCACGCAGGGCGCCAGCCGGTGCGGCAAGGTCCACGCGCTCGCGTTAGGGAGTTACGGCCGGCCCATCGTCGCGGCGTTCCTGATCAGGAGCGAGCCAGGTGGCACCAGGTCAACTCCGTCGGGATCATCGAGGTAACCGGGTGCCCGGCCGGCGACGCCGGTATGGCCGTACTGCCAGACAATGCGCTTGGTTGCGGGGTTGATCACGATGATCCGGTGATTGAAGTCGTCATTGACGAGGATGTTCCCGTTGGGCAAAGGCAGGGCGAGCGAAGGCTGGTTGAGCCCGCCGAAACGCCACACCAGCCGACCGCGGGTCGTGAACTCCACAACCTGCCCCGGATCGGAGTAGTCCGTGGTCAGGTAGCGGCCCGGGTACACCTGGTTGGTATCTGATGGATACAGCACGCCCGGCGGCCGCGCCGACCACTGGAGGCGGCCGTTGGCGCCGATGCCGTCGGCCCAGTCGCCGTTGATCTCGGTAACCACGTAGCCGCCGTTGCTCATTGGGAACGCGCCGTTCGGGCTGCCGAAATGCCGAGGTGGATCATGCACGCATGCGTTGCTGCTCCTGCCGATGATCCGCTCCGGCCGGTGTGCCGGCGGATGGATGACCAGGATCCTGCAGTTCCTGATGTCTGCGACCAGGAGATCCCCGCCGGGCAGCAGGAGCGCATCGTCGGGATTGTTGACCCGGTTGCGGCCCATTCCTGGTGTACCAGGCTTGCCATACCGGTACACGATCTTGCGCGTTGCGACGCTGATTATGGAGATGACCTGATCGTTTTCCTGGGTCGCCACGATGTACCGGCCATCAGGTGAGAAAAACGCGTCATCGGGGACCCGGAACGTCTGTCCCCGTGCGAGGTCCCCAGGTTTCGGGAACACCCACCTGATCCGCCCCTGAGGATCGATGATCACCAGCCGGTTGTTCAGGTGATCGGCGACCAGCACGTCGGCCGGCAGGGCGGACGGGTCTGATCCCGGGGCGAGATGGCCCTGGCTGCTGGGCGGCGCCAGCCACGGCGCAGGCAGGCGATGTGCAGCATTTGGCAGCAGGCGCAGCGCGACAACGGCGGGAACTGACCGTGTCCCGTCGGTGCCGCCCATCAAGTACGCGGTCTGGCCGACGACCGCGGTAGCCGCATGGGCGACCGGCATTGGCAAGACGCCGGCCACCGAGACGGCGCTGGTCCGCGAGTCAACGGCCAGGATGGCCGCGCTGGCGGTGGGCTTGCCTGCGCCGAGTCTTTCCGGAGCGCGCGCGCCGGCCACCGCCGCGCGGCCGCTCGGCACTTCCGGAGCGCGCGCGCCAGGCACCGCCAGGCGGCCGCTCCCCGATACGCCGCCCGCCAGGAAGATCGTTGAGCCGAGTACGAACGCGCTCTCCGCGGCGAGTGGATGCGGCAGGTGGCCGGCGACGGTGACCCGGCCGCTAACCGGGTCGAGGCGCTGGATGACGTCGGTCGGACCGGACGCGGTCACGCCGCCGAAGACCCACACCTGTCCGCCGACCGCGGCGGCTCCGGCGAACGCCACTGGGACTCGCAACTTCGCCACGACCTCGAAGTGTGCTCCGTCGGTCGTCGCAAGAACGGCAGCCGCAGGGTGGCCTTGGGCGCCACCGCCGATCAGGTAGGTCACAGTGCCGAGCGGGACGGCGGCTGAGCCCGTCCTCGCTCCCGGCAGCCGCGCCAGTTCGGCGGGCCGCTGTGCTGCGCTGCGGGCGGGCAGACGCGCCTGACGGGCATGGGCTGGCCTCTGCACCGCTGTGGCGGCTCGGCCTGCCCCGCCGAACACGGTCACGTTGCCGTGCACCATGGCGGCCGCTGCCGCGGTCGCTGGTATCGCCAGCCCGCCTGCTGGCCGCTGTTGTCCGGTCAGCGGGGTCAAGCGGGTTACCGAGCTGAGCGCCTGGCCACCGGAGCTGCCGCCGACCAGTACGACCTGGCCGCCGCCGACAGAAACCGCCGCCGCATTGGAGACCGGCTGTGAGAGCTGATAGGGCGTCCATGTCGCTGACAGGGAGAGACGTTTGATGGCGGGCGGCCCGGAGGCGGCAGCGAGCCGGTCCGGATCCGCCGGGCGCCCTCCGGTGCATGCCGCCGCGGCGATGGCTGTCACGCAGGCGAGAAATCGGACCGGCCTGGCAAAACGGTTCCGGCCACCGCCGGTTGTGCCATCGGATCCATGAGCGCTGGGTCCGTTAACGCCAACTCCTTGATGCTGATATGGCTACAGAGCGTACTGACCCTAGTGACCAAACGTACTCACTCTGCCCGGACGGCACTTTCAAAACAGAAAGTCCGGCCGAGGAACGCCGCGCCGCTAAGCGGTCCGGGTCTGGCCTGCCTCTTCCAGGCCAAGCTCCGCAATTGACGTTTCCCGCATCTTGAACTTCTGCACCTTGCCGGTGACCGTCATGGGGAACTCGGCGGTGAAACGTACGTAACGCGGGATCTTGTAGTGCGCGATCTTGCCCTGGCAGTGCTGCCTGACTCCGTCGGCGTCTAGCTCCTGACCAGGGCGCAGCCTGACCCAGGCGCAGAGTTCCTCCCCGTATTTCATGTCAGGCACGCCGACTACCTGGACATCTTCGATCGCCGGATGTGAATACAGGAACTCTTCCACCTCGCGCGGGTAAATGTTTTCCCCGCCCCTGATGACCATGTCCTTGATCCGGCCGACAATGTTGAGATATCCAGCCTCGTCCATAACCGCCAGGTCGCCCGTGTGCATCCAGCGGGCAGCGTCGATCGCCTCGGCGGTTTTCTCGGGCTCGTTCCAGTAGGCGAGCATGACGGAGTACCCGCGCGTGCACAGCTCTCCAGGCATGCCGCGCGGCAGGACGCGGCCCGTTTCCGGGTCGATGACCTTCACTTCGACGTGCGGGTGCACCCGGCCGACCGTCGAGACCCTGCGGTCCATCTCGTCGTCAGCTGTGGTCTGAGTCGAGACGGGAGAGGTCTCGGTCATGCCGTAGCAGATCGTGACGTCGGTCATGTGCATCTCGCTCACGACCCGCTTCATCACCTCGACGGGGCATGGCGAGCCGGCCATGATGCCGGTCCGCAGCGTCGACAGGTCGTAGCTACCGAAATCCGGCAAGGCGAGCTCGGCGATGAACATCGTCGGCACTCCGTACAGCGACGTGCACCGCTCGGCTTGCACCGCGCCCAGTGTCTGCGCCGGATCAAAGCCAGGAGCCGGGATCACGATGCACGCGCCGTGAGTCGTGCAGGCCAGGTTGCCGAGCACCATCCCGAAGCAGTGATAGAACGGCACCGGAATGCATACCCGGTCTGCTGCGGAGTAACGGCAGCCCACGCCGATGAAGAGCGCGTTATTGAGGATATTGTGATGCGATAGTGTCGCGCCCTTGGGGAATCCGGTCGTGCCGCTCGTGTACTGGATATTGATCGGGTCATCGAAGGACAGGTTCGCCTCCCGCTCGCGGAGCGGATCGGAGCCAGCGGCGTCTGAGCTGCGGCGGCCCGCCTCGAAGAGCCCGTCCCATCGCGGGGTAGCGAGGTAGATCACGTCCTCAAGCTCCGGCAGGCCGGGCCTGACCTCACCGATCATGGCGCGGTAGTCGCTGGTCTTGAAGCGCTCGGCGCTGACGAGCAGTCGCACGCCAGACTGGCGCAACGCAAAGCTGAGCTCGTGGCTGCGGTATGCGGGGTTGATGTTAACCAGAACGATCCCGGCCTTGGCGGTGGCGTACTGAAGCTGGACCCACTCGGCGCAGTTGGGCGCCCAGATGCCGATCCGGTCGCCGGCCCGCAGGCCGGCGGCGATCAGGCCACGGGCGAGAGTATCGGTATCGGTGTCGAACGCCGCGTACGTCCAGCGGCGGCCCGTCGGCACGTCTACGAGCACCTCGGCCTTCGGGTGCGCGACGGCCACCCGCCGGAGATTCGCGCCGATGGTCTCGCCTAGCAGCGCGATGCCTGATGCCCCGTGGCTGTAGGACGGCGTCGCTCCGGAGGGCGTGGCTGCAGCGGACACGGTTCCGGAGGATGTGTCTTCCGGCGACGACATAGGCAACCCTTTCGCAGGCTGATGCACCCCATCGTGCCCGTTATGCCGTGTGGTGTGAAGCTCGGCCGGTGACCGCCGGGAAGGAAATGTTCCGGTCGGCACCAGGCGGGATTATGGTGATCATTGCAGGATTCGATTGGACTTGACCGGAGCGGCACGTGGTCCTGTTGATCATCTGGCTGATTGCAGCCGCTGCGCTCGGAGTCGCCGAGATGCTGACCACGACGCTCGCGCTCGGGCTCATCGCTGTGGGTGCGGTCGCTGCAGCCGTGACCGAAGCCGTCGGCGGCGCACCCCTGGCCCAGCTCGTGGTTTTCGTGGCGGTCTCGCTCGCCGGGATCGTGCTGATCAGGCCGATCGCGTTGCGGCGTCTCGGGCGCAGGACGACGTTCCGTACTGGCACCGCCGCACTGGTCGGCCAGACGGGCTATGTGCTCGCGGACATCTCGCCGCAGGCCGGGCGGATCAGGATCGGCGGCGAGGAGTGGTCGGCCAGGCCCTATGACGAGATATCGGTCATCCCGGCTGGGTCCACCGTTGATGTCCTGCAGATCAAGGGCGCCACTGCCCTTGTTCACCAGAGGGAGTAAGAATGTCGTCAGGTGCCCTGGTCGCACTCGTGGTGGCCCTTGTGGTCGTCGTGCTGGTAGTCGTTTTCCTGAGCCGGTCAATCTGGTTGGTACCGCCCGCGCGGGCGCGGAACGTGGAACGCCTCGGCCAGTTCCACAAGACCCTGGTGCCCGGCCTCCACCTGGTCATCCCGATGATCGACCGGGTCAAGGACCTGATTGATTTGCGCGAGCAGGTCGTGTCCTTCACCGGTCAGCGCGTGATCACCGAGGACAACGTCGTCGTTTCAATCGACACGGTGCTGTTCTTCCAGGTCACCGACCCGCGCGCGGCCGATTACGAGATCGTCAACTACATCCAGGCGATTGAGCAGCTTGCCGCCACGATGCTGCGGAGCGTCATCGGCAGCATGGACCTGGAGCAGACGCTGACCTCGCGGGACAAGATCAATACGCTGCTGCGCGGGGTCCTCGACGATGCTTCGGGCAAGTGGGGGATCCGGGTGACGCGGGTTGAGATCCGCTCCATCGACCCGCCGCAGTCGATCAAGGACGCGATGGAGAAGCAGCTCAAGGCCGAGCGTGAGAAGCGGGCCGCCATCCTGCACGCCGAGGGGCTGCAGCAGTCGCAGGTCCTGACCGCCGAGGGCGACAAGCGCGGCGCGATATTGCGGGCCGAAGGCGAGAAGCAGTCGGCGATCCTGCGCGCCGAGGGCCAGGCCGCGGCCATCTCGACCGTGTTCCGGTCCATTCATGATGGCAATCCGGACCCCAAGCTGCTCGCCTATCAGTATCTGCAGACCCTTCCGCAGCTCGCCAAGGGCGAGGGCAACACTGTGTGGATGATCCCCAGCGAGCTTACCGGCGCGCTCCGCATGCTCGCCTCGGCATTCGGCGCGGGTGCCGAGGACGAAAGCGCAGTGGTTGTCGGCCGTCCTGCTCAAGAGGCCCGTAGCGCTCAGCCGAGGAGCACCAGCGGAGTCGGTCCGGTCCTCGTCGATCCTGGGGCAGCCCTGCTCACTGACGGCGCCGAGACACCGGCCACCGCCGATATGACCCGCGCGCTCTACAGCGCCGAAATCGAGGCCGACGGCGCGGGGTCAGAACCGCACGGCGAGACCGACGGCCAGCAGCAGGCCGAACGCTAGCTGCAGCCGGCCCGTCTGACCCAACACCGCGATCAGCGCGCGACCGCCAGCCGCGCGCAGGACCTGCCGGACCGGGGCCGCGGCGAGCGGCACCGCGACGAGCGTGATCAGCGTGAGCGGAGCGGCGGGCGCCATCACCACGGCAACGGCGAACGGAAATGCGACGCACGCCGTGTATAGCAACCTGGTTCGCTGGTCGCCGAGTACGACCGCGAGCGTCCTCTTGCCAGCAATTTGATCGGATGGGATATCGCGCAGGTTGTTGATGACAAGCAGCGCGCACGCGAGCAGGCCAACCGGGATGGATGCGGCGAGGGCCAGCCAGGTGAGCCGGCCCATCTGGACGTAAGCGGTGCCGACGACCGCCCCGACACCGAAGAAGGCGAACACCGACACCTCGCCAAGCGCCCGGTAGCCGTACGGCCGGCTGCCGCCGGTGTAGAACCAGGCGGCGCCCATGGCGGCCGCTCCGAGCAGCAGCAGCCACCAGGAAACCACGGCGGCGAGAACCAGGCCGGCCAGCCCGGCGATAAGGAAGCTGATGAGCGCGGCGGTGAGCACCTGCCGGGGCGTTGCGAGACCGGATCCAACCAGCCTGACCGGCCCGACTCGGCGCTCGTCGGTACCGCGGATGCCGTCGCTGTAGTCATTGGCGTAATTGACGCCGACCTGCAGCGCGAGCGCGACAATCAGCGCGAGCACGGCACGCCACGCAACGAATTGGTGGTACCCGGCCGCGACACCTGAGCCGACAGCCACGCCGACGACGGCGGCAGGCAAAGTGCGCGGGCGAGCGCCCGCCACCCAGTCTCGTGCTGCTGTCACGACCTGCCCTGTCTGCCACTGGGGTGCACGAACTCCGATAATGAGGGTCACAGACTAACGGTGATCGGGTGGTGGCCGGGCCACGCCTGCTGTCGTACGGAGACGCCCAGCTCAGTGCGGCGGCTCAGTGCGGCGCAGCAGCTCAGTGCAGCGGGGGGAGCGCGCGGGCGGCGGCGGCGAGGACCATCGCGATCTGGCTGGCGCTGAGCCGGTTCTCGCCGACGGCCTTGGTCTGGCGCCTGAAGTAGGTGACGATGCGGCTGCCCTCGAAAACGTCCACGCCTTTCACCTTCATGACAACCCACGAGATGCTCGGTCCGTACAGGACCATGACAGGAAGTACTCGCACCCGCCGCCCGAACTCGGCCGCGATCAAGGTCGCCGCGTGCCTAGCTTCGTGCTTGGCATGGTCGAGCCGGGGCTCCATGCTCGTCCTGCCTTGGTAGAGCATGCCGCCGATAGCGCGTATCGGCAGCCTGCGGTCCAGGCGCTGTGAGTCCAGCGTGAAAACGCCGGCCGGGCCCACGACGACGTGGTCGATGACGTGCGTGGTCCCGGGAATGGCCCGCGCATGCAGCGCCACGTAGCCGGCGGGCTGCAGGACCCTGAGCCGGCGCCTGGTGAACCGCTGGGCCGAGGTCACGCGGACGCCCGAGGGAACGACCGATGTCGTCTTGGAGCGAAGAATGGAGTCCGCGGCAACGTAGACAACGGCAGCAGTCAGGCCGATGCGCCAGTCAGCTGCGATCGTGAAGCCGATGAAGATGACGAACGCAACAATGGCTCTTGTGGTCCAGACCCGCAGCCTCGGGTCACTGCGCAGGTGCGGGTTAACCAAGGGCCGGCTTGTCAGCCAGCGGTTGTTCAACCTGCCCGCGAGGGCGCGGTTGGCCATCGGCCCAGCACGCTTCGGCTGGCCAGCCGCGCTCGGGATCGGCTCCGCCTCGACGTACATATCGTCGGCTGCGGCAGGCCCCTCCCCGGCTGGCAGCAGCCCGGGTCCCTTCCTGAGCGATCGCGCTGCCGGGCGAGCCTCCGCCGGGCTAGCCTCGTCCGGGCTAGCCTTGTCCGGGCTAGCCTTGTCCGGGTCGGCCTCGTCCGGGCCGGCCTCGTCCGGGCCGGCCTCGTCCGGGTCGGCCTCCTCTGGGCCGGCCTCCTCTGGGCCGGCTATTTCGGCTGCAGCGCCCTCGGCCCTGACTTCGGCCAGAACCTTTCCCAGCTGCGCACGCCAGCCTTTCGGCTTCACGGCCTGCTCAGCGGGTGTGTCCCCGTCCACATCCTGAGCGTAGCCGATTCGCCGCCGATCACCCGGTAGCCGCCGCAGCCATTCGGGGATTGGGAATCACGGATCGGCAGCGTATTCTCAGGCCCGGCGAAAATGCGGGCAAAGGCCTCCAAACGCCCGTTCAGGACTGCTAGACGTGTCCCGGTTTGGCGTCTACTGTTCGGTAACGTGACACAGATTCATGACATGACCGTTCTCGAACTCGCCAGCGCCATAGCATCCGGACAACTCTCACCGGTCGAGATCACCGACCACTACCTGGCCCGGATCGACCGCCTTAACGAGCAGACCGGCGCCTTCTACACGGTGACCGCCGAACTCGCCAGGGAGCAGGCCGGGGCGGCAGAGAAGCTCGCCGCTGAAAGCAGGCGCGTCGGCGACCAGGCGTCGCTGCCGGTCCTCAACGGGGTGCCGATCCCGATCAAGGACCTGAACATGGTCGCCGGCGTGCGGATGACGCTGGGCTCGACGATCTTCGCTGACAACATCGCGACCGAGGACGACTACGTCGTCGCCGAATTGCGCAACGCCGGCATCGTGATCACCGGCAAGACGGCGACGCCTGAGTTCGGGTTGCCGTGTTACACCGAGACCAGGATCGGCCCGCCCGCCAGGACGCCGTGGGACCTGACCAGGTCGGCCGGCGGGTCCAGCGGCGGGGCTGCCGCGGCCGTCGCGGCTGGGCTTGCCCCTGCCGCGCAGGGTAGCGACGGCGGCGGGTCGATCAGGATCCCAGCCAGTGTGTGCGGGCTGTTCGGAATCAAGCCGAGTCGCGGCCGCATCTCCCAGGGCCCTCTGATGCCGGACCTCGTCGGGCTCTCGACAGATGCGCCGATCGCGCGAACTGTTGCCGACGCGGCGCACCTGCTTGACGTCATGACCTGCAACTATCCGGGCGACATGTACATCATGCCGCCGCTGCCTGAGGGCGAGACCTTCCTTTCGCACGCTCGCCGTGAGCCCGGCAAGCTGCGTATCGGCCGCTCCATGACCAACGTCGTGGCTGGTGCGACAGTGCACGACGACTGCGTCGCCGCGTACGAGGACGCGAGCAAGCTGCTCGCCGACCTGGGTCACGAGATCGAGGACGTGGAACCGCCGTTCGGGCCCGAAGCAGTGCCAATGTTCGAGTTGCTCTGGTACTCGATGGCCACCCTGGCCCCGGTCGAGCCCGAGCAGGAGGACCAGCTGCTTCCGCTCACCAGGTACCTGCGCGAGAAGGGCCGCAAGGTCAGCGCCACCGAGCTGATCTTCGCTCAGGCCTATCTGCAGGGAATGATGCGTCCGGCCATCACGGTGTTGAACAAGTACGACGCGTTCCTCAGCCCGACGCTCGCATCACCGCCTGTACCGGTCGGCTATTTCGACGGGGTCGACCCGGCCGAGAACTTCGAGCGGCAGAAGCGGTTTACGCCTTACACGGCGCTGTACAACATATCGGGTCAGCCGGCTGTCAGCCTGCCGTTGTACTGGAATGCGGACGGGCTGCCGATCGGCGTCATGCTTGCAGGACGCATCGGCGATGAGGGCACGCTGATCTCGTTGTCTGCCCAGGTCGAGGCGGCCAGACCGTGGAAGGACCGGCACCCGCCGATTTGGTAGCCCACCGAGCAGGGCGCCGCTGGCGGCCTCGGGGCGACGGCTTACCATCAGTGACGTAATCTGCTCGCTCTGCGTAGCGCTCGAATGACGCACGGTGAGCTGACGCACAATCGCTCACTGTGACGGGGGATCCAGAGGCATGCGCGCGCTCCGGAAGGCTCTGAGCGGCCGCGCGGCGGCTCGTCCGACGCGCGCGCTG
>Ga0126378_10005196_pt1 | contig 10078 bp, 6 predicted proteins | sample PanSoiMetPlot_23_FD_92587 | JGI IMG/M metagenome (GOLD analysis project Ga0126378, IMG submission 92587) | Tropical forest soil microbial communities from Panama - MetaG Plot_23 | ecosystem: Environmental > Terrestrial > Soil > Tropical forest > Bulk soil | place: Panama | collected 2016-02-17 | reverse complement strand
GCCGATCCGGTCGCGCGTTTTTGGAAACGACGCCGGGAAAATGATGCTACCTCCAAGGGCCAGCGCGTTCGCCGAGTGAGGTTCCGAGGGATCCACGTCAATCCAGTCATAGCCGACCAACGGGTTGGTGTCAAACCACGCGCGGTTCGCGAGCAGCGTGTTGTCCGTAATCCAGGTCACCGCTGACTTCAGATGCAAACACCCCGTGACTGGTACGGGGACAACCTTATACCCGAAGGGCCGGACAATCTCCTCCAGCTGGCGTATTCCTTCGGCGTTGCTGCGCCTCGTTAGACCCACAAAAAGCTTGCGGCCGATGCGAAGAACGTCGCCGCCTTCCAGGGTGCCGGGTAGCTGGATATAGGCGAGCTTGCGGTATTTCGAAAGCTCTCGCGCGAGGGACTTGACCTCGGGCCGGCGGCTCTCCGTACCAAGCGGCAGGATGACGGCGATTTCATCGAGTACGATCGCCGGGTCTTCCACAAACATGGAATCGGGGAGATCCGGTTCGGGAGGAAGCGAGACGACTTGCGCCCCCAATTTCGCAAGAAGCGATTCGTACGCTTGGTGCTGCTCCCGCGCCCGCGCCAAATCGATCGGCTTGCGGTCGATGAAGGATAGCTCACAACGAACGATGGCTGGACTGACGGCACGCGTAACGGCGGTTAGCATAGGGAAGCAAGCAGTGTACACGAGAACGCGACGGCGAATTCAGCAGTGGACCGGTTTCTGGACCGCGCACAAACTTGAGGCGATGGAGCGGACGGAAGTCCCCAAAGCAATTACTTTAGCTCAGGGGTTGACTCAAGTTAGAGAAGCGCATACTCCAAAATGCGAACGATGACCAGAGCGAGAGTGTGATTTGAGACTGGCGACGGGTGGCTCATCCAGAAACGCATGATCCCCGCACCGAGTAGCATCCCTGTAAGGATCAAGCCAATAGCCCCGAGGATGACCCACAGGTCGGACTTGGAGAACCTGAAAAACCCCACGTTCGGAGAAGAGCCCTGCAGTTCCTCTCGATGTGTCCGGTTTTGCGGGACATGAGACCTCCCGACCAGGTCGGAAATTTCCGGCTGCACGAGGAGCGAATATCCCTTGCGGGGGATCGTCTCGACGTACAGGGGCTTGTCCGAGGAATCACCCAAGGCGATGCGAAGTTTGTTGACGGTGGTATTTACATTGGCGTCGTAATTGACGTGCGTGTCGGCGGGCCACAGGCGCGTACGCAGTTCTTCACGGGTCACAACCTCGCCCGGCTTTTCGAGCAGCGTAAGAAGTGTCTGGTAGACTTTCCCCTGAAGCTTCAACCGGATCCCATTCCGGGTGACTTCCTGCCGCTGTTGATCAATCCGGAATGGCCCAAAATGGATGTAACGACCTGAAGAAAGCAAGCCTGCCCCGGGAATCGTAGGATTATCCGGTTCTTGCATCGCGACTACTTCCGATGGCATAGACGGTCACCCTTACCCCTTTACAGCGTATAGACGTAAACGGCTGCAGAGTGTTTTCTTGAAATACGAGTGATTTCGCACTTTAGTTTCTGCCCTCCTACGCGCTTCATAAGCGCAGTTCAGCCCAGCCTTTTTTCTCCAAAAAGCGGAAGAGTTACACGGTGTTAAACCAAGTTTTAGTCCCGCTTTATATGAAATAACGGAAGTCTCGGGTCTTGAATCCATTTTCACGTAAGTCAATTCTTGCCATGCTCCGAATCTTAGGCTGGCTCGCCGGCGTCATTTGCCGTTAGATATGGTCATCAAGAGCAAATGGAGGAACACGGATCATGAGTAGAAGGCGAGGAGTGCTCCAAAAGCGGGCAACTGTTCGAATCCGAACGCTCGGGCTTCTTGTCCTGATGGGCGCGGTGCTTATGGTCCGAGGAGAGACTGCCACTTCTCCTCTAACAGGAGCAAAGTATACCGCCGGCAATCGGTCCGCGAAGCCGCCCGAGCCGTCGGGCGAAACGGCCTGGCACATTCTTCGCGAAGGTTTGAAGGAGACAAATGCGGACAAGCGCGCCAAGGCCGTGCGAGCCTTGGGTCTGCTGACGGGAAGCCCAGAGGCGGAAAAAGCGGCGATCCTTGCACTTAAGAATGAGAAACCGAATGTGCGGCTCGCGGCGGCCCATGCCCTGGGGGCGATGCGGGCGGAAGGTGCAAAGGGCAATCTCGAAGAAGCGCTGGGGGACTCCGAGCCTAGCGTGGTCCTGGCGGCAGCGAATTCCTTGCTGCTGCTTCACGACGATGTGGGCTATGACACGTACTATGAGGTGCTGACGGGAGAAAAGCGTGCCAGTAAAGGATTGCTCAAAGAGCAATTGGACACGCTCAAAGACAAGAAAAAGGTCGCGCAGATGGGGTTTGAAGAGGGAATCGGTTTCATACCTTTTGGCGGAATCGGCTACGAGATTTTCAAGACCGTGACGAAAAACGATTCGGCGCCGATACGCGCGGCAGCGGCCAAGAAACTGGCCCACGATCCCGAACCGGACGCGCGCGAAGCGCTCGCAAAAGCCGCTGCGGACAAGGATTGGAGAGTGCGCGCGGCGGCGCTGGACGCGATCGCCCTGCGCGAGGATTCCTCCTTGATTTCCAAGATTGCCTCGGCGATGGACGACAAAAACGACGTTGTGCGGTTCACGGCGGCGGCCTGCGTGGCGCACTTGAGCAGTCTGCCCAAAAAGCCGGAAGCGGTAGCGGCCACAAACCGTGGGGGCGCCGGTTAGCTCCCGCCGATCAACAGCGATGTCGAGACGAGTTCAGTTGGCCCCTGGCGTGGCCGCCGGAAAAACGGAAATTTCCACGCTCGAGGGGAAGCGTTTCGAGCGGTAGATGCGCTGCGTAGCCTTCTGGTAGTCCGATTCCTGCGCATCAAAAATGTTGGGAACGAATTTCTGAGGGTTGCGGTCGATGATGGGGAACCAGGTGCTTTGCACTTGGACCATCATGCGATGGCCTTTCTTGAACACGTGATTTGCGGTGTGCAAGTCGACCTTGAACGGCGTGACCACTCCGGGCTGAATCGCTTCCGGCTTTTCGAAGGAGTTGCGGAAGCGTCCGCGGAAAACTTCATCGGCAATCATTAGTTCGTAACCGGAAAGCTGCCACTTCTCCGGATACTTTTCGGGATACACGTCGATCAGTTTGACAATCCAGTCGGCGTCGCTGCCGGTTGTCGAAGCGAAAAGCTGGGCCGAGACTTGCCCGGCGAGCGTGACATCTTCTTTCAGTTCGTCGGTTTGCCAGGTCAGAACGTCCGGGCGATTGTCCACGAAGCGCTGGTCCTGCACCAACCAGGTGAACCAGCTGCCGGGATGGTCTTCCGGATAAGTCATATCAATGGGCCGATGGCGATAGGGCACGGGATGCGCGGGATCGCTGATGTAACTATCGAAGGCTTGCTCGGAGTCGGCGCTCGGCGCATCGAAGGATAGCTTGCCGTCTTCGCGAAAATAGAGGTTTTGCGTTTTCGCTTCCCGCGGCGGCCAGGAATCGAACTTGGTCCAGGTGTCGCTGCCGGTTTGAAAGAGCAACGCTTCTTTCAAGGGCAAGGCTCCTTTGTCTTTCAGCCAGTATGCAAACCATGGCGCTTCGATGTTGCGGCGGAAATAGAGCGAGGTGTCACTGCCAAACGGAATAAGGCCGAGCGAGTCCCCCGCGCCACGGGCCCAGCCGCCGTGGTTCCACGGTCCGGCGACGAGATAATTCAGATGGTTTGGATCTTGCTTTTCCAGGATTTCGTAAATTTTCATGGGGCCATAAGAGTCTTCCTGATCCCACCATCCCGCGACGTTCAAGTTGGGAACGGTGGGTCGTTTGAGGATGAAAGGCATGGCCTGCTGCTTCCAGAACGCGTCGTAATTGGGATGCGCGGCGAAGTCGTTCCAGGTGGGAAGCGTTCCGTGAATGTATCTCTTGTTCGCGTTCGAAAGCGCGCCGAGCTGCAGGTACCATTCGTAGGTGTCGAAGCGGTCGAATTGAAAAGAGAAGTTCGTCTTGTCCGTCTCCATCATGGTGGAGTATTCGAAACCGTAGCTCAAGCGAAACGCGCCGTTGTGGTGGAAGTCGTCGCCGAGAAACATGTCGGCCGGGGAAGCCTGTTCGGAAACCGCTTTGAGCGCCGGATGCGGCTCGAGCATGCCCATCACCGTGAGCCAGCCACCGTAGGAAATGCCTAATAGGCCCACGCGGCCGTTGTTGTGGGGCACGTTTTTGACCAGCCAATCGATGGTGTCGTAGGTGTCCGTGCCTTCATCGACGGCTTTTGGATTTTTGGGATCGCGCACCGGCCGCTGCATGACGAATTTGCCTTCCGAGCCGTAACGGCCTCGAATGTCCTGAAACACAAAGATGTAGCCTTCGGGAATCATTTCCGCGTAACGGCCGAGCTTGCGGCTGTAGCCTTTGCCGTCGTCGCTGAGGCCATAGGGCGTGCGCTCGAAGATGATCGGCAGCGGCTCGGAAGCGTTCTTTGGTGAATAGATCTCCGTGTGCAGCTTCACGCCGTCGCGCGCGGCGATCATCACTTCGGTTTTGTCGAAAAGTGTCGAGTAGTCCGGAACCTGCTGCTGCGCGGCAGTGGGTAAACCCAGAACCAGAATGGTCAACGGAAGAGAGAGACTCTTCCGGTCAAAATGGAAAGAGCGCACGAGCGGTCCTCCTTGGTTTGGCCCTTTACTTTCGCGGCAGGATAGTACACGAAATCGGGGTGGCTCTGTTACACTGGAAATTGCTCGTCCGCACCTGAGAAGCTGACCAGAACGTATTCGGGTTTCGATGTACGAAGAACAAGATTCGTGCAGGCCCCGGCAGCGTCGGGGCTATTTTTGTGTTTAAGGGAGTTGGCGCAGCAACGCCACGAAGAAAAGGATCATGAGCCAAGAGATTCGCAATATCGCCATCATCGCCCACGTGGACCACGGCAAGACCACGCTGGTCGACGCCATGCTGAAGCAAAGCGGCATCTTCCGCGCCAACGAAGCGGTGGTCGAGCGCGTGATGGATTCGAACGAACTGGAACGCGAGCGTGGCATCACCATTCTCGCGAAGAATACGGCGCTGTTTTTTCGCGGCACGAAGATCAACATCGTGGACACGCCCGGTCACAGCGACTTTGGCGGGGAAGTGGAGCGCGCCCTTCGGCTTGTGGATGGCGTGGTGGTGTTGGTGGATGCCAGCGAAGGGCCGCTGCCGCAGACGCGCTATGTGCTGCAAAAGGCGCTGGCTGCGAAGCTGCCTCCGGTGATTGTGCTGAACAAGATTGACCGTGCCGATGCGCGCCCCAAGGAAGTATTGGACGAAATCTATGATCTCTTCATCGACCTGGACGCGACCGAAGACCAGCTCGATTTCCCGATTATTTACACCAATGCGCGTGATGGCGTGGCGCACGCCAGGATTGGCGACCATTCGCAAGACTTGCTGCCGCTGTTTGAGGCCATCGTGAAGCATATTCCTCGGCCGCCGGGCGACCCCGCGGGCGTGTTGCAGATTCAGGTGATGAATCTGGATTACAGCGAGTTTCTGGGGCGCATCGCGATTGCGCGCGTGTTTAACGGAACGCTGCGCCGCGGCGAAGAAGTCGGCGTCAGCAAACTCAGCGGAAAACTCGAGCCCACCAGAATCACGAAACTATTTACGTTCCGGGGTTTGCAGCGCGACGAAGCCGAAGAAGTTCCCGCGGGCGACATCGTGGCGATTGCCGGAGTCGAAGACATTCAGATCGGCGAGAGCATTACGGATTTGGCTTCACCTGCGCCACTCGAGCCCTTGCTGATTGACGAGCCGACGCTGGCGATGATTTTCACCGTGAACAGCGGGCCGCTCTCCGGCAAGGACGGAGAATATCTGACCTCGCGAGACCTCCGCGACCGCTTGCAAAAAGAATTGCTTACCAACGTTTCGATTCGCGTGGAAGACACGGACACGCCGGAATCGTTTCGTGTGCTGGGGCGCGGCGAACTGCAACTGGCGATTTTGATTGAGACGATGCGGCGCGAAGGCTTCGAATTGATGGTCGGCAAACCGGAAATCGTGACGCGCACGGAAAATGGCAAGCAGCTCGAGCCCGTCGAGCGCCTGGTGATCGACATCCCGGAAAATTTCATCGGCATCATCATGGAGACCATCGGCGGGCGGCGCGGCGAGATGACCAAGATGAGCAATCACGGCTCCGGGCGCGTGCGGCTGGACTTCAAGATTCCTTCGCGCGGCTTGATCGGCTTGCGCAGCCAGTTGCTCACCGACACCCGCGGAACCGCACTGATTCATTCGATTTTCGACGGGTGGACGGAATACGGCGGCGAGATGGCGCTGCGCCCGACGGGCGCGCTGGTGGCGGACCGCGCGGGAGTTTCGACGGCCTTCGCGCTGTGGAATCTGCAGGAACGCGGCGAGCTGTTTGTCGGCCCCAGCATCGACGTTTATGAAGGGATGATCGTCGGCGAAAATTCGCGCGAGCAGGACATGGACGTGAACGTCACGAAGGAAAAGAAGCTGACGAACATGCGCTCGTCGACGGCCGATGAAGCGATTCGCCTGATTCCGCACCGCGAACTGAGTCTGGAGCAAGCCATCGAATTTATTGCCGATGACGAGTACGTGGAAATCACGCCGAAGACGATTCGCCTGCGCAAGAAAGTCCTGCAAGCCAACAAGCGCCCGCGCCGCTGGCAGGAAATCCGCGCCAGCCAGGAAGCCACAGGGTAGATCATTCGCATCAAGTCTTAGGAGTCAAGCAGACGCGCGGTGCCGTACCCCTGCTTGTATCTCTCACGCTCACGGTGCCAGCGATTCTGAGCAGCCGCAGGTGCACGAATTCTGGTCTACGGTTCAGAACGCGCGAGCAACTCAACGAGGTACTGCTTCCAGACGGCAGCGCGGGTGTGGGTGCCGTGGCCGCGGGTTTCCTCGCTAATGGGCAGATCGATGAAGCGGCCGTTTTTCACTTTTTTGATTTCGCGCTCGGCGATGCCCAGTTCGGGCGGATTGATGAAGTCGTCCGCGGAGTTGATGTACAGCACCGGCGCGGTAATTTTTTCAAGCTGCGAAGAAGGATCATAGTTGCGTGAGGAATTCACCTGGTACAGAAGGTCGTTGGCGTCGAGCCCTGGCAAGCGCGCCTTGAAATAATCATCGACCTCTTTGTCCGCGGCGTCGCGCGTCGGATAGATCTTCTGCCAGTAAAGGGGCGCGCTTCCGGCAATCATCAACAAATCAAGCGCGGTACGCAGTGACTGCTGCGGCTCCGCCGAGTAGTCACCGCCCTTCCATTCGGGATCGTTTCGAATCGCGTCCATAACCATTTTGCGCCAGATGCGATTGCGCCCCGCGATTTGCACTGGCAAGCAGGCCAGCGGCATGAGTGCGTCCATGAAATCCGGATACGTTTCTCCCCACACGAACGAATGCATGCAACCCATCGAGGTGCCCATCACCAGCCGCAGGTGATTCACACCAAGGCCTTCGGTGAGCAAGCGGTGATGCGCGGCGATCATGTCGTCGTAATCGTATTGCGGGAAATGCGCGTGCAGGCCATCGCTGGGCTTCGAGGATTTTCCGTGGCCGATGCCGTCGGGCAAAATGATGTAGTAGCGCGCAGCGTCGAGGAGCTGGCCCGGGCCGAAGAGCTCGCCGGCAAAAACGGGCGAGAGGAATTGATGGCCCGTGCCGCCCGTGCCATGGAGTATCAAAACGGCGTTGGTGACTCGTCCTCCCGCGCTCTTCACCGGTTTGCCGAGCGTGGTGTAATGCAGACGCAGTTCGGGCAGCGACTCGCCAGAGCGAAACTGGAAGTTCTTGACGACAAAGTCGCCTTCGGTGGTAGGGAGCGTTGCGGCTTGCTGGCCGGCGGCAGGGCCTTCACGGAATACGACGAGCAGGAGCGCGCAGACGAGAAACCGTAAGAAGAATCGAGACATGCTTCACCTCAAAGGACTTACGTCACATGGCAGCAAAGGGCAGGAAATCTATCATAAACGAATCCGTGTGGCACGGAGAGCAAGCGGGATGGCCGAAGAGCAATTGTAGTTCCACGTGGAACATTCCTTGCATTGCCGAACTCATCTGCTTAAACTGCCTGCCGCACGGATGACATTCAAGCCCCGGGTTGCCAAATGCGAAAACTGCTGCGACTGACTCTCTGTTTCTTGGCTTTGCCTGCCGTTTGCCTGGCGCAAGCGGGATCGAAGCTGGTCCCTGAAGTGCGTGCTTTTGTGAAAGAAGATGCGCCCGTGATTGCCCTGACGCACATACGCATAATTGATGGAACAGGCGCGGCTCCTCGCGCGGATCAAACTTTGGTGATTCGCGACGGAAAGATCGCCGCGCTCGGCGACGCCGCCAGCACAAAGATCCCTGAAGACGCCAAGGTGCTCGATCTCTCAGGCCGAACGATTATTCCGGGTCTCGTGGGCATGCACGACCACCTGTTCTACCCCGCGCCGGGTGGTGCGCCGCCGCTTTATCCGGAGCACGCCGCGAGCTTTCCAAGATTGTATCTTGCCGGTGGCGTGACGACGATTCGAACGACCGGGAGCGTCGACCCTTACGCGGACCTCGAACTCAAGCGCGCCGTCGATGACGGCAAAATGGTCGGACCGAAGATTCACGTGACGGGGCCGTATCTCGAAGGACCGGGCGCGTTCACGCTGCAAATGCACCAGCTCAAGGATGCGGAAGATGCGCGCCGTACGGTGGAGTTCTGGATCGCTCAGGGCGCGACTTCGTTCAAAGCGTACATGAACATCACGCCGGAAGAACTGGGCGCGGCCACGAAGGCGGCGCACGCGCACGGCCTTAAAATTACCGGGCATCTTTGCTCCATCGGTTTTCGCGAGGCGGCCGCGCTGGGCATCGACGACTTGGAACATGGCCTCATCGTGGACACGGAATTTGCGCCCGACAAGAAGCCTGGAGCATGCCCGGCATCGCCGGCAGCCAGGAAAGCTCTGCTCACGCTGGAAGTAACGAGCGGGCCAATTCACGAAATGATTCGCGATCTGGTGGCGCACCACGTCGCGGTTACCTCCACACTGCCGGTGTTTGAAATCTCCGTGCCGGGCCGCGCGCCGCTGGATTCTCGCGTTCTGGATGCCATGCTGCCCGAAGCCCGCATTTCGTACCTGAGAAGGCGCGCGCTGATTTCCGACGGGGCGTCCAAATCCGATTACGCGGCGTTGTTCAAGAAAGAATTGGAATTCGAACGCGAGTTCGTGAAGCAAGGCGGCACGCTTCTTGCGGGGCTTGATCCCACTGGATACGGCGGCGTGATTGCGGGATTCGGAGACCAACGGGAGGTAGAATTGCTCGTTGAGGCGGGATTCACTCCGCCAGAGGCGATTCACATCGCCACTTCGAACGGCGCGGAGTTTCTTGGCGAACTCGACAAAACCGGCACGTTGACTACGGGCAAGCAGGCCGACCTGGTGGTGATTGACGGCGATCCCGCCGCCAATATCAAGGACATCGAAAAGGTAGAAACCGTGTTCAAGGATGGAGTGGGCTACGACTCGGCGAAGCTTGTCGAATCCTGCCGGGGACTTGTCGGGCTGCGTTAAGGGTGATTGGTCACGCCCTAAGGCAAACGATTGTAAGCCCTTGGGTTACACGGACGAAATGAGGTAGAGTCAGGGTCTAAGAAACAGCACGCATCGAGACGGCCCGCATCCGATCGGTCGAACGGGGCAGGCCGCAAACTTCCATAGCGTTCCAAAAGGAGAGGACGGATTTCGTGACTCACGTTCCAGGAACAAACGGTAACGCAGGCTATCCCACGATTGCCGCAACGGCCACGGCGCTTCCGCCGTACACCATCACGCGCAACGACGTGAAGTACTACATGGGGCGGGTCTTCGACATCCCTGAGCGGCGCGTCGAAGCCATGATGAGCATCGTGGACAACGCGCAGGTGCACAAGCGGCACGCCATTTTTCCCATCGATTACACCATCGAGCCACGCGCTCTTTCCAAGACAAACAATGAATACATCGAACATGCGGTGAAGCTCGGTCGCGAAGCCGCTGAAAAATGTCTGGAGCGCGCCGGGCTCAAGCCGGAAGACATCGACCTCATCATCACCG
>Ga0126378_10005195_pt1 | contig 10082 bp, 9 predicted proteins | sample PanSoiMetPlot_23_FD_92587 | JGI IMG/M metagenome (GOLD analysis project Ga0126378, IMG submission 92587) | Tropical forest soil microbial communities from Panama - MetaG Plot_23 | ecosystem: Environmental > Terrestrial > Soil > Tropical forest > Bulk soil | place: Panama | collected 2016-02-17 | reverse complement strand
GTGTATCAGGAGAGCACGAACGCAATTCCCACGCGCAAGGCCACATACACGGCGAAAACCCCGAACGCGATCCCGTACGGCCTTGCGCCGTTCAGTTTCTTCGGATTCGCCGCAGAAAACCCCGAGGCAATGAGCACGAGGATCCAGGTAATGAAAATGTCTACGTTTTTGCCAAGCGCGTCCAGCCACTTAGGCGCGTCTTCCGGCAAAAACGCGGCTAGATTCGTGGCCACCGGATTGTTCAGGTCCAGTGTTCCCTCCGGCTTCAGGGAAAGCACCACCAGGAACAATACATTCCCGATAATCAGAGGCACATACGCATGCGACACGATCCCCAGCGCCGTTGCATACCCGGGATTCACTCCCGCCATCACGTTGTAAGCCCCCAGCATCACCAGCGCCACCACCAGCACTAGCAGGATCGTTAAGGGCACCCCGACATAAGAGAAGATCGGAGCAATCTTGGCCCCGGCCTCGATCCGCTTTTCTTTATCTTCTTCGGAAAGCTGTGCCGTCTGCGAGCTCTTTTCCATTTGCTGGCTGACGACCTCACGCCAATTTACCTTTTGATTGAGCGCAACCCCCACTGCCAGCGCCATCAAGCACAAGATGGCTGTCGGCAGCAGCCAACTTGGCTTGCGCACGATATCCTCAAACGTCGCTTTGGGCGAAAACAAAACACCAAAAATGCGCCCGACCGCCGAGACCGAAGCCTTCACTTCGGGTATAGGAACGGGACTTGTAGCCATTGAGGCCCCTCCGTGAGCGCAACTCTCAGAGCCTTGTCATCCTGAGGCTCGCGCCTTTTGCGAGCCGAAGGATCTCAACTGAATGTGCGGCTTGATTTCTGCCTGCAAAGCCTCGCCGCAATTACCACAACGCGGCAGGAAAAATATCACACCTCTCCACCCTGCAATCGCGCAAATTTCTCAAAAGGTTCTGCACCCGGCGCTATACTCGTCAGTATGCTGGGAATTTTCGAGCAGCCTCCCCTTTCGGCAAAAAAGGATCCGCACGGCGAAAAGCTCGATCCGAAGCTCCTGCTGCTCACTCCCCATCCCCGCGTCGTCAAAATGGGATGGCCAATTCGCGTGCAAATCATCGTGAGCGTAATTTGCTTGGCCTTGTTCGTAGTCTGGTTCAACCAAGCGATCCCCAATATCAAAACTGCTAGCGCAGTTCAGCTAAGCGCTCCTGCTTTCGTCCTCGCATGCTTGCTCGGCGTGGCCTTGGCGGTAATCCTCAAGGATCGGCGCGAACTTCGCCTTTTGCAATCCGGGAACTGTGTAATGGGACGCGTCGTCGACAAAATCAAAGCAGCCGGTGGCAGAGGACGCAGAACTCTGCTCGTTTATCAATTTGCCGTCGGCCCCGGTAAGCCGATGACCGCAAAAGGCACCGACTACAGAAAGTCTCGCGCGATTAATTCACCCGTATTGGTTTTCTTCGATCCCCATCGTCTCGAAAAGCATGTGGCTCTCTGCAGCACCGGCTGGACGGTTTATGACGAGTCCGGCCGCCTTATCGAGCCCTAACCAGTTTGCCCTCAGCGACGACACATTCCCGCAGCTACCTTCACGAACCAGCAACGCGCCGATAGTAAACTGTAAAGCTCCATGGCCACCGCTGCCATTTCCAAGGTTGACTGGTCCCTGCTCTGGCAGCAGCGCGGCTTTCGTTATTTTTTCACCGCGATGTTCGTTTCGCTGTTCGGCAGCGGCATGAACTTCATCGGCGTGAGCTGGTACATCATGTCCGCCACGCATTCGACCGTGGCCGTTAGTTGGCAGGTCATCGTCGTCACCCTCCCTGGCCTCGTGGTTCCTTTTCTCGGTGGCGTACTCATCGACCGCATGGACCGCCGTTACCTCGGCGTGCTGCTCGATCTTTTGCGTGGCTTTGCCGTGCTGGCTATTTCCTACATCGCCTGGCGCGGCCACCTGCACATCTGGCACCTCTATTTGATGACGCTCCTCACCGGTACAGGCTCCGCGGTCTACTGGTCGAACGTCAACGCGCTGGTGCAGGAAGTCGTCCCGCCCAGCCAGTTCACCGGCGCCAACGCCTCCGTCCTCGTCGGCGTGCAAAGCGGAATGCTGCTCGCTGGCACTTTCGTGGGCTTTTTTTACGACCACATGGGCGTCGCCGGCATCCTGCTGATTGACGGCCTTACCTACTTCGTCTCCGCCTATTGTCTCTATTGCCTGCGCAGCGGTTACGTTTCCCCGCGCGAACACCGCCAGTACCCGCGCGAGTATTCGGAATCCTCGGGCACCGCCTCTCTCGCCCTCGAAACCGGGGAAAATCCAGAACTCGCCGAAGCCGGCGTCTCCCTCGATATCTACGCCGCCGATCTCCGCGAAGGTTCTCGTTATCTGCGCAGCCAGCCCGTGGTCCTGGCTCTTGGCATCACCCATGCTCTTCTGATGGCCAGCATCGTCAGCTCCAACGTAGTCGTGGTTGCGCTGGCAAACGACATTCTGCACGCCGGCTCGCGCGGTTTCGGTTTCATTGAAGCGGGCTGGGCCATCGGCGCCATTCTCGGCGGCCTCATCACCAGTCAGTTGCCGCAGCGCGTTCGCCTTCCGCTCTATGTCGCCGTCATGGCCGTCTTGTGCCTGGGCCATATTGCCGTGCCTTTCGTAACCTTTTTGCTTGGCGCGGCCATCCTGCAGGGTTGTTTCGGCTTCTGCCGTGCCCTCGGCGGCATCGTCGCGCAGTCCTCTCTCATGTCCATCGTGCCGCGGCACTTCATGGGACGCACCCAGTCCGCCTTCGCCATCATCGCCACCATCCTGCAGCTCGCCATGAGCTTTTCCCTCGGATGGGTCGCGCAGCGCTTCGCCATCGCTACTGGCTTCTTTCTCCTCGCCGCCATGTATGCCGGCGCCACCTTCTCCGCCTCCCGCGCTCGCGCATTGATGCGCTAAAATTCTGCGTGACATCCGACTATGGAAAAGGTCAACTCGATGCCGTCGCTCTACATTGTCCTCGAAAAGAAAATCCCGGATATCGACATATATGTGAACGGAAACTTTCTTTCGAAGCACAGCAAGGAGCTGCAGAAACTCGCCAAGAAATCAGGCGTGCCCTCGCTGATCAGTTTTTTCAGTACGTCTCCGGAAGAGATTGCTGACTTAATGGAAAAGGATGTTGAGTCGCTGAAGAGAAGCCCAAAGTCCACCGAAAAATGGTTCGCAGCGGAAGACGGCGTGCGCACTGTCAATGCACTTCTGGAGAACCTCGGCGGATTTAAAGGTGATCGTGACAAAGTAGAAGCTGAACTTCAGGAATTCGTCCGCGTCCTCCAACTCGCGCAGTCCAACGACATTCGCTGGCACCTGGCGATCGACTACTGAAAACGCGTTTTGCAATAATTTTAGCCCAACTCAACCCGCGTGCGAGGTCCCCATGGAAATCCAGACCATCCGGCAGTTTCTCCACTACTTCAACAACGTCCGCGAGCGCACCATGCGCGTGGCGCGCTGCATCCCGCCCGATAAGCTCGACTGGTCCTACGCCCCGGGGAAATTCACCCTAGGCGACCTGCTCCGCCACCTCGCCGTCATCGAACGCGACATGTACGCGGAAAACATGCAAGGTAAGCCCAGCCGCTACACTTCCCACGGCAAGGAATTGGCAGACGGCTATGAAAACGTCCTCGTCTTCATGGAACGCCTGCACGAGGAATCGATGGATATTTTTTCGAAGCTGACCGACGCGGATTTGCAGACCAAATGCAAAACTCCCGCCGGAGCCGACATCACCAAATGGAAATGGCTCCGCCTGATGACGGAACACGAAATCCACCATCGTGGCCAGATTTATCTGTATCTCTCGATGCTCGGCGTGCCCGCGCCGCCGCTCTACGGCCTGACCAGCGAGGAAGTCCGCGCCCGCTCCGCCTCCGAATAATCCGACGTAGTGACCGGCCCTTGGGAATTGTCATCCCGAATCCCGGCGTTTTTTTTTTGCGGCGTGAGGGATCTGCGTTTCTCCTTGGAAGCCCTAGCGTCTAGCCCCCTCCCAACAACTGCACCGCCGCCTGGTTCAATTTCGATCGCAGCGCATATCTCTCATGCGCCCGCGTAATATAACGAACCGACATCTCCACTCCGCCCAGCACGGGTTTCACGCTGATCGCCGGCTTCGCCGAAAACCCGCTCATCTCCCGCGAATTCGTCGCCCGCCGCCACTCCTGCTCCGCCAACTCTGCGCTCTCGTGCGTTTCCTCTTCCACTTTCTTCCGGATTGCGTCCACAATCGCGTAATTCTCTTTGCCCGCGGGCATCACCACCGTCAATTCGTCCCACAGCCACTGGCCGGTCGTCGAAAAATTAAAATAATGCCCTTCGATCGCAAAGCCATTGGTAAACGTCACCCGCCGCCCCGTTGGATGCCCGGAATCGGTCCAGTTTCCCGTTTCCAGCAGAACCGTGTGGAACGGCCCGATCTCCACCACCTCCCCGGTCACTCCGTTAATTTCCACCCAGTCTCCCAGGCGGATTCCGTTCTTTCCCATCAGCACAAACCATCCGATGAAGCCGACAATGAAATCCTTAAGGCCTACTGTCAGGCCTGCCGTCGCCAGGCCAAGAAAGGTTCCCAGCTGGCTCGGCGGCCCCAGCACCACCAGCAAAATCAGCAGAACCGCCACCACACGTACCGCCACGTGCGCCACGGTATGCAGGCTCTGCACCTGCCGCCGGTCCATCTTCAGCCGGCTGAGCAATTGGTCCATCAGGGTCGCGAAATACAAGCCGGCCAACCCGATGACCAGGATAATCAGCACTCCGACCAGTGCCTGATGCACCACAACGCGTTGTCGGGCCGCAACACTGCTGATCCACTGCGCATACACATCCGAAAGATCCTTGAGACTGTCAATGCGCTTGTCATACGTGGACAGCGCTTCCTGCTGCGTCGCCAATTGCCACTTTCGATCGGCGAGTGCCGCAATGTCCTGCGTATTAGTCTGCACGGTGGTGGTATTTGGCTGGTCAGCGCTGCCGCTCTGTGGGATTGCTTTTTTCTTCTTCGCATGTCCGCTGAGCTCCGGCGTTTTTTCTTTCTCGGACTCCAATTGCGCATCGAGTTGGTTGTGCGTCGCGGTGAGGCTCGCGGCCATATTGTCGGCATCCTGCTTGGCACGCCACAGCTGCATTTGCGTCGAATGCAGGCCCGCCCAGCGCTGGTACTCATGAATGAGGCCAAATTGCGGCGGGGGCGTGGGGGAATTAGTCGGCTGCGTCTGTGCGTTCTGCACCGATTGCTTGTGCTGCTGCTGCGCATCCTGCAGGCGTTGATCCAGATCGCCGCCCGCGCGCTGAAAATCTTCCCTCGCGTCGTCGAGTTCATCCTGCGCCAGGTCGCGGTCGGCCTCGGCGTCATCCCGCAATTCAATCAGGTTGTCTTTCTTGTCCGGGTTCTTTTCTTTGTTAACCGCGTCATTTAGCTGATCCAATTGCGCCTGGTAAGCGGTCAGCAGTTTTTGCGCCTTTTCCAGACGGTCCTTGGCCTCTTTGGCATCCGCGTTGAGCACTGGCGGGTGTTCCTTGAGTTCGTGCCGGGCGGCGTCGTACGCAAGATCGAGCTCGCGATTCGCAATACGCAGTGCTTCTTTAGAGAACTCTGACTCCTCGGGCGTCCCGGCCTGCTGCGCAAGTTTCTGCGCCGTTCTCAGCGGAGTCTCATCGACATTCAGCACATTGTCTGCCGGCGCGTGCTTGTTCTTGCCGGTGGGCGTCGCAGTCCGCGTCACGTTGCCGGTTCGCAGCAAGCCGACAACTGTCGCGCCCAACAGAAGCACCAGAATTAACGCCGCGATCTTCTGATAGATTTTCATCGTTCGCACACCGGTTTTGGGAAGGCTGGAACTCCAATTTCCGGGATTCCTCCTCGAAACGCAAGAACTTCCTCGACACATCTCGCCGCAAACTCATTGCCGCCGCTGCCGGCCAATCCTAATCTGAATCTATTGCCGAGGTGCCCATGAACGATCCGCGTTTTCCACGCTTGTTCTACGCGTTCCTCGCCCTGCTGGGGCTGCTCATGGCCGCTTACTACTATCCCCGCATGCCCGAGCGCATGGCCTGTCATTTTGCCGGCGACGGCCGCCCCAACGGCTGGCAGCCTCGCGACGCTTTTTTCCTCGTGATGCTTCTGGCATCCGCCTCTTCCGCGCTCGTGGCCTTTTTCGCGCCGTGGCGCATCGCGTCCCAGCGCAACGCGCGCATCAATCTTCCCAACCGTGACTATTGGCTCGCTCCGGAGCGCCGTCCGCAAACCATGAACTACATCTCCGCTTTCCTGGCCTGGTTCGGCTGTGCCGTCCTGTTCGTGCTGATCTTTGGCACCTTCCTCGCCTTTCAAGCCAACCTCGCGCCCGACCGGCACTTCCATTCCCAGGCCCTGCTCCTCGTTCTTATTGCATTTCTTCTTTTCCTGCTGCTGGGGGTGATCCGCTTCGTCCGCCACTTCCAGAATCACACCTCCGAAATTTAGACGCCTGGTTTTAGCCAGGTCCGTGCCTGCGGCCAGTCTCTCCCCTTCACAAAACTGTTACACCCCGTATTTCTGCACGTAACCGGGACCTTCTACTCTCTTGCGCGGTCCAAGGTCCTGTTTCCCTCCGTGTTCTTTTGCGGAGGCGTGTTGGAGCGCCCGCGCGTGTCCCCGCCGGAGTGTTCGCACCCATCCAGCTTCAAAGAGCCCGGCAGCAAAAGAAGAATAGAGAGAGGAAGAATCGATGAAAATGAAGTGGAATCTGAAGTCGGCAGCTGCTCTGTTTGCCGCTGCTTCGCTGGTGGCCGGTCCTGCGTTCGCCAACGAAGGCGCTGTCCCCAGGGGCGTGCCGCACCTCGATCACGTCTTCGTGATCATGATGGAAAACCACGGCTACAACCAGATCATCGGCAATCCGGACACACCCTTTGCCAACAGCTTGGCCAACTCCGCCAACACGGCTACGAATTACTTCGCGATCGGTCATCCCAGCTTGACAAACTATCTCGAAACCGTCGGCGGTTCGAATTTTGGAGTTCGCTCAGACAACAACCCGGACTGGCACAACACCAACTGCCTCACCAACCTCAGCACCAGCCAGCCGAATCTCGACACTCCGAATAGCGGGAGCGTTTGCCCGATTTGGGGTGTTGGTACGGATGCGGAAACTCCGGCAACCGATTGCACCAATGAAATCCAGTGCACCGCTGCGAGTCCAACCCCCATAAATAACATTGACGGCGTTCTCTCCATTCCCGCAAAGCCCGGAATCTCCGGAAAGACCATCGCCGATCAATTGATGGAAGCCGGCAAATCCTGGAAGACCTATCAGGAAAACTTGCCTCCCTCCGGCGCCGACGGTGTCAATTTTGCTGATGGTTTCTTCACCGACAGCAGCGACATTGCCACGCCCACCGGCGATCCAAACGCCAAACTCGCCAAGCTATATGCCGCGAAGCACAACCCCTTCGTCTATTTCCGGAGTATCGAGGAAGGCGGCTTGCAGCACGTGGCGCCATTCTCCGGCAGGCACGGCTTATTTGCTGATTTGGCGTCTGGCGAAGCGCCCAACTTTTCCTTCATCGCGCCCAATCAGTGCAACGATCAACACGGCCGCGGGATCGGCGAAGCCGGCTCACAATGCGATTTCGACCCCAACGATAATGGCACACTGCAGGGCTTGAACCCTGCGCTAATGAACATCGGCGATCAGACTCTGAGCACCATCATTCTCGCCATCAAAAACTCTCCGGTTTGGCACCAAGGCCACAACGCCATCGTGGTTCTGTGGGACGAAGACGATTACAGCATCTCCCCAACCGTAAACCGGGTTCTCACTGTCGTGGACACGAACTACGGCCCCCACGGCATCAAGAGCAACAGGTTCTACACCCACTTCTCTGTGCTCAAGTCCCTTGAGTCAGGATTCCATCTCCCTTGCCTGAATCACACGTGCGACGAGAGAACCAACGTCATGTCCGACCTCTTCGCCGGCGATCGCAACGACGACTAACTTTCTAATTGCTCCGCGCAACCCCAACTTCACCCCGAAAAGCGCGCACAAAAAATGCTGCGCCAAGAAGAAACGCCCGGCTCCCCGCCGGGCGTTTTCTTTTCCTGATTACTGGTATCTGATTCCTGATATCCCGTTTCTTTCTACAGATAGTCCCTCGACGGCCCCTCCAAAAACGCCCGCAACTTCCGCGACCGCGACGGGTGCCGTAGCTTCCGCAGCGCCTTGGCCTCGATTTGCCGGATGCGTTCCCGGGTCACCGCAAACGACTGTCCCACCTCTTCGAGCGTATGCTCGCTCCCGTCATCTAAACCAAACCGCATCTTGATGACTTTCTCTTCGCGCGGTGTCAGCGTCTTCAACACCGACGAAGTCTGTTCCTTCAAATTCAGGTTGATCACGGCGTCCGAAGGCGACACCACAGCCTTGTCTTCGATGAAATCGCCCAGGTGCGAATCCTCTTCTTCCCCGATCGGCGTTTCCAGCGAAATCGGCTCTTGCGCGATTTTCAGAATCTTCCGCACCTTGGACACCGGAATGTCCATGCGCTTGGCGATTTCTTCGCTGGTAGGCTCGCGCCCGAGTTCCTGCACCAGTTGCCGGCTCGTGCGCACCAGTTTGTTGATCGTCTCGATCATGTGCACCGGAATACGGATGGTGCGGGCCTGGTCGGCAATCGCGCGCGTAATGGCTTGGCGGATCCACCACGTCGCATACGTTGAAAACTTGTAGCCGCGGCGCCACTCGAATTTGTCCACGGCCTTCATCAAGCCGATGTTGCCTTCCTGAATCAGGTCTAGAAACTGCAAGCCGCGGTTGGTGTATTTCTTCGCAATCGAAACCACCAACCGCAGGTTGGCCTCGATCAATTCCTTTTTCGCTTGCTCGGCTTCTGCTTCGCCGCGGTGAATGATCGTCAGCGTGCGCTTCAGCTCCAGCAGCCCCACTTCGCTGGCCTCTTCAATGTCTTTCAGTTCAGACCGCCGCGTGCGCAGTTCGCGCCGCGCTTCCGCCGCATTCTCACCCTTGGAAACGTCCGCGCGCCGCTCCAAGCGCCCCGCTTCGCGCTCCAGCGACTGCAGGCGCTCGACCGTGCCGCGCATTTTGTCCACCAGGCGTTTTTTCTCGAACGGGTTGAAGTCGATGCCGCGAATTTCCAGCGAAATGGCGATGCGCGTTCGCGCCACTTCCCACTTCGCGCGCACATACTGCTTCTTCTTCGCCTTCAGCGTCTTGTCCAGCTTTACGGCCTGTTTCAACGCCTGTTCGTACAGCTTCGCGATCTTGTCGATATACTTCAGCGTCTGCTTAGTCTTGTTGGCGATCTTTTCTTCGGTCAGCTCTTCATCGTCAAACTGCACGATCTCTTTGATCGACCGCGCGCCCTTCCGCAAATCATCGCCAACCGCGATCAGTTCCTTGATGACAATCGGCGACCGCGTGATCGCCTTCATCACCACCAGTTGCCCGCGCTCGATGCGCTTCGCGATAGTTACTTCGCCTTCGCGGGTCAGTAGCGGCACAGTGCCCATTTCGCGCAGGTACATGCGCACCGGATCGTTGGTCTTTTCCAACGAACCCGGCGTCAGGTCCAGGTCGCCGCCGCCTTCTCCCTCGTGGTCGTCCTTGACCGCCACCTCATGGTCGCCGTGGTCTGAGGATACTTCCACCGCGCGCGCCGCCTTGGCCGACGCCGCATCTTCGTAAATCTCGATGCCGTTGCGTTCAAATGTCGTAAGTAGGTCGTCGATCTCTTCCGAAGAATGCACTTCCGCGGGGAGCGAATCGTTTACTTCGTCATACAGCAGGTACCCGCGCTCTTTGCCGATGGCAATAAGCTGCCGTACCGCATCATATTTTTCCTCTAAGCCCGTCGCTGCCACTGCTTTTCCTCCCGCTAACTAATCCAGTCTCTCGCTGTCCGCGCGAACTCCCACATGTAGTTCCGCGCATTGTCCACACCAAATGCAGAGAGATAGCCCGTCGTAGGCGATGGGAGGGAGCGAATCCCCCGGAAAACTCTCAATTTTTTCGGTGAAGCCCTATGCGCCGTGCTGTCTGTTTG
>Ga0126378_10005194_pt1 | contig 10085 bp, 3 predicted proteins | sample PanSoiMetPlot_23_FD_92587 | JGI IMG/M metagenome (GOLD analysis project Ga0126378, IMG submission 92587) | Tropical forest soil microbial communities from Panama - MetaG Plot_23 | ecosystem: Environmental > Terrestrial > Soil > Tropical forest > Bulk soil | place: Panama | collected 2016-02-17 | reverse complement strand
GCTGTGGCGTGGGCTCGACCCGCTCGGGAACCTGCGGAGGGGGGAGCGGTGGCGGTGTAACCCCGTTCAACGGCGGAGCTGGCTGGTTGAGCTCTGGTTGCGATTCAGGTACAACCCTGTTGTCCCGCTGTTTGAGTTGCGGCATCGGTTCGCCTTCCCGGCGTCGGGACTGTTGTATGGTTTCGATGGCCGACTGGGTGTCATCCTCGTTTTTCTGGGCCACTGAACTGACCACCTGTCCCTCCGCCTCCCGCCGGCTGGCGTAGGTAACGACAAGGTTGTTGTCAGCCGCCGCCTGGGCGTCAGCGTAGTAAGTTTCCGCTGTCTCCCGATCTCCTTCCAGTTCCGAGACATATCCCATATTGTTCAGGCTGAATGCATTTGCGGGGTCGAGCTTGTAAGCCTCCTTGAAAAACCGTTTGGCGTCCTCAGGATCGTTGTGGTTCAGGGCAGCCACTCCGCGCAAATTCAAGCGTGCGATTTGCGCCTGCAGGTCCTCGCCTTTCGCGATCGTGTTGCTGACAGCCCGAGCATTGTTGCTGGCGACTACACCGATGGGCTTGCTGCGCCATTTCGCGTTGGGAGAGACCAGGACTACGTCCGTGGAATGAGTGCTGGCGGCGGCACTATAGTATTTCAATGCGGACTGTAAGTCGCCTTCCGATTCCATTACGAATCCCATATTGTTCAGCGTGAACGGATTGTGGGGATCGCTCGCCAATGCTTTTCTCAGCGTCTCTTCCGCTTCCGCCAAGCGCCCTCTGCCCAGAAGGCTGATGGCTTCAACATTGGCTTTATTGGCTTTGAGTTCGGGGATATTCAGGGCCGCGAACGCCTCTTGCAGAGGCCGTCCCTTTAATTCGGGCCTGCTTGCGGCATCAATGGTTGCTTCGGAAGCATTTTTCGAAGACAGTTCGTAATAGCGGAGGGCACGGTCGGCATCGCCTTCAAGCTCGGAAATGTAGCCGAGGTTATTCAGGGTAAACGGATCATTCGGATCGATCAGATAGGCCTGATAAAAAAACCTCTTGGCCTTTTCCAGGCGACGCTTCTGAATCGCCTTTACGCCGTCGCGATTGAGTTTCTGGACGGGAGTAAGCTTGCCAAATTTGGGAATGTTCAGCGTAAAGCTTGGGTCTTGCCCCGCCGCCGCTGGAGCGATCCAGAGAACAATAGCCAGAAAAAGTGACACGAAGACAGTTAGCGTAACGGGGTGGGAGCACGAATACATGGAACGCTGTGTCAACCGAGCGCTTGGATGCGGTCGAGCAGCGCCGGTTTGCCATGCGAAGCCTACTAAGATCCTGCAAATTCATGACGATGCGAGGCGACCCAGTACTCCGGTTTGACATCCAAAGCAGCCGGAGTTCCTTAGCCGATGGCATTGATCCGGGTGATTGCCGTTCTTATAGTAGCCGCACTCGCCTACTCTCAGACGTCGTCACAACCGAACAACTCGAATGCGTCAAAGCCCAATCCGGAAGCGGAACGGGAACGGTCCCGATACGATCCGCTGCTCGATTTGCCGCCCCTGCCCCAAAGAACGCTCACCCTGATGGGCGGAACGGTGGGGAAGGTCGACCCCATCACGAATCGTCTGCAATTGCGCGACTTCGGCGGTGGCAAGACGAATATCGTGTTTGACCTGCGCACAAAGATCCTCCGCAATGGAATGCCTGCAACCGTGAAAGACATTCAACCCGGCCACCGAGTGTATGTCGATACCATGCTTAAAGGCGATCAGATATTTGCCAAGACAATTCGCCTGGAGACCAGCACAGATCAGGGCGACGCTCGCGGGCAGGTGGTGACTGTCGATGCCGGACGCGGCATGCTGGTGCTGCGCGAGGAAGTAGCGCCGGAACCTTTTCAGTTCCGATTAACACCTCAAACCGCAATCATGATAAAGGGGCGGCGCGCAAAGGCCTCGGAGGTACTTCCCGGTGCGCTGGTAAGAATCAACTTTGCCGCGGGTGCCAATGGGAGCCTGGTGCGTGAGATTCATGTGCTGGCCAGTCCCGGCGAAATCTTCACTTTCGTGGGAAAGATTACGTTTCTAGATCTGCGTTTGAAGCGCCTCGCGATTGCCAATCAGAGCGACCACGAGACCTACGACATTGCGCTCGATCGTGTGGGTCCGGGTCAGGTACGAGGCCTGAGGGTGGGATCCGCTACTTTGGTTAAGACAGTTTTCGATGGAACGACCTATCAAGCCCAGAGTGTAGAAATCAATGCTCCCGTCAGCGACGAGGCGCGGCAGTAAACAACAGCAAACTTTCTCTTTGGAATAGAAACTAGACCTCCGTGATATCGGAGGTGGAGAACTCGCCGCGCAAGCTCCGCTGAATCACGAAATCGCGATCGTGGAACATGTAGCGAACGATATTCCTGGCGTAGCGGCTGAGGGTGGCAAAGTCGGTTTGATACCAGCAACACTGTGTCATTCGCCGAGACAAACCACAGTAAAAACTGAATCGCTGATGGACGGTGGAAGGATCGATCAGCATAGCCGCGGCCATGCGGTGGTTTCCCTCGATAATGGTTAGAGGGCCGTAGTCATCAACTCCGATCAGCAACACGGAGTTGGTTACCACCTTTTGCTCCAGATCGGCGGTTACGCCGCGCATCTTGACCGAGAAGCTATTGGCGTCCTTCGCCTCCACCTTTCTGCGGATGCGGTCGATCATATCGTTGAGATAGAAGTTTCCGGCGGCAAAAGTGCGCCACTGCTTGCGTGGGAAAGCGCGTATGCGGGACAAATCGTCCCCGTCGAGTTCGACCCGCCACCACTGTGTATCCTGGGGTAGCTCCCGCCACATGCGGCCGCGACGCCGGAACAGCAGGGCCCGGCGAATCTTATTTTCCCGCATATTATTCAGATCGGGATGATGAACAACGTTGTAAAAGCGGTCGCGGTAACGATCGAATTCCGGCTGGAAGAACTCGGCCTTCAAGAATTCTGCAATAACCTCCTCTTCGTCCACGACGGTCAGCTTTTTCAGCCTGCGGTGGCTGCCAAGCTCAGCCGCCTGACGCGCGCTGAGGCCCTCGGCTCGAATAAATGGGATCGAGACCGCCACCAGCAGAAAAATCATGAGCGCCAGTTGCACCGCGATGACGTCATGCAGAGTGGAATGAAACAGATAGATGCCTACAGCAATTGCGCCGCTCACTGCTAGCTGCAGCCAGCTGGTATTGGCAAGACGCCGCGACATCTCATAGGTCATCATCACGACGCTGAACGAGTAGATTCCGGTCAGGGCGGCGTAAAGCACCAGCAACGAGGAGAACGAGCCCTGGGAATTGACTATGAAATGGCTCCCCAAGATCATTACCCAAAGTTTGTCGGGCGCCAGCCCGACGGCCATGGTAAAGAGGGACGCAACCAAGACGACCAGCAAGAGGGCAGTGCCGAGAACCGCCCGGCCGCCGCGCTCCTGCGAACTGCCGGCCGACAGGGGAAACATGCTGCTCACAATCGACCAGGAAAGCATGTAGACCACGCGCCCTACTAAAGCGATGGCGGCATACAGTCCGGCGAGCGCAGCCGGGAAAAAATGTTTGACCAGCACAATGTCCACGTTGTTGATAATGACTTGTCCTATGAAAAAAACGATGGCTTGCATGCCTTCGCTGAAGGAAGCGGGCAGGCCAGGACGAGCCGTCACCCTAAAAGCCGGACGCGGACTTCCGGCCAGATAGGCCACCACCACCGAGGCAACGACGGCGATGATTACACCGGTGACGCCGTAGCCGTAGTGCAGTAAAACAAGCGCACCTCCCAATTTCACAAAAACTTCGAGCACGAAGTTTTCGGCGAGCTGGCGGAAGTGATACAGGCCCTGCATCAGCCCGCGGCGGACCCCGAGCGGGATGTAGAAGGCGATGCCAATGCCCAGAAGAACGACATAGTTTCGAGTGGGAAGATTTAGATAATTGGAGACGATTGAGCTGGTATAGACCAAAACTCCCCCGACCACAATCCCGATTTGCCAGGAACGCCGATGCAAGCTCTGGTAAACCGCCGCCTTGGCCGCCAGATCCGAGTTCTTGGCCACAAACTTGGAGCAGACCAGCTGGAACGCCAGCGTTACCGAGGACAACAACATGAGCAGGGTATAGATGGCAGTTGCTTGTCCAAATTCAGCTGCACCCAAAACCCGCGCGATGGCGATGTTGTAGATCAGATTGGTGGCGCCGACCACGGTGGAGCTCACCAGCATGATCATGCTGCCGCTGAGCACACGCGCGCGGAGGGCAGTCGCCGAACCGGATGTGGGTAGCGTTACTTGCTCGTGGGTCAGAATTCCCGTTTCACTCTGCTGCTGCATCAGATCTCGCCCAAGTCCATTGTTTGGGCATTTCGCGCCGACACATATCGAGCGCACAGCGCGCCAGACGCGAGGTCCAAACGGGGTTAGATGGCGTCCATCAGAACAACGTCAACTTCAGAATAGGAACAATTGAGGTTCTGGCGTGGCCGGGAAAGGCATAGAAGGTTTGTTGCTCGAGGCCTACAGAAAAGCGAAGAGGATAGGAAATCGGCAGGTTTTCCGTTCCATCGTTCACCGAACCTCGCACTGGGTGCATGTAGGAGAGAAGAATGGCGTTTTGAAAATTGTCATAAGCCTGTAGAACCGTGCCCTTCGACCAGGCTCCGCTGGCATCGACCGACCATCTCTCGTTCGGTTTGATGCTTAACGCGAAGCCGGGGCGCACCGCCCCACTATAAGCCCATGCGTCTCCTTCCACCCGCCACGACTTCAGGTACTCCGCGACCACAGCGGCAACGATCTTGGAGCCAAACTTTCGTTGGATTCCAGCATAGCTGACGCTTGCGAAATACTCGTGAATCGAGGGCCGATATAACACATCGCGCACCCCATAGCCGGTGATCAGCGCCGTCTTGCCCCAGGGTCGGCCCACAATGAAATTCACGGTAGCGGCGTACTCACGGGAGTGGAGGTCCTGATCGGTGAAGGGTCCCGCCTCGTGGATAAGGAAGCCGTTGAGAGAAACCCAGTTGGCCAGCGAACTGGTAGCCAGGTAGAAATATTGGCGGAATAAGTCCTGGTTCATCTGCACAGGAGACAGGGTGTCGCGGCGAATGGTGTACTGCAGGCCAGGAGTGAGTGTCAGTTTGATGTTGCCGAGCTGAACGATCGGCGTCACAGAGAAATTGAAGATGGTGTCGTAAGTGTTTCGGCGCTGGATCAAAAGCTCGCTGGGGAAGGAGATTGTGCCGCGGGCGTTGCGCTCGGCTACGAATCCATTAATGATTGGTACGCCCTCGCCCAAACGAAGACGGAAATCAGCGTCCGCCCACGTTTCCACCGATTTGCGCGGAGGCGGCAATAGAGGCGCCAATAATGGAGACGAACCTGAGAGTCCGCGGAAGCTGGCGTCCATCTGGTAAATGTTCTCGTCCTCAAAGATAGGTTGCAGCCAGGCTTGGGAGCCGATGCTCACCTTGTCCGTAATGGGTCTTCCCTGCTCTCCGGCTAAATCGAGAATAGTCTGCTGGTTTGCGTCGTTATCGGGCTGTAATGAACTGGCTCGCGCGAAAGCGGCGAGCGCACGGTGATTGTCCTGCTGCTGGCGATAGGCATTACCCAAAGAAACCTGGTAATCGTAATTCTGCTGCTTGTCGGGATCGTTGACGCTGGTCAATAGAGTTTGGGCGGTCCGGGTTTGGCCCATCGCGAGATGAGCGTTGGCTAAACCAATTGCCACTGCAATTTCGTCCGCGCCGGCCGCCTGCGCCCGGTTATAGAACTTTTCCGCCAGCGGAAAGTCATTCAACGACATCAGCACATCGGCGGCATTGAGGTAGTCTTCGGCAGTAATCACCGTCGCATCGGAGACGCGTGCTTCGGCGAACCCGAGGGCAATCTGCTGGCGAGCATCGTCCACGTGTCTTTCCTGGGCAAACAACCGAGCCACGGCCAGACGGGTCTTTAAGCGATCGGCCTCGGAAAGTTCCAAAGCCTCCGCGTAGCGGTTCATCGCCGCAGGACGATTGTTCAGGGTTAACAGGGCCTGGGCGGTGGTGAGCAGGATTTTCGAATCCCTGCCGCCACTTTTTTCGGCCACGTCGATGGCGCGCATGGCATCGGACTCGCGATGCAGTTCTGCGTAGGATCGCGCCATCTGCGCATAAAGCATCGGATCCTGGCCGTACTTGAGCGCCGCGTTCAACGTCTGAAGGGCGCCGGTGTAGTCGCGTAATCCGTATTGCGCGTCGGCCAGCGCGAGGTAGGTAGGCACGTCATTCTGCTGGTATTTCAGCGCCGCCCGATATTCAGGAACCGCCTTGGCAAGCATCACGCGCTGGCGATAGGCTTCGGCCCTTGCCAGATGCAGAGGCCGGGAATCCCCCAGCATTTTCTCGGCAGCATCGGTTTCCCGCAATGCCGCCTTGGCACTGCGCAACTGCAACAGCGCGTAGGCCAAGCCCAGATGGGCTTCGCCATAGTCGGGGCGCAGCTTGAGTGCTTGCCTGAAATCGCGCTCGGCGCGGGCGGCCAATCTCATGTCGTTTTCGACGTATCCGCGATTCATGTAGCCGGTTGCCATCGTAGGATCGCGCTCGAGCGCCTCCGTGAAATCATTCACGGCGGCTTGGAAGTTACCGTTGTGCGCATCCACATAGCCGGCAATGAGGCGAAGATCTTTGTCCTTGGGCAGAACGGGCTGAAATCGCTTGGCGATATTCATGGCGTCCGGGTAGCGATTCAAGAACAGCAGGTCGTAGCCCAAATACACCGGCGCTTCCGGATCACGCGGCAGTTTTTGAATGACCTTGTAGCCGAGCTCAGCCGACTCGGCGTACCTGCCGATCATGGTCAAATAGCGTTCGTGCTCGCGCATCACCTGGGGGTTCTCGAGAATCACAGGGGAAGAGTGATCGAGCCAGTTCTTCGCAGTCTGGAACTGGTGCGCTTCCAGCGCGGAATTGATCCCCCCGGCGACCACCAGCGGATTCCATGGCGCGAGCTGGTGAGCCTTGTCATAGCTTTGCTGGGCTCGCTGAAATTGGCGGTGTTCGGTATAGAGATCACCCAGCGCCAGATGGGGGACATAGTTATCTGGATAGAGCTGCGCCAGCTTCGTGAAGTACTGTTCCGCAGCCTTTGTATCACCCATTTCCCGCGACAGATAGCCGAGCGCGGCAAGCGCGGGTGCATTGGACGGATCGAGCTTTAGCACGCGTTGGTATATCTCTGCCGCTTCTCGTCGCCGGTCGGTTCTCCACAACAGGTTTCCATAATTCAGGATGATGTTGCTGTTCGATGGCGCCAGGGCGATGGCTTCCTTTAAATCACGCTCAGCCGACTGGGGATCGTTGAGGGCCATTTCGACGGCCGCGCGCAAGCGCAGAAACTCGGGCCGGTTGGCATCCTGAATATTGATTTGCTGAACTAGAGTGTGGGCCGTTCCGGCTTCGCGATTCGCGCCTGCGGTATCGTTGGTATCGCGGTAAAGCTGGTAAAGGTCAACGTGCAGCGAAATCGGATAGAGTACTCCTTCCGGAACCGATTCCGGCAGATGCGATAGAGCGGTTTCATATTCACGGATTGCCTGATCAGGGCGGTTTTCGAGCGCCAGGATTTCCCCACGAATGGCGTGCAGGCGATAGTGATTCGGATCAAGGGCTTCAGCGCGCTTAAGCAAGATTTCCGCCCGACGGAGGTCCCCTGCGTTGACCGAGGCTTGAGCGGCATTCAGCTGAATATCCAATCGCCCCTTAGCCGAATCGGCCGCCTGGAGGTAAGTGTCCGCAGCTTCCTTTTTCCTGCCGGCCACCTGATAGGTGTAAGCCAATTCCGTCAGCGCATCAGTGCCCTTGCGGGAAATGGATTTCAAAATCGAGATTGCCTGATCGTATTGTCCGGAGTCGCGCAGGAGGCCGGCAACGGAGCGCAGTACGTCGGGATTATTGGGCGCGCGGTTGCGAGCGCGATCGAGCCACACACGTGATTGCGTTTGATCGCCGAGATGTTGATAAGCTCGCGCTACGAGGAGCTCGGTACGAGCGTCCGGCTTGATCGACTCAGCGCGTGAGAAATAGGTCAGCGACTGTTTCGGGTCTTGGAAAAGGAAAAGCTCGCCGGCCAGGCGGAGATCTTCGGTACTGCGGGGAGAAGCAGAGAGCACTTTTTGGAGCAGAGCCTTGGCTTCATCCGCCTTGCCCATCTTGGCATAGGTTTGCGCAAGTCCAGACAGCCCTTGCATAGAGGAGGGTTGTTCCTGCAATCCTTTCTGATACGCATCTACCGAAGTCGAGTACCTGCCGGCCAGACGCGCCGCATAAGCCAGAAGAAACCAGAAATCGGGATTCTGCGGGGCCGCGCGGGTGGCCCGGGTCGCATACTCCATGGCGGCAGCGTAGTTTCCCTTGTTCAAAGCATCCTGGGCGGCGCGCGCCTGGCGTGCCACTTCGATGCTCGACCCCCAACCCATACCAGCATCGGAGCGCGAGGTTCCGGCCTTCGTCTGCCCGGGTGCCTTCTTGCCCTTCTTGGCGGGAGCGTTCGACGTGGTGCTGCTCTGGCCGTTGATTTCGAAAGTCTGCGCAAAGGCGACGCCCCCGCCCAACAGCAAGCAACCAGCAATCATTAGAGTGCGTCTTGCCAACATCGCTGACCCTTATAGGAAATGGTGAGTAGTCCTGCTTGCAAATCGCTCTGATGCCCATCCGCTTGTAGCGGTTGGACATGAGAGTAGAAGCTCATCGGAGAATCTGAATGGGAGAGTAGAACGTTCTTACGACGTAGCCCGACAGCTGCAACTTGCAAGTAAACCTTATCGGGCTGAGCTGAATCCAAAAGTCGCTCACCAGGGAGGATTACGTTGGCCTCGGAAACGAGCTTCCTTCGGCACAAGGTCCCGCTACCAGTCAGCGTGTTCGTCGCGCTGGCGGTGCACGCTCCACTGCTCATCATGGGGCTGCCCTTGCGGACATCTTATGACGCGAATTTCCATATTTTCTTCGCATCGCACTATGCTCAGCACTGGTTCGATCCTTGGAACGAGAAGTGGTTCGCAGGTTTTTCGCAAACCACTTATCCGCCGCTGGTGCACCAGTGGATCGCATTGTTATCGCGCGTCATCGGATTGAATGAAGCGTTCATGGTGGTGATGTTGTTGGCGGTGGTGCTGATTCCGGTCAGCGCCTACCGATTTGCCCGCCTTTGGGTGGATGAGCGAGCAGCCAGCTATGCGGCGCTGCTCAGCGTTTTTGCCGGCACTCTCTCGTTTCTGGTGTACTCGGCGGGCCAATTGCCCACAGTGCTGTCATTCCCTCTGTTCCTGCTGGCGGTTACATATCTCTATCATTGGGCGCATACGGCAGAGTGGCAGGCACTGCTGAAAGGGTTGGCATTAACCCTGACTGCAGCGTCGGTACACCACGTCACCTTGATTTTCGGATCGCTGATTTTCGCCCTGCCAGTCATCTGGCTGGCCGTGAGAGATCGCAGCGAGGAGGATGGTAGTCCGGCGGCCGTGTTGGGGCGTGTCATGGTGTTCGTGGTCATCGCGGTCGCCGGTGTGGGCATCGTGTTGCTGCCTTACTGGATCTCGATCATCCAGCATCCCATCAAACAGGTACCGATTCCGCACGCCAGCCGCTCCAATCTCCTGATGAACTTCAACATTTTGATGAACTATTTCCTCGTGCCCTATGGGGCTTTCATTCTGGCGCTGCCCTTCATCGTCATCCGTGGAGCTCGGGTAGCACGTCTGCGGCCGCTACTGCTGGCTTTCTGGTTCACCTTCATTCTTAGCCTGGGGGGCACGACTCCGGTGCCCCGGTGGATTCTCGGCCGGGCATTTGAAATTCTGACTTTCGAGCGCTTCACGTTATGGGCAGTCCTACTCGGTTTGCCGATTGTCGGTCTGTGGGCGGAGGAAATGATTGATCGCTACAATTCGAGGGCTGTGGCGGCTTTCGCTACAGGCGCCGTGGTCACTATTTCCCTCGCCATGGGCTGGCTCAGCTGGAGTCCCTTCCGTCCTACCAGTGGTCTGGACGTAAGCGCAGTGGTGGAATTTCTTAATCGTGCCGGCCACGATCAGTACCG
>Ga0126378_10005193_pt1 | contig 10086 bp, 15 predicted proteins | sample PanSoiMetPlot_23_FD_92587 | JGI IMG/M metagenome (GOLD analysis project Ga0126378, IMG submission 92587) | Tropical forest soil microbial communities from Panama - MetaG Plot_23 | ecosystem: Environmental > Terrestrial > Soil > Tropical forest > Bulk soil | place: Panama | collected 2016-02-17 | reverse complement strand
CGTGAGGGCGTGTGAATGTTGGTGTTGGTTGGGGGCACAGAACCGATCCCTGGAAAGTTGCCGAACACACCCTTTTGAAAGGTGAAGTTCACAGGAGTGAGAACGGAACCAAGTGCGTAGATGCTCAGCGAGGGAAGCCGGTAGGTGCGCGCCTCAGCGATTTTGTCTTCATCGATTGCCGCCGTCAATATCGCGTTCTTCACTTGGCGATTGTTTGCCTGGGCAAGGCCGACGGCCTCATCAAGCGTCAAAAACGGAGGTTCGCTCGGCTTTGCTTCCTGTGCCATGAGCGTAAGGCTGGCGCAGATTAGGAAACCTAAAAGTAGCCGACAGAGCATAGGGAAGACTCCTTTCTGGAAGGTGGTCACGGCACTGTCATCGTCTGGAATGGATTTGTACGGCATCACTATACGCTCCTTCCCTCAACGCCAGCCCGTACGACGCACTTCTAAGCCTCTTGCAGGCGGACGCGGCGGGGGCCGGAAAGCAATTCACCCGCCAGGAATATCTCGCACAAAAGGAATCTTCAAAAATCGCGCTGGCGTTGGACTTCGGCCGGTTGAGCCACAAAAAGCGCTCCCATCCGGGCCGGGACACGGCGTCTCGATGCCGAATTGAAGGTGGAAGACGAGAAAATTCGAGCCGTGATCAGCAATTACAGGGCACAAACGCCACGGGTGGTGAGCAGCCCCAGGGGAGGACCTAAGAGAAGTCCGTTTGTAGTTGTGATACTCAGATCATTGAGGGCTACGAAGGTGACGGGCTCACCGCGCGATCCCGCATGGATAGTCAGCCCAGCGAACTGTGAGTTTTCGAGAACGTACTCACCAGTCGCTTCTGCATTGTAATCAATTGCTGCCGCTCGGGACTTTCGGGTCGCGGGTCCATTCGCGTACTGAGGAACTGGCCGCAATTAGCGCATATGGCAAGATGAGATTGTTCAATTGATATCATTATCAGGCGAACTGTTACGGCACAAGAGTGACAGTTTGCAGAGAGCCACGCTGAGTGGCGGTCGCAAAGAAGAACGCACGATGACTGCCAGCTCCGCCTAAAATAAGGCTCCTTGTCTTCTGAGAAGCAAACGGAACAATATCTCAAATCTGGCCGGTGGCGTTGTCGCCTCAAAACCTGCGTAGAATCGGTCTTCGAAAGAAGCATCGCGGCGCGGATGCGTTTAAGCGAGGTCCCCGTTGCATCGGCCAAGACACGCAGCAGGGATTCACTGGCTCGAAGATCAACAGAGGCCAAGCGCGAGTTACGATCTTGATTAATCGTTTTCCAGAATGCTTGAGCGCCGAGCCCATTCGCGACAGGCATGTCCACCGCTATCGCGCAAATCGAGAAGTTGTTTGATTTCCTGCAATGAGGACCCGAACGCGCCCGATGGAAAACCGACCCAACAAGAGAATCCAAACGCCGAGTAAAGCGTGAGATACGGAAAACCGGAAACCACCCGAGACGAAGGTAAGGCGTGACCGAGACCCCCCGCTTTGAGTGTCGTTGCTCATCCTTGTGCTTGCGACTCAAAGGGGATGAGTGTGCCATGCGTCTGGCACTTTATCCCGATGTTCAGCCTTTTGGTCGTAACATCGGCGGTGCGGCTAGTCGCTCAAGATTTGTCGCCGAGGGCTTATGTCATTGCCCCGATGCATTCCAGCGCTATCATCCTGACTTGGTCTTTCTATGACGGTGGCTTGAACCTGAACGGTTCGATCCCAGTTAGCGGCGCGACCGGAACATATCACGTGCCCGTTCTCAGCTATTACCACTCTTTTAGCTTCTTCGGACGGTCGGCTAACCTCACCGCCTCGCTGCCTTATGGGGTGGGAACCTTCTCGGGAAAGGTGCTGGGAACTGAAAAGTCGGTGTACCGCTCGGGCTTACTCGACGTAAACGTCCGATTCTCCGTGAACTTGATAGGGGGCCCGGCCATGCCAATCGATGAGCTCGCAAAATGGAAGCAGAAAACCCTGCTCGGAGCCAGCCTGAAGATTGTGACTCCAACAGGCCAGTACAACGCGACGAAGCTGGTGAACTGGGGAATCAACCGGTGGGCGTTCAAGCCGGAGCTCGGCTATTCGCGAAGATGGGAAGAGTGGATGCTCGACGCTTACGCCGGCGCATGGTTCTTTACTGCCAACCCCGCCTTCTTCGATACACCGGTGCCCAGGCCTCAACTAGAAGGACCCATCGGCAGCTTCGAAGGCCACTTGAGTCGCGATCTGGGGAAACCACGGTTCTGGGCATCTCTCGACGGAAACTTCTGGTTCGGCGGTACGACCACCTTAAACGGGATTCGGAAACCCGATACCCGCCAGACCGGCTCCCGTCTCGGGGGCACATTCTCAGTCCCAGTTACCAAGCACCAGTCTTTCAAGATCGCCTACAGCAAGGGAACCTATATTCGCTTTGGTGGTGACTACCAGAACCTTCAAGTGGCATGGCAGTACTCGTGGATAGGGTGGCCAAAGTAAGCCGGGCACAGGGCGTCGGTTAGAATTCATCAGGCTTCACGACTCGCGGGTTGGTTGGGTTAAGGAACTGGGAAAGGGGGGATCGAGACGAATTCTTGCCGACCAACCACGGCTTCGACGCATTTTCGGCAATCTCTACCATTTGAACGCGGAAGAAGAGCCGCAGACGTACCACTATCCGAAAGATCCGGAGTTTCGCAAGAAATTTGGGCCGCGCGGTATTCTCGACTGCAAGAACGTGAATGGTAAATCCGAGTGCACCGATACCGGTCCGCTAACCCGGCAGCGCATGGAGATTATTGACGACGAAATCTCTCAATCACGCGTCGGGATTTATTGATCAGGCGGCCAGCTCGAATAAACCCTTGTTTGTGTGGTTCAACACTACTCGGATGCATGTCTGGACTCACCTGAAGCCTTCAAGCCAAGGCAAAACTGGCATTGGGCTCTATCCCGACGGCATGCTGGAACACGATGAGCTCGTGGGCACGCTCTTGAAAAAGATCGACGACATAGGTCTGCGCGATAACACTATCGTGATCTACAGTACGGATAATGGGGCGGAGACCGTCACCTGGCCCGACGGCGGAACAACGCCGTCTCATGGCGAAAAGGGTACCACATTGGAGGGCGGCCTTCAGCATACCGTGCCTCATACGCTGGCCGGGAGTCATTCAACCTGGAACCGTCTACAACAACATCATGTCGCAAGAAGACTGGATGCCAACGCTCCTTGCTGCAGTCGGTGTTCCTGACATTGTCGAAAAGCTGGAGGCGGGATACTCAGCCAGGGGAAAACTTGGAAGATCCATCCCGACGGCTACAACTTTTTACCTTTCTTCAAGGGTGAAACAAAAACGAGTCCGCGCGACACCATCTTCTATTTTGGGCAGGGCGGCGAGTTGACTGCCGTGCCTTGGAAAGACCAGAAAGTCAACTTCGTTGTAATGACAGGAAACATCGCGACCGGCATTCGGGAAGTCACTAATTGGCTGATCATTGTGAACCTTCGTACCGATCCTTGCGAGAAAGCACCTCATGAGTCTGGGGACGTATATCCGCGGGTATGCGGACAACATACGGTTGTTCGCGCCAATACAGCAAAAGGTCCAACAATTCCTAGAGACCATCCCGAAATACCCATTTCAAGAGGGCCAGAATCTGAAAACGCCGGAAATATCAACTACATAAGGCTGAAGGCGGCGCAGGCTTTGAAACAGTTGCAAGAACTAAACACTCTGGTAGTGCCGACAGACTGATGGTAGCTGGGCATTTCTCGCTCGGTCGCGTCGCACCGGAGGCAGACGATGCATAAGAATGGTCTAGGACTGAAGCTTCTGGGCATCGTGCTTGTTCTTGCGTTCTATCTCGCTATCCTGTTTCAAAATGAGCATGAAAGCGAACGGCGCTCATTGCTGACTTCACCGGGGAACCAACTCAACCGATGGAGTCCTTTGACGTTTTAGAGCCGAAAAGCCCGTCGATCTTAGCACCGGAGAAACAAGAATCATCATAAGCTTCCGGCCTATGGGTAAGTTAGCGAAGGACGAAATCAGTCCGGCAACAAACTTAAGACTACTGCTCAACAGTGTAAGCGGCCCTCAGGAGTTCGAATTTCCAGAGGGGAAACGTATCAATCCGATCGAAGCCATATTTTCCTTGGAACGAAGTCCTAACAAGTATCCCTTTGATCGCTATCAGACAGACCTGTCGTTGTTGATGACCGCCTCGGGCGCAGCTCAGCACCCACTAGGCTCTTCTTCGCCCGCCGCAGCGGAAGTAGCACCCCAGTCGGGAGTCTGGTCGTAGGGAGCGGCACCTTCAGCGAACATAAGCTTGTTCCTGTTGCCATTGATTTCTCCGGGTCTGTTCCCGGAATCAAATTCATGGAAGGAATTTCCTCGCAGCAAGAGATAACGGGCATAGACCTGAAGCTCAGCCGGGCCAGAAGTGTCATTGTTGTATCGATTATTGTTATGACGATGATGATGTTCCTCGCGATAAGCGTTCTTGCAATGACCCTGCATGCGACGAGAGCAGATGCAGAGTCTGTCTTGTCACCCCTATCGGTGGCCATAGCATTGATGTTTGGATTACCTGCACTTCGCAATGCGCAGCCCGGCATTCCAACGCTTGGTGTCCTTGGTGACTATGTGTCGTTCCTCTGGGCAGAAATCATTGTTGCAGGTTCGGCTGTGCTGACAATGTGGATCTGGCTGTTACACCTGCCACGAGAGTGATCAACCCAACGATGCCATGATACAGTGCCGCAGGATTGATTTCGCAGGTCACACGATCTCCTCTAAGGCTAGTATTTTTGGTTCTGTGCAGGAATCTAACGAGGTCCACGATTTTAGCGGGGTTTATGTTCATCGCTGAAAAGCGTCGGCAGCCGTCGTCGCTGTGGAAATGTGGGAACCCGCGGTGTGTGCGGGTTTCCAAGCGCCGGGGATTGTGGTTGGGAATTTCCAGTTGGGTATCGCAACGGGTCCCGGGCGCGTCAATTCCATAGCGAAGCCGCAGATTCCGCCCATTTTCGCCAAACGCAGCCGTCGAACATTGCCCGTGACTGAAAATCTCGCTTCTCAGAAAACAGCGTAGATCGAGCCCTTTTACAGATTCTCGTTCAGAGCCGTATTTTTCATAGTTGGCACGTTCGGACATCTTCGTGGTACTTGCGCTCTGACAATTCAGAAACCCGCGATTCATACAGATCGTGCCGTCTCGAAGCAGGGGATCGCGAAGTCTTGCCATCCGCTCCGGCTGTTGAGAGGCGGGCTGGACTAGATGCATCGCGCCGAGGGTGTTCTGACCAACCGTCGCGGTGCTGACGCCTACTGGAACACAACAGAAGCGCTGACGAGAGCGAGAAAGAGGGTGCTAGTGATGAAATCCATATTTGGTCACTGTGCAGCGTTTGTAATGCTGCTTTCAACTTTGGCAATAGCTGAGACCGTCTATGTGGATTACAACGATGCCATCGACTTCTCTAAATTCAAAACATACGCTTGGGGTCAAGGCGCGAATCCGAACGCCATTCAGGATTCGATCATGCTGCAATCCGCCCAAAGCGAAATCAACTCGCAGCTCGGGATAAAGGGTTTGCAAATGGTTCAAGAATCACAGAATCCACATCTGGTCGAGGTTGTGAGCGCGGCTTAAAACAGGAAATCTCTTTCAACGCTTGGGGCACGGGAGGCTGGCTTTGGGGAGGTGGCATGGCTTCCATTAGTCCAGAGACTTCCGACATCGGTACGCTGGTTGTCGATCTCTACGACGCAAACGGAAAGCAAATGATATGGCGTGGAATTGCCCAGAATGCCTTGTCCTCGAAAGGTTCAAAGAATGCAAAAGAGTTGAACAGAGCGATCGACCAGGTGTTCAAACAATATCCCTGAAAGGATTGATTCTCGTGAGCGGTCTGAAACTTGTCGTTTCGACAGCTAAACTAAATGAGTTGTATGAAACCGCTCCCGGTGTTGCGACGACGTGACCAGAGCTGACCTAGTCTAGCAGCGTGCAGAAAAATGACTTGGATTCCATCGTTCTCACAACGGATTCTTGACCAAGTGGGACGGAGCTGCATGATCGGGGTTTTGAGCGATATCGCCTTGGTAACGCCAGTTGACTTCCGGTTCGTCCATTATTCGTGGGCGCGCAGGGCCCGCCAAATCTGACAGTTGTATACCGGGTGTCGCTCGCATATGTTTTTCTAAAGACAGGCGAGGACAATCTGCCGTGAGAAACGCGCACGGCAAAATCATCTGGTAATCCTCAAAGGCAAGGAACATGGCATCGAAGATTGAAGATTACGGACTAATTGGGAACACGTATACCAGCGCGCTTGTGTCGCGCAGCGGATCGATCGACTGGCTGTGCGCGCCGCGCTTTGATTCGGATGCCTGTTTCGCGGCGCTCGTGGGTTACGACGAGCACGGTAGCTGGTCGCTTCGTCCTACGGTGGCCGTCCGCGAGAACCGGCAAAGTTACCGCGGTGACACGATGATTCTGGAAACAGCATTCGTGTGCGACGGCGGTGCGGTTCGAGTAATCGACTTTATGCCGATGAGTGGTCGATGCGACGTCATGCGGATTATCGAGGGCCTCGACGGAGAAGTACCGTTTGAAATGCTTCTCAATATCCGCTTCGGTTATGGCGAGCACGTACCGTTTATCGAACCGACAGAAGATGGCGTGTGCTTTCTGTCCGGGCCCGATGCTCTTGTGCTGCGCATTCCCATGGCCGTAGAGCGCTCTGGGCACCGCATATCGGCTTACTTCCCGGTAAGGAGGGGCGACCGCATCCCGATACAGCTTACCTGGTGCGCTTCCCACGATAAACCGCCAGCAGGGATTGACGTTGAACATGCTCTGTCGTCCACGGAGCAGTTCTGGAAAGACTGGGTGGCACGCTGTGCTTACCAAGGCCGCTGGCGCGACGCCGTAGTGCGCTCACTAGTCACGCTCAAAGCTATGACCTTCGCGCCAACGGGCGGAGTCGTTGCTGCGCCGACAACATCTTTACCTGAGGCCCTGGGTGGCGTCCGCAATTGGGACTATCGGTTCTGCTGGATCCGGGACGCAAGCCTGACGCTGGATGCGTTCATGGCCGGCGGCTACATTGACGAAGCGCGGGCTTTCCGTGACTGGGTCGTGCGCGCCATTGCTGGCGATCCCGCCGACTTGCAGATCATGTATAACATCTTCGGTGCCCGGCGCCTGACCGAGTTCGAGCTTGGCTGGTTGCCTGGTTACGAAGCTTCAAGGCCAGTGCGTGTGGGCAACGCCGCTTCCGACCAATTCCAGCTCGACGTTTATGGGGAGTGTATGTCGTGCTGGTACTCCGCACGCAGGATGGGCCTGGCTGGGAGAGAAGTAGGGTGGCATGTGGCTAAGAATCTGCTCGCTTTCATGGAGAATGCTTGGCAGCGGCCCGACGACGGCATTTGGGAAGTGCGCGGCGGGCGACGGCATTTCACCCATTCGAAGGTGATGGCTTGGGTATTTTTCGATCGTTTAGCGAAAGCGATCCAGGAATTCGGGTTCGGTGGGGAGGAAGGCCGGAAGATCCGGCCTCACATCTGCGCGCTGCGCGAAAGAGTCCACACGGAAGTCTGCGAGCGTGGATTCAACCCACAGTTAAAAGCATTTACGCAATCCTACGGGAGCGAGACTCTCGATGCCAGTGTGCTGCTCATTCCCTACTTCGGATTCCTCCCAGGCAGCGATCCACGCGTGTGCGGCACCGTGGCGGCAATCGAGAAGCATCTTCTCCGAGACGGCTTTGTTCTTCGCTATGACACGGAGCAGAGTAAAGACGGTCTTCCTGGTTCAGAGGGGGCTTTCCTCGCATGCACTTTTTGGCTGGCAGACAACTATGCCTTCGCAGGCCGCCGCTCCGAGGGCGAAGCGTTGTTTGAGCGCTTGCTCGGGTTACGTAATCACCTGGGTCTTCTCTCTGAGGAGTACGACTACAAGCTTCGACGTCAGATCGGCAACTTCCCACAGGCGTTCTCGCACCTCGCGCTTATGATCACCGCGCAAAATATCGAATCTATCCCCGTCAAGGAACAGATTGCGGCCTAGTCTTTGTGCAGTTTTTAAGGGAAAAAATGGAACGGCTGCGGTGTGTTAAGGATGATCTACGTCCTTTTAGCGTCGCTAGTGGCGTGTCGTTCTACATTCACGACAAGAATTCATCCACATCGCCGAAGTCCCCCGGCCGCTTTCTTTGAGGACAATGGGAGGCGAAATTAATCATCGTTTGTCGAGAGCAGAAAGCAAGTTTTGTACTCCCAACGGCGTTAGATGCACGAGCAAGACGGTCGGCCTGCTTGTGCGCAGGCACATCATGGCTGGTGAATTTTATTACATTGGAAAAGAGGCATCTACCCGATGGGCGGGTGGCCCCGATTTGTCGATGCTGGCCGATGCCGGACTCGTGGACCCAGCGGATGAAACTTGCCGTGAGTACGAGAGAGTAGTCAATGCGAAGTATCTCGAAGAAATCCTGGCACAAGCGAAAGAATTCGTCACGAAGCTTCTCTCTCGCAAAGCCGTACTTGCCCAGTGCGCGATAAGAAACTTCGAAAACGGAAACAATACAATCAGGCCTCGTTCTCTCCGAAAGCTGGTGAGGGCTTATCCAGGATCTGCAAAATAAGAATAAGAATATGAGGAAGTGATAGCACGTACTCTTGGCTCGATAGGACGAGAACACTGGCTGGCCGCAGCCGACCACACGTGAGAAATCAGGTGCTGCTCAAGTCAGTCCTTCGGAAATCGGTGCGCTTTAGCCACGGTCGCTAAGCGGTACGTCCGTGGCAAGCACATGTCTGCGATCGACAACGCACATCGCCCCGCCGGAGGGTTCGTGGCACTTCCTGACTTCTACACAGATTCCACAGGTGGTGCTTTCCTGACTAACTACATAGTTGGGTGCCTCGCACCTTCGAATCCCGCTCATTACATTTCATGATTGGGCGCTATACAAGATTGACAGTGACCGCACAAGGACAACGCGACTAAGGTAAGCAGACATGATGCCCTCAGCAGTTGCTAGGCCTGGCGAACCGACCAACTGTCGTCCCATTTCTGAAGGACGATTATGACGATTGCGAAGACTAGATTCGGAATGAGCAGCATGGCGATCTACATCGTATCCACGATTGGCGCCTGTCAAGACGTTTCGTTAGCTATAACCACAATGCGGATTTTTCGCAGTTTCAGACTTATGCCTGGGTTCCAAGAATGCCAATCCAAGTCAGGACTCAGCGCTGGCGCAAGTAGCACAACAAGACATCAATGCGGCAATGCAGAGTGAGGGTATGAAGATGGGGCTGGAATCGCAAAGTCCTGATCTGATTCTCACTACGAGCGGTGGCGTTAAAGAGCAGACCTCCTATAGTGAAACCACGCGAGAAGAGAATATCGAAGGGACGATGGTGGTGATCTGTACGACACAAAGAGCCAGTCTCTCGTGTGGCGAGGGGTCGCTCACAGTTTGCTGGGCCCAAGAGGTAATCAAGAGGCAGTAGAGAAGGCCGTCGAGAAGATGTTCAAGAAATGGCCGAACTGAGTATCGCTCCGTAAGTAGGTGATATTCAACTGCAAGAGACTCTAACGGAGCAGTACATCTCAATTCCCAAATCACTCGCCTTTACTAGCACCTGAATGGAAGGCGGCCGTCATCATGAGTGGTCTACGCCCGTACAGGCCAATTGAATAAGACGCTGTCGGTTATCGTCATCCAAGCTGGTGCGGATACCGGGTACATTCGGAGCTACAACCAGCAACGTCTCTTACAAATAATTTTTGGAAAGATTTGAAAGGAGCGCGAACTTTGCGCCCACGACACGCCCTAAGCCTGATGGTCCGATTATGACCGGACCACAATTGCCCGCAGCATCGTGTTACGGTCGTAGGGCGGGTAGCGGACGCCCAGGTCGATCCGCGTGCTGTGATACAGAACCCCCCGTGAGTTCGTGAACGCACGGAACCCCCACTCGCCGTGATACTTTCCCATCCCGGAACCGCCAACGCCCCCGAAGGGCAAGTCGTGAATGATTGGCTGGACGGCGCAGTCGTTGACGGCAGCATCGCCGGAAGT
>Ga0126378_10005191_pt1 | contig 10089 bp, 7 predicted proteins | sample PanSoiMetPlot_23_FD_92587 | JGI IMG/M metagenome (GOLD analysis project Ga0126378, IMG submission 92587) | Tropical forest soil microbial communities from Panama - MetaG Plot_23 | ecosystem: Environmental > Terrestrial > Soil > Tropical forest > Bulk soil | place: Panama | collected 2016-02-17 | reverse complement strand
GCGGCCCGAACCGTGATTTGTGCACGCGCCCTGGGTGAAGGCAAGACCCCTCTTTGGCAGCGGTGTCGCCTACGTCAACCTGCAGTTAGATCGGCGAGTGCCCGTGGCGGAATATGCGGGGAGAATTTGTACATAAGTAGAAATGGCCCCCTATGCGCGGTCAAGGTGTTGCAGCCACCATGTGATCGATGGCTATAATGAGATTGTAACAATCTTGCCATCTGCCATCACCCGCGGTTGAAGCATTTCAAAAACAGCCCGGCCTTACCGCGCCCCCACCTCCCTCGGGACTGCCGCCGAGCTCGGCTCCTTAAGATTCCTGCGAAATCGAAAAAGATCGCGGACGACAATTCCGAGCAACAGTAACAACGGAACGCTCCTAAACATCGCAGGCCGCCATGTCTCCATCGTGATGTGCGGGATAATAAGTGACAGCAGAAGGATGATAGCCTCGGGTATTGTCAACAATCGATTGGTCTTGTCTTTGTGTCGGATGAACATCAGCACTGCATTAGTTAGAATAGGCAAATCATAGACAAAAGCATAAGGCGTCGCGAGAATGGTGCCGACCAAGAGCGCTGCGGTCGCGAGAAGGGTGACCTCGCGCCGAAAGCAAGCCCAGATGACGGGGGCCACAAGAACGGCGACAGAGATTTGGGCCACCTCGACGATCGCCGAACGGACGCCGAGAAACGTTAAATTTGCCGTAACGGTCGGTTTGAACTTGTCCGGTACAGCCTTAACCCATTCGGCGTGAGTGGGCAGCTTCGCCAGCCATATCGGCCAGATCGACCACCCGAACACCAGGCTGCTTACAATAACGAGGATCGCAATGGTCACAACAGCGGCAACCAGAGGCCGCCAAGCCCGGGCCGAGATCAACGCGATCGGGATCAGTAGCCCGAGAGTCGGCTTGAATGACGCCAGTCCAAACAGGGTCCCGCTCAAAACCGGCCTTGTTCCAACAAGCCGAAAACCCCAAAGGATTAACCCCGCGGACAGAAACCCGGTCTGACCGGTACAGAAGTTTTGCAGAGCTGCCGGCGAGAAGATTATCAACAGAATGGCAGAAATTCGCCACTGTTGATAAAATGAAGCGGCAAAATATATGGAAAATGTGAAGATATTCCAGATCGCGAAAGCTAGCAGAAAAGACAGAAAACCGAATGGCAAAATCATTAGAAGAAAAAATGGCGGATAGGGATAGGGGCGTTCGGTCGGAACAGCTCCGAGGTCCATCTGAAAATCCAGCAATCTTGAATTATCGTAGATTTCCGATACGGGGCTGACGAATACAAATTTCGCGAAAGACCAAATACTAAAAAAGTCCATATTCCAAATATCTGGAAGTGAGTATGCGCGAAATGTTAGGTAAACAAATCTTAATGCTAACCCGACGACGACGATAGCTAAAGCGGTTGGCAGAAACGAATGAATTTTGCGATTCACGGAATGAAAAAGATCGATCGAAAAAATGTTCATTTGCGGTAAGGGATTAGTGCGCGACTTTTTCAGGCGTCGAGCGGGCGCGGTGGGCTCGACAGTCCGTCATCGGAACCGCTGAACAACTCCCTTGCCGCTGGGCGACGCAACTCCCGCCGAAGCGGGCGCGCGTAACATAGTCAGCACCGAGTGGTTTCCCGTAATCGTAAATGACGGTGTTGCAAGCAATGGGATCGAAAGGGTCTTCAGGGATCGCCCAATTGAGCGGTACTGCCTGATTGAACGACGCATAACCTGCGGTGGCGACCAAGTGTTGCCGAGGATGCCGATGCCGCAGACCGATTTCAGTCGCGCTATGTAGCGGCCGGCCATCAGCATGTCTCGACCGCTCGTCCACGAATCATGATAAGACTTCGAGCCCACGGCTAGGAAAATTGTGCAAGGACTATGACCAGTACCAGGCGCATGCTGCGAGCGACGCCCGATGCCTGGTCCAGCCTTTACCATACATTGCGTCGACTATCCAGCGAACGAGCTGTGCCAGCCCGAAGCCCCTGACGATGATCGCGAGCAGGATGGCCTGATAAACGAAGCGGAATTCCTTGCGTCCGAATATCGAGTAGGTCAACGCAATCAAAAGGCTGGCCACGAAAGGTTGCGGGAGCCGCACAGCGCCGATCAAGCACAGCGGCAGCATCACCGCAGCAAGACCGCCCCAATATTGGAGAAGGGTGCTGAGATACCAATGCCACGGCATGAGTCCGTAAAGCGCCTGGACGTCGTAATAGACATTGGCAAGGACATTGCGCCGTAGGGCTTCGAACGGAGCCTCCGCGGCTGCCCAGACCGCGCCAACCTCCACTGGGCCGATGCAACCGCCGGCAAAATTCTACCAAAACCCCGACGGCAGCTTCAGACGCTACCACGACTCGATTGTTACATCGATTTTGTCGGGCTACGCCGTCAACGCCTCGGCCCGTTACTGCTCCGCTTCAGGGAGACCTCGAACCCTTCCGTCCCGGTCAACGCCAACGCCTTCAGCACCTGCTGGGGGGCGATTGGCGCGGCACTTACGCCTTGCACCCCCGGCTGGTTTACGACACGCCCGCCGGCGCCCACCGCATCCCTTTCCGCCAGCCCTACAAAACATCAGCGCCGGGCAGTCCTCGGCGTTGACCTGGTCTTCGGCTAACGCCACGTCTTGCGCCGGAAGCAACTTCAATGCACCGCGACATCGGGCTGGGCCGTTGTCTCCCCGAGTGTGACGGCCTATTCGGTCACCCGCACCGACGACGGCGGGTCGGCCACCGCCATGGCCAAGGTGACCGTGAGCTCGGCCACCTGGGCGCCCCGTACATTGCAGACAACTGCAGGCGCACGGAGAGCGCCAAGTAGGGCTGAGGGGCCGCTCACCGCGCGGCCGGCCTTCCGGGGCGGACACTTCATGAACCCCGTTTCGCTTGATGATGAGGGCGCGCGGGCGGATCGGCCGTTGCGAAAATCTCGATGGGCAGTCATCGGCGCCGGTACACGGGCGGCCGTTGGCTGAGGACGCGACGTCAATCCAGCCCTGGGTATAGGAAAGCGCGACCCGAGGGTCGCGCCTTCACCTGAGGATCAGGGTCGCTATTTAGACCGGCTTGCGGCGGCGCCGGATGAAGCCCATTGCGGCGAGTGCACCACCCAATAATGCGAGGGCGCTCGGCTCGGGTACATTTGTGGTGGTGATCGTCGTTGCTGAGGTCAGGCCTGCCTCGGTGAACGGAACATCGACCGCGTCACAATGGGCGGCTGTATCATTCGGCGGGCATTTGCTCGATTCTTCAGAGAACGCTGAGATGTACGTCCCCAGGGGTAAGGTGGCGCCTGTCACGTTGATCAGATCATTTGCGGAAAGTCCCGTCTCCACCTCATATAGATAGATGTCGTATCCGTTGGCGACGTTGACGGAGGGATCAATGGCTGCCTCCGCAGTGTCCATGTTCGAGTCTTTGTAGGAGTTGTTCGCGTTGGTGAGAGCGTTAATGGCCGCCGCACCCGTAGTGGTCGAACTACTCAGAAATGTTGAGAGAAAGGTATAAATATCGGTATTTTCGTTAGTCCCTCCGGTATATTTGACGCCTTGCGTAAAGGTGCCGGGGAATGCGTATGCATCCAAGGTTGAGGTCAGCGTGACACTGGTTGATGTCCCGCCGGGGTAGGGACTGATCAGCGTCGCCGTCGAAGGGAGGACGGGAGCCGATTGGCCATCCGGCACCGCGAAAATCAGCAACGTGGGCGACGTAGTCGTTACGCCGCCGTTCGACGTCTGAAAAATGTCGAACGTGCTACCCGAGCCGATCGGGTTCGGATCCCCGGCGCAGCCCGTAGCACAAGGAGTTCCAGCTCCCGGCCCTACGTGAAGTGTGGACGGGTCGAGAACTTGTGCGGAGGCAGGGACTGCAAACGTTGTCAACGATAAGGCGAGCGCGAAGGCTCCAAGGACTGAGCCTGTGACGGCAAATTGGTTCAGCATACTCGTAAGCTCCTGTTTGACGAGCACTTGTGGTGCACAACTTTAGGAGGTGCATGAACCGTGCCATCGGCTATATTCCGAGATATTTGAAGTTAATCACGGGTATATCAGGATCTGGGTGTAAGAAAATCCGACAAGGATCGGCCCTGTTGCGGGGGTGGTAATCAGCGAAGATATTAGGATTATCAAAGGCTTAACGGGACGTTCGCCGCGCGGATATGCTGGCGAGATGTAAAAAATCCCGACACTCAGCCGCCGGAACAGGATCAGCCCGCAAAATTTCTCAAATGATTCCAAAGGGGTATATTGGTTTACATTTCGTAACAAGGCGTATCAGGTGTAAAGAAATCCGGCAGAAGCACCGACGATGCGGCGGCGCCAGGCTACGGGTGCTGGTCCCGGCGGCGATTTTTAGCGCGCGGCGCGCTTGACGTCCTGCAGCAGCTTTTCCGCGGCAGCCTTGTCCGCGAACGTGACACCCGAGGTAAGCAAGGGCTCCAGCATCGCCTGAGCATCCCTCGGGCGGCCGACCCGCTGCAGCGCTGACGCGAGCCGGTATTGGAGGCCGGGATTGTGCGGGTCCGTGAGATTGGCGGCGCTGAGGTAGGTCAATGCTTTGCCGGCCTCACCTTGTGCCAACAAGATCGACCCGAGAGTGTCATTGACATACCCCGTGCCCGGGCTGATCAAGAATGCGCGCTCGGCCAGCTCGCGAGCTTTCGCCAAGTCTCCCTGATGCTGCTCGAGCCGGGCGAGATCGTTCAGGGCGGCCACGTCGGCGGGGTGTTCGGCGGTCAGACGGGTTAGCTCTGCGGTGGCGGCGGAGAGGTTGTTTTGCCGAAGGTAAAATGCCGCTAGCGCCGAATGGACGGCATAATCGTTCGGATTGGTCTTCAGTCGGGCTTGCAGGATGGTCTCGGCCTTGGCGGGATCGCCCGTACGGGTGTAGAGGCCGGAGAGCGCAGTCGCGGCGTCACTGTCCGACGGATGCGCGGCAACTGCCTTCTCGAGCAGAGCAGCCGCTTCATCGGGGCGGCCGGCCTTTTCGTAGAGTTCGGCCGACGCGACATCATAGGCGGTGCTGTCAGGATCTTTCTCGCTGAATGAGCGCGCCGCGGCGATCCCGGCCTCCAAGCCACCGATTTCCGCTTCGACCCGAATCGACTGGCCTTTCAGCGATGCGCTCTGCGGATCGCGATAAAGGGCAGCCTGCAACACCGTCCGCTCTTCGACAAACCTCTTTGCAGCGGCGAGCGCTCCGAGATAGCGGGACAAGACTTGCGACGAATGCGGCGCGAGCTCGTATGCACGCTTATAAGTGGCGACCGCGCCATCCGGATTGCCGGCTCTCGTCTGGATTTCGGCCACGGTGGCGAGGACGTCGACATTCTCCGGAAATTTTTCGGCAAGCTCGGCCGCTGCCGTCACGGCGGTTTTCCAATCCTGGCGGAGGCCGTACATGTTAACGAGCAGGCGGCCGGGTGCCGGATCATTCGGCGCTACGGCGCGGGCGCGATTGGCGTAGTCGGTCGCCTGCGGCCACCTTCGCTCCGCGACAGCAATCTCAGCCAAGCCGACGAGTGCGGCGACGTCGTTGGGCCGTCGTGACAGCACCTCGTTGTAGAGCTTCCCGGCATCATCGGAGCGCCCCGTCATCCGATAAAGCGGCGCCAGTGCCGAGGCGGCGGCGAGGTTCTGCGGGTCGGCCTTGAGCCGGCCGCTTAACAGCGCCTGGGCCTTGGCGAAATCGCCCATCCGCGTGTACATGCGGGCAAGAGCGAGCATCAAATCATTGTCCGACGTTTCCGCCGCGACCGCCTTCTCCAGCAAAGCAGCCCCCTCTGCGGCCCGTCCGGCCTTTTCATAAAGCTCGGCCGAAACCACGTCGTAAAGGCTGCTATCCGGGTCGCCCTTGGCGAAGCTGCGTGCCTTTTCTAGACCGGCGTCCAAACCGCCGATCTCCGTTTCAACGCGGATCAGCTCAGCCTTCAGAGACCTGTTCTGAGGATCACGGTCGAGAGCACCCTGCAGTACCTTTTTGGCCTCGGTAAAATTCTTTGCTTCCTTTAACAAGCCGACATAGCGAGACAGTATCGGGAGCGAAAGAGGGGCGAGTTCGTACGCGCGCTTGTAGGTGGAAAGAGCTTCGGATGTGTCGTCGGCCCCGATCTCAGCTCGGGCTTGCGCGTCGAGCACTTCGACATTTTGCGGAAATTTGCCGACCAGCTCGGCAGCTGCCGGAACCGCGTTCTTCCAATCGCCACGCGATATGTACATGTTGACCAGCAGAAGCCCGGGCCCCGCATCGTTCGGCGCCGCGGCACGCGCGCGGGCGATGTAGTCCGCAGTCTCCGGCCACTTCCTCTCGGCGAGGGCGATCTCCGCGAGGCCGATAAGGGCGACGGCATCGTTCGGTCTCTGCGAAACAACATCGGTATAGAGCTTCTTGGCATCAGCGCGACGGCCGACCGTCAGATACAGCCGCGCCAACTCCGACGCCACTGTCAGAGCCTTCGGGTCGGCCGTCAACCGCCGGGTCAACACGCCTTCGGCTTTGGCCGGATCACCCGTCCGGGCGTAGAGGCGGGAGAGAGCGATCGTGAGACTGTCGTCGGTAGGCCGCGCCGCAACCGCCCTGTCGAGCAGCGCAATCCCGTCTCCGCCGCGCTTGGCCCTCTCGTAGAGCTCTGCCGACAACAGATCGTAGAGGTCGTTGTCGGGATCGTCCTTGGCAAAGGCGCGCGCCTGGGCGACGGCTTGGTCCACGCCGTCGGTCTCCGCTTCGAGGCGGATCAACTGGGCTTTGAGAGATGCGTTTTCCGGCTCGGCGGCGACGGCATTTTGCAACACGGTCCGCCCCTCGCGATAATTCTTCGCCTGGGTCAGCAAGGCCACATAGCGTAACAGGATCAGGGCCGATTTCGGCGCCAGCTCATAAGCCCGTCTATAGCTCAAGATTGCGCCGTTTATGTCCCCCGCTTCGAACTGGGCGCGGCCCTGCGCTTCGAGGACATCGGTGTTTTGGGGAAATTGGGCGGCGAGTTCGCCTGCCACGGCTTTGGCGTTGGCCCAGTCCTTCTTCGAGTCATAGAGGGCAACCAGTTTGAGCCCGGGTGCGGGATCATTCGGTGCGGCGGTACGCGCGCGATTGACGTAGACTGTCGCCTCTGGCCATTTCTTTTGCGCAATGGCGATGTCTGCAAGCCCGAGGAGGGCCCCGACGTCGTCCGTTTTCTTTGCTAGAACGTCGGTGTAGACCTTCGCGGCGTCGTCCGCGCGCGCCATTGACAGGTAGAGCTGCGCCAAGCCGCGCGTAGCCGGGGCAAATCCCGGGTTGCGCGCAAGCGCAGCGCGAAACGCGGCTTCTGCTGCGGGGTAATCCCTTTGCGCGCCACGAGCCTCGCCCAGCAGCGCTTGATACAACGGATTTCCAGCGTCGCGTGCGGCCAGCGAAGCGGCGACCTCGACCGCTTTGTCGACACGTCCGGTACGCAATTCGCTCACAACCAGGGTCGGGCCGGCGGCTGCAGCGCCCGCTTGCTTAGCGAACGCCTGCTCGAGATCGGCAAGACCTTGCTGGCCCCGACCGACGCCGAGCTCCGATCTCCCGAGGCCTGCCTTGATCGTCGGGTTTTCGGGATCGAGAGAAGCGGCCTTTTCGAACTGCTGCAACGCCAGCTCTGGCTTACCATTGGCCAGATAGGCATCGCCAAGCAGGCTCAAGGTTGCCGCTTGCGGCGATTTACCGACGACTGGTTTCAGATATTCGATCGCTCGGGTTGGCGCGTGCTGCCGCAGCGCGGCAGTGGCTATCAGCCGCGCGGCATTCTGATCGTCTGGAAAATGGCCTAGGTATTTGGCAAGGACAAATTCCGCCTGCGCCAACTGTCCGCGCGCCAGCTTCGTCTCACCCTGAAGAAGATAGCCGGCCGAGAACGTCGCGAAGCTAGAGCCGATCTGATCCAAAATCTTATCTGCGTCGGCGTATTTCTGCTGCTTCGCCAACTCGAACGCGCGCAGGTAATTCGCCATCAAGTTATAGGGAGCAGCCTTCAGGATCGGGGCGAGATCCGCGTCCGCTGCGTTGAAATTGCCCTGCGCGATGTTGATGTTGGCGCGGCCGAGCCGGCCGGGTCTGCTACCAGGATCGACCTTCAGCGCCTCGTCGTACAGGCGCATGGCGCCGTCCAGGTCGCCCCGGCCCCGCACCATCTCTCCCTTGACCTCGAGCGCCTCGCTAGAGTGCGGGTCGGCGGCAATGGCTTCGTCGATCAGCTTATTGGCCTGCTCGGGCTTCGTTTCGCTAAACAGTCGGGCGAGCTGGATCTTCGGTCCGACGGCGCCGGGATCCAATCGGATCGCATCGTTCAGCAGTTCTTCTGCCTTGGCCTGGTCGTGCAGACCGGCCGCAGCCTTGCCGAGAGCCAATCTGACCTTGCTTTCGAGAAGGGGGTTCCGGTCGTCGGGTTTGATCCGATCCTGCACCTCGGTGAATTTGCTCTGGCGGACCAGCGCGTCCGCAAGGACGGGCAAATAGTCGGCCTCGTCCCCGTGGCGGGCAATTGCGGCTTTTGCTTCGCGCTCCGCTAAGAGGGGCTCGCCAAGCCGGAGATATATTTCGGCCAACCGCACGCGAATGACCGGATCCTGCGGGGCCTCGCGGATGGCATTACGCAGCTCGATTTCGGCGGCCTTGAGACTTCCCTTTGTGACCTGTTGTTCGGCTTCTTTGATGGAGGCCGATGTGTCTTTGGCGTCCGCAACGGGGAGGGCGAGCAAGGATATCGCAGCACAAGCCATGCACCACCATAGGCGGTAAGGCTGAGGCATCGATTTTCTTTCTCCACGGGGTAAGGAAGATCAGCACCTTAAAGGAAATGAGTTTATTTTTTATTTACGAGGAGTTGAAACCGGTCCGCCATTTGCCCCTGGCCACGCGGACACCAGTAGATGGATAAAGTCCCGGTGGTTGTTACATTACCGCGACTCTTCCTGTCTGCACCTATTTCTCGGCAACGGGAATGTAGCGATGCGCGCGATGGATGTGATGACGACCGATGTCGTCTCCGCCGACCCGGATAAGTCGGTGCAAGCTTTGGCAGCACTCCTTTGCAAGCGCGGGATCAGCGGCGTCCCGGTCGTCGACACCGATAATCGGGTGGTCGGCATCGTCAGCGAAGGCGACCTGCTGCATCGCCTCGAAACCGGGACCGAGCGCCGACCGGAGGATCGAGCGCGGCGCCGGCGGGCGCGGCAACCCAGCAAACATGGCGACCGTTGTTGACGCGCTCTTCGAGGATCTGCGCGCCGTTCTTCTTGAAGTTCGCGAGGGCGCCGGCGTAATCGTCGGTTTCGATGGCAATGTGCTCGATGCCGACGTGCTGCTCGTGCTTCTGGTCGGCGATTATGGTCGTCACATTGAGCTGCACACCGTGCAGGTCCAGCTGGCAGCCGCGGCCGGGGATCTCTCGCTTCACGGTCGCGCCGAAATTGTCGATGTAGAACTTCGCGACCTTCTGCGGATCCTCTCTGGTCTTGATGTGGACGTGCCCGAGTTGCATGGCCATACCCGTCTCCTCCGGCTGGGATGTACCAAGGGGCGCCGAAGCGGCGCCTGCCGCGCGCAGCTGGCAGCACGAGCGCAGGAACTCAACCGGCATTCGCCCGATTCCTGGGATTTTCGAGAGCAGGATTTCGGCCTTATCGGTGCTGTGTCACCGCGTCGACCAGGGCAGGCTTGCCCTTCTTGACCTGCTCCACTGCCCGCTCAAGCGCCGGTTGGAGATCGTCGGCGTTCTCGATGGGGCCTTCGGCCCACCAGCACTCGCGCGGGCGGAGGCCGCCGTCCTCGGCCAGCACGTGACCGTTGTTGTAGGTGACAGCGTCCGGCCAAGCCTCCTTCGGAAAGGTGATCGCGACGATCAGCAATCCATGCCGCTCCGCAGCAGGGACCCATGCCTCGCAGTGTTCCGCGCCATTGCGGCTCATGCCGTGCTGCACGATGACGACCGGCTTGTCGGGGTTGTGGCCTTGCGGCCGGAAGCATTCCAGCACCAGCGGCCGGTCGGGATTGTAACGGTCGAGGTAAGGGATGCTGGCGCGACCGGGCTGCACCAGCGCTCTCGACAGGT
>Ga0126378_10005190_pt1 | contig 10089 bp, 8 predicted proteins | sample PanSoiMetPlot_23_FD_92587 | JGI IMG/M metagenome (GOLD analysis project Ga0126378, IMG submission 92587) | Tropical forest soil microbial communities from Panama - MetaG Plot_23 | ecosystem: Environmental > Terrestrial > Soil > Tropical forest > Bulk soil | place: Panama | collected 2016-02-17 | reverse complement strand
GCAACTTGCGTCTCTCCGAGCAGCGCGCCCGCGCGGTGGCCCAGTACCTCGAGCGGTCCGGCATCGAGCGTGAGCGGCTGCAGACGGTTGGCTTGGGGGACAGCCGGCCGATCGCGCCGAATCTCACCGCTCACGGCCGCGAGCTGAACCGGCGCGTCGAGCTGGTAATCGTCGAGCGCTAGCGCTGCTATGGTACCGGGCCTGGAGGCCTGGTTGTGGGGGCTATCGATGCTGGGCGCTGGCAGAAGCTGGAACCGCTCCTCGACGAGGCGCTGCAGCTTCCGGTAGCGGAGAGAGCGCATTGGCTCGCGGAGCTTCGGGAGCGCTCGGCCGAGCTCGCCGACACGCTTTCGTCGCTGCTTGCAGAACAGTCCGCCGCTGACAGCAGCGGCTTTCTCGCCGAGCCATTCAAGCTTCCACTGTCCGACGCGCCGCTCGCCGGGTTTCAACTGGGCGCATACAGGCTGGAGCGCCCGATCGGCGACGGCGGAATGGGTTCCGTGTGGCTGGCGCGCCGCACGGACGGCCGCTTCGAAGGAATCGCCGCGATCAAGCTGCTCACTCTCGCCCTTCTCACGCCTGAGGGACAGCAGCGGTTTCGCCGGGAGGGGTCCGTTTTGGCGAAGCTCGGACACACCGGCATCGCCCGGCTGCTCGATGCCGGCGTGGCAGAGAACGGGCAACCATACCTGGTGCTCGAGCACGTCGACGGTACGCCAATCGATGTCTTTGCTGACCAACGGTGCCTCACGCTCGCCGATCGGGTTCAGCTCGTGCTGCAGGTGCTATCGGCCGTCGGTCACGCGCACGCGAATCTGATTGTGCACCGAGATCTCAAGCCATCGAACATCCTGGTCACCAAAGACGGTACGGCAAAGCTGCTCGATTTCGGCATTGCGAAGCTCCTCGCCGCGGAGGGCGACTTGGAGCGAACCGCCTTGACGCGCGGATGGGCGCTGACGCCCGACTTCGCGGCGCCAGAGCAGGTGCGCGGTGCGACGATTACCACTGCCACGGACATTTATGCGACGGGGGTCTTGCTCTATCGGCTGCTGACCGGGTGCAAACCGTACGAGCTGGCCGGGCACTCCGCGGTCGAGATTTTACGGATCGTGTGCGAAACGCAGCCTCCTCGGCCATCCGCGACCTTCGGAAGGCACGCAGGTGACGATGTCACCGAGCGGGCCCGTGTTCGCGGCGGCACACCGGATCGACTGCAGCGACAGCTTGCGGGCGATCTCGACGCCATTGTGATGAAGGCGCTCCATAAGGAGCCGGAACGACGATATGCCTCCGCCGCGGCGCTGGCCGAGGACATCCAGAGGCATCTCGACGGACGCCCTGTCACGGCAAGGCCTGACCGCCTCGGATACCGGGCGCGAAAGTTCGTCCTGCGGCACCGCGCCGGAGTGGCGACCGCGGTGGCGACCGTGGTTCTGCTCGCCGGTGCCGCCGTTCGCGAGCGGACGCTGCGCACGCGCGCAGAGAAAGAAACGCAGAAAGCGAAAGCAGTGGAGGGGTACCTCGGGAACGTGTTTGGCGCCGCCGACCCGTTTGCGCCTGCCGCTCTGCGACGCGAGGTAACCGCCCGTGCGCTCCTCGATCGCGGGGCCGCCCAGATCGACGCAGTGTTGCCCGCTCAGCAGGACGTTCAAGCAGAGCTGCGTGCGGTGATTGGCCGGGTCTACATGAGCCTCGGTGTCTTCGACAAAGCCGCAGCGCTGCTCGAGCGTTCGCTCGAGCAACGTCGCTCCTTGTACGGTGCGCAGCACGTGGCCGTTGCCGAATCGATGGATCTGCTGGGGGAGGCTCTGGCGGGACAGGATCAGTTCGACCGGGCCGAGGCGCTCCTGCGCGAGGCGCTCGCACAACGCCGTACGCTGCTCGGAAACGCGAGCGCCGCGACGGCGGAGACCATCGACCACCTCGCCGTCCTTTTGCGCAAGCGCAACAACCACCAGGCGGCGGAATCTCTGTTGCGCGAGGGCCTGGCGATTCGCCGAGCACTTCATGGCCCAGACAGCCTCGAAGTAGCAGAGGGGTTGAACAACTTGGGAGTGCTGCTCTACGCCAAGGGAAACTACGACGAAGCCGAGCAGCTCTACCGGGAAGCACTCGCGATCTACGAGCGGCGCGCAGAGGAAAACAATCCGCGAATGGCTCAAATGCTCCAAAATCTCGCTCAGATCCGTCTGTCCAAGGTCCACTTGGACGAGGCTGAGGATCTTTACCGCCGCGCGCTTGCCATCAAGCAGCGGGCCCTGGGCAAGGCTCATCCGAGCGTGACGCTGACCCTCAACAATCTAGGGGATGTTCTGGTCAGATTGGGCCGGCCCGACGAGGCCGAACCACTCATCCGCGAAGCGCTCGCATTTGATCGTCAAACGTTTGGCGAGCAACACGTCTATGTAGCGGAAAGCCTGAAGCACCTGGGTTCGGCGTTACGCGGGCAAGGTAAGTTCGATGAGGCCGAGCAGATGTTTCGACAGGCGTTGACCATAAATCGCACCCTATTCGGCAACGAGCACTCTTCGGTAGCTGGCAATCTGCACAACCTCGCCACCGTCTTGCAGCTGGAGGGCCGGCTCGAGCCTGCAATTCAGCTCTTCCGCGAGTCGCGGTCGGCGTATCGGAACGTGCTCGGAGAGAAGCTCCCGTACTACCGGCAGGCCAACATCAATCTCGCGAGGGCGCTACGAGAAAGCGGTCAGCCCCGCGAGGCCGAGGACCTCTTCCGTGCAGTCTCGGGCCAGCTTGATCCTGCGAATGAGGCACAACGCGTGCAGTACATTGAGGCACAAGTCGGCCTAGGTCGCGCATTGACGGACCAGGGGAGCGCGTCGAAAGCGCTGCCCATTCTCGAGCACGCGTCGGAGATGAGCACTGCGGCGCTCGCTACCGACGATTTACGTAGGGCCGAGGCGCGCCTGGCACTGGGCATGTGCTTGATTGCATCGCGCCAGTACGAGCGCGCCGATCCGCTGGTGCGCGAAGCCGATGCTCTCATTCAGAAGCGAAGCGTGGCACATCCACGTCTGAGCAAAGAGTCCGCTGCAGCGCTCGCGCAGCTCAATCGCGGACCGGGCAACCGCTGATCAACTGCGGCGAAATACGCGTCGCACCATTGTTACCAGACCAACCACCGCCACCCAGTTTCCGATGTCGATCGCCGGAAGGATCAAGATCCACTGTTTCGGCTCGAAGGGATAGGCGGCATAAGCCAATGAGGCGAGAGCGGCGGATAGGAAAGGTCCGGGTGAATAATGCTTGTCGATGCCCCTGCGCCTGTTACGAGCTTTCAAAATTACGGCTCCCCAGTTCATCATGACCGGATATCCGGCCGCGAGCGGCAACATAAGAGTGGCGCCCACTCGAATCTTATTCTCTGCGCTCAAGCGGAATTCTCGCGTACGTACCATCGCGGATCATACACCACGCCGCTGCGCCAAGCTCCTCGGCGGGGGGCTTGATGCTCGAACGACGGTACGCTCGGCGCAAGAGCGCCGCGGAAACGGCGACGTCGAGTTACGGTCCCGCGACCAACGAGCTTGTAATCAGGAAGACCTGATTGCTGTCTGTACGGAAGGCGAGGCCGTTGGTGCCCCAGCGGATCAGGCTGCCCGGATTGCCATTCACACCCGGAATATCCATCGTTCCAGTTGGAGCAAAGCTATCGATATTAAATGCGCGGATAGTCCATGTTGTGTTTGAGGGCGGCGGATTCTGGGTGAGATAGAAGACCCGAACCAGCGCCGTGTCCGCCTTTACCAAACCCGTTACTGGAAACGTGTGTACAATGGTTAGGCTCGACGGATCGAGGACCTGGCCCGAGGTCGAGAAAATCCTTTCACCGCCGATAGGAGTAACACCTAAACTAATGTCGTTACCCGATAACGAGCTAGACGCGCTAGCTACTGACACTCCGCTGGCGTCGACGTTCAGCATATAGAACCCATGGGCCGTAGGGACGCCGTCACCGACGTTCAGACCAAACAGCACCGACGGCGTCGTGCACAATTGGATGACGTTGGGGGAAACCTCAGCGTCGGTTGTTGTGGAGCGCATGCCAGTATCGGCGTCAAAGGCAGCAACGCCCGCGTTTCGGGGAGTGCCGGGAGATGGATTAGACAATTTTCTCGCGACAGCAATGGAGTTAGGCGTGCCCTGGAGGACTTGAAGGGTTTCGACACGAAGGGTATCGCTTCCGAGGGAGATAATCAGAGGATCGAGCTCGGGCGTCCCCGATGAAAGGTTCCTCAATCTCCGCACCGAGGGCGCCTGATTCAGACCGAAGTAGAGGAACTGCCCGTTGTCGGAGAGGGCGAGGCGGCTTGGGTCACCATTATTGGGCACGCTGACCGGCGAGGGCGTCTGCAAGACTTGGCCCGCTAGAGGATCGATTGCAGTAATGGTGTTTGCACTGCCGCTCCCAGGCGCCGCGTTGGCGGGCACGGAAGCGTAGATCCAGTGGTTCGGATTGACCGCGTCATAGACCAGGTCAACCGTAGAAAGGTTGAGAACGGTGATCGGCACTGCACCGGTGATCGAAAATGTCAGAGAGCTCGACGTGCCACCGCCCGGTGCAGGATTGAAGACGCTTACCTGAACGTTTCCCACCGCTGCTATATCGCCTGCACTGATCGACGCGGTGAGCTGGCCGCTGTTTACAAACGTCGTTTGCTTCGCCGAGTTATTCCAATTAACGACGGAGGAGGAAATGAAATTACTCCCATTCACCGTCAAGTTGAAGTTCGACCCTCCGGCGGTGGCATGATCTGGCGACAAGCTGGAAATCGTCGGCACGGGATTGTTGTTACCGCTGCTTTTCCCGCCGCAGGCGCTCAGACCCCAGACCAATGCTGAAATCGCAAGTGCCCCGAACGGTGAGCTCGAACGTATTCGCCGAACCCGTGCTTGTCCCTGTGTATCCATATCAATTCCCGCCTTGATTTTGGCTCCGCACTCCCCCGGCCTGAGGTGTCTTGAGAAGCAGAGCGGACGTGGACCATTGCCCTCCAGGCGGCGGTTGTCAACACGGGGAGTGAGAAACACCACAGCTCAGGGGTCATTTTCGACACTCCAGCCCCTGACAGTCCTTGCACTTTTAGCTGCATTGCCTATGGGCCCGTTTTGGTCGCAGCGATCAGCGCCTCCACATTGCCGGCTGGGCCCGTGACCGGAGAATCGACCCGTCCGAGCACGCGCAGCCCTTCTCCCTCGAGGAATGCGGCGATTCGTTGGATCGCCCCCTCGCGCGCGGCGGCCTCCTTCACCACGCCGCCCTTGGCAACCTTCGAGCGCCCCACCTCGAACTGCGGCTTGACCAGCGCGATAAGGGTTCCTCTTCCCCCGAGCCGTCGGATGATCGCCGGAAGCACTTGAGTCAGCGATATAAAACTGACGTCGACCGTGGCCACATCCACCAGCTCGGGGAGATCCGCCTCCGAGAGGTAGCGGGCGTTCACCCCTTCCCGGGAGACGACGCGCGGGTCCGCCGCCAGCCGCGAGTGGAGCTGGCCGTGGCCCACGTCGATGGCGTACACCTTGCGCGCACCCGCTTGCAGCAAACAATCGGTGAAGCCGCCGGTGCTCGCCCCGATGTCGGCGCAAATTTTCCCCTCCACCGATATGGCGAGCTCCTGCAACGCTCTTTCGAGCTTGAGGCCGCCGCGCGAGACGTAGCGAAGCTTCTGCCTAAGACGCAGGGGAGCATCGCCGGGCACGAGCGAGCCCGGCTTTTCCGCGAGCTGTTCGCCGATGAAGACGTCGCCGGCCAAAATGAGCGCCTGCGCTTGGGTACGCGTCTCGGCGAGCCCGCGCTCGACCAACAGCACATCGAGCCTGCTCTTGCGAAGCTTCACCGATCGCCGACGAGCTGCTCGGCGGCGCGTCGAATTCCGGCCGCATCCAATCCCAGCTCGACCCGCTGGACCCGCGCGTCGCCGTGCCGAACGAAGCGGGCCGGAAGCCCCAGGCAACGCGCGGACACCCGCAGCCCTTCTTCCGCGAGAAGCTCGAGCACCGCGCTTCCGAATCCTCCCGCCGCGCTGCCCTCTTCCACGGTGAGCACGCTCCCCGCCGCGGCCGCTTCGGCGAGCGCCCGGCGGTCGAGCGGAGACACGAAGCGCGCATCGAGCACGCTCCAGCTCGGCGCCTTAGAGGCCGCTTCGAGCGCCGCCAACACCGGCGGACCGATCGCGACGATCGTCAATCGCGGGGACGCCACTCGCCTGAGCCAACGGGCGCCCTCGATCGGCCCCTCGGAAGGCCGAAGCTCGGCCGGCACGGCGGGCAGCGTCGAGCGGGGAAATCGAATCGCCGCGGGACGATCGCTTGCGAGCGCCGTGTCGATCATCGGCCCCAAGTCCTCCCCTCCCACGGCGGCCATGATCACCATCGACGGCAGCGGCCGCAGAAATGCGATGTCGTAGGCCCCTTGGTGCGTGGCTCCATCGGCGCCGACCAGGCCGGCTCGATCGACCGCGAAGAGCACCGGCAGCCGCGGCAGGCACACGTCGTGGATCACCTGATCATAGGCGCGCTGCAAGAAGGTCGAGTAGATGCAGCAAACTGGCCGCAAACCCCTGGCCGCGAGCCCTGCGCTGAAGGCGACCGCATGTTGCTCGGCGATTCCAACGTCGAAGACGCGCTCGGGAAAGCGCGCGTGCAGGCCGACGAGCGCAGATCCTTCGAGCATCGCCGGGGTGATCGCCACCACCCGCGCGTCCCGTGCCATCCGCTCGCCGAGCGCCGCCGCGAACGCCTCGCTGAAGGTGGTCTGCCCGGGCCGAGCCCGCACCAACTTCCCGTCGCGCATCTCGTAGGGCCCCATCGCGTGTCCGCGCGTGCGCTCGTCCGCTTCGGCTGGAGCGAACCCCTTGCCCTTCTGGGTCATCGCGTGAACGACGACCGGCTTATGCGAGCGGCGCGCCTCGACGAGCGCGGGGATGAGCGCCCGCAAGTCATGCCCATCGACCGGGCCGATATAGGTGAAGCCCAAGCTCTCGAAGAACGACCGCGCCATCGAGCAGCGCATCATCCGGGCCACCCCGCCGATGTTTACCGAGATTGACATCTCGTTGTCGTTGAGCACGACGATTAGAGGCCTTCCCGAGGCGGCCGCGTTGTTGAGACCTTCGAACGCCAGCCCACCGGTCAACGCGCCGTCGCCAATCACCGCGACCGCGCGGCCGGCCTCGTTCAACCAGTGCTTGGCCTCGAGGACGCCCAGCGCCACGGAAACCGCGGTGCAGGCGTGACCGGCGCCGAATGCGTCGTGCTTGCTCTCCGACGGATCGAGGAACGGCGCCACGCCTCCGGGCTGCCGCAGGGTATGCATCCGATCGCCTCGGCCGGTGAGAATTTTATGAGCGTAAGCTTGATGCCCCACGTCGAAGACAATCGCGTCGGTGGGGGATTTGAAGACGCGATGGAGCGCGACGATCAGCTCGACGGCGCCGAGCGAGGCCCCCAGGTGGCCTCCGACTTTGCCGCAGATGTCGATAATTTCGCCCCGAAGCTCGCGGCAGATTTCGGGCAGAGCTTCCTCGGGCAGGGCTCGAAGCTCGGCCAGCGAGCGGATGTCTGCAAGCACTGCGATTAGGTCCTTCGTTCGATGGAGTATCGAGCCAGGGCGGCCAGCGGTCCGGGTCGAGACTCCAGAGGGGACACCGCCTGCAACGCGTGCTCGACGCGCTCGGCGGCCAGGCTCTTGGACTGGCCCAGGCCGATCACCGCGGGGAAGGTGAGCCGGCCGGCGCGTTCGTCGGCACCCGTCGGCTTGCCCATCTGCGCCGGGGTCGCCAACACGTCCAAGATGTCGTCGGTGATTTGAAAGGCGAGGCCCACCGCTTCTCCGTAGGTGTCCGCGGCGCGCAGAAGCTCGCGCGAGCCGCCGGCGGCGATCACCCCCATCCGGCAGGCGGCGCGGATCAGCGCGCCGGTCTTGAGGCGGTGGGTGCGCGTCAAGTAGCCCTCGTTGGCCGGCCGGTCCGCGGCGATGTCGAGCACCTGACCGCCCACCATTCCACCCGCTCCGGCCGCGCGGGCGAGCTCGGCGCACAGCGCGGCCCGCGGCGGCTCCGGACCGCCGCCGGCCAGCGCGAACGCCTCGGTGAGCAGCGCGTCGCCGGCCAGAATCGCCATCGCCTCGCCGAACGCCTTGTGGCTCGTCGGTTGGCCGCGGCGAAAGTCATCGTCGTCCATCGCCGGCAAGTCGTCGTGGATCATCGAGTAGGTGTGCACGTATTCCACCGCACAGGCGGCATCCTCGGCCATCTTGCCGCTGCCCCCGCTGCTGCGGCTGACCGCGTCGGCGAAGGCAAGGCAAAGAATCGGCCGTAGCCTCTTGCCGCCGGAGAGCAGCGAGTAGCGCATCGCTTCGAGCAGGCGCGGCGGCGCGTCGGCGGCGAGCAGCTCGAGCCGGGCGCGGAGCAGCGACTCCACGCGCGCCTTCTGCTCGGAAAGAAACGGGGTGAGTGCGAAGCCTCCGGCCAAGGCCATCGCGTTAGCTCTCCTTGCGCTTGGGGGGAACCAGCTCCTTGATTCGGGCGATCAAAGTCTGCAGCTCGATCGGCTTGGTGAAATAGTCCGCCGCTCCCGCCTCGATGCCGCGCTTGACATCGGCGCTCGAGCTTCGCGCGGAAATGAAAATCACCGGGATGTCCTTGAAGTCCTCGTTCTTGCGCACCGCCCGGCACAGCTCGAAGCCGTCGATCCAGGACATATTCACATCGAGCAGGATGAGATCCGGCTGATCCACGTGGAGGGTGGAGATGAGGCGCAGACCGTTGGCCGCCTGGGTGACCTCGAAGTCCTCCATCTGCAGAGCCATGGCGAGAAGCTCGCGGGTCTCGCGATCGTCATCGACGATGATGATCTTCGGCTTGGCGCTGGAAATCACTTAAAGCTGCCCTAGAAGGGAATGTCCTTATCGGCGTCGTCCGCCGGCGCGGAGCTCCCCGGCGGCTCCGATTTTGCCGCCTGGCCGTCGCCTGACGCCGAAAGCTGGAGGGGGACCACCTTCGATTCGCCGTCCTCGTCGAGGAGCTGCTCGATCCGCTTCTCCGCGCTGCTCAGCAACTTCTCACCGCGGCGCACCAGCCCGATTCCCTCCTCGAAGGCCTTCAGCGAGTCCTCGAGCGACAGCTCGCCCCCCTCGAGGCGCTTGACGACGTCCTCCAGTCGCTTGACGACTTCCCCGTAGCTTTCCGGCCCCCGCTCACCCGTCTTCGTTTGGTTGCTCACGCCTTCCACCTCGGATTCCTATCCTTCGCGCGCCATCGTAAGGGAGGTCACTCGGACCCGCTAGCGCGCAGACGGGTTCCGAGTCAAGCGTCGCTCAACTGGGCGGTTTGCTCCGCGTGCGGGTGACGGTCGCATCGATCTGCTCGCAATCCTCCGGCGTTTGACAGCCCGCGCCGGCGACCTTGATTTCCAATCCCTCGCCCACCTCGACTTGGGACGCCGAGCGGATGACGGACTGGTCACGGCTTCGGAAGACGACAGCGTAGCCGCGGGCCATCACCTTGAGCGGGCTCATTGCCTCGAGCCGGGCTTCCAGGGTGCGAAAGTGCCGCTGCTCACCAGAAGCTTGCTTGCGGCCAAGCTCGGAAAGGCGAGCGGAGAACGAGAGGAGCCGCCGATGAGCGTCGTGAACCGCTCGAGCGGGGGAGGCGCGCTCGACGGCCAAGCGTCCCTCGGCCAGCTCCCGGCGGCGTCGCCGAAGCTGCTCCCAGATGCACTCGCGAAGACGGTCGGACATCCGGACCAGCTCCTGCCGATTTCGCGCCAGGCGCGCTTGAGGCCGCTGCCGCAACAGCCGGTCCTCGGCGGCGCGCAGGCGCTCCCGCCGGGACGCGGCGGCCGCTCGGACGGCGCGCACCATCTGGTCCGTCTCCTCCGAGAGGTGGAGCCGCTTTTGTCCGAGAAGGCGGCGCGGATCGGCCAGCCTCGCCGCGAGTCGGTGCAGCCGCTGGCGGTCGGCGAGCACCTGCCGCTCGACGGACTTGCGCAACCGCCCGGCGACCGTTTGCAGAGAAAGGTCGAGGTCGGCCAGCACCGGGGCCAGCCGTTCGGCGGCGGCGCTCG
>Ga0126378_10005189_pt1 | contig 10089 bp, 7 predicted proteins | sample PanSoiMetPlot_23_FD_92587 | JGI IMG/M metagenome (GOLD analysis project Ga0126378, IMG submission 92587) | Tropical forest soil microbial communities from Panama - MetaG Plot_23 | ecosystem: Environmental > Terrestrial > Soil > Tropical forest > Bulk soil | place: Panama | collected 2016-02-17 | reverse complement strand
CTTGGATTTCCAACTGAACGAAGAGCAACTGCAACTAAAAAAGAGCGTTCGTGAATTCGCCGAGCGCGAGATCAAGCCGCACGTCATGGAATGGGACGAAGCGGGCGAATTTCCTCTGGCGACGATCAAGGAACTTGGCAAGCTAGGAATGTTGGGAACGATCTTCCCGCCAGAACTTGGCGGTGCGGGAATGGGCTACGTCGAATACGTAACCGCCATCGAAGAACTATCTCGCGTAGATGGCTCTGTGGGAATCATCGTCGCGGCGCATACGTCGCTTTGCTCGAATCACATTTTTCTCGCTGGAAACGAAGCGCAGAAGAAGAAATACATCTCCAAACTTTCTACCGGCGAATTTATTGGGGCGTGGGGGCTGACCGAACCCTCGTCCGGGTCCGATGCGGGCAGCGCCCGCATGACGGCATCGAAGAGCAGGGGCGGCTGGGTGCTGAACGGTACCAAGACGTTTTGTACCAATGGCCACTATGCTGACGTGCTTGTCGTCATTGCGGTGACGGACCGAGCCGCGCATACCCATGGCTTGTCAGCATTCATCGTTGAACATGACGCGAAAGGTTTCCGTCCGGGGAAAAAGGAAAACAAGCTCGGGCTTCGGGCCAGCGACACGGCTGAACTGATCTTCGAAGACTGCTTCGTTCCTGCCGAAAGTCTGCTTGGGCAAGAAGGCAATGGCTTCATCGATGCGATGCGCATTCTGGATGGCGGGCGCATTTCGATCGCTGCGCTGTCTCTTGGAATGGCAGAAGGCGCCTACGAAGCGGCGTTGAATTATTCCAAAGAACGCAAGCAATTCGGAAAACCGATCAGCGATTTCCAGGCGATCCAGTGGAAGTTGGCTGATATGGCAACCGAGATCGAAGCCGCCAAACTTCTGACCCTGCGTGCGGCCGCGATGAAAGATGCTGGCTCGAAGACTACGCTGGAGTCCTCGATGGCCAAGCTATATGCCAGCGAGGTCGCGGTTCGCTGCGCCAACGAAGGTGTGCAGATCCACGGCGGCTATGGTTTCATCAAGGACTATCCGGCGGAGAAGTTCTACCGCGATGTGAAGCTGTGCACGATCGGAGAAGGAACTAGCGAGATTCAGAGGCTGGTGATCGCGAGACAGTTGCTGAAGGACTAGAGAAGGCCGGCGTTCGGTGTTTGGTATTCAGTCTTCGGGACCAGGCGTCAATGCGCCGGTCGAGCGAACGCTCGCAAACTCCGATAAGACCTTCACTCGTAGCGTAACGCTTCGATCGGATCCAGCCGCGCAGCCTTGATGGCGGGAAGCATTCCGCTCACGATTCCCACAAAGCTCAGAATGATCGTCGAGACGATCAGCGTTCCGGCCTGAATGGTCAGGTGGATATCTCCCTCGCTGGCGTTTGTCTCAAAGGCGCTCCACAACGTCAACGAACCAACGGACCAAGAAACCAGGTAAGCCAGTCCCACTCCGGCCAACCCACCAAGAAACGTGATTACCAGGGCCTCGGACAAGAATTGGAAGAGTATGTGCCAGCGCCGCGCACCCAGCGCCTTTTCGACACCGATCTCGCGGGTGCGTTGAGTCACCGAGACCAGCATGATGTTCATCAGGCCGACACCGCCGATGCCGAGCGTAAGCAGGCCGATGAATCCGAGCAGAATTTTGATTCCGGTTGTAATCACACGCAGATCGAGCAGGTCGGCAAAGACGTCGAACACGAATATTGCGCGCTTATCTTTGGGATCGAAGTTGTGATGGAAAGCTAGCGAGTCGCGAAGCGCTTTCACGACTTTTTCGTGATTTCCTTCGTACTCCATCACGATCGAGCTGAGGTAGTAGTTGTTCTTGACGTCGGTGATGCCGCTAAATGGCACGTAAACGTGGTTGTTCAAATTGTCGTCGCTATTGTTGATGACGTGCTTGAGGACGCCGACTACCTGGTAGGAGATCCCATCCACGCGAATCATCTCGCCGATCGCGTTTTGCCCCGAAAACAGTTTTTGCTTGAGATCGGCACCGATGAAAGCCACGCGCGTGTGTGTGAAGTCGTCTGCTTCGCTGAATGCCGCGCCATCTGCGAATTCCATCCGGCGCATGCGGGGATAACTGGCATACACTCCGCTGACCGCGTAGTTACCGCTTCGCGCGCCGTAGGCAACGGTGCATTGTTTGAAAACCTCGGGCGACATCCGCTTCAGCAACGGAACTTCTGCCTGAATGTGCTCGAAGTCCTTCATGGTGAGGCGGACTTCGCTTCCAGCTTTCGTGCCTCCCACTTGCATTGAAGTTCGTCCGGGGAAGATAAAAATCAGGTTCGTGCCAAACGAACGGAAAGCCGACCACAGTCCTGATTCGAAGCCCGAACCGTAGGCAAGAAGAAGCACGACCGTGGCAATCCCCCAGGCCATGCCGAGCATGGTGAGCACGCTCCGTCGCCGGTTGTGGCGAAGCGCTTCATAGGCTTGTCGAAAGAGATTGCCGATCATTGTAATTCCCGTGTTATTCCTGCCGTAGCGCTTCTACTGGAGGCAATAAGGCTGCTTTGCGTGCAGGATAAAGTCCTGCGCTGATTCCCGCGATCGCGAGTGAACCGATCGCGGCCACGGCCGACAAGGGCACGATTCGTGGCGTGTCAAAGCCTTCCGGCGACGGCAGCATCGCCAAGACTGTGACGACTGCAACCGTGATCGACAAACCGATCCCGCCGCTGAACGCCGTCAGAAATGCTCCTTCGATAAAGAACTGCGTCATGATGTTGCGATGAGTAGCCCCCAACGCCTTTCTCAGTCCGATCTCACGGGTCCGCTCGGCAACCGAGACCAGCATGATGTTCACAATTCCGATGGCGCCGAGGCCCAACGTGACTAACCCCACCACGCCCAGGAAGTAGTCCATCGCGTTGAAGATTTTGTCGACCTTCTGCGAATTCTCGATCGTGTCCCAATCCTCGAATGCGTCTTCGAGTTTGGGATTGAAATTGTGTCTCTTCGCGATGATCTCGTGCACTTCGGTCTTCGAGGCCAGATGCTCTCCCTTGTTCAACGGACGGTAGTTAATGAACGAGACGGCGTTTTCGACGTTGTCGCCTTTGAGCGGAAACAGTTCGCGCATGGTTTCAATGGGCACGAAGATGCGGGCGTTTGTTCCGTTGTTGCCATCCTGGCCAACCTTGGCCAGTACACCGATGATGTCGAAGCGAATGCCGTTCAGCAGCATGGTCGCGCCGACAGCCGGACGTCCGGGAAAGACATTTTTCAGCAGTTCCCACCCGACGACCGCGACCCGCCGATGTTCGCTGTTGTCCTGATCGTTGAACCAGCGTCCAGTCCCGACAGGTACCGTTCGAATCTGGTTGTATTCGGGCGCAATCCCAAAAACCTGTCCGTTGGTCGATCCGTACTCACTCACGGCGCGGATGTCTTCGCGATTGATCACGGCGGAGACGGTCTTCAACGTCCGGGCGTCATTGCGCAACGCCAGATAATCGTCATAGCTGAAATGGTAGGTCTGTCCCGATTGCAGACTGCCTTCAACGGCGGGAATTCGGCCCGGGAAGACGAACATGATGTCCTGCCCCAATGTGGCCAACTGCTTGGCCTGCCCGCTTCGGAACCCTTCCCCCAGTCCCACGAGCAACAGAAGAGACCCAACGCCCCAGGCAATGCCAAACATGGTCAGAAACGACCTCAGCTTGTGCGCCCACAAGGTCGCCATGGACTGCCGAATAATGTCGAGGAGCATTTGCATAGGACTTAGCCCCCAAACCGCCGGGCAGCGGATGGGGGCCCCGGGTTCAAGGTTGAGCGGAGGGTCTCATATTCCGCTCTGCCATCTGTTGGTGATACGGCGCAGGTACTGCGAAAGTTCCCAAAATCGGGAGCCTTCCTAAACACTTAGACTGCGTTTCGTAGGAAAGGGTTAGCCGGGTCCATGCCGTGCCTGCTCACCTTATGGCCTGGTCCATCGTCTAACGTTCCCGTAATTACTCCGGGTGAGCGCCCAACTTTCGAGCCAATTCAACGAAGTTTTGAGCCACAATCGAGGAGATACCCGTGTCTACAAAACGCACGCCTCTCGTAGTCGCCCTGCTGCTGATTCTTGCTGCGGGTATTTGTTATAGCCAGTCAACGCAGTTGAACATTCCGCGCGACAGCCAGCACGCGGCGGTCACGCAACGCGTGGGCATCACTGATATCACCGTGAACTACCATCGCCCGCTCGTGAAGGGCCGTACGATCTGGGGCAAGGTGGTTCCCTACGGCCAGGTCTGGCGCGCCGGCGCCAACGAAAACACCACCATTACGTTTACCGACGCGGTGAGCATCGATGGCAAGCCGCTCGATAAAGGGACATACGGCCTGCACATGATTCCAAACGAAAATGAGTGGACCGTGATCTTCTCAAAGGTCAACACTGCATGGGGCAGCTTCTCGTACAAGGAAGGTGAAGACGCGCTGCGCGTGAACGTGAAGCCGCAGACAGCCGAGATGCAAGAGGCCCTCGCTTACACTATCGAGCCGACGGAAAACTCCGCAGTCGTCGCTATGCGGTGGGAGAAGATCTCGGTACCGTTCAAGGTATCGGTCGACGTGAATCCGATTGTCGAAGCCAGCCTCAGAGCCCAGATGCGTGGCCTTCCTCAATACACCTGGGATGGGTGGGACGACGCTGCGAACTACCTGCTTGCGCACAAGGTATATCTCGACGAAGCTCTGGACTACTCGAACCGTTCCATCGGCTCGGAGCCGCGGTATGAGAACTACAACACCAAGTCGCAGATTCTTGAAGCGATGGGCAAGAAAGATGAAGCCAAGGTTGCTCACGACAAGGCGATTGAGATCGCGACACCGATCCAACTTCACCAGTATGCCTTCGCACTGAAGGGTCAGAAGAAAGATGCCGAAGCCTACGCTGTGTGGAAGAAAAACTTCCAGCAGCATCCCGACCTGTGGTTCACGCACTCTGGAATGGCACGCGTGTACTCCTCGCAGGGAGACTTCGACAATGCCGTGAAAGAGATGAAGCTGGCGGAAGCCGGGGCGCCAGAGCAGAACAAGGTGTTTATCGAGGCAGCCATCAAGCGCTTGGAAGCGAAAGACGACATCAACAAATAGATTGTCGGCGGATCGCCGTAACAGACAAAGGCGGCTCTCAAAAGGGCCGCTTTTTTTCCTGGCGTGTCGATTTGCTAGCGCGATACCGGCATGGTCGGTTCCGGAGCCGCCGAGTCAGCTTTCTTTTCCGGGTACTCAAAAACACCTCGCCCGGATTTGCGTCCCAAGCGTCCAGCTTTGACGTACTGGACCAGTAAAGGCGCGGGCCGGAATTTCTCGCCGAGCGTCTTGTGAAGATATTCGAGGATGTGCAGTCGCGTATCGAGCCCAACCAGATCCACCAATTCGAAGGGTCCCATCGGATGGTTCAGTCCGAGCTTGAGCGCTTTGTCGATGTCTTTGGCGCTGGCGACGCCCTCCTGCAACATGTAAAAGGCCTCGTTGCCGATCATCGCGTTGATCCGGCTGGTGACGAAGCCGGGGGACTCCTTGATGACCACTACTTCCTTCCCCATTCGGCGGCCGACTTCCAACGCAGTCGCCAACGTGTCGTCGTCCGTTTCAAGCGCACGCACGATTTCCAGCAGCCTCATTTTGTGGACGGGGTTGAAGAAGTGCATGCCGACAATTTTCTTCGCGCGATAGGTAACGCTGGCGATCTCGGTGAGGCTGAGTGAACTTGTGTTCGACGCCAGCACCGTCGTGGGACGGCAGATCTTGTCGAGCAGTGTGAAAATCTCGATCTTCGATTCCAGTTCTTCAGGAACCGCCTCGATGACGAGATCCGCCTGGCGAGCCGCCTCGTCTACGGAACCAGCATATTCGAGCCGTGCGAATGCGGCATGGGCGTCGGTCGCCGAGACCTTGCCAATCTCGACGGCTCTGTCGAGATTGGCGCGAATTTCGGTTTCGGCGCGCCGCAGAGCATTCGGAAGGATGTCTTCAAGGATGGTTCGATAGCCACCAAGAGCCGCAGCATGGGCGATTCCGCGTCCCATCGTGCCGGCACCGATGACCGCGATGGTCTTGATGTCGGACACTTACTTGGCGCTTTCTTCCAGATGCTGCAGGACCTCGTTGAACCCGTTCGCGGCCGAACCCATGTACTCCGACAGACGCTTGCGTTCTTCGTCACTCATGGAAGAGATCGAAAAGCTGATGCGGCGTAGAGTCGCGTTAATGTCGTCGACATAGTTCATGAGACGGATAAGTTCCCCGGTTGCTGGCATATGAAGGCTCCCTGGCTTGCAAATCGAAACTATGCCCCATCTGACAAAAATCCCAGACGACGACACCGGTGCAAGCGAACTTTCCATTCTCAATCGTGAGAGGAAATTAGTAAAGGACGGGGACGCGCGGGAGCGCCTAGCGGATCACTGCATGAAATACGCAATACAGCAGCGTGAGGGCAGGGCTGCGATGCGACGTCATAGCGATGGCATAATACCGAGAGATGCTTCGCGACAAAAACCTCGTACCTCTTTCACGCCAGCACCAGCACGCTCTCGCTTTGTGTGTTCGCATCAATCGGGCAAAGCTGGCTACACCCGCGGAAGTGAGAGCCTGGCAATCCGAGATGGTGCAGCATTTCGAACAGGAAATACGATTTCACTTCGCCGCCGAAGAGGCACATCTCTTCCCTGCAGCCCGACGATTCTCAGAACTCAATTTTCTCGTCGACGAACTCGTCGCGGACCACGGTCAACTTCGTGATTATTTCGCCCGTGCATCCCGAGGAATTCTTGACCGCGGCGAAGTACGCGCGTTCGCCGAAAGACTCTCCAATCACGTCCGCAAGGAAGAGCGCCAACTCTTCGAAGCCATGCAGGGCCTGATGGACCCAGAAGAGCTCCTGAAAATCGGAGCATTGGTTGAAGAAACCCTCTCAGCTGCGTCCGACACTTGCATCGTACCGACGGAATCCAAGCTCAGCGGTCTTGGCTCCTAGGAGAATCCGTGGCACCGGCGGAAGGCGGTTGCTCCCTCGCGCCCCATGTAGCGCTCAAGTACGCTTGGCTCGGTCTGGCGGAGGTCAACCACAACGAGTCCATCGAGGACGTCGGAAAACTTTGGGTCGACGTTGAAGCCCAGCAATTTCCCGCCAACTTTCGCATATTGCTTCAGCAGGATGGGCAGACCCTTCCCGTCAGTCTCGACATCGGCGATGGGCTCCGACAATTCTTCCAGATCGCGCAACGCATGACACACGGCGCGGCAGTCCCAGGAACGAATACGAGCCGGGCGAAAAGGCTTGCGGGGCTGGACCAGATCAGCAAGGCCATCTTCACGGCGGCGATCCTCGAAGAACGAGTACATCAGCTCTCGCGATGCGGGAGTGTAGGCATTGCTGATGCTGACTGCCCCGAACAACACCGCGGTCTCCGGACGAAGTAGCACGAACCGGGCAATCGCCTTCCACAGTAAGAGTAACGGCGCGTATTGCCGCTGGTACTCGGGCCGCACGAAGGATCGGCCGAGTTCGAGGGCTGGACCGAATCTTTCGAGCAGCCGCTCGTCGTATCGAAAGAGCGTACTGGTGTAGAGACCGTTCACACCATGCTGCGAAACGATGTCAGCGGTATTGCCAGCGCGGTATGCGCCCACGAGTTCGTTCTTCTTTTTGCCCCAAAGCAGGAGGTGCCAATAGTGACGGTCGAAGCGATCCAGGTCGGTACGCTTGCCAGTTCCCTCTCCTGCCTCGCGAAATGTGATTTCACGAAGACGTCCAACTTCTTGCAGCAGGTGCGGAATCTCGGCAGCCTGCGCCGCGTAGACGACGAACTCGCTGTTTTCAACAAGCCGGCGCTCGGACGGAAGGGCGTTCAAATCACACATCAGCAGATCGGGTGAGATCGGCGGTGCGATCGTGGCTCCAGCCTTCCGCGGCAACACGGAACGAATGGCTTCGGGCAGTTTGATCTGTTTCTTGCCACGCTGGGCCAGCAGATACGTGCGCCAGCGCAGATATTCGGTCGCCTGCTGGTCATCAGCGATCCCTGTGATCGAGTTGGCGGGAATCGCGCTGCCAATGCGCAACGCAACGCTCTTTCCGGATTGCTGCAGGAACTCTTGCAAGAGAAACGCCATTCGGAGCGACGGATGAATCATTCCCATCAGCTGAAATCCGAGGCTGTTGCGGCCACAAAAGTACACCGGCAACGCGGACGCTCCCGTCTTGCGAATTAAACGCGTAGCCGTAGTGTTCCACTGCGGATCAGCGATGGTTGCTTGTGGCATCTGCCAGTGCGAGACTTCGCCGGCTGGAAAAATCGCAAGCATACCGCCGTCGTGGAGCCAGTCCAGTGCCTGTTTAAGCGCCCGCCGATTGCGATTGGCTGAACCAGGCATGTGCAGCGGGTCGACAAAAATGCAGTTCTCTTCGAGCTCTGGCACACCTTCGAGCAGGAAGTTGGTCATGATCTTTACGTCGGGACGAACCCGCCCAAGTACCACGGCGAGAACCGCTCCGTCGAGCATGCCGTAAGGATGATTCGCAACAACTACGATGGGACCTTTTCTCGGAACGCGCTCGACGTCGGCTTCGGAAACGCGAAGTTCGACTTGCATCTCGCGCAACAAGTTCTCAAGAACGAATCCATCCGCAGCATCCCGTACGCGCTCGTACAGCGCGTGAGCTTCCTGCAAAGGGAGTAGCTTTTCGGCGAACCGCGGCAATCCTGCCAGCAGCGGGGCATTTGCGAGGACACCGGGGCGAACCTGACCATCGGAAGGCCACAAGTTTGGCATGGTGCCATTTCTATCGCGCTAACTTTGCATGGCGATGAAGGCCAAATGAAATGTTCGTGAATCGGGGAGTGAGGAAACACTAAAGTAACTACCCATTGACGGAGTGTTACAAATCGTCATGGGAAGGGTGCGGCGCGAGCCGTTAGATCTAGGTCTCGAGCCGGAATCTGCTTTCGGCGAGGTGGTACATGCGCCGCCAGAGCAGGCGGTTCACGGTGACAACGCCTGCGGCCATCAGGATTGTTGCCGCCAGCAGTTCATCGAAATTTCCAGCGTCTGTTGCTTTGCTGATGATGGCTCCGAGACCGGTCGTCGTGTAGGTAACGCCTTTGAAGTGGAAATACTCCGCGACGATGCTCGCGTTCCATGCGCCGCCGGAGGCCGTCACCATCCCGGTGACGAGGTAGGGAAAAATGCCGGGGAGAATGAGCTTCTTCCAACGTTCCCATCCGAAAATTCCGAACGTGGAGCAGCACTCTTTCAGGTCAGTGGGGATGGCCATCGCGCCGGCAATCACGTTGAACAGGATGTACCACTGCGTTCCGAGCAACAAAAGCACGATCGATCCGAGTCCGAGTCCGCCGCCGACTCGAATGAGCAGTAGGAGCACGATCGGGAAGAGGGCCGTCGCTGGAACTGACGCCGCAATTTGCGCGAGCGGCTGTGCGATACGCGCAAGTCTGGGACTAAAGCCGATCGCAACTCCCACGGGAATCGTCCACGCGGCTCCAATCACCAGTGCGACAGTAACGCGAAGAAACGTGGCAACTAATCCACGGCCGAGTTCCCCCACCTCAGGCCGGTGCAGGGTCATCAGGATCGCGGAGACCTTTACTAGTGCATACACAATTAAAGCAAGCGAAAGGACCGCCAGCACGCGCACGATCCAGACCTTCCATGCTTTTGGTGACTCTTCCGGGCGCGCTTCATAATGCTGGCGCGCAAAGTACATCATGAGTTTCTCGCGGAGCGGTCGCAGGGCTTTCTTGCGAAGCTTCGCTAGAGAGCGGGAGTGCTCAAACATGTTGAGCGCCCATGAGCGCGGAGCATTGGTACTCTCGACCTGCTCGACTTTGAACTTTTCTGCCCAGGCGATAACCGGCCGCCAGACCAGCTGATCCAGCAGAACGATCACCGCGATCATCGTGGCTACGCCCCACAAGATCGAACGCGTATCGCCGGCACTCGCAGCCGTCTGCAAGTAGGAACCGAGTCCAGGCAGGCGGAAATCGCGCGCACCCAGCACAAACATCTCGCACGCCATCAGGAAAAACCAACCGCCTGCGACCGACATCATCG
>Ga0126378_10005187_pt1 | contig 10090 bp, 7 predicted proteins | sample PanSoiMetPlot_23_FD_92587 | JGI IMG/M metagenome (GOLD analysis project Ga0126378, IMG submission 92587) | Tropical forest soil microbial communities from Panama - MetaG Plot_23 | ecosystem: Environmental > Terrestrial > Soil > Tropical forest > Bulk soil | place: Panama | collected 2016-02-17 | reverse complement strand
CGGAAGCCTGTGTCTGAATTTGAGAAAACTCAGCTAGACCATGACAGACAGGCCGGACCCGAATCGGTTTATCTCTCGCAACGCGAATCTAGGGTCGTTCCACTAGCTTCGTCAATCTAATCTTTCAGCATTAACTGTACTTTACATTGGCTGCATAATGTCAGGGACTCACTAGAGTGTTCGACGCGCTCTAATCATTCGATATCGTCGGTATTGCGGAGAATGAAGCGGTTGACACGAAGCCTCGATCATTTGGCATCTCTCAAGGGAGCCTTTGAATCAGGTCACGAAGGGTCTTCAAGGCGAGACTGCAAAACCACTTATGTGAATGTGGATTGGCCATGCCATGGCCGCCAGCGTAGGACGGCTTAGCCGACAAAGCGTAGGGCGCGAAAACGCCCCCACCATTGCCAATCGATCGATTACCATTTGTGAAGCATAGGGAGATAACAAAAGGGAAATCTTTTGATTGGTTAGACAATATCCCAGCTTTTCTTTGGTAGTCGGGAGGCGAGTTGAGGTGCGCCTTCGCACTGCAACAGCCGTGAGCGTTTCAGTTTTTGGACGCCAATGTGGTCAAGGGTGGTAATGGGATGCGCCCTAAAAAGTGCGGTGTTGTGGGGACATAGGTTACTGGGGGCGACCTTAGTTACACATCTCTCGATGTCAGGCCTGACGTAAACACTTAACTTCTAATCTCTTTGATACCATCGAACTTGATGGTTGGCTCGGCTCGTGCTTCTGTATTCTTCTTGCAGCCAGTTTATGTCGCCGTAACCATAATCCTTGAGCGCATACGTGGCGCGCTTTCGGAGATCGTGATCTGGCAGCCGGCGCATTGCACGTCGGCCACGGATTCCGGGAGCGTTACGCCGTTGCAGTTGGGGCAGACGTTGTGCCGGACGTGGTAGCGCTCGTGGCAGTTCGTGCACAGCTTCGGACGCTTCTCGACTGGTAGTGGCTCCGGATTGGGGAGGAGTTTGGTCACGCCCCATATCCCGCGGATCGCGTCTTTCGAACTCAGCACAAAAGTCTCGACGACGTAGCCGGGGTTCGGAGGTCCGACCGGCAGGCCGTCCAGAGCGTTCAGGCGCCGAATAATCTCAAAGAGCCTTGCTCCGCCGCCGTCGCGAGCGGCTCTGAAGGTTGCCATCACGCGGACAACTTCGGGTTGCTTCGCCTCGCGGTCGGCGTTGAGCCTCAGGTAATTCGCAGCCGTTGTCGGGGCGACTCCATCGCAGAGGATTGCTTGAAGGTACCGGCGCCGCTTGCGGTTCTTGATGGCACGGTACTCAAACAGCTTGTAGAGATCCTGCCTTGGGGTATTCATAAAAAATCCTTATTGCCTGAATTACGATCGCTGCCCTTCGCTCCGCAGGCGTATATCCGAAATGGATAGGACTCCGGGTTGACCGACAGCTGGCAGAGCTGTCTTATTTCTTGGAAAGAATTGCAGCGGCGAGAACGTTTCAGCAACGGTCAAATTGTGTAGCTTTGGGAGGCGCATTCCTGCTGAACCGCCCGACGGAGCGAGCGGAGGCTGTATTTCGTGCCGATCTCGAAGCATATCTCCGAGACCTTCGGTTGTCGTTTGGCCTTTTGAGCACTTGGAGGCGCAGAACACCTCTGGAGTGGAGGAACTGCGAAAAGAGCTCGATGCAGTTTGGGGAAAAATCGGGTAGCCCCACCCGAAACATCTCCTTCCCGCCTACGTACTCGCCTGCATGGCTCGGGCAACTGACGATAGCCGTTTAGTTCCATCATGGGCGCGAGGCCACAACTTGCAGTCGCCGCGATGTGACCGCAATCAGTGCCATTTGGGCGCCCGGAATTTGATGGCCTGCAGCCTTCCGCAACCACATCGTTGCAGCTTCGGTATTGATCGGCACTCCGTCGCCATCGCGATAGCGCAGGCCGAGATTGTATTGAGCCACAGCATTGCCTTCGGCAGCCGCGTTTGATACCCAAAGCGCGGCGGTTTTGCAATCTTGTCGAACACCGTGTCCAATTTCGTAAGCCATCCCCATTAGAAAGGCCGCAGAATCATCCCCGTAAAACGCCCGGCGACGTAGGCCCACGAGCTCGTATTGGCTTAACGCCCGAAGGACATTCTTGGCGTCGTTATCAGTAACCTGCATGTGGCTCACCTGCGTCGGAGCAGACATTCGGGTTGGCTCGGTTGCCGGGGACGGGCGAGTAGCGACAGCCGCTACGTCATTAGGTTGAGGGATTTCTCGATAAGTTGGATTCTTGTCTGCGATTTGTTCCTTTTCTTCTAGTGCGCGTGTACCGGAACTAGACTCAGCGACTCGGGTGCGGATGTGACGATCTGTCTTCAAAACTAAGCCGATCGTCATCACCACAAGTAATACAGTCGCTGTTCTAAAGACGGCGTGGATGCCGGCCCGCGATTGGAAGCCACGGAAAGTCACGAGCCAGGCTCGTACGGCTCTTACGCCGCCGAGTATGCGTGATGTGCAGTTCTTGACGAAAGTGGCTGTGCGACCCCGGTTCGGTCGATCCTCAGCGTCGAGATTGGAGCACTCCACAGTCTCACGTTCTGAGACCGTCTGATTTGCCTTGCGGGCACTCGCGTGATGATCAGACGTGACGCCGCAAATAGCGGTCGCGTGAGGCGGCCGGGGATCTGCTTCCAACCAGATTGCTTCCACCTGCTCAGTAGGAGGCAGCGCTCTATCTGAGGCATTCATCCTCTCTGCCGATTCCGTATTCAAAACCGAAGGAAATGGGTCGTAATCGGAATTGGTTTGGTGGGATCCCGAAATTGAATCAATCCTAGATTCCTCGCTACCCACCATGTGTCGCAGTCTTGGAATCATGTGTTCGATCAACTGCAGCACCAATGCAGGTTCCACGGCAGTGTTCTCCGCCGAGCCCGCTGATACAGCCTTGGTCAGTGCCTTCGCTAGTACGTCGGCGAATAAATGAATCTTGGCGGAATCCAACTCGGCAAATGCGTCGAGTCTGCATGAAAATGCGGCCAGCAATCCAGCAACATTGGGCCCTTGGTATAGCGGCTCCACTAGCCAGGACTTGATTCCCACACCAGACGCGACATGTTTGCCCACCTGGGTAAGAGATCCTTTGCTGAGCCGCCATGAGGTCAACAACGTCGAAAACAGAGTAAGCCGCAAACTCTCGTCGTTGGATGCCTGTCCCGCCCCAGCCCCCAAGAACGTCTCATTGTCTGTGAATAGCCATACACCGGTGCCGTCGGCGCGAAGCTCTTTCCAAGCCAGCTTCACGATTCGGTCCATGACGGTGTCCGGGTCAATCGCTGCGCTTTCGGTTTCCTGGATTTGCTCAAGGCGCTGTAGAGTTTCTGGATCGTTCCAGTCACGTGCGCGAACTCTCAGGTTCCGCCTTCCTATCCGGCGGAGCAAAGCGGACAGGGTGTGTGCGAAGGATCCGCGGTTAGGGGAGAATCGTTGGCTCATATCTTCAAGGCGTAGGGGGCCGCACTCGACGAACGACCGATGCCCTTTTGCACGATATATTAGGATCTCTAACTTAGGCTTAGCAGGTATCGGAAGGACAGTGGCGGGCCTGGCAAGCGGCCACAGCACCTATCCTCTACTTAGACCAGCGTTTTCAACTAGAACGTCCGATGTGTTCTGGAGTGCCGAACAAACTTCTGGCTGTCATGTTGATCAAAGCTGTGGCGTTCGACTTCGGCCATACGCTCGTCGACGAGCAGAAAGATGCGTCCGTCCCGCTACTTTCACGGCCAATTCACCTGATGCCCGACGTGTCGGAAGTATTGCCGCGCATACCGATTCCGATGGCAGTCTGGGCGAACACCCGTACCGCTACAGGAGCAGACATTCGACAGTATCTCGAAAGAGCCGGCATTGGCCCGTTCTTTGTGTGGGTCGTGACATCCGTGGACGCTGGGTTTCGGAAACCTGCATCCCAATTCTTTGATTTCGCTTTACGCAGATGCGAACTTGCACGCGAGGAAGTGTTGTTCGTCGGCAACCAGTTGAACACTGATATTGCCGGTGCCCGAGAATACGGAATGCGAACGGTCTGGCTCTGTGCCGGTACTTATCAAAGCGCCGATGAAACTATGTCTCTCGCGAATGTTCGCCCGAACTACATGATCGATAGTCTGCGACGTCTTCCATCGCTTCTTGCGAATCTCCGCGATGCCGAGTGATGCCTGGTAGTTGGTGAAAACCGCGATTTCACTCATCAACGCGCTTTTTGGCGAAGGAAAAGCGCACACTTGTGTAGTCGCCCGTTATCGCCAACTATCATGTAAAAGCTGGACGCGGTTGTTAGATTCAATTGGAAAGGTTCTGCGCTTCGTAAAACTGCAGGATAATTTCTGAGATTATAAGGAGCATCTCATGGCTGCGAAACTGACTTGGGATGACACAGAGAAGATTGGAATGCTTCTTTCAAGAAAGCATCCTGAGCTTTATCCGCTGTCGACCGATTTGGAGGAGGTGCACCGGAGGGTAATGAATCTAGCGGAGTTTCAGGACAATTCGAGTACTTTCGATCAGAAGAAACTGGAGGCGATTCGAACCGCTTGGAACGAGGAGTTTCTTGATCGCACGCAATAGTGCGGAAGTGCGTCCAAAGATTATTACTGATTTCGATTTGGGTTTTCAGACGGGGAGGCGGTCGTCACCGTAGGCATGCCAACTCGCCGTAATACATCTAGGAAACCTGCGTCGTCCCGCAAGCTGTCCATGCTCGGATCTAGATGAAGGTAGATAAGCCAGTGAGAGTGTTCTTGATAGCATTTCTCCAAGTACTCAATCGCGCGTTCGCTTTCTCCCAAGCCGATGTGAATTCCGACGAAAAAATATGGCGCGACATATTTTTGCTTCGCCAGTTCTGTAAGATCATCCAGTATCTGAATTGCTTCCTTTTTCCTCCCGGCTGCGCCCAGTGTGTGTGCAAGTGCCGCGCGCATCAGAGGGCTGCCGCCTGAGAGGTTTACCGCCTTCTCCCCTTCCGTAATGGCCAGCTCATAGCAACCCGTTTTCCTGAGCAAAAGGCCAAGAATCCAATAGGTCATGGGATAGTTGGGGTCCAAATCTACAGTTCGTCGGAGTTGTTCGATGGCTTCGTTGTAACGGCGTGCATGGTAAAGGGACCATCCGACTGCGACATTAATAATGAGCGATAGCGGGTCGAGGTCTTGGCTCTTCTTCATCCTGGCCATAGCCTCTCCGTGTCGCCCCAGGGTCATTGTGTACTCGGCGTACCAGTGGTTGGCAGTGGGGTATGAGGGACTTAGCTCGAGGCTGCGTTCAAATTCAGTCTGGGCCTTCTCCCACTGCCAATCGTGAAGCCATAACAGGGCCGCCAAAGACGTGTGGGCTTCGGCGAGTTCCTGGTCGAGTTGTAAGGCGGCCTGCGCAGCTGCTATGCCCTTCGGAAATGCTTCGGTCGGGGGTAGATAGCTATTCCATCCAAGCAACACGTAGCAATCGGCTAAGCCAGCATAGGCCAACGCGTAATCGGCATCTTTCTCGGCTGCCTGTCGAAAGTACTCTATGGCTTTGTAGAAACCCTGTTCGGTCCACTGGTTCCAGTGATGACGACCTTTCATGTAAAGCCGGTATGCCTCCGCGTTTTCGGTATGGTGTTTTGTTAATAGGTTTTTTTCCGCACGGGTCAACTTCAACCGCAATTTCCCGGATATCTCCTTGGAAATTTCATCCTGGATTGCAAAGATGTCCCCAGGCTTCCGATCGTATTGCGCGCCCCAAAGTTGAGAGCCAGTGGCTACATCGACTAATTCGGTGCCGATACGCAACGAGCCACCGCTTTGCATGATTTCCCCGGTGAGGACACTGCGAACATTAAGCTCCCGACCAGCTGCCTGAGGGTCAATATCCCGGGTCTTGAACCTGGAAACAGTACTCTGCGCCATGACCCGCAGTTTCGGCATCGTTGCCAGAATATTAATTAAGCTCCCGGTGATACCGTCGCTGAGGTATTCGTACTCAGGATCGCCACTCGCATTTTTGAATGGCAAGATCGCAAGCGAGCCAATGATCTTGGACACTCGCCGGGGGCGAACGGCGTTTTGTGTAGAGGGACCCTGGCTCCTCGTACTGGTCGCGAACGCACGACCAGTGGATGGCGTCGGGACCGAATCTCTTTCTTCTGTTTCCTGAACCTTCCTTCCTTCCGCATCGCGCTTTAGCCTTTGCAGGTCAGCCCGCATGTCTGCCGCTTGCTGATAGCGCAGGTTTCGGTCCTTCTCTAAGGCTCTCCGGATCACCTCTTGGAGCGCCGGTGAAATGTCGGGGTTGACTCGCGCGGGAGCCACTGGATCGCGGTTGAGGATGGCTTCCATGATGAGGCCCGATGTGGCCCCTGGAAACGGCACCTTTCCCGTTGCCATCTGGTAAAGAACCACACCAAAAGAGAACAGATCCGTGCGACCGTCCAATTGTTCCGCCTTCACTTGCTCTGGGGACATGTAGGCCGCCGTGCCCACACTTTCCCCCGCGCTGGTAAGGTCTTCTTCGGACTCGATGCTCGAGGCGTCATTTGTCGTGTTTTCAGGCTTGAGAAAGAACTTGGCAACGCCGAAATCCAGAATCTTGGCGTGGCCGCGTGTGGTGACAAAAATATTGGCAGGCTTGATGTCGCGGTGAACGATGCCCTTTGCGTGGGAAGCGTCAAGAGCATCGGCGATCTCGATGCCGAGATCGAGTATGGTTTCTATCTCCAGCGGCTTGCCCCGGATCCGTTGGCGCAGTGTCTGGCCCTCCAGCAGTTCCATGGCGATGAAGGTTCGCCCCTGAGCCTCGTCAATCTCGTAGATCGTGCAGATATTCGGATGATTGAACGCAGACGCAGCCTTAGCTTCGCGCTGAAAACGGCTGAGGGCCTGTGGGCCCTTGGCTGCTTTTTCGGGCAGGAACTTAAGCGCCACAAAGCGGCCGAGTTTCGTATCCTCGGCCTTATATACGACACCCATCGCGCCGGCGCCGAGTTCCCCCACGATACGATAGTGCGAGATGGCTTGCCCAATCACACGCGCGAATCTTACTTCTGTGAAAAAGGCAAGTCAACGAACACCCTGGAGGTTGTTAAGGCGCTTCCCAGTCAAGGACGTAAACGTCGCGGGTTCCAGCGTCGCGAAGAAGCAAAGGCGAATCGTCTGGCGCGAGAGCCAATGAACCACCATGTTGGCCAGCAGTCAAGAATTTCTTCAAGTCAGCCACTTGTTCGGATTTGTGGTCAGCAATTCGGATCCGAAGCACGGCATCCCTGCCCCGAGAGTCCAAAACGTAAACGTACTGTGCATCTCTCGACCAGTTCAACCAACTGAAGGACCCCTGGGCGAGTTCGGTCCATTTCTGCCTCTGAATGTCGAATAGCATGAGCCTCATGGAGTCAGTGGAGAATGAAGAAATGTATCGGCCGTTTGGTGACCACCGGGGCGAGTAGAACCCCTGCGAACCCGGCAAATCGGAAACCTTGCGGCTCGCCAGGTCAAGAACGTGAATCGCCGATGCGGCGTCATTTGATTGACCACCGTATACGACTTTGCTGCCATCGGGTGACCAGTTCGGGTCTAGTTGATGAAAACGATCCTCTGGTAAAAGTTGGCTGGGACTTCCTTCCTGGGGCGACACCAAAAACATTCTGGCAGGCTTTCCAGAACTCGACTCGAACTCAAAGAATACGATTTGCCTGCCATCGGGGGACCAACGAGGCAACATGGCATGTGAAGGTGGATAGGTGAGTTGGAGCCGCTCACTTCCATCCACTTTGCTTCGCCACAGAGTGCCCTCGGGATAGGAAACATACACAACCCACTGGCCATTCTTCGAGAAGTCAAGATATTCCGCAGAAATCCCCCCGAGAAAGGGTGAGAACTGGCCGGACTTGGTGTCGTAGCGCATCAGTTCGCCACGGTAGGTTTGACCGACGACAAAAAGTTTTCTCCCATCTTTGCTGGGAAGGGGTGACGACAACGACAGAGGACTGGAAGTCAAAAGAATGGGCTCAAGTTGGGACTGAAGAAAACTTCTTTTTTGAGAAAGAGCCCAGATCTGACCATTGGACTGGAAGATAAAGTAGTTTCCATCGGCACTCCATCTTCCACAACACTCGTCTCGGAGACCGTGCAGGCCCTCAAATAAATGATGCAAGTCAGTTCCAAGTACACTTACTTCCCACACCAATTGCTGGCCCAGGCCTCCAGTGCTTTCCGTTGTGTCGAATCGCAAGTGGCCGCCGTCGGGCGACCATACAATCTGCTTGATGTTTCCCTTCACGGAAACCAACTTCCGAGACTCCGTTCCGTCTGCCTTCGCCAGAGATAAATCGGTCAGGTTCGCGTAAGCCAACATCTTCCCATCGGGAGACCATGCAGCGGTTTGCCCTATCGTATCCGCAAGCCTGCGTGGAGAACCTCCCACAAGAGGCAGACTCCAGAGCGGCCCTTTGGGAGGAGAGCCTCTCCCGTCCACGACGAGGAGTTCCGACCCACCCGGCGAAAGACCGACGGGAACCATGTCAGGAGAGGGCATAATCGAAATGCTCCTCGGCTCCCCGCCCGACATGGACATTTCGGCGATGCCATGAGCGGTGAAGCTTCCGGAGCTTCCTAGGCCCAAGCCTAAATAGAGCCTCGCACCGTCAGTCCCGATGAGCGATTTCTGTTGGCCGTCATGTGTAAGCTGCACGTAATTTGAGACTTTAGGTTCGGGACGAGTCCGCACCCAGAAATAAGCGAATAGGAAGGCTCCGAAAATCGCCAACACTGCTCCGACTGCCGCCAGTCGCAGGCCGCGGAGCGCTACGGTAGTTTTCTCATAACCGCCGGTTCCTAGCAGTACCGTCGAATCCAATAGCTCTCCGAGCGCGAAGGCTAGATCGGAGGCGGACTGAAACCGGTGGTCCGCATTTTTCTCCAGACAGCGATTCACGATCCTCTGTAAAGTCACGGGCACAGTAGGCGCAATCTGCGAAATAGATGGGGGTTCTTCGTTCAGCACCGCGCTCATCGTATCCGCCGTAGTCGCCTTCTCGAACGCGCGCCTCCCGATTAACATCTCGTAGAGAACCACGCCGAATGCGAAGATGTCGGAGCGATGGTCAGTAGCTTGTCCGCGCACCTGCTCCGGAGACATGTAGCCCGGGGTTCCCCACACTACTTCGTGCATCGTGATCGTGGCCGCCAAGTTTGTTGCCCCTTCTGAAGACTGTCGCAGCTTGGCCAGACCAAAGTCCAGAATCTTGATCCGTCCATCCCTGGTGGCAAACAAATTCCCAGGCTTGAGGTCGCGGTGGACGATTCCTTTTTCGTGGGCCGCCGACAGGCCGTTCGCGATCTGCACTCCGTAGCCAATCGCCTTGCGCACGGGCAATGGCCCAATATGCAAACTATCCTGGAGCGTTTGGCCTTCGAGCAGTTCTGATACAAGATACGGCGCGCCCTCGTATGTTCCCAGTTCGTAAACCGCAAGAATATTAGGATGATTTAAGGCCGCCGCTGCTCTCGCCTCCCGCTCAAAACGATGCAAGCTGCCCGGTTCCGAGGAAGCGAACTCAGACAGGACTTTGATTGCAACATCGCGGTTCAGGTGTGGGTCGCGTGCCCGATACACTTCGCCCATGGCACCCGCTCCGAGGGGCGAAAGAATCATGTATGGGCCGAGTTTTTGACCAGGAGCTAGCCCCACAGTTGGCCCGGATTATATCGTCAAACGACAAGCAGGCAGGCGAATTTCCCGCGCCTCGTACGTGCCAATCCCTCGTACCATCGCTAGGCTCAATCAGCTAACGTGTCATCGAGTCCCGAAATAGAAGGCGCGTCTCTAGAGTTTCTTCTCAAGTGCCGAAATGTCACGTCCGTAGTGAGGCCGTTGCACTGACCCGGGCCTTCGGCCCACGTTTGCGCGCTTCGTGCATCAATGGGGCTAAGATGTCGCAGATGGTGTCGTGAGCGTCGAAGCGACCAGTTGTGATGTGTGTCAATTGGTGACAAATCGCGATTTTATTATTATTAAGTCCAGGACTTTCTCCAACGTTTGCCAGAGGTTGCTTCGGCTGTGAGAGCTATCACTGATGGCTCGGCGGCATT
>Ga0126378_10005186_pt1 | contig 10092 bp, 10 predicted proteins | sample PanSoiMetPlot_23_FD_92587 | JGI IMG/M metagenome (GOLD analysis project Ga0126378, IMG submission 92587) | Tropical forest soil microbial communities from Panama - MetaG Plot_23 | ecosystem: Environmental > Terrestrial > Soil > Tropical forest > Bulk soil | place: Panama | collected 2016-02-17 | reverse complement strand
TCGCGGATCAGTGAATGTGAGCGGGGTTGATCTCGCCGCGGCGGACCCGGATGACCGCGAGCGCTGTGAGCAGAGCCAGTGCAGCGAACCCCGTTCCCGCCTCGAACGCGGTACCCCAGCCCTGCACGAGCGCGTGCAGGAGCGTCACCGCCGGAGATGATCTGTGCTGACTCGCCGGATGGCTGCTCAGGTTGCTGCGAATGGCGGTGGTGGCGACGGTCGTTAGTGCCGCGAGGCCGATCGCGCCGCCGATTTGGAAGAACATGTTGTAGGCACCAGACGCTATGCCCGCGTCGTGGTCGGACACGCCGGCGACCGCAGTACCTGCCAGCGGCACGAAGAAGGAGCCGAGGCCGATGCCGAGCATGAGCAGCGCGGGCAGGACCCGGCCGGCGTAGGTAGAGTCCACCGAGATCCGGCTTAGCCATGTCAACGCGGCTAGCACCCACACTGCGCCGAAGATGAGCAGCGGTTTGGGGCCGGTCCGGCTGATCAGCCTGCCGCCGACCTGCGCGGTCGCCCCGAGCAGCACCATCAGCGGCAGAAAGGCCAGGCCCGCCTTGATCGGGCTGTAGCCGAGGATCTCCTGCACGAACTGGGTGAGGAAGTAGAACATCGAGAAGATCGCAGCCCCGATGCCCATCCCCATCAGGTAGCTGCCGACCCGGTTGCGGTTGCGGAACAGGCGCAGCGGCAGCAGCGGCTCGCGGGACCGGGCCTGCAGCGCGGTGAAGCCCGCGATAACGGCCGCGGCCACGGCGAACGCGCCGATGGTCACCGGGCTGCGCCAACTGTCGGACGCCGCGTGCAGGAATCCGTACACCAGGGCGCCGATCCCGAGCACGGACAGCACGGCGCTCGGCATCGACGGACGGCCTGCCCTGCGTGGGGTGTCGGGTATCACCCGGGGCGCGGCCGCGATCAGCAGCCCGCCGATGATCACGTTGACGAACAGCACCCACCGCCAGGACAGCAGGTCGGTCAGCAGCCCGCCGGCGATCAGGCCGAGCACACCGCCCCCGCCGGTCGCGCCGGCGTACGCGGCCAGTGCCCGGTTCCGGCTCCTTCCCTCCGGGAACACGGTCGTGACCAGCGACAGCGCGGTCGGGCTCGCGATCGCGCCACCGACACCCTGCGCGGCTCTTGCCGCGATCAGCAGGCCCGCGCTGCCGGCCAGCCCGCCGACCAGGCTGGCGACCGAGAACAGGGCGAGGCCGATGATGAACATCCGCTTGCGGCCAAGGAAGTCGGCGGCCCGGCCGCCGAGCAGCATCAGGCCGCCAAACACCAGCGTGTACGCGTCGATCACCCACGCGAGCGAGGGCCGCGAGAAATGCAGGGCGGCCTGGATGTGCGGCAGCGCGATGTTCACGATCGTCACGTCAAGCGCCACCATCAGCTGAGCGCCTGCGATGACCCCGATGGCGATCGCCGACCCGCCGGGCCGCGGCGTGGTGGGCCGCGACGCGGTGGACCGCGGCATGATGGACCGCGGCCCGCCGGCAGCCGGCGGTGCCGCGGTCCGTACTTCGGCCTGGGTATCCACGAAACCCTCCAGATAACAGCGGTTCGAAACTGTCTGTCACCTGAAGGACGGGAGCCAGCCAGCGGGCGTGACACAGCCAGCTCAGAGTGCCAACGGCGCCCAGTCGCCGGTTAGTGGGTGAAGCCGGGGATGCCGGTGTGCGTGACGGTGGTGCGGACGGTGAGGAACTTCGGGCCCTTGGCCTTGCAGGCCTGGAACGGGAACGAGACCACCGTGGCGGTGCTGTCGTTCGGCGGGAAGACCTTCAGCCCTATGGCGTCCGCCGGCTCGCAGGCCGACGGCGGGAAGAACGCCACGTTGACGATCTTCAGGAAGACGTGGGCTGTCGCGCCGCGCCGCAGCGTCACCAGGCGGGTCGGGTCGGAGTGGTCGCGGGTCGCGGGGCTGCCGAGCTGCTGTCCGCCCGGGCCGACCGCGGACACGCCGGGGAAGCCGAGCAGCGTGCAGGTCGTGTGCGAGGTGTTGGACAGCTCCAGCTGGTAGAACGTGCTGCCGGACGCGCCTTCACCGGGGACGCCCAGCCACACCGTCAGGTCCGAGGTGTGGCACTTCGGTGCGGCTGACGCGGCCCGCACGCCCGAGTCGGCGCGCGAGGCGTGGTGCCCGGGTGCGGCCAGGGCGGCCGTGGGCGCGAGGACCGCGGCGCAGGCCAGCACCGCGGCCGCGGCCCGCCGCTGTGTGCGGCTGATCGCGTTCATGCAGATCCCCCTCTCGGGTGGCGCCGCTGATCGGCGCCGTCTACCCGTACAGAGCGCCGGTCTGCCGGCCCAGATACGCCAGCCGCCGGCTGGCCACCCCGCCACTTGTCATTGGTTCCGCGCGGGCAAACCCCACGAACCGCACGTGATCATGGGCGCAGCCAATGACAAGTGGTCGTGCGGGGTATCGCGCGCATGGACCCGACGCCGAAGGACGGCGGAAAGGCGATTGCCCTTACCGGCTACACTCTGGTTATGGCCGCAGCGGCGATATGTCACCGATTTACCCGGCCCTGGCCGCGTTTGGGCACGCCAGGGACCGGGCTTTGGGATGCTGCCGCCGATTCAGGCAGCAGCCGCGCCGCCGATTCCATCAGCTGACCGACTCTCGCTGACGAGCCCACGGCCAGGGGCACCCCCTCAACCGTTCGCTCGATCCGCAGAGGAGTCCGTCATGCATACCTTGCTGTCCCCTGGGCAGCTCAGCCGCGATCTGTCGATCCGGGATCTCACCGATCCGGCCGAGGGCCCGCACGCGATCCAGCTCATCCTCGACCGCGCCGTCAGCGCGGTCGCCGGCCGCTGGGGCTGCCAGGTCCGCTGGTGGCGCGGTGAGCGGGTCGTCCCGGTCGCCGACAACTACGACCTGCTCGGATACGGCCCGGCCGACGTCACCCGCGAGGCCCGCTACTCCAGGTACGTCGGTCCGCGGCTGATGCTGCGCAGCCATTCCAGTGCCCTGATCCCGCCCGCGCTCCGGGCGCTTGCCGCCGAGCCAGGCGACGACGTGCTGCTCGTGTGCCCTGGCCTGGTGTACCGGCGCGACGCGATCGACCGGCTGCACACCGGCACCCCGCACCAGCTGGACCTGTGGCGGGTGACCAGCCGCCCGCCCGCGATGACAGAGGCCGACCTGCGGGAAATGATCCAGGTCCTGCTCGGCGCGGTGCTGCCGGGCACGCGGCACCGCCTGGAGGGACGCGCTCATCCCTACACCGTGTGCGGCCAGCAGGTCGATGTGCACCACGGCGGCGAATGGGTCGAGGTCGCGGAGGGCGGCCTGGCGCACCCCGGCGTGCTGCGCCGCGCCGGGCTCGGCAGCTCGTGCAGCGGCCTGGCGCTTGGCATGGGGCTGGACCGGCTGTTGATGCTGGCCAAGGGCATCCCCGACATCCGGCTGCTGCGTTCGGCCGACCCGCGCGTCGCCGCGCAGATGCTGAACCTGGACCCCTACGCGCCCGTGTCGGCCATGCCCGCGATCCGCCGTGACCTGTCGGTGGCCGTGGACGGGGGCGACCTTGCGGAAGATCTTGGCGACCGGGTGCGTGACGCCCTGGGCGACGACGCGGCGTGCGTGGAATCGGTGCAGATCCTCAAGCGCACCCCGTGCGCCAGCCTGCCCGCCCGGGCGCGCAGCAGGCTCGGCGCGACCACGCGGCAAGACAACGTGCTGGTCCGGATCGTGCTGCGCGATCTGGAGCGGACGCTGACCGACCGGGAGGCGAACCTGCTCCGCGACCGGATCTACGCCACGATCCACCGGGGCTCGGCGTACCAGTGGGCGGTTGACCGTTAACCCTGCAACGGCACTTGCGCTCGGCAGCCTTCTGAATCTGCACGTCAGGGCGCTGGGCCCGCTACGGGCTCTCGCGCGAGCAGCCGCGTACTCGCAGGTCAGGTCGTCGGCATGAGATAGGTGCCGTTGCAGTATTAACCGCCGCGGCCGGCGCGGCGCAGGGCATCGCGCACGAATGCCGTCTTCGCCTCGGTGTAGGCCTCGCGGTCCGAGCGGAACCGGGCTGCCAGGTCGTGCTTGAGGCGGCCGTACTCGGCCCGCGTCCGCGGATGTTCCCGCAGGTAGTCGCGGAACCGCAGCTCGTCCACGTAGCGTTCGGAGGCGGTGGGGACCAGATGCAGGTGATGGGTGCGCTTGCTTGGGTGCGGCTTGCAGAACCAGTGCATCTCCTCGGCCAGGTACGGGGCGTAGCAGTAGCCGAGCGGTGCGACCAGGTCGATACACGGACGGGCATCTGCCAGATCGCGGACACCGGCGAGAATGTCGATCACCGGCTTGGCGTCAAGGCCCGGGACGGCGGTGCTGCCCACATGGTGAATGCCGCCGACCAGGAACTCACCGATCACCGGCTCAAGCAGGAGCCGTTCCCGCTCGAACAGCGCGGGCCAGGCCGGGTCATAGGGTTTGATCGTCACCGGCTCGCCGGCGGGATCGGCCGGCCGCTGGCGCTCGCTTGCTGGCACACCAGCACGGTACCCGGTCAGGCCGGGCCGCTCAGCCGTACCACGAGGGCGGGCATGCGCCTGGTGGCCGACGCGATCCGCTGTGCGGCGATGCGCTCGACCCGCCAGTCGAGGAAGACGCGCTCGATCACGGTCGCGTCGATGTCGTTCGGCACACCGGCGGTTGACCGGCAGGCCCGGAGCAGGAACCGGGCGCCCGGCCGGAGCACCCGCCGGGCTCCCTGGCCGGGCAACGGCACGTTTGCGGCACGGGTGGAACGGCTAGCGCGGCCGGCTCTCCGCGTTCCGGGCACCCACGTCGCGGGGCGTCACGAAGGACGTGATCCGGGCCCGCCCGGGCCCGAGCCGTGACCACGGCCCGGTGAATTCAAGGACCGCGATCGCGGCGGTCGGGAACTTGGCCCTGACCCGGTCGAGGGTGGCGGCCGGCACCGCGCCGGTGTGCGCGTCGTCGGCTGGGCCGGCCGCCGCCAGCGCCAGCGCGAGCTCCTTGATCCCCGGGTCATGCCCGATGACCAGCAGCGTCCTGGTCGCCGCCGGTGCGGGGCGGACCAGGTCAAGCAGTTCGGCCGCCGACGCCCCGTACACCCCGCGCTCGTAGCTGACCGGCGGGGACGCGCCAAGCCCGGTCTCCGCGAACTGCCACGTCTGCCGGGCGCGCCGGGCGGTGGAGCACAGGACCCGGTCGGGCACGCAGCCCGCGCTGCGGAGCCAGTGCCCCATCATGGGCGCCTCGGCCAGGCCGCGCCGGGCCAGCGGCCGCTCGTGATCGGGCACGTCCGGCCAGGCCGACTTGGCGTGCCGGAACAGCACCAGCTTCCTGCCCGGGCCCGCTGCCATGCACATAGCTTGGCACGCGTGGATCGCCGCCCGCTAACCTGGGACGCCCTGGCGGCGGCGCCGCCACCCGGGTCGCTGGCCGCGAACGCGGCCGTCAGGCCTTGCGGGCCAGCCGCACCGTGTCAAGCGGCGGCGCCGCGAGGCGGGCGCCACGGTAACCCTTCACTTCCCCGAAACGGCTGCCGCGTGCCCAGTCCCGTGCCGCCGCGACGATGTCGTCCGGGGTGCGGCCAACGAAGTTCCACCACATCAGCAGCGTCTCGCCGAGCGGTTCACCGCCGAGCAGGAACAGCCGTGCGCCGGCCCGCGCGTCGATCGTGATCGCCTGGCGGCCGGTTCCCACGTACAGCAAACTGCCGGGCGCGAGACCGGTTCCGTCCGCGGCAGCCGTTCCGCACGCGACAAAGATCACGTGTTCGAAGCGGGGCGCCAGCGGCACGGTCCCGCGCGCGCCGGCGCCCGCGCCGATCTCCGCTCCCACGAGGGGTGAGTACACCCGGGCCGGGGAGGTGACGCCGGCCAGCGAGCCGGCGAAAACGGTCACACCCAGCCCGCCGAAGCGCAGCGCCGGCAGGTCCGCGTAGTGCCCGAAATCGGGTGCGGCCTGCCGGTGGGCGTCCGGCAGCGCCAGCCAGAGCTGCACCCCATGCAGGCTGGGGTCGTGGTCCGCGGGGGATTCCTCGGAGTGCGCGATGCCCGCGCCCGCGGTCATCAGGTTCAGCTGGCCGGGCCGGATCATCTGCTCGCTGCCCAGGCTGTCCCTGTGCAGGACGCTCCCCTCGATCAGCCAGGTGACCGTCTGCCGCCCGATGTGCGGATGCGGGGGCACCTGCATGCCGGCCACCCCATCGACGGACATCGGGCCGTAGTGGTCGACGAAACACCAGGCGCCCACGCTCCGCCGCCGCCGCAGCGGCAGGAGCCGGCGTACCTCGATGTCGCCGACCCGGGCCAGCCTCGCGCTGGTGACCTCGCCGTCCCCCGCCTGCGCCGTGGCGTGGGCGGCGTCCGCGGGGACCTCCACATCGGTGTCGACGGTGCTCACCTCATGGCCTCCCTCGCCGGGCGTTGAATGGTCCCGAGCACTCGACCATAACCCAGCACCCGCACGCGGCCGCGGCCCGGGCGGCGGACGGCAGCGATGCCAGAAAACGAGGGAGGCCGCATGGCCACGGCGCGCGAGATCCAGGACGAGCTGGTTCCGGCCGGCCACCGCCTGCGGGCGGCCATCCCCGAGGTGTACAGCGGGTACAGCACGCTGGCGCGAGCGGCGATGGGCGACGGGGCGCTGCCCGCACGCGTCAAGGAACTCATCGCCCTTGCCATCGCGGTGACCAGGGAATGTGACGGCTGCATCGCCGCCCATGCCCGGTCCGCCGTCCGCCGAGGCGCCACCGCCCAGGAGGTGGCCGAGACGATGGGGGTGGCGATCCTCATGAACGGCGGCCCCGGCACGGTGTGGGGCCCGCGTGCCTACGCCGCGTTCGAGGAGTTCGCCGGCGACGCCGGGACCGGTGCGGGGCCCGGCTGAGCGCGGCCTGTTTTCTGGCGTGTGTTCCCGGCGCTGTCAGCGCGCGTCAGCCCCGCCGGGCGCGCCGCCCCGATCGTCCGTGCCCGCCTCGCCGGTGCCGTCTTCGCCGGTGCCGCCCTCGGTGCCGCCCTGGGTACCGCTTTCGGTGACGCCTGCCCCGGTGGCTCCGACGAAGGCAGCGAGCTGCGCGGACTGGGCGACCCTGCTCGGCTCGTGCAGGTACATCATGTGGCCGGCCTCGTGGTAGGTGAACTCGATGTTCCGCGTCAGCTCCGCCGGTATCGCCAGGTGCGCCATTGTGTGCTCGGCCGCATAGTAGGGCGTCGCCGCGTCGTAGTAGCCGCACGCGACGTGCACCCGCATGTACGGGTTCACCCGCATGGCCTCGGCCAGCTTGTCCACCACGTGGACGTGCTGGCCCTCGAACTCCTTGAAGGACCAGGGCTGCACGCGGTCGGTGAGGATCTCGTACGGCAGGTCGCTCTGGTAGCCGAGCTCGGTCCGGACGTAGTGGTTCAGCGCCGCCGTGTACGGGCCGGTGATCGCGTCGATCGAGGGGTCGGTCGTCCATCGCTCGCGGCCGTAGTCGGAGTCCCAGCCAGCGAAACGGCCGTCGATGCGGCCCACCGTCCGGCGCTGGTCGCGCAGGAGTTCGGTCAGGAACCGGATGTGCTCTGGCCGGAGGTTGACCCGGTCCACGTAGTCCTCCGACAGCCCGGTCAGCGCCGCCAGCCTGGCCACGGCCGCCGCCCGCTCCTCCGCCGTCAGCCGTGAGCCACGGCCGAGCACCCACAGGTAGTCACGCTCCGCGTACGCCTCCGCCTCGGCGAGCACCTCGCGCAGCGGCCGGTCGCCGTGACGGCCGTGATAGTTCGCGATCGCCGCGTAGGTCGGCAGGTACATCACGTACGGGTCGTCGTTGCCGCCGGCGAACTCCGACGCCCCTCCGTCCAGGTAGGCCGAGATCAGGACCAGGCCGTTGAGGTAAAGCCCGTACCGCTCCTGCAGGTGCCGGGCCAGCGCCACCGCACGCAGCGTTCCGTATGACTCACCGCACAAGTACTTCGGGGACATCCACCTGCCGTTGCGGGTCGCCCACAGCCTGACGAGCTCCCCGACCGACTCGATGTCGCCCCCGTAGCCGTGGAAGTCCTTTGGCTTCTCGCCCTTGACCACGCGCGAGAATCCCGTCGACACCGGGTCGATGAAGACCAGGTCGGAGTGCCGGAGCAGGGTCTGCGGGTTGTCGGCGAGGCCGTACGGCGGCGGAAGCAGCTCACCAACGTCCCCCATCAGCACCCGGCGGGGGCCGAGCAGGCCGAGGTGCAGCCAGACGCTGGACGAGCCGGGGCCGCCGTTGAACGCGAACGTCACGGGGCGCGTGGCCGGATCGGCGCCATCCAGGGTGTAAGCGGTCATGAAGACCTCCGCCTTTGCCTGAGAGCCGTCGAACTTGTCGTCGGTGTGGCCCTCCTGGCGCAGCACCACCCGCCCGGCGGTCGCCGTGTACGGCGCCTCCATGCCGTCGACGGCGATCACGTGATGCGTCGTGACCAGGTCGTCCTTGGGCTCTTCGGCTGCGCTTGGCGCTTTCGTCTGCTGGCCCTGCTCCTTCGGCTCATCCGCTTTGTCGGTCATGCCTGAGAAGCCTACTTTCATGATCGGGGAGGAATTTCAGCCACTGTGACCGAGAATCTCTCTGATCATGGCCGTCCGCCGTGGTGCGGCTTGCGGGGTCAGCCCACCAGGGTCTTGACCGCGGCGGTCAGCTCGGTCAGCGCCGTCTTGGCATCGGCGAAGAACATGCTGGTCTTGGGGTTCACATACAGCTCGTTGTCGATTCCGGCATAGCCGTGCCCCATCGACCGCTTGATCACGATGATGCTCTTGGCGTGGTCCACGTCGAGGATCGGCATGCCGGAGATGGCGGTGCCGGCCCGGCGCGCGGCCGGGTTGGTGACGTCGTTGGCCCCGATCACCAGCGCCACATCGGCGCGGGGGAACTCGGGGTTGATCTCATCCATCTCCTTGAGCTGCGGGTAGGGCACGTTCGCCTCGGCCAGCAGCACGTTCATGTGGCCCGGCATCCGGCCGGCGACCGGGTGAATGGCGTAGCTGACCTCGACCCCCCGGTCCTCGAGCAGCGCGGCGAGCTCGGCCACCTGATGCTGGGCCTGCGCGGCGGCGAGGCCGTAGCCGGGCACGACGATGACCTTCTGCGCGTACGCAAGCTGGATCGCGGCGTCGTCCGCCGCGATCGAGCGGACGTCCCCGCCAGGGCCTGCGACCGGGGCGGCGCTGTCGCCGGTGCCGAACCCGCCGATCATGATGTTGGCGAGCGAGCGGTTCATGGCGTCGGCCATCAGCTTGGTGAGGATGCTACCGGAGGCGCCGACGAGCGCCCCGGCGACGATCAGCGCCCAGTTCCCGATCACGAAACCCGCCATCGCGACCGCGGTCCCCGTGAACGCGTTCAGCAGCGAGATGACCACGGGCATGTCCGCGCCGCCGATCGGCATCACCATCGTCACGCCGAACACCAGGGCGGCGGCGATGACGATCAGCAGGCCCCACACGCTGGAGGTGACGATCAGGTACACGCCGGCGCCAAGGCCGATCAGCGCCACGGCCAGGTTGGCCGCCCGTGAGCCGGGGAACGTCACCGGCGCCGCGTTGATGAGCCCTTGCAGCTTCCCGGCGGCAATGATCGACCCGGAGAAGGTCACGGCGCCGATCAGCACGTCAAGCAGGGTGGTCACGGTGGTGACCTCGGGCACGCCGGTGACCGACCCGGCGAGGTTCGCGTAGTCGTGGATGGCGACGAGCGCGGCCGCGCCGCCGCCGACCGCGTTGAAGATGCTGACCAGCTGCGGCATCGCGGTCATCGGCACCGTCCGGGCCCAGTAGAGCCCGATCACGCTGCCGATCAGCGCCCCGCCGATCATGACGATCCAGCCGGTGGCGCTGATCAGCCCGCCATGGATGACGATGGTCAGGGTGGTCGCCACCGCTATGGCCATCCCCGCGGTGGAAAGCTGGTTGCCGCGGCGGGCGGTGGCCGGGGTGTTCATCAGGTGCAGGCCGAGCACGAAGCAGGATGCCGCGACCAGGTAGATGAGCTGGATGACGGTGTTGAAGGTGCCGGTCATGCCGCGGCCTTGCCGTTCGGGCTGGCATTGACGGCGGCCGCACCTGCCGGCGGGGCGATCCGCCGCTTG
>Ga0126378_10005185_pt1 | contig 10092 bp, 9 predicted proteins | sample PanSoiMetPlot_23_FD_92587 | JGI IMG/M metagenome (GOLD analysis project Ga0126378, IMG submission 92587) | Tropical forest soil microbial communities from Panama - MetaG Plot_23 | ecosystem: Environmental > Terrestrial > Soil > Tropical forest > Bulk soil | place: Panama | collected 2016-02-17 | reverse complement strand
TCAGTCGGAATTACCGCGAAAAACTGCTCGAACCCTTAGGGCATCTTCTGTAACAAGCCATTCGTCTTTCCAGCTCAGGTCCTTCGCCCGGTCCGTTTGACCCCAGCGAGAGACCGTCTCGCCCCAAATTTGTTGAGTTTCTGTCGCCCGACGATTACTTAAGCCAGAGCGTAGAGAAGGCCGCCGCCTCGCACACTCTTGGCGGCGAGAGGGATAGGGCGATTTGAAATGGACCAACAACGAGCGCGGGGATGGTCTGGGGCAACGCGGGCGATGGCCTTCCTCCTTTTCATGACTGTGCTGATTTCTTGCCGAGATACTGTTGCGCAAACAACCCCGTTGCAATCGCCCGAGGATCAGCCAGCAGAAAAAGTCTTTAAGAACATCCAGGCGCTAAAGGGAATGCGTGCTGCTGATCTGCAAGGAGCCATGTCTTTCATCGCCAGCTCGCTCAACGTGGATTGCGACTACTGCCACAGGCAAGATTTTAGCCAGGACGTAACGAAACAGAAGCTCCGAGCAAGAGAAATGATCCGCATGGTGCGCCAAATCAATCAGGAGGCGTTCCACGGCGAAAACACGGTTAACTGCTTTACGTGCCATCAGGGCCACACAGACCCGGTTCCGTTGGCGCCCATAGTTCCTCCTCCACCCCGGGCCCCCAAGTCGGAAGCGGCGACGGCCGGACCACCCGCTGGCGTCCCGCTTCCGAGCGTCGATGAAGTGCTTAACCACTATGTGCAAGCCCTCGGCGGGCAGGCAGCGATTGATGGCGTGAAGAGTAGGATTATAAGAACAGCACCACTGAACGACAGCGACCCTGAATCAAAAACAACGGTTTCCCAAAAAGCGCCGGACAAAGTGTTGATTGCCAGGGAATCGCCCGATTACAGTCTGTGGGTTGGATTCAACGGTACGCTCGCTTGGGCGCAGGACTCGGAGAAATCCTACTGGGGAATTTTGAATACGCCGCAACGGAATTCCATCATGCGCGATTCGGAGCTCTACCAGGGCAGCCGCATAAAGAGCCGGTATTCGGACGTAAAAGTTAAGAGCAAGGAGAAGATCGGCGAACACGACAGTTACGTTGTCGTCGGGACGTCGCCGGAAAATACGAGTGAAGAGTTCTTCTTCGATGTTCAGACTGGCCTGCTTCTGCGGCGGCACATCGTAGAGCAGACCATTTTCGGCGGGTTTCAGATACAGGCAGATTTTGGGGACTACCGTGAAATTGGCGGAGTGAAAATGCCGTTCATCGTACGATGGTCCAGTCCCGGTGGTGCATGGGGCACGAAAGTTTCGACCAAAATTCTGACCATTGAGCAAAACGTTCCGATTAAGGATGAACAATTCAACGGTCCACCGTCAACACCGCGCTAGCCTGGATGGCCGAGCGCGGGCGACGCGCTTACCTTAAGAGGCGCCGTGAGCGACCACAGCTGCTGGGGTGCCCAACTCATCGGAATTGACTCGTTCAACCTTCACCGTACCAGTCAGAGCGGAAAGAAGACGTACACTTCCTTCGGCAGAGGAAAACCACGCCCAACCGAGCTCCAATTCGATGACCAGATCAGTGTCGGTATCAGGAGGGATGAGAAGAGAGCCGCCCTCAATTCTGTCTGAGGTGATGCGGATCTCTGGCGAACCATCATCGAGCAGGAGCGGCTGAATGCGGCGATCCTCCATGACAACACAATTAAATCCCCAGTTACTGCATGCGTTCTTTTCCGGAAGTCGATCCAAGGCTTGGCCCCACCCCTAAGTCCGGTCGATGGCCGCCTGCAGCGAACCGGTTTTTGAACTGCAGATATCAGAGTGACCGCGGCCGGGTTATTCTCTGGCCGGGATCCGACATCAGGGCCACGGCGTGCTTGAAGCCAGAAAGACACCCACGCGCGATCGAAAGAGCACTGTAGTAATCGTTATATCGAAAAAAGCCCGTCTGCCCTCGCCACATGGGATAAAAATCACATGCCTGCAGCCACTTCTCATAGACTGCTTCGATATCCAGGTATGTATCGGGTATAAAGTTGCTGGCATCCTCCCAGTTCTCGGCGTAAAGAACTTTGGACACCGAGTGCGCGGGACGGCTTCGGGCAAGTGTCTCCAGGGCTGCGTAGAAGACGGCATCGCGAACAATCAGGTGGCAATTCTGATGGTCTTTATGCCAGCTTCCACTCCAGTGAGTAATAACGACGTCCGGTTTGTATTGCCGGATTGCGTCACAAACCGCCAGAGTGCTTTCCTCGTTGAATGGTATCTCGGCGTCAGGATAGGCGAGAAAAACGGCGTCTGCCCCAAGCAAGTGAGTTGCTTTCTGAGTGGCTGCACGCTGCATTTCGCCGTAATGCTGAACCGGGATATCTTTCGGAGCTCCTTTCTCTCCCAGCGAGAGACTCAACAGAGTACCGGTTCCTCCGCGCTCGATCTGTTGGGCCAGGACGGCTCCCATGGTGAAGAGCCCATCGCCCGGATGCGCCGCAATCGCCATGATCCTGCCTGGGGTGCCGTCGGATGTTGACTCGCTCCACACCGTTGACCTTCCCAATGCTGACATCGCTACCGCACCACTTACGGTTTGTGCGAAGGAACGCCGGTTCATTTTGCCTCCTTCCAAGGAGAAGATTTTTGCCCGAAGGTGCGGAACTCCTCATCTTCATGCTGGTTTTAGGTTTGTTCCGCCAGATTCCCAGGCCAAGCGTGCACAGCCGAGCAGGTTAACGGTATCCGCTATTCCGCTCACGACAATCTTCACGTGTTCTGCGGCGAGCGGTTGCGCACGCTCAAGCATTGCGTTCTTCAATGATTCAAGGTAGACGTCGGCCGCGGCCGCCATTCCTCCTCCCAGGATGATGACCTCGGGGTCCAGGAGGCTGACAAGGTTCGCCACCGCAAATCCGAGAAGCCGGCCGGCGCGGTTGAAGATGTCCACTGCCAGCCTGTCATCCTGTCGGGCAGCAGCCGCAACATCGTGCGCCGTAATTTTCGACACATCCAATTCTGCGAGGCTGCTCGCTTCCCCATCCCGGAGGCGTTGCTGTGCAGCCTGCGCGACGGCTGGTCCGGCGACCAGAGATTCCAACTCCCCGCGACCTTGAGCTGACTGGACCTCTTCGCGCGTAACGGTGAGCCATCCAGCACAGCCAGAAAGTTCGTGCGCACCTCGAATAAGGCGGCCGCCACTCAGGATCCCGGCGCCAATCCCGGTGCCGATCATCAACACGATCGCGTCGGATTTGCCTCGTGCCGCTCCGAGCCAGCTCTCTCCCAAAACTGCCGCATTACGATCGCTTTCGATCCTCACCGGAATACCAAGGGAGCGCACCAAACGTCTCGCCAACGGCATCTGTTCCCAGCCCGGCAGGTTTGGCGCCCAAACTGTTCCGTTACGCCGAACCAGCCCCGGCACTGCCACTGCAGCGGCGGCATAAGCATCCTTCGGCTTCTTGCGGCCAGCAAGATCTTTCGCCAGCTGAACAATCTGGAACACCGGTGCTGACGAAGAACTCACATCCACCGGTGCGGTTCGGCGCGAAACAATTTTTCCCTCTCGGTTAACGACTGCGGAGGAGCATTTCGTGCCACCGAGGTCAACCGCCAGAACGTGCGATACCTCGCCTCTTTGTTTCGTCATGGCAAGAAACTCTTTAGTCCGCGCTCGGAAGCGCCCCCGACTTGTGCCTGCCAAAGAAAACTGCAAGTGATAGTCCAACAATACCAACCGCTCCCAGTCCCGGCACGATCATGCCGGCACGAACACTGAGTCGTTGCGAAACCTGCCCGACGGCCCAGGGAAACGTCATGCCACCAATGAGTGCAATCGAAAACAACAGTCCGAACACCGTTCCCACTCGTTGCGAGTAGCGGTCACCCGCAATCGCCAGTGTCGTCGGAAAGATCGGCCCATAGGACAGTCCAATCAACGACGTCCCAGCAAACAACAGGATCAGCGATTGTGCGGAAAGCAGGAGGGCACAGCCTGCCAGCGACAAGAACGCCACGCTGACTACGAGATGCGATTTTCCGATCGCTCGCAGCGCTCTCGCTGCCAGCATTCGGCTCAGCATGAGAGCGGCCCAATATGCTGCCAATACCAGTGTGGCAAGTCGCGGCGAGTAACCCGTGACATCCACATAGGTGGACGTCCAACCCGCGATACAGGCTTCATTGCCCGACTCAAGAAACAAGATAAATGCGAGTAGCAGCACGCCGTTGTATTTCGCAACCTCGAGCAGTTCGGCCCAGGAAAACGCCTGCTTGGTTTTGGCATGCGGAAACGAGATCGCCGCGTACCAGAGAGCGCAAACAATCGCCAGAACGGCACAGAAGAGAAATACCTGGGGAATCGTGAAGTGTCCTTCGATACTGGCTGCGACGAGGGGAATACTGAGCGCACCGACACCAAAGAAAATACCCAGCAGATTCAGCATCTGTCCACGCTGGGCCGCGTAAAGATCGGAAACCAGCACGTTTGTGGAAGTGTTCAAGCCGCCCCCGCCGAGTCCCAGCAGGATTGCCGCACAGCTCGCGGACCCAAACGAGTGTGCCTCCGCGAAGAAGACCATCGCTGACGCAACCATCAAAGAGGACGCCACCAGAGTTGCTTTATTCCCCAGATGATCGATCAGGGGCCCGATCACCAGGGACGCAACGAAAATACCCAGATACAGCAAGAGAAACAAGGTTCCTTGCTGTGCCAGACTGAGCTGCAGGCGTGCGCGCATAGCGGGCAAGCCAAACATGGCGCCCAGGATGGCGAGAACGATCCCGAAGACAAGGATTCCCGCGCATGCGCTGAGAAACAGTAATCGCGGCCGAATGGTTTGGCTCACAGGCTATCGTTTCAGCAAGCGTTCATATTCTTCGTACACGCGATCGTTGTTGTCCGCTGGTATGCCTGGGACGTTGGGCGAAACAAACACGGGAGGATTCTTGCCCTGCGCCGCCAGATCCGCGGCCACCTGCGCGACAATCGCCATCGCAATCGTGACTGTCGAAACAGTCGATCCCGCAGCCACCGGAGCCTTCCAGCCCTCCACCTGCACCAACGCGTCTTCCGCGGGGACGCAGTTGTCGATTACGTAATCCGCAACGTCCGCCAGTTTCTTCCTCGAGGAATGAGTTGCCTCTCGCTTGCGATAATTGTCCATCGATGTGATAGCCACGGTTGTCAACCCGCGTTTCTTGGCTTCCTGCAGCACTTCAATCCCTGTGGCGTTCAAGCCTCCATGGGAAAAGACCAGCATCACGTCTCCTCGGCGAATCGGCTCGTTTTCGAAAAGGACAGCTGCATAGCCTTCGCGGCGTTCCAGCCAGAGCAGCCCTTTTGCACCTCCGGAGCCAATCACATTCGTCCACATCAGCCGCATGTCCATCAGTGGCCGAAATCCTGGAAAGGCGCCGTAGCGCGGGAACATATCTTGCACTGGCAGAACAGAGTGTCCACTGCCAAACATATGCACCAGACCGCCGACGCTAATACATTCGGCCATGACCGTCGCAACTTTTTCAATGGTTGCCGTCTGCGTGCTCCAGATTCGATCCAGTACTTCTGTAATGCGTTCGCGATAGCGGGAAACGCTCACAATCATTCCTCCATAAATAAATGAGATGAAGCGACTCGCGGCACTTGCTCAGCTCAGAACTCGATTCGGTAAATCAGTACGCTCTGCGCCGGAACATCCGCTTTCAGATTCAGATTGATCCCGGCAGGAGGGATTTTCTCTCCGGTCATGACTTCCCGAATACTGGAAGCAGGTTTCTCAAGCTTTCGGTTGAACTCCACCAACACTGGGTTGTCCGCATGATTGAAGAAGAATACCAACCTGCCCTTGGGCGCATACATTTGACGGAGCTCCAACAATGCTGGTGCCCGCAGCTTGAGTTCGGAGAGGCCCGCCCACCGCGCCAGTATTCCGCCGAGGGGATGCATTGCAACCGGATGCTCGTAGTTTTCCTGTCCAGCAAAGCTACCCAGGATCATGGCACTGCCTTTCTTGTATTTGTTCTCGTACGCAATCGGAGTTCCGTCCGCCGTAACCGCCACCGGACGCGCGGTATGATCTTCCACCTCGAACTGCTCCTGGAAGGACATTCCCTTGAACTCCACGGCTCCCCACTTAACCACAAACTCCTTTTTCGGAATCAGCTGTTTTTCGCGGACTCTCAGCATTTCGTCCCAACCGAAGCCGGGAACTCGGGACTCGGCATGTCCCCTTTCATCCACCCAGCCAGCCCGTGCTTCAACAAAAAGATGTCCCCCGCCGGAAACATACTCCTCCAATGCCTTGGCTTCTTCGCCCGTCAGCATCAAAGGATATGGAACAATGATCAGCCGGTATCTACCGATTTCATCTTCTGCAAGCTCGCGAGAACTGAGCACGTCTACGGGCAAATTCCGTTCGAAGAACATTCTGTGGTATCCGGCTACGGCTTCATGAATCGCGGTACGGCTGCCTTCCTCGTCGTATCCACCGACCAACGGAGTTAACGGACTGAAAACGATCGCGACCTCCGCCTGCTCCGGCCGCGACTGCAGCAACAGATCAGAATTTTCCTCAATGCGTCGAGCGATCTCGCCTGCGTGGCGACTCCGTTCCGTGAGCGTGCCGTCCAGCGCGATCAATCCATAACCACCCGACTCGTAACCCGCGTTCATGGGATAAAAAGCGTAATAATTGATGGCGCGCGCACCACGCGATACCATGCCCCACGTCCACATCTCCAAGTCGCTGGCGGTCACCGGGGAACCAACTACGTTGCCATGGACGCCATACCCGGCCTGCAGTTCCCCAACGTAAAACCCACGCCCGCCGGTCATGCCGCTGGTCAGATCCATGGCCAGTACCCTGCGCTCCAGCGTCCAATTGTGCTCAGGGGCAAGGAGTTTAGGGTAGAAGCTCGTTCCGAAAAGATCGACGGAGTTTTTCATCAGGAAGTCATCGGTCGGATCATACGGGTCGGCCAAGGTGCGCACCAGGGGAGAAGGGTTGGGCGCATGGCTGGTCGTCACGTGAGCTGGATCAACCACTTTCACCGCCTGATTGCGCATCGCTAAATCCGCGGCCAGTTTGTAGCCGTAATAAGTGCGCCAATCCATGAAATCGGTGTACGTCAAAATGGTTCCGTAGCGTGGAGGCTCCACCTGGCTCCAATCAGTAAACGTCCGGTGCCAGGCTTCGTTAAGGCGGTCGAGTGTCTGATATTTTTCTTTCAGCCATTGCCGGAACCGCTCCTGGCTGCTGGGGCAATAACAGAACATTGGCTCAGATTTGTACCCGATGCGCGCCCAGTTCAGGGCGGCGGGCTCGCTCCACACATCCCATCCATAAAACGCGGGACTTGCCGCTGCATGTCTTGCGACTTCCTTAAAGAAATCGAGAATCGCCCTGCGCACGCCCCGGTGATCAAAACAATAACCAGGCGCCGCCTGAGAAGGAATCGTCAGTCCGTCTTGTGCGGCATAGCGCCCGTCGGGATACTTCTTTCCCACCCATTCCGGAGCCGAATCGACATAAACCTGCACGATGACTTTCAAACCAACTTCGTCGGCTAGTCGCAACAATAGTTCGAGATTCTCAAGGTGGTATTTGCCTTCTTCAAGCTCGGCGACGTTCCACTCCACCCAGGTTCGAACTGTATTAAAACCGAGCTGTTTTATCTTCAACAGATCTTCTTTCCAGAGTCTCGGCGAATCTGCAGTAATGGTCTCGAGCATGGGCGCGCGTGCCTTGCCGCCGCTGTACCACACTGCAACGGGGAAAAATGTCGTTTCGCGATCTTTGTTCTGGCTGGTCTCAGAATGCGTCGGCCTGAGATCATCCCGGATACCCGGGATGTGAACCGGGGCGCCCGTGGAGGCGAGTGCGGATATCGCAAGGGTAAGGGTGCCAAACGAAGTGAGTTTCTTAACCACGATTCGCTCGCGTTTCCTTGGATCGTCGGGAAACGAGTTATTGTACGCCGAAGAACGCGGGAGTTATGCTCGTCGGATCATTGGGGCTCTGGGCTAAAAGCGTGTTGCTAGGGCTGTCGTTCACGGATCGCGGAATTAGCCCACTACCGATCATTGCTTCCGAATAGCTCGTCACTCGGGAGGAATTGCGGAGGCCCTAGAGGGAGCGTATCGCCGTCTAGCCGATTAGCCGGGGCTTACCCGGCTAAAGACAAAGCGAATTTAGAGAAGGGACCAAAGAGTGAATTGATTGCCAGAGGTGGTGGCGAGGACGTAGTGATCGCGTACGAAGGCTCCTCCGATCATGACGATTCCCGGTTTTTGAAAGTCGGCAAGCACGGCTCCTTTCTCCAGATCCCATAGGATCATGTGGTTTTCTTCAAGAGAGCTGTCCGCGGATTGGTAGACCACACCAGCCCGTTTCCCGTCAGCAGAGACATCGAGCGACGAAACCACTCCAGACTGTTTCGGAAGCACCCGCGCGACCTTGCCGGTTTCGGAGTCGATGATCGAGACGGCTTTGTCAGCACCACCAGCGAGAACCGCTTTGCCGTCTGGGGAAAAGGCCACTGCGAAGGGTTCGACAAGAAATTCTGTCGCGGTTGCCCGCAGAGCTCCCGTGTTTGCGTCATGAACGCGCACAAAGCCATCTCCGTCTGCGGTCGCCACCAATTTGCCATCCGGCGAAAAGGCGAGCGCACGCGAGCCACCAAATGGAGGCGAGATCGTTGCTACCTTTTTTCGGGCGGCCAAGTCCCAAACCGATACACCGGAGTTACCAGCACTTGCGAGACGCCGGCTATCAGGAGAAAACGCGAGAGCGCAGTACGTGCATTCCGACGTCAAATCGTCTTGTACCTTCCAAGAATCAACGTTGAGGATCTTGATGGTTCCTTTTTCGTAAAGAACGGTTTCGTACGAGACGGCCAGCAATCGACCGTCACTGGAGAATTGCACGCCGCTAGGCCTTCCAGTGTCCTCCTTGATGGTTCGCAGCAGGTTGCCGGAACGGCCAGACCAAACGCGCACTACATGGTCGCTGCAAATTGCTGCAATAAGATTTCCCGCGGGGGAAACGGATACGGCTTCCACAGAAGCTCCGGCAGGCAAGTTGATTGTTTTCTCTTGTCCAGCGGATTGCGCCGACAATGTGATCGGCAAGCAGCAGAGAAGCGACATGCTTGCGATCTTCGGTCGCATCAGAGCCGCTCGATGCACAGCTCAAATTGAACCTTGGCGTGTACTTCGTTCGGATCGCACGCCAGCATGACTGGGCGGATGAGCTCCGGTGTTTGGAGCACCGGATCGCGCGAGTAGTTCTTGGCGGGGTCGCCCTCGAAGACGGGATCAGTTGCGAAATAAAGTTCAGTGACCAGCGCCTTGTGCCCGGGCGCCATGACCAATGCCGCTGACGCTTTCCGGTCAAGTATTCAACACGCGCGGCGACGTGGTGCCCGATGCCACGATCGAAATCTGGCAGACCAATCACCACGGCCACTACGACCTGGAGGCCCAAGCGCAAGGCACTTCTGAAGAATATCGCGACGGTCAAAACTATATGCTCCCGCCTTGTCGACATTGAGTTTTCCGCGGTAGCGAGACACAGGCTTAATTCAATGTCGGTAAGTGCGTATCAGCCTCCGCCAAAGCGTTTCGTCAGTTTCCAGCAAGCAAAAAATCCAGCTGCGCCAAATCCGATGAAGGTTGCCACCGACCACCGAAGAAGCGCCACCGAGAATGCTATGCCCGCCTCCGAGGAGGATGGCGGTCTCGGCGCTAGGAATGCAACGATGACGACGGCAAGGTAGCCCGACACGATCCCAGCCACGAGGCAACCGATTACCCGGGAGCCCGCCTTTATCCGTTTATAAATCATTTTTCCGAGATTTCCGCTCATAGCGAAATTCTGAGGTTGCATAAACGGAGCCATTGCAAGGCGCGCAAATCCATCATCGCGTCTTCCGGTCCGTTCATCTCGACTTGTGGCCACTCTTAGTCGCCCGGTTCAACAACTCCTTTATAGCGGCGACGTTCGAATCTGTGGCGGCAATCACTCCGTAGTCTTCGTCAGAACCAAGCCACATCGAAGACTCCCTTTTTGCAATCACGACAAGGCGGCTTCCCACAGCAAAGACACT
>Ga0126378_10005183_pt1 | contig 10093 bp, 7 predicted proteins | sample PanSoiMetPlot_23_FD_92587 | JGI IMG/M metagenome (GOLD analysis project Ga0126378, IMG submission 92587) | Tropical forest soil microbial communities from Panama - MetaG Plot_23 | ecosystem: Environmental > Terrestrial > Soil > Tropical forest > Bulk soil | place: Panama | collected 2016-02-17 | reverse complement strand
CTGCGTGCACGCGGCCGCGTAGGTCATCACCTCAAGGGGGCTGAACTGCGGCTTCGCCCCCAGCACCGATTCCTGCGCCCACGCGCTGTGGAAGCCAAGCTCCTCGGCACGCGCGAGGTAGGCCCTGAACGCCGCCGGGTCAAACTCACCGTCGGCGTAGAACTGGGGGATCGCGATCGCGAAGCGCATACCCGGCATCGTATCCGGCGGCCGCGGTCAGCCGTTCGCCGATGGGGCCGGTCACGCCCCATTGACCACGGTCCGGGGCTTCGCCGGGGACGACTACGAGCGGGCCGTGGTCCAGGAGGCCGCGCGGCGGGCGCTGAGCCGGTGGGACGAGCGGGTCTCGCACCATGAGGTCGCGTTCGGCCTGGACGGCACGCCACCGGGATAGCCCGGCGTCATCCCGCGTCCCGCCCTGCGGGCCGGGGCGGCGCGCTCGGCTTGGCGCGGCAAACCCGCGAGCGCTGCGGAGGCGTTCTGTAGTACGGTCCGGCGATGAGCGAGGAGGATGGCTACTTCGGGGAACGGGTTGCGGCGACCTACGACGAGTCGTCGGCGGAGATGTTCGAGCCGGCCGCCGTGGAGCCGGCGGCCGAGGTTCTGGCGGGGCTGGCCGGCGGCGGCCGGGCGCTGGAGCTTGGCATCGGAACCGGGCGCATCGCGCTGCCGCTGGCGCGCCGCGGCGTGTCGGTCCACGGCATCGACCTGTCGCGGGCGATGGTCGCCCGGCTGCGCGCCAAGCCGGGCGGCGACGCGATCGGCGTGACGATCGGCGACTTCGCGACGACCAGGGTGGATGGGACGTTCTCGGTCGCCTACCTGGTCTTCAACACGATCATGAATCTGACCACGCAGGCGGAGCAGGTGGCGTGCTTCGGCAACGTGGCGGCCCACCTGGAGCCCGGCGGCTGCTTCGTCATCGAGGTCGGGATCCCCGACCTGCGCAGGCTCCCGCCCGGGCAGAACGCCGTGCCGTTCCACATCAGCGAGACCCGGTGGGCGTTCGACGTCTACGACACCGCCACGCAGGCGATGAGCTCGAACTACGTCGAGATCACCGGTGGCCGCGGCGAGTACACCTCGATCCCGTTCCGGTATGTGTGGCCAGCGGAACTCGACCTAATGGCCCAGCTGGCGGGGCTGCGGCTGCGCGAGCGATGGGAGGGGTGGCGGGGGGAGCCGTTCACCAGCGAAAGCCGCCAGCACGTCTCGATCTGGGAGAAGCCCGTCACCTGACCGCGACCCAGGCATCGCAGGGCAGGAGATCCCCGCGTGAGGCCGAACCTCGCCGCGCTGGCCCACCGCGGTGTGGCCCGGTTATGGGTCTCGACAGTGCAGGTAAAGGAATGGTTAAATTCGGGAGACTCATGCGGCGGGGACTGGGGGCTTTTCTAACCCGCGCCGGCCAGATGGCGTTATCGGGGCGAGGTTCCACCGGTCCCACTCGGTGAAGGTGGGGGGACCACATGAATCTAGCAGCGGGATCGGTCGGCATTGACTATTCATCCGCCCGGCCATCTCTTCACGAAGCGGTGCGGACCGGCGCCAAGTTCGTCATCCGGTACTCCGCCGGCGCCGCCAGCAACCCCAGCAACCCGTCACACTCCCTGAATGCTGGCAAGCTCACCACGCCCGCCGAGTTCAGGGCGCTCATCGCGGCCGGCCTGGACGTCATCGCGAACTCCGAGTGGTACGAAGCCCGCGTCACCGAAGGCGCGGCGGCCGGGAGGGAGGACGCCGCCGCGGACCTCGCGTTGTGGCGGTCGTGCGGCCTGGCGAAGGGGTCGTCCATCTACGTCAGCTGGGACGGCCCGCCGGTCCGGGGCCACTGGCGAGGGGCAGACGCCTACCTGCGCGCGTATCAGGCCGCCCTGGGGGGCTACTACCACGCCGACTGCTACGCCGGCACGCCGTACCTCAAACACGCCCTGGCGAACAGGATCATCCGCTATGGCTGGCGTCCCAACGCCAATAGCTGGAGCAATGACGGCCTGCCCTACCAGCCGGCCCGTCACGGCCTGCCGGATCTCGCGCACGCGCAAGCCGCCACGCCGGCGGCGATCTGGCAGAACGGCAACTACTGGTTCGGCGAGGGCGCGGACGAGAACCTGATCCTCCGCGTGCCGTGCGGGTCTCACCGGCAGCAGAGCCAGGCGACGGGGGTGACCCCGCCGCCCCCGCCGCCCGGACCGACGCTCCACCGGGAGTGGCCGAGTTACATGCCGTTCGACGAGTACTTCGGGCTGATCTCCGGGCCGGAGCAGTCGCACGGCGGCTTCTACCCCAGAGAGAAGCCGGACGTCAGGGCGATCCAGCAGGAACTGATCCGCCAGGGCTACGTTCCCGGTCAAACGGGCATACACGACGGCTGGGCCAACGGCATCTTCGGGCCGTCCACCGCCGACGCCGTCACGCGCTTCCAGCACGCGAAGATGCCAGGCACCCAGTTCTACGGTCAGGTCTGGTCTGACGACTGGGAGCAGCTTTTCACCTACTGAGCGGCCGATCCATCAGCCAGCCCGGGTATAGCCGTCGCTGTGGTGCCAGACCACGAGCCCGCGGGCCGGCCGGTCAATCGCCCGACCGGATGTCGGTGTCGTCGTCGTAAACCACGTGGACCGCCGCCTCCTCCGCGGTCGCCGCGGCGCCATCGATCCCGGCGTCCCGCGCGACAAGGTCGGCCTCGCCAACTGGATGAGCCCCCTCGTCCTCGGCCACGAGCCGGCCCGCACGGGGATCCGGGCCGTCATCGAGCAGCAGCCCGTCGACGTCCTCGTCCGCCGCGTCCTCATCTCCCGCGATGTCCTCGGGCCGCCCATCGTCGACGTCGAAGGCAACGTCCGGCTCCTCCTCGGCCAGCAGCCGATCGAGCGACTCACCCTCCCGCTGCTCCTCGGCCGTCGAACCGAACCTCATCCCGGCCGACCACCGCTGCGGGGGGATCACCCCCCGGTCGAGCGGGTCGTCCCCAGGGTCTCCGTCCAGCGTGTCGTAGGCGTCCTGTACCGCGTAGTCCTCAAGGTCAGCGGACTCGTGGCGGGTCTCATCGGGCATGTCCGAGCTCCTCTCCATTGCGCCACTGCGCTTCCTGGCGGGCTGACCGGGATCTCGGCGCGCCGGCCGGGCATGGGTGCGCCTGGCGCCGGCAGACCGGCGCGGCCAAACCAGGCCCATCAGCCCAAGCTACCCTGCCGATGGATCGGCCAGGGACGGCGCCGGGCCCACCCGCGGCCCTTGCTCACGGTAGTCGTTTCGCCTTCGCGAGCGCTTGTATGGCTCGCCCATGCCCACATCATGGCGGGTGCGCGGCCGGCGCCGCGCCGCGCCGAGGCCCGGTCACCCGGGCCCGGCCAGTGTGCCCGGGCCGCGTGCCGTATCAGGGTGCGCGCTCGTCGCCTCTTAGTGAGCGAGGCCGGAAGGGGCCGGCCGCGCGGGTGACAGTGGAATCGGGGGGTGCCGATGAGCACAGCGACGCAAGAGCGTGCCGGACCGTGTTCCCTGCCCGGGGACAATGGTCACAACGACAGGCCGAAGAGCCCGTCGAAGAAGCTCGTTGGCTGGCTGAACGGTGACAGCAACTCCAGGGTGTGGCTGCGCCGCAAGGCCGTCGCGGGATTGATGAACATCCTGATCGCGGCCGCCGCGGCGACCACCGTCGTGACCGCCGGGTTCCTGGCCGGGAAACACTGGCCCGACCCGCAGACCTGGGGCGTCGGGGCGCTGAAGCTGTTCGCGCTGTGGTGCCTGGCGTTCATGCCCGGCTGGCTTTATGTGCGGTTCCTCGACCTGCGGGCCAAGGCGCTCTGGAGCGAATACGTCCTCAACCTGCACCGGCTGGGCTGGGACATTCCGTGGCATCTGCCGAGGCCGCCCGTGGCCTCGGCGTTTTACGAGCGGTGGGCCATGGGGAAACGGCACGAGGGCCGGCCGGAGCAAAACATCTACCGGCAGAAGTTCGAGGCCTACTACGGGCGCCAGATCACCGATGCCACCGAGGGACGCCCGGCTGGCAGGCGGGGCAAGCGCGACCGTGACTCGAACGAGGACTACCGGGTCCGCAGCGAGTCCCTGTTTCCGGTGTTCCTCACGACGGTGGTGCTCGCCGTCGGCTGGTCAGCGGTGCTCTGGGACACTCGCTTCATCACCGCTCCCGCCGGCCCGTGGGATGTGCTCAAGTACGGGTTCATCGGGGCCTACGCGTTCGTCACCAGCATGCTTATCCGGCGCTTCTTCCAAAGCGACCTCCGCCCGAGCGCCTATGCCAGCGCGGTGTTCCGGATCACGCTTGTCTTGCTGATCGTCGCCGCCCTGCATCAGGTGATGAGCGGAACCGCGGCGGTCACCGACCGCGCCGAACTGGCGGTCGCCTTCGTGATCGGTTTCTTTCCCCTGGTCGGCCTGCAGGCCCTGCAGCGAGTCACATCGAAGGCGCTGCGCCGGGTCGTGCCGCCGGTTACCTCGGAATATCCCCTCGACCAGCTCGACGGCCTCAATCTCTGGTACGAGGCACGGCTTACCGAGGAAGGAGTCGAGGATATGCAGAACCTCACCACCATGAACCTGGTGGACGTGATGCTGCACACGCGAGTCCCCCTTGGGCGCCTCGTGGACTGGACCGACCAGGCGTTCCTGCTTCTCCACCTGGAGCGAGTCGAGCGTGGCGAGCTGACCAGCCAGAACAAGCCGCGGCGACAGCACCAGCACAGGGCCAGCGGGAACGCGCCAGCCGAGCGGAAGGCGGAGTCAGGGGCCCAGGCACGGCTGAAGCTCAGGCGCGTTGGCATTCGCACCGCTACCGACTTTCTGAAGGCGTTCTCGAAGCCGCGGCCCCAGGCGTCCGGTGAGCTGCCCAAGCGCGCCTTCGCTCTGCCGCCGATCAAGGACCCGCCGCTCCCGGAGGACCAGCTTCGGCTGCTTGTCGCCGTCCTGGGTGCCGAGCCGGGCCTGGTGCCGGTCTGGAACTGGCAGCTGAACGGGGTTCCGGCCTGCTGGCACCCGGTTCCGGCAGGCCCGAACGGGAGTCCGGGAAGCCCGAACGGCGATCTGGCGAGCCCGAACGGCGATCTGGCGAGCCCGAACGGGGATCCGGCCGGCCAGAGAGGGGCTCCGGCCGGCCAGCGGCCGGTTCCGCCGAGCCAAACCTGACAGCGGGGCGGCGGCGCACCGCGCCGAAGCGCCGCCGCCCCGCCCGCCGTGCCAGTGGTCGCGGGCCGGCCAGATGCCGCCGGACCGTCGTGGCTCGTCCCCCCGCTCCAGGCCAGGTAGCTGGTGCCGTAGCCGTCCACGGTCAGTCCTTGCTCTCAACTGCCCTTCTGAGGAACGCCTGACGGCCGAGGGGCGCCACCACCAATAAGCATTGGCCCACCGGGGAGCCGATGCGGTACGTGTAGCAGCATGACTGAGCGCTATCCGCTGCGGGCCATCACACCCGATGAGTTCGATGCCTACAGCGAGGTACCCACCCTGGCGTTCGCCGACGCCGCCTGGCCGGCCGAGGCCATCGAGCACGAGCGCATAGTCTTCGAGTTCGACCGCAGCATCGCCGCGTTCGACGGCGGCAAGATGGCCGGAACGGCCGCCGCGTACTCGTTCCGCCTCACCGTCCCCGGCGGGGTCGCCGATGCGGCGGGTGTCACCTTCGTCGGCGTCCTGCCCAGCCACCGCCGGCGCGGCATCCTGTCGGCGATGATGCGCCACCAGCTCGCCGACGTCGTCCGCCGGGGCGAGGCCATCGCCGCGCTGTTCGCGGCGGAGTCGGGCATCTACGGGAGGTACGGGTACGGCTGCGCGTCCGGGCAGCTGGCGCTGAAGATCCGGCGCGGCGAGGGCGCGCTGGCCTCAGCCGCCGGCGGCGCGGGCGGGGATCACGCCCCGGTGCGGCTGCGGGCAGCGCAGCCCACCGAGCTGCGCACCGAGCTGGCCACGGTCTACGGCTCCGCGGTCCCGCACCGGCCCGGCATGGTGGCCAGGGACGAGCGCTGGTGGGCGAGCGTGCTCAACGACCCGGAGTTCTTCCGCAGGGGAATGAGCCCGCTGAGGTGCCTGCTGGCTGAGGACGACTCGGGCCCGCGCGGCTATGCCCTGTACCGGACCAAGCCCGACTGGTCCTACGAAGGGCTGCCGGGCGGCGTTCTGTCGGTCCGCGAGCTCATCGCCGCCGATGCCGCCGCCACGGCGGCGCTGTGGGCCGATCTGCTCAGCCGGGACCTGATCGGCGAGGTGGTGGCCAGGCAGCGGCCGGTCGACGATCCGCTGCTTGACATGCTCACCGACCGTCGCCGGGCGCGCGCCTACCTGACCGACGGGCTCTGGATCCGCCTCGCCGACGTCCCGGCCGCACTCACCCAGCGGCGCTACTCGTGTGCGGCCGACGTCGTGATCGAGGTCGCCGACGAACTCCTGCCCGCCAACGCGGGCCGGTGGCGGCTGCGGTGCCCCGGGCCCGGCGACGGCGGAGCGGCCACGTGCGAGCGCACCACGGCGGAGGCCGACATCGTGCTGCCGGTCGCGGTCCTCGGCGCTGGCTACCTGGGCGGCACCAGGCTGGGCGCCCTCGCCGCGGCTGGCCTGGTCAGCGAGCGCAAACCCGGCGCGCTGGCCCGGCTATCGGCCGCCATGTACTCAGACCCCGCGCCCTGGTGCCCCTCGATGTTCTGAGCCGGCGGCGCCGGGTGGGTCACCCGGCGCGCCGCAGTCCCTGGGGGAAGGCATGCAGCCGCTGCGGCCCGTCGCCGGTGATCAGCAGGAGTTCTCCGGTCTGGACCCCTGCGCGGCCATCCCGGGTGACGACGTTCGGCTGCACCACCACTGTCATGCCGGCCGCCAGGGTGAGGTCGGGCGCGGGTGTGCCACGGCCGGGGGCCGGGATGACCGGCGGGAGGTAGCCGCCGCCGAAGCCGTGCACGAGGTCGTCGATCCCGGTGAAGCCCGCGTCCTCGATGACCGACCCGGCCGCCGCGAGGTCGCGGGCTGGCGTGCCGGGGACCAGGCGGCGCAGCACGGCGCCGAACGCGGCCGCCGCGACGGCGTGAAGTTCGGCGTACAGGGCGGTGGGGGGCTCCCCAACGGTGAACGTGCGCAGCAGTTGCCCGGCGTAGTCGGGCGCGGATGCGGCGCTGACCTCACAGGTGACGACGTCGCCGCGGCGGATCGTGCGCCCGGTCGGCCACTGCGCGGGCACGCCCAGGTGGGGCTCGCGCATCGAGGTGGCGCCCAGGTAGTGGATGTGGTGCATCCCGCCCCGCGCGACGTAGGCCTGCTCCAGCCTGGCCACCACCTCATGCTCGGTCGCGCCGGGCGTCAGCGCCCGGGCAAGGGCCGTCACCGCGGCGTCGGTGAGCGACGCCGCCAGCCGCAGGGCGGCGATCTCCTCCGCCGATTTGACCAAGCGCAGCGCCGTGTAGGCGGGATTGAGGTCGACCACGTCGCCGACCTGCCCGGCCAGCAGCCGGTACTGGCTGAACGGCAGCGGCCCCGCCACCCCGACCCGGCCGGGCATCCGCCCGCGCTCGGCGATCAAGTCCAGCGCCGTGGCCACCGCCTGTGGACCGGCCCACTCGGCCCGCACCCGGGACAGCCGCCGGGCCTGCGGCACATGGTTGTAGTAGGAAACCAGCAGCACGTCCTGGTCCGCGTCCGGGCCCGCGACCAGCAACGCCTCCCTGGTGACCGGCCACCCGGTCAGCCAGCTGACCGCGCTTCCCGACCGGTTCGCGCCGTAGACCAGGGCGTACGGCACGTCCCTGCGCGCCAGTTCCGCGCCGAACACCGCCCGGCGCCTGCGCATCTCCGAGTCGGAGAACATCGGCTCCTCTCCCGCTGCCACACCCGCGATCATGAAACACCGGGCGCGCGGCAGGCAACGGCAGAACAACCTCGGCCTGCTCCGGATGTCACCGGCCGAGCTCCGCCAGCCGTGCGCCAGCAGCACCGGTGGCCCACCGGCTGGCCCGCCGGTCTCGAAGCAGATCTCCAGCACGTCAGTGCGGACCGACTCCACCTGCCTCCCCGGCGCGCGCCGAGCTCACGGATCACGAGCCGAGGCTTGCCCCAGATCGGCTTCCCGGCCCGGGTGGCTGCGGAGGCCGTTCATCATGGGCTGGTGAGCGATGACGGCGATGGCACCATCGGGTGGATACGCGAGATCGTGCTTGACAGTCCCGACCCACACAGGCTGGCTGGCTTTTGGGCCAGCCTGCTGGGCGGCACGCCGGTTGAGTGGTATCCCGGGTGGGTCACGCTGGAGCCGCCTCCGCATGGGCAGCGGCTTTCGTTCCAGGGCACCGGGGCTGAGCGCGGCGGAAGCGCTGGCGGCAAGGTGGGTCCCATTGTGCACTTCGACGTCCTGGTCGGCGACCTCGCGGCGGCCCACGCGCGAGTCGTCGCGGCGGGAGGGACATTCGTGGGCGAGCACACCTCCCCTCGCCCTGGCCCCGGTGGAGAAGTGGTCCGATGGCGCGTCTACCGGGACCCCGCAGGCCACCCGTTCTGTCTCGTGACTCGCTGACCCGAGCCCGCGTGCCCGGCAGTGCCCGGCCAGCGCTCCCTGTCATTCACGCTCTGTTACCAATCGTCACATACCGAAGCAAAAGGTTATCGCACCGTTAACTTTGGTGCGTCTGATGAGCATCAGCACGCGAATTCCCCTAACGTAGCGACCGTTCACGCGCCCCGACGGCCGCAGCGCCACCAGGCCCGGGGCCTGAGCGTAACCGCGCCCAGGCGGGAGCGCTCGGTGAGCGACGCATGATGATGCCTCTCCAGGAACTAGAGCTCGCTGGGAGACAGCAACGTGAATCGATCAGTGCTGGCCGCGATCTGTGTGCCGGTGGTGGTGGCTGTGGCCCTGGTAGGGACGTTTGTCCTGACGGCCAAGCACGGGAGGAGCCCAAGCAGTAGTTCGGCCAGCCAAGCCCTGCCGGGGCAGTCGGCCGTGCCCGGCACCGGTCACACCAGCCCGTCTGCATCGCCCAAGTCCGGCCATAGCCGTGCCCACCAGAAGGCATCGCCGAAGTCTGGCCACAACCGCGGTCACCAGGGTGGATCGCCGAAGTCCAAGAGGCAGCCCGGGGGGACTGGGCCTGGCGGCACAGGGCCCGGGCCGGGGCAGGGGCCCACGGGGCCGCCTGGGCCTCCTGGGTTTGTGGGGGTCGCCGTCACCGGCCCGATCACCTCGGCCGTCGCATCGTTCTCCAAGCTCACGGGTGCGCATATGACTCTGGTGGAACTTTATGGGTCATTCGGGGCCTCCTTTCCGCAGCAGCAAGCCGGCAATATCGCGGCCGCTGGGTCGGTCCCGTTCATCCAGTGGAACCCCCGTCACGCGCCGCTGGGGCAGATAGCCGCTGGCAAGTACAACGGCTATGTGCGGCAGTACGCGAGGGCGGTCAAGGCGTTCAAGCACCGCATCGTCTTGTCATTCGCCCATGAGATGAATGGGTCCTGGGGCCCGTGGGGTACCCAGCACGCCACCGCCGCGCAGTTCGTTCACGCCTGGCGGAAAGTCCACGGCATCTTCGCGCGCAACGGCGTGAACAACGTGACGTGGTCATGGGACCCCTCTCACACCGGCCTGCCCGCGAGTGGCTACTGGCCTGGATCGGGGTACGTGGACCAGGTCGGAATCGACGGGTACCAGCGCCACGGCCAGACCTTCTCGGAGATCTTCCAGCGGCAGCTCGCGAACATCAGGAGCTTCACGAGCAAGCCCATCTTCATCGCGGAAACGAGCGTCGCTCCCAGCCACGGAGCCTCCAGCCAGATCGCCGGGCTGTTCAGCGGCGTGAGGCAGTATCACCTGGCCGGCTTCGTGTGGTTCGACATCAACCACCTGGAGCCATGGCGGCTTGAGGGACGCCCCTCCGCGATCAGGGCGTTCCGCATGGGCGTGGCGGCCTGGCAGCGCGCGAGCTAACCGGGCCCGGAGCTGGCCGGAGGCCCGCCCTGGCGGCGGGCTTCCGGTGGCTGTGTGCCTGGGACTGGTTCGCGCCGCGTGAAACCCACTGGGCCGGCGCGGCCCTGGGTGTCGGCCCGCGCGGGGCCGTTGGCGGGCCGCCGCCGGGAGCCCGGTGCGGCGGCCGGTGGCGGGGTT
>Ga0126378_10005182_pt1 | contig 10094 bp, 8 predicted proteins | sample PanSoiMetPlot_23_FD_92587 | JGI IMG/M metagenome (GOLD analysis project Ga0126378, IMG submission 92587) | Tropical forest soil microbial communities from Panama - MetaG Plot_23 | ecosystem: Environmental > Terrestrial > Soil > Tropical forest > Bulk soil | place: Panama | collected 2016-02-17 | reverse complement strand
GTGCTCGCCTACCTGGTCGACGATCCGGGTACGGCGGCCATAGCGGCGTTCCTGGAGACCATCAGGGACCCTGGCCGCTTCCGCGCCGTCGCCGAGGCAGCCCTGGACGCCGGCAAGCCCATGGTGGTCCTCAAGGTGGGTCGCTCCGCCGCGGGTGAGCGGGCGGCGCTGGCGCACACCGGTGCCCTGGTCGGTGACCGCGACGTGGTCCGGGCGGCTCTGCGCCACTTCGGCGTCGTCCAGGTCGATTCGCTCGAAGACCTCCTCGTCACGGCAGGGCTGCTCGCCTACAACCGAGCTCCGTTGGGGAGACGTCTGGCGGCGGTCACCGCCTCCGGTGGCGCCTGCGACCTGATCGCGGACCGTGCGACCGACGAAGGCATCGAGCTGCCCGAGTTTCCGGCCGGCACCACCACCGGCCTGACCGAGCTACTCCCGGCGTTCTCCAATCCGCGCAACCCACTGGACGTGACCGGCTACGTTGTCGTGGATCCGACCATCTCGCACCGCGCCCTGGAGATAGTCGTGGAAGGTGCGCCCGGGCATTACGACACGATCCTGTACCAGGCCACGCTGCCCCAGAGCCCGCCGCGGGACCCGTCTTTGACCCTGAACCGCTTGAAGGCGGTCAAAGCCGCCGTGGAGCGGTCGCCGGTTCCTGTCGTCATCCAGACCGTCTCGTCGTCGGACATCTCGCCCTTCGCCCGCTCGGTCCTCGACGAGGTCGGGCTGCACGCCACCAACGGCATCGAGCACGGCATGAGCGCCCTCGGACACGCGATCGACTGGCACGAGCGCCGCCGCATGCTGATGGGCAGGCAGGCAACCGGCACTCCCGTCACGAGTGAGAGGGTCACGCCGGACGGCGCAGGAGACGGCACGCTCTCGGAGGCCGCTGCGCGAGAGCTGCTCGCCTCCGGCGGTGTGCCCGTGGTGCCGGCGCGTCTCGCCACCACGGCCGACGCCGCGGTCGCCGCTGCCCTGCACCTCGGCTTCCCGGTCGTGCTGAAGGTGGCTTCGGCCGGCCTGGCGCACAAGACCGACGTGGGTGGAGTGGCCATGGACGTGCGCGGCCCTGATGAGGTCGCCCGTGCCTTCACATCGATAACCGCATCGGTGAACAGCGCCTTACCGCAGGCGCGCCTTGACGGCGTGCTGGTCAGTCCGATGAGACGAGGTGGCGCGGAGCTGCTGGTCAGCGTGCGCAGAGACCTTGCGTGGGGTCCGGTGCTGGCTGTGGGCCTGGGTGGCGTGTGGGTCGAGGCGCTGAACGACACCAGCCTGCGTTTGCTGCCCGTTGGCGCCGACCAGGTGGAGGAGGCGCTGCACGAGCTTCGTGGAGCGGCCGTTCTGCGCGGCAGCCGCAACCGGCCGCCCGTTTCAGTGGGGCGGGTCGCGGAGGTGGTGGTTGCCATCGCTGCGGTCGCCATGAGCCTGGGTAAGGCGCTCGAGACACTTGAGGTGAACCCGCTCTGGGCTGACGGCGACGACGTGGAGGTGCTTGACGCCCTCGTGGTCTTGAGATAGAAGACGCTGCAAATGGCGACGACCGCGTACGAGACGATTCTGCTGGTGCGGCAAGAGGGGGTCGGCCTGGTCACTCTGAACCGGCCCGACCGCCGAAACGCCTACACGGCGCGGATGGGGATGGAGCTGCACGAGGCCTTCGCCGAGCTCGAGGCCGACGAAGCCGTCCGCGCCATCGTTGTCACGGGCGCCGGCCGCGACTTCTGCGTCGGCGCCGACCTGGAGCGCGGCGGCGACACGTTCAAGCCCAGCCCGGGTGACGAACGCGAGACGATCGACCAGCGGCGGTCTGCCAACCCGCTCCGACCCTGGGAAATGGCAACTCCGATCGTTGCCGCCATCAACGGCGCCGCCGTGGGAGTCGGCATCACGCTGCCTATGCAGTGGGACATCCGGATAGTCGCCGCCGACGCGAGGCTGGGCTTCGTGTTCAACCGGCGGGGCGTGATTCCCGAAGCGAACTCGCTCTGGCTCGTTCCGCGGTTGATCGGTGCGTCTCGAGCGATGGAGCTCCTGCTGACCGGGCGGTTGTTCTCAGGCGCCGAGGCCGTCGAGATGGGCCTGGCGAGCCAGGCCGTCGAGCGGGAGCAGGTGCTGCCCACCGCGATGGAGCTGGCCAGGGACATCGCCGCCAACGTCGGCCCCGCGTCTGCCGCGATCACCAAGCGACTGATCTACCGGTTCCTGGCCGAGCCCGACCGGGACGCCGCCCATGCGCTCGAGGGCCAGACCTTCTGGTGGGCCGGCCGGCAAGCGGATGCGGCCGAGGGTATAACCGCCTTCCTCGAGAAGCGGCCCCCGAGCTGGAAGCTTTCGAAACACACCAGGCCCCCTTCGTGGGAGGACTCGGAGTGACCCAGAGCCCACCGCCGGCGGCTCGCGACGATGTCAACAGATGAGCGGCGACAAGCCTGTTCCGAAGCCGACGCCCGAGACGCAGCCCTACTGGGACGGCGCCCTGGCCGCTGAGCTCCGCATCCAGCGATGCACACCCTGCGGGGAGTTTTATTTCTACCCACGGCCGTTCTGCCCACGCTGCATGTCCGCAGACGTGCAGTGGGTGACTGTCTCCGGCCGGGCCAGGCTGCACTCCTACGTGATCAACCACCGCGCGGCCCCCGGCTTCGAGGCCGAGGCTCCATATGTGATCGCAATTGTGGAGCTGGAAGAAGGGCCGCGAATGATGGCCAACCTGGTGGGTGTGGAGCCGAGGCCCGAGATGCTGACGCTAGACATGGACCTGGAGGTCGCCTTCGCACAACGCGGAGACCTGCGCCTTCCGGTCTTTCGCCCCGCGTCCGGCAGCGTGTCGTGAGCGTCCGCGGCAAGGTTGCGATCATCGGGGCGGCCGAGACCGACAGTCTCGGGATCATCCCCGACCGGTCGGCTTTGCAGCTCCACGCCGAGGCGGCGCGGAACGCGCTCATCGACTCCGGCATCTCGAAATCGGACGTCGACGGGGTGGCCGCCGCGGGGCAGTCGCCGATCGCGGTGGCCGACTACCTCGGCATCACGCCCAGATACATTGACGGAACGGCCATCGGCGGCTGCTCGTTCATGGTCCACGTGCGCCACGCCAGCGCCGCGATCGCAGCTGGCCTGTGCGACGTGGTGCTGATAACCCACGGCGAGTCCGGGCGGTCGCGCGTGGGCGCCGCTCCGCGGGCGCCAGACGCGGCGTCACTGCAGGGCCAGTTCGAGGTTCCCTATGGAATCTGGGGTCCCCCGACGCTCTTTCCGATCGGCGTGCTGCGCTACATGAAGACGTTTGGCCTCACTCACGAGCAGCTCGCCTCGGTCGCGGTCGCACAGCGTAAGTGGGCCAGCCGCAACCCGCGGGCCTACAAGCGCGACCTGATCACGGTAGAAGACGTGCTGGCCTCGCCGATGATCGCGTATCCCATGCACCTGCTGGAGTGCTGCCTGGTCACCGACGGGGGCGGCGCGCTGATACTCACCTCCGCTGAGCGGGCAGCGGCCCTGGATCTGCCCCGGCCGCCCGTCTACGTGCTGGGCACGGGCGAGTCAGCAGAGTCGACGATGATCTCGATGATGGAGGACTTCACGACCTCCAGGGCCTTCCGCACGTCCGCGGCCAGGGCGTTTGCGGAAGCGGGCATCGCGCACTCGGAGGTCGACCACCTGATGATCTACGACGCGTTCGCCCACCTGCCTATCTACGGCCTCGAGGACCTCGGTTTCGTCGGCCGCGGCGAGGCCGGCGCCTTCATCTCAGAGGGCAACACCGAGCCGGGCGGCAAGCTCCCGCTGAACACCAACGGCGGGGGCCTCGCCTATACACACACGGGTATGTACGGGATGTTCGCCATCCAGGAGTCGGTGCGGCAGCTCCGAGGCGATGCGGCGGCCCAGGTGCCGGGCGTGAACGTGAGCGTCGCTCACGGTGTGGGCGGCATGTTCATGAGCGCCGGAACGCTCGTGCTGGGCACCGCAGACGCACTCCAAGCGTAGAAGCGAGAGACTCTCCCCCGCAACGTCGGGGGAGTACCCGGCGGAGCCGGGGGAGGGGGGAATAGTCCGCAGCTGTAGCGTAAGTGAACCAACTGCCGGAAGACGGCCCAATCGGGCACCCTGATGGGGGCGTTCTGCCGGCAGTTGCCCCTATGGAGCATGCGTCGACACGCGCCCGAGTCCGGGACCATAATGTGCCGCGCCAATGGAGCTCAAGCGCGAAGTCCAGACCGCCGAGATCCTCGACCCGCGGCGCGACTACCAGCCGACGCCGACCAGCGTTGAAGTCCGCTGGGATCCTCTGATCGGGTACAGCTCGCGGATCGTGGCGGGCGCCAGCTTCCTGCCGCCGTCCGACTTCGACCTGGAGGCGTTTGGCCGCCAGACAGCTGAGAACTGCTTCTTCTGTGCGCCGCGCCTGGAGGTGGTCACGCCGAAGTTCCCGCCGGCGCTGATTCCCGAGGGCCGGCTCCACCGCGGCGAGGCGGTTCTCTTCCCCAATATCCAGGCGTACACGCTGTACAGCTCGGTTTCCGTCTACTCGTCGAACTTGCACTACATGCCGCTCAAGTCGGTGGCGGCGTCGATCGTCGCGGACAACCTTGGCGCTCAGGTTGACTTCCTGGCGCAGGCCGCCCGTTATGACCCCACCGCGCGCTGGGCCGCGATCAACGCCAATCACATGCTGCCGTCGGGCAGCTCTCTTTTCCATCCCCACATTCAGGGCAGCCTCGATCGCCATCCGACGATGGTCCAGGAGCTGCTGGCCCGCGTACCGGCTGTTCGTTTCAGCGACTACCTGGACACGGAGAGGCGGCTGGGCCAGCGCTACCTGGGCCGGCTGGGGAGCGTTGAGTGGCTCACGAGCTTTGCCCCGTTCGGCTTCAACGAGCTCCGAGCCTTCGTGCCCGGGGTGGCCTCGCCGGTCCAGCTGTCCGAAGCCCACGTACAGGATCTGGCCGAGGGCATCACGCGAGCGCTGCGCTTCTATGGCGAGCTTGGCTTCGAGTGCTTCAACCTGGCCATCTACGGGGCTCCTCCCGAGACTGACGGCTACATGCTCAGCCTCCGACTTGTATGCCGGTCGAACCTCCAGCCCCTGTACCGATCGGATGTGGCGTACTTCGAGCGTCTGCACTGGCAGGCGATGGTCGACTCGACGCCCGAGGAGCTTGCACAGAAGGCGGGGGACCGGTTCCGCGGCTGAGTCGGCCTCGCGCGGACCCTCCGTCAGCGCGTCACAAGCGCAGCGGTTTGGTGGCTCGGATCGAGGCGCTGCCGATGGCCCCTGCCACGCTGCCGACGCGCCGCTCCCCGGTGACTTCGATGTCCGGCGCCTCGAATCCAGCCTCGATGAGCAGTCGCCGGTAGTCGTCGACCGGGATGGTTCCGGCGATGCAGCCGGCCCATGCATCGAGCTCTCTTTTCGTAGCCGCCGGCAGCGGCCGGAGCTCGACCATGTCCGACACGGCCAGCCTACCGCCCGGCTTGAGGACTCGGAAGGCTTCGCGGACGACCACGCCCTTGTCCTCGGCAAGGTTGATGACGCAGTTGGAGATGACGGCGTCGATCGCCTCGTCCGGCAGCGGGACCTGCTCGATGGTCCCTTTTAAGAACGTTGCGTTCTTGACGCCCGCTCGCACCTTGTTTCGGTGGGCCAGCTCCAGCATCTCGTCGGTCATGTCGACGCCGTATACGTGCCCGTCAGGTCCCACGCGGCGTGCTGCCAGCAGGACGTCAAGTCCCCCGCCGCTGCCCAGGTCGAGCACGATCTCGCCGGGACGGAGCTCGGCCAGAAGCACTGGATTCCCGCAGCCTAGGCTCAAGGAGTCGGTCAGGCCGACCGCCTCGAGCTCAGCGGCCTCGTACGCACCAGCGCAGCCGCAGTCTGGCCCGTCCGCCTGGCAACAACCTGGTGCAAGTTCGGCGCCTGTGCTCGCAAGCACTGTGAGCTGCCGGGCCGCATCACCATACCGGGACCGCACCGCCTGTTCGAGCTCGCCCAAGGTGCTCCTCCTCTAAGTGATCGAGACCGCAATTGATCGAAGGATGTCGATATCAGGAGTGTCGCAGATCCCATCGATGATTGTCAATGTAAAATGTCAACATGGCGACGATGGAGCTGCCGGTCCGGGAGCGGGGCAGATGCTGCGAGATAGCCGTGCCGGTCGACTGGGCCAGGGCCCGGGAAGCTGCAGGCTTGCTCAAGGCGCTTGGCGATCCCACCAGGCTGTCAATGGTTCTCTGTCTCTGGAAGGCCCGAGCGCCAGTCTGCATCTGTGACTTCACCGCCACGTTCGACCTCGGCCAACCGACTATTTCTCATCACATGGCCAGGCTCAGGGCAGCCGGCCTCGTCGAGTCGACGAAGCGGGGAATCTGGATCTACTACCGGCTACGCGACGACCTGGCGCCGGCCACAGTCGCGCTGTTGGGGACCCTGCTCGACTCCGCGGAGGGGACCGAGCGCCGGCCGGAGGTGCACGGCGCCGAGGACGGGGTGGGATACAGAGCGGCGCGGTAGCGCTTTTCGCGCTTTCGTGTTAAGCATCTCAGCACGGGAGGAAAGAGGGGGCAGGGGCGCCTAACAGCGCCCCTGTTGCTGTAGGTCGGCGTCAGCGATTCAGCGGTACGGTGTCCCGGGACGATCGGGTCCATCTGGGCCAGGTCCAGACTGCGCCGGTGAGACCAGTCCTCCGACTGAGGAGCGGTGGGACCTGACGCTCACTCGATCTCCTTCCTCACCTCCAACTTCGGGCCCTCGTTGTTTCCGGCAACCCGACGCCCCGGGGAGCACCGCAGAACGTGTCTGGTTTTCGATCTCGCGATGGGCTCTGCTCCTGCCTGGGTACCGTCCGTCGCGAGGTCGTTCAATGGTAGGACCATTTTCTATCGCACGGGCAGTACTGTCAAGTACCCGCTCGGGGTGCCGTGGGTGCTAGTGGACCGTAACGGCCGGATGCGGAGCATCCGACGTCCCAGGCGGCCGGGCGCCTTGCAGGCGCTGATGGCTGCGTCTGGGGGCCCGGCGCGCCTCGTCACCCATCGACAATGGGCTCCTCGTTGCGCCACCCCATCCTTGCCACCGACCACCTGGAACGCCGGCCTTCGGGCCTGCGGCCTGCTCCACCTCCGACCGTTACGGTCCACTAGGGAGGCTCAGGCCCATGTCGTGGCGTCGGCGTGGAGGCGTGGAATGACGTCGGCAGCAACACGCTCGAGGACGTCGAGCTGGTCGTCGCGTGGGTGATCGATGATGAATTCCTCGATCCCGACCTCCCTGTACCGTCCAACCACGTCCAGGAATGCGTCAGTCGAGGACCAGGGGTCGTCCGCCGACCGCGGCACCCAGTAATAGAGAGAGCGCCTGACCTCGGCAGGGTCGCGCCCAACATCGGCGCAGGCCTCGTCAAGGATTGCATTCCGAGACCGGATCTCTTCGGTGGTGCCGTGCGAGTTCCAGGTGTCGGCGTACCTGGCGACGATCCGCAGCATGCGCGGGCGGTGTGCGCCCAGCGTCAGCGGTGGCCGCGGCTGCTGCAGGGGGGCGGGCCGAAAGGCCGCATCACGGAGACGGTAATGGCGGCCTTCGAAACTGGTGAACTCGTTGCGGAGCAGGCTGTCCACGACCTGCACCGATTCCTCGAATCGATCGACCAGCTCGCGTCGTGGCGGGAAGTCCAGTCCGTACATGCGATGTTCGGGCTCGTACCAGCCGGCGCCCAGGCCGAGCTCGAGGCGCCCGCCTGAGACGTGGTCCACGGTCACGGCCTGCTTCGCAAGGAGGGCGGGGTGGCGAAAGGTATTGCTGCTCACCAGCGCGCCGACGCGAATGCGCTCGGTGCACGCGGCAAGCGCCGAAAGCAGGGTCCACCCTTCCAGGTACGGGCCGTCCGGCCGGCTGGGCTGCACGAAGTGGTCGCAATCCCAGGCGCTGTCGAAGCCGAGCCGCTCGAAGAGCTGCCAGCGCTCTCGCGTCCTGGCCCACGTCATGTTCTGGTCTGTGCAGAGTCCGAAGCGAAGGCGCCGAGCCATCAACCCTCCTCCATGTCGCGGCAGCGGCTCTCCGGCCGCTCTTGTGTTCAGTCTGAAGCAGTGCCGCGAACTGTCGCAGGGCCCCGGCTACCGCCGCCTCGGTGGCCCGCGGCTCTACGTCACCGGCGTCGGCTCTTTCCTCACCCTGGACTGGAGCTCGGTTACCTTCTCTCCGACCTTCTCGCCAATCTGGGACGTCGTCTCGCTGACCTTGTTCTGCGCCGCTGTCGCCTTGTCCATCACCGGCTCGCGATTCTGCTCCCACCACTCGCGTACCTGCTGGCGGCGGCGAGCACCATTTTGCGGATCGAGGAAGTAGACGAGCGCTCCGCCGATTACTGCGCCCATCAGCATCCTGGGACCAAACATGAGGTCATCCTCCTGTTGAAGCCTGCTTCAAAGACCGCTCTACACTCAGCTTACTTGATAGCGCTGCGTGTGGTTCTGGAGGGTTCGTCCTCGAGCACGCTGATCAGGCGGCCGTGGAGAACGGAATCCAGTCCTCGCCGGCCAGCGTTGTCACGTGGTTGGCCCCGAGCCCGCTTTCGGTGAGGGTCCACAGCGTGTCGCCGATGACCAGCGAGCGGCGGATCTGCAGGCCTGGGCGCACCCGACCCAGTTGGTGGATGCCGGCACCATCGATGGTCAGAGCCAGCGCCCCGTTCACGCTCGGCGTGACCGGGATCAACACGAGACCCGTCTTCGGCCAGAACAGGAACGCGTGCGCGTCCACCTCGCTCTCGGAACGGCCTCCGTTGAGTTGATATCGTGCGAGCAGGTCAGGTTTCGAAGGGTCGCGGACGTCGAACAGGGAGACCTGGACACCCATCACCCGCCCTCGAGCGCTCGCCTCCTGGCCCACCCCGATCAGGCGGCCATCTCCAGCCGGGTGCAGATAAGCGGAGTAGCCGGTCAGCTTCAGCTCGCCGACCGCTGCCGGGTTTGCCGGATCGCGGAGGTCCAGGACGTAGAGCGGATCGGTCTGCCGGAACGTGACCACGTAGCCGGTCGGTCCCACAAAGCGAACGCTGTAGACTCGCTCACCCTTACCCAGCCCTTCCAGGCGGCCCACTTCGGCCAGGACTTCGCCCCCCTGCTTCAGCACGTAGAGCGCGCTCTCTGAGGCGGCGGGCGACGGACCAAGCGAAACGGTCCCTGCTGAGGTGGTGACGACTCGAAGCTTGCCGTCATATTCCGACATCGCGTACTGATTGATGAGCCAGCCCGGCACCTCCCCCGAAGCCTCGAACACCGGCCGGCCCGGTTTGGACACGTCGAACTTGTAGATCTGAGTGTGTACGCCGGGAGCGGTCTGTGCCGGCTGCCCACCCCAGCCGGCTGCCATCCAGCGATCGTCAGCCGCGACGTAGAGACTGTTACCTGCGCCATACACGACATCGCCGTCCGCTACCACGGTGACAGGCTGACCGGCGGCGAGCGTAGACGCGTCGAGGTCCAGGCTATACACCGTGAGCATGGTTAGACCCGAGTACTTGAGGGGCCGGCTGACCTGCCGGCAGTCAACCGTCCCCGATCTGGTCCGTCCATCCACACTGAGAGTGAAGTGGGGCAGCCAGTCCGAGATCGTTGCCCTGTCGATCGCCGTCGGATCCTCGGGGTCCACTGTTGGAGTGGATCGAACGACCACCCTGGCCTCAGCGCCGACCTGGCGAGCGTCGATTACGGAGCCGTCGACGGTCAGCGTGCCCGCCAGGCGCGGCGATCTGCCCGAGAGGTCGACCAGGACCAGTTCGGACGAGTACGGCTGCTGATCAGCCAACCCCATCCGGCCTGGAACCGGCGCCGAGGGAAACATGACCAGGGCCCGGTCCCGTCGCAGAAGCAGTTCAGACGGCCCGCCCAGGTTGCCAGGCATCGAGAGTTCCCCGGTAAGGCGGCGGCTGGTCACATCCACCACGCGCAGGACGTTGTCCGTCACCGTGATGATGCGGCGACCGTCGGTCTTGACGATGTCGGGCTCGTCTACCCCAGGTTCATGGACGTTCGTGCCGGAGTACTCGGCGGCGGAAGTCACATCCCTGGGTGCGGCCGCCGGCGCC
>Ga0126378_10005181_pt1 | contig 10094 bp, 11 predicted proteins | sample PanSoiMetPlot_23_FD_92587 | JGI IMG/M metagenome (GOLD analysis project Ga0126378, IMG submission 92587) | Tropical forest soil microbial communities from Panama - MetaG Plot_23 | ecosystem: Environmental > Terrestrial > Soil > Tropical forest > Bulk soil | place: Panama | collected 2016-02-17 | reverse complement strand
GGGCGACGGCGTGCCGCCGGGCCTGTTCGTCGTGCAGGCCGATGCGGCCGGGCTGAACAAGAGCCCGGTGATCTCGCTCGATATGACGAGGCAATTGTGCGACCTGCGGCTGGACAACGTGCCGGCAAAGCGGATCGCCGCCGGGTCGCAGGCCGGGCGAACCGTGGCCGCGGCGCTGCAGGCCGGTGCCGCGATGCTGGCGGCCGAACAGCTCGGGCTGGCCGACCGTGCCTTGGAGATCACGCTCGCCTACGTCAAGCAGCGGTACCAGTTCGCGAGGCCGATCGGCTCGTTCCAGGCGCTGAAGCACCGCCTCGCCGACTGGTGGGTTGCCGTGACGCAGGCGCGGGCGGCATCCCGGTACGCGGCCGTTTGCCTTGCCGAACGGGACCCCGACACACCGATCGCGGTCGCGCTGGCGAAGGCGGCCTGCTCGGACACGGCCGTGCTGGCGGGCCAGGAGATGATCCAGCTGCACGGCGGGATCGGGTTCACGTGGGAACATCCGGCGCACCTGTACCTCAAGCGGGCCAAGAGCTCGTCGATCGCCCTGGGCACGGCTGACCGGCACAGGGCTACCCTGGCCCAGCTGGCCGATCTGCCACATCCGGCATGTTAGCCAGCCGCGCGCCAGCGGGCGGTTCATGATCTGGGTCGATTGCCAGATCTTGGTCGATGTCGGCCCATCGAGAGAGAGATCGCCAGGTTCTGAGGATCGACCACGATCACCCTGCACCGGGCCGTTCCAGCCTCAGTGGCCGCGGAACGCTTCTTCAAGCCACCATGAGCCGCGCTCGGAGGTGATCTTAGCGTCGATCAGCAGGGGGCTCTGCCGCGGGCCATCCAGCCATTCCCGGACGTTAGCGAGGTCGGACACCTGCCGTACCTTGATGGCCACGCAGCCGAATCCCCTAGCGATCTTCGCGATGTTCGCCGGCGGGAACCTGACCGTGTCAAGGCGGTAACCGTCGGGACCGAAATGGTGCACCTCAGCGCCGTAGGCCTCGTCGTCATATACGACGATGACCATCGGCAAGCCGAGGCGGACCGCGGTTTCCAGCTCGCTGATCCCCATCAGCGCACCGCCGTCACCGAGCGCCGCTACTACGAGCCGGTCGGGCCGCGCGATAGCCGAGCCGATTGCCGAGGCAAGACCAAGCCCGATGGATTGGTAAGCCTGGGTGAAGCAGAACCCGTCCGCGTCGGGGACCGACAGGTACATGCTCGGATACCCCATGAAGTTGCCGGAGTCCACGGCCACGATCCGCTCGGCGGGCAGCATGTCGTCGAGCGCGATCGTCAGCGTGCGCGGGTCGATCCGGCGGCCATCGCTCAGGTCCTCGTAGGGGACGTCGCGCCAGCGGACCCGATCCTCGATCCGCTTCCTGAGCTGATCGGTCCGGTAGCCGGGCAGGGCGTCGTCGCCCCATGCCGCACTCACCGCGCGGGCGACGCCCGCGACATCGCCGGTCACCCCGAGCGAGACCGGCGTGTGGGCGCCCAGGGCGCCCGGCTCGATATCCACCTGCGCTACCACGGTGCCCGGACTGATCAGCACCCCGTGCCGCATCGTCCACATGTTCAGCGAGCAGCCCCAGCCGACGACGAGGTCCGCACCGCGGATCAGCTCGGCGGCGAGGGGAGAGGCGAACCCGCCGCTGATGTCCAGATCCCATGGGTTACCGCGGAACAAACCCTTCGCGGCGGCTGAAGTTGCCAGCAGCGCCCCGCAGGCGTCGGCGAGGCGCTCCAGGTCCGCGCGCGCTCCGGCGTTCCGCGCGCCGCGGCCCGCGATGAAGACGGGACGCTCGGCCTGGCGGATCGCATCGGCCAGGCGGGCTGGTGCGCCGGGTGCCATTGAATCCCGCAGCAGCTGCGCGCGGGCGCCCGGCCCGCGAGCCTGGTCCCTGGTCGAGCCGGTAATGGCCTTCGTGCTCCCGCTCGCTCGGGGCCGAGCAGCTGCCAGCAGCTCGGCTGGCGGCGCCGGGCACTGCCCCGTCTGCACGTCGAGCGGTAGGGCGAGGATCACGGTCCGTCGGTCCTCGACTGCGGTCCGGTACGCGCGCACAGTGTCATCAACAGCGAAGTCCGGCGAGTGCAGCCGGGCCGGGACCGCGCCGACCGCGCGGGCCAGCCCAGCCACGTCGATCCTGAAGTTCGATCTGATCGCGGCCTCTGCCACGTCCGCTGCCAGCACCAACAGCGGGGTACGGCTCTTGGCAGCCTCGGTGATCCCCGTCATGGCGTTGGTGAGCCCTGGGCCCTGGTGCACGGACAGGATGCCTGGCCGGCCGGAGATCCTGGCCCAGCCGTCAGCCATGCACGCCGCCCCGCCTTCGTGCCTGGCCGCCACGAACCGAGCGCCGCGGGCAATCAACGCATTAGTGACGTGGAAATTGCCGCTGCCGACGACCCCGAAAACCGTGTCGGCCCCGAAGTCAGCCAGGACGGCCGCAATCGCGTCCGTGACCAGCATCAGGAATGCTCTATTAGGGCAAGTACCCGGCACGGGCTGCCCGACCCGCCTACGATCGGCAGCGGCCCGGCGATCACGACCGCGCCTGTCGCGGGCAGCCTCGCAAGATTCTGCAGCTGGGTCAGGCCATACTTTCCTGCGCCAAGCAGCGAGGCGTGACAGGGGAACGGCGGGTCAAACGAGTGCGCTGCGCCGGCATCGGTCCCTACGGTTTCGACCCCGAAGCCCAGGATCGGAGCGCGCTCGGCCAGCCAGCGCGCACATTCGACAGACACTCCCGGCGTATGCGGGCCGGCCTCATCCGCGTTCAGGAACTGTTCCTGGCTGCCGGACCTGACGTCCCATCCGGTCCGGTAGAGCAGCCAGCCGCCTTCGGGCAGTGAGTCGTGCTCGCCCTCCCACTTCTTGATGTCCTCGACCTCCAGCAGGAAGTCTGGATTGGCGGCGGCTTCCGCGCTGAAGTCGAGCACCACAGCGGGGGCGATCAGGTGACTGGCCGGAACCTTGGCGACGTCAAGGCCGTCACGGCCGGTGATCCAGTGGATCGGGGCGTCGAAGTGCGTGCCGGTGTGCTCGCCGGTGGAGAAGTTGTTCCAGTACCACCCGGGGCCGCGGTCGTCATACCGGCTGATCTCCTGCAAGGACAGCGGGATCGTGTTGCCGAACGGCTCGGGCAGCCTGATCAGGGGCGTTCCCGCACTCAGCGGCGCGGTGAGGTCGATGACCTCGATGGTGCTCAGACGCAGCGCGGCGACGAGCGCGTCAAGGACCGGCATCTTTAACCTCCCGGAGCACGAACGGCACGACGGACCGCTAACAAGCCTGCCGTAGTCCGCTCCGCCAGGGAAGGTCGACCAGAAAACAGGTGATCTGTACAGTGCACGGCAGAGTGGGGTCGGCGTGGCGCATCGCGGCGCCCGGCACGCCGCACAAGCGCGCCGCGAATTGCGCGGGAGGCCGGGGATGAAGTCGGTTGCCGGAGCAGGCGTCGTCGTGACCGGCGCCGGGAGCGGCATCGGAGCGGCGCTGGCCCGGCGTTTCGTTGCCGAGGGCGCAAGGGTCGTCCTCAACGACGTGAACGCTGCGGCGGTAACCGCGGTCGCCGAATCATGCGGCTCGGCGCCTGAGGGCTACGCGGTAGCCGTGCCAGGAGACGCGGCCTCAGAAGAAGGCGTGGCCGCGCTGATCAGCTCAGCCCGGGCAGAACTCGGCGAGATCGACCTGTACTGCGCCAACGCCGGGGTCGCGCGCAGGGGAGGGCCAGAGGCGGGCGAGGCCGACTGGGCCGACTCCTGGAACGTCAACGTGATGGCGCATGTCCGCGCTGCGCGGCTGCTACTGCCCGGGTGGCTGGAACGCGGGAGCGGCCACCTGATCTGCACCGTCTCGGCCGCCGGGTTGCTCGCGACTCCCGGGTCGGCGCCTTATTCGGTGACCAAGCATGGCGCGCTGGCGTTCGCCGACTGGCTGTCGCTGACGCACCGGCACCGGGGCCTGACCGTACAGGCGATCTGTCCGATGGGCGTGCGGACCGGCATGTTCGACGGCAGCGACCCGCAGCTGGAGAAGCTGCTGGGCGCCGACGCGATCATGCCAGACGACGTGGCCGACACCGTCATGGCGGCCATCGCTGACGGCCGGTTCCTGATCCTCCCGCATCCCGACGTCGCCCGCATGTACGCAGGCCGGGCCGCCGATCCTGACCGCTGGCTCGCCGGCATGAACAGGATCCAGCAGTGTCTCGAAGAGGACCTGGCCTAGGAAGCCGCGGTTGCTTCAGCCGGCCGGCCGCGATCCGTCCGCCGGACCACCATGGCCGTCACGCCGGCCAGGAACACCGGGGGCAGGTAGAGCGCAAACTGAGACGCGGCGAAACCCATCGAATAGAACCTCACGCCGGCGAACGTGAGCAGCGGAGTCAGGAATGTCGACCCGGGAATGATGACAAGCAGCACGACCAGGCGCCGCCCGGCGGGCGTCGCCAGCGCCGGCAGGCCAGCGACGGCCACCACGCAGACGCCGAGTTCGGCGACCGCGAGGGGCACAGGATAGTGGGTAGGCACAATCGCGCCCGCGTAGGCCGCAGTCGCGATCCAGGGAATGGCGACCACGATTGATCTTCTTGACACCAGTTCAAGGCCGCGCCTCGGACCAGGGGAGAAGGCCAGTGCGACCGCCTGCACACCCAGAAGCACGAGGTAGCCAGCGACTCGCGGCTCCTGCAGCCGCTGACCGAGCGCCGCCTGCACCGCCACCCAGACCGTGAGTACGAGAGCGGCAGCGGTCGCAAGCCGACGCGACCCGAGCACGCCGAGCGCCAGGGGTAGCAGTAGGACTGGAAGCGGCCACAACAATGCGGGCATCGCGCTCGGCTGCGACGCTGAATGCCAAAGCAGCGATGACATCCAGCCAAGGTCCTGACCGAGCAAGAGAACGATCATCAGCGGTGCTGCGAGCATGCTGGACGCGCTGAGTGCCTCTTGCCAGCGGCGATCCGGGGCACCTGCGACCGCGGCGCGCATCCAGGCCCGGACGGCACCCCTGAGCAAGTCAGCTATATCGGCGACACCCGGGCGGCGCTGGCCGTCCCGGGCGGCGGCAAGCAGCACGCCGATCATTTCCTCACCAAATGTCGCGCGGTGCTGGGGCGGGTACCAGGCGAGCAGCCGCCTGTACCGCCGCTCAAGTGGCGTGCCCGCGATCATGTCAGGCCTCCGGCTAGCGTCCTGAGGCGTCCCACGGCGATGCGGGCGTTCGCCTGCATCCTGGCTGCCTCGCCGGCCAGCAGCTCGGCGCCTGACGGAGTCAGTTTGTAATACCGGCGAAGTCGGCCGTCGACGATCTCCTGCCGGTCGACGACGACCAGGCCCTCGCCGAGGAGCCTGTCCAGGGCCGCGTACAAGGTGCCTGCGCGGAGCCTTACCCGGTCACCGGAGATCTGCGCTACGTCGGTCATGATGCCGTAGCCATGCTGGGGGCCTGCAGCCAGCGCGGTGAGGATCAGGAACGTTGGTTCTTGCATAGCTTGCCGCTTGCTCATGCTGGTTTTATATACCGATAGCCGATCTATGCGCAAGCCCCAGTCGACTGCGCAGGTATCGGCGAAGCCGTGCCATTCTGCGTGGAGTTTCGCGCCCGCCCAGCTCATGAGGGTCATCAGGCAGGTGCGAGTGGCCACCGAACTCGGGAACGACGACGCTCTGGCAAAACAGCCCGCGGCCTTGGATCTGGCTGGCCGCACCTGTGACTGCCTTCTCGGGAGACATAGCTGGAAACGATCATGACGTCTTTCCCCGTTGTGCGCGTCAGCTGATCTAGCGTCTCAGCGGTAGTAGCCGGCAGACCGCGCGGCCACCCGGAGGCTGCGAAGGAACGTACTGGAATCCAACGAAACCAGCCAATTCACTGCGGCGGCCAGGCCGCGCGCCATGGTAGAAACGGGCCATGACCGGACCAACTGCTCCCGACCTGGGCGACGTGCTCGCCGCGAGACGCCGCATCGCGCCCTATCTGGCTCCTACACCGCTGTACAGCTACCCCGCGCTCGACGCGCTGGCAGGAACGCGGCTGTGGGTTAAGCACGAGAACCATCAACCGGTCGGCTCCTTCAAGGTTCGCGGCGGCGTGAACCTTGTCAGCCAACTGACCGAGGATGAACGGCAGCGCGGCGTAATCACGGCATCAACCGGCAATCACGGGCAATCCATCGCCTACGGGGCCAACCTCTTCGGGGTGCGTGCCGTCGTGTGCATGCCCGAGCGGGCCAACCCCGTCAAGGTGGAATCGATGCAGGCGCTCGGCGCGGAGATCGCTTTCCGCGGCAACGATTTCGACGACGCACGCGAGTACTGCGAGAAACAGTCAGCCGAACATGGGTACCGGTACATTCACTCCGCCAACGAGCCAATGCTGATCGCGGGCGTGGGCACTTACACGCTGGAGGTGCTCGAAGCCAGGCCCGACATCGAGGTGATCGTGGTACCGGTCGGCGGCGGCAGCGGCGCGGCCGGAGCCTGCACGGTCGCCAAGGCCGTCAGGCCGTCGATCGAGATCATCGGGGTGCAATCGGAGGCCGCGCCGGCGGCGTATCGGTCCTGGAAGGAGCGCGCTCTCGTCACCGATGCCACGCGCACTTTCGCCGAAGGGCTGGCCACCAGGACGGCATTCGAGCTGACGCAGCGGATCTTGTGGCAGCTGCTTGACGACTTCGTTCTGGTTTCCGACGACGACCTGCGCGCGGCGACCCGCACGATGATCGAGAAAACGCGAAACTTGGTCGAACCGTCTGGCGCGGCAGCGCTCGCAGCTGTGCTCGCGGTCCCGCAGCGGTTCGCAGGCCGGACGGTAGCGATCGTCTGCAGCGGCGGCAACATCAGCCCGGCACAACTCGTTGAGCTGTGGCCGACGCCACGACCGGACCCGCACTAGGTCAGCCACCTGCCGTGCCCCTGCTGACTGGCGCTTAGCTTGCGGCCGCCAGCTCAAGCAGCGCCGCGGTTACCCCGGCCGGATCGACGACTTGGTGCAGGTGCTCGCCAGGAAGTGTGCGCACCGGCCAGCCCCGACGCTGAGCCTCGGTCGCCTCACCATGGTAGGCCTCGCTGAACAGCAGGTACCCGCACCGCTGATCGTCCCAGCCGGACGGGACGGGAACCTCCTCTAGGTAGTAGTCAAGCGGCAGCCTGGGCTGCTCGTCGGTGACGAGCCGGCGCAGTCGCGGATCAGGGAGCATCGGAGCCACGTCGTCCTCGCTCCACCAACTTGTCCACTGCGGGAGCCGGCCGTCGTCCTCGACTAGGCCGCGCAGGAACGGCAGAAAGTCGCCCTCGGCCAGCGGCACGGTGCCGCTTGCAGGCGGAACCGAGGCGTCGGCAAAGACAAAGCACGCGACGTGTCGTCCGAGCTCGCTGGCGATCACCGGCAGGAACAGGCCGGCATTGCTGTGCGCGACCAGGGCAACCGGCGCAGAAGAATCCGTTCCAGCCACTCCGGCCCGCACTAGCGATGTCACCCGAGGCCAATACGGCGGACCACCGTCGCCGACCGAGAGCAAGGATGGCACCACCGCGTCGTGGCCCATTTTCCGCAGCCGTTCCGCCACTGCCTGCCACGTGGATGGGCCTACCGAGGGACTGTGAACAAGAACGAACAAGGGCATGCCGTTCACTGTGTCACGCTCTCACGGCGCAGCGTGCGTCATGGCTAGCGCTCGCGGCCGGCGAGGCCGCAGGTGCCAGCTTCGCAAGCGGCGAGCGCGGCGCGGACGTCGCCGCGTAGCCGCATGAGGTCCGCGATCCTGGTCTCGATCCGCTCAAGCGCTGCCTCAAGCCGCCACCGCTGTGTCTGGCACGATGCATGGCCCTTGTCCTGGTCGTGCAGGGCACTGGCGATCTCGTCGAGCGTCAGCCCCAGACCCTGAAGCCGCCTGGCGAGGAGTATCCGGTCCACCGTTGAGCCGTTATAGAGGCGATAACCACCGGATGTGCGAGGTGGCACCGGCAGGATGCCGCGACGCTCGTAAAAGCGGACTGTGTCGATGCTCACGCCCGACTCGTGGGCTACCTGCCCAATTTTCATGCGGCATACTTCCTTGACCCTGGACCTGACTCCAGACTTTACCGTTGGTCTGGAGCGATGTGGAAGAGCCACAGACGGTACTCAGTAGATAGGCGCGGATCGTGAACAAGCAGCCAGACATCAGCCAGAGCCAACCGCCGGTCGTGTGCGACATGTCGGCCGCTCCGGACACGCTAGTCGAGCGCGCCGCCGAATATCGGCGGCTCTTCAGCCAGGCCCTCACGGGCCGCGAGCGGTCAGACGCCGGGATCAGGTTCCGGTTCCGCGCCGATCCTGGCGTCGCGCAGTGGGTGCGCGATCTGGCCGAGAGGGAGAAGGCCTGCTGCGCCTTCTTCAATTTCACGGTCACCGTCGACGACAGGGAAGTCTGGTGGGACGCGTCGGTTATCGACGATGACTTGGCACGCCAGATGCTGTCCGAGTTCTACCGGCTGCCCGACACGCTCGCTGCCGTGCGCGCGGAGTCCGGGCTCGCCGCTGACCAGGGTGGCTGAGCTAATCATCTGACGCGGCGGTGACCTCTATGCTGGCGACGTGCTACCGGAGGAGCTAGAAGAGCACGAGCAGCGAGCAGCTCGCACCTACAGCGCCGCAGCCGACCATTACGGCTTGGCCTCGCTCAGCTTCTGGAACAGATTCGGCACCGCGACCGTGTCGCGCCTGCCGCTGGAGCCTGGGCACTCCGTGCTGGACCTCTGTTGCGGGGCCGGGGCGTCCGCGATCCCGGCGGCCAGGGCGGTCGGCCAGGCCGGCTGCGTTGTTGGTATCGATCTTGCTGAACCGCTGCTAGAACAGGCCCGTGCCAGAGCTGCCGCCGAAGGGCTGCCGAATGTCGAGTTCCGCTGCGCCAACGCGATCAGCACCGGCCTGCCGGAGGCCAGCTTCGACGCTGTCATTTGCGTGTTCGGCGTGTTTTTCGCGCAGGACATGGCCGGTTTCGCCGCCGAGATGTGGCGGCTCGTCCGGCCTGGCGGCGTGCTGGCGATTACGACCTGGGGCCCTGACCTCTTCGAGCCTGCCAACACGGCCTTCTGGGAGTCGGTGCAAGCGGTCGAGCCGTCCCTGTTCAAGGGCTTCAACCCATGGGATGAAATCACCACGCCGCATGCCCTCATCGCTCTTTGCGCGCGCGGCGGAGTCAGGACCATGACAGCCGAAGCCGTCTCGGGCCGACACGAACTGACGAGCCCTGGCCGGTTCTGGGACGTCGTGCTTGGATCCGGTTACCGCGCAACCATCGACGCACTCAGCCAGGATCAGCAGGACGTCGTCCGGCAGCGTGTGCTGACCGAGCTCAGCACGCGCGGCATCACCACCCTGCGAACGGATGTCGTCTTCGGAACGGCCAGCAAACCGGCCTCGTTATCTTCCGGCTCCGGAGTTAGCGCGGCGCTCCCAGCTGGCTGAGCTGGATGCTCGCCAGCTGCCAGTTGGAATCGGCGCTGCGGACGAAGACGTGCGTGGCCCGGAACTCGCCGTCAGTCGTATCGCTCGTCATGACGTCATCCTCCCTTTCGCGTCGTTGTCGTCCTGCGTGGTCATCGGCTGACCCTGCCGGTACATCTGCGGCGGCTTGTTGCCTGCGGACTGCCCGCCGTCGATGGGGACTACCGCGCCGGTGATGAATGAGGACGCGGGCGAGCAGAGCCACAGCACGGTCTGCGCGACCTCCGATGCCCTGCCGGTCCGGCGCATCGGCGTGGACTGACCGGCCAGATGCTGCGCCCGCGGGCCCGCCGCCTCGAGGTGGTGGGTAAGGATCGGGCCGGGCGCGACGACATTGACCCTGATGCCTTGATCGGCGTAGTCCAGCGCCGCGACCTTTGTCAGGCCGATGATGCCGGCCTTTCCGGCGACATAGGCGGCGAGATTCGCGGTGGCGTTGAGCCCTGCGACAGAGGCCATGTTCACGATCGTCCCGCCGCCGCTAGCCAGCATCGCCGGGATCTGGAACTTCATGCCGAGGAACGTGCCGCGGACGTTGGTGGCGAGGCCGAGGTCGAACTCGGCGGGATCGATGTCGGCCAGCGGCGCGGGCAGC